>JGI24712J26585_10000008_pt1 | contig 162832 bp, 139 predicted proteins | sample BioPla3DNA2_FD_26585 | JGI IMG/M metagenome (IMG submission 26585) | reverse complement strand
CGGATTCGCTGTGAATCTTCCTTTTCATAATGTTCTGCTTTTGACAAAGTTAATACTTTTGTCTAATTCAGAACTGTCCGATTTTTAGGGAAGGGTACATTTTTAGGGAAGGGTACACGCGACTATATTGAGGAGCATCTGCCTATAGCAAGGCGTCTGGGTAAGCCGATTATAATTGAGGAATTTGGTTATCCGCGTGATGGATACAGTTTCTCAAAGGAGAGCACTACCGAGCATCGTGATGCCTATTATGGCTTTGTTTTTGAACAGGTGAAGCAATCACATCTTTCAGGAGGAGTTATTGCGGGATGCAATTTCTGGGGCTGGGCAGGCCTTGCAGAGCCCTCTGCTGAGCATGATTACTGGCGGAAGGGAGATCCATATACAGCAGACCCCGCGCAGGAGCCGCAGGGTCTATTTTCGGTATTCTACGGTGATTCTACAGTAGAAATCATCCGCAAATATTCTGAAACTTCTACAATTTGAAGGAGTCTCTCAGGCCGGTAGCTTTGTTGTAGCCCCCATTTTTGGGATCCTCTATAAAGTATCCGATACGTTCAAACTGGACAGCTATCCCTGAATCGTCTTTGAGAAGGTCAGGTTCAGCAAATGCCTCTTTTACCACCAAAGAATCGAGATTCAGGTAATCTTTGTATTCCTTTTCTTCCGGAATGGTACCCATCTGCTCTTCGGTGAAGAGTTTGTCAAATAGGTTGACGGTAATCTTTTCCGAATGGGTAACTGAAACCCAGTGTATTGTGCCTTTGACGGAGCGCCATGGCCCTACACCTGGTTTACTGGTGGGGTCATAAGTGCAGTGAATTTCCATAACTTCACCCGATTCGTTCTTGATATAGTCCACACATTTGACGATATAAGAATATTTGAGGCGTACCTCACCGTTGGGTTTGAGGCGGTGGTACCTCTTAGGAGCCTCTTCCATGAAGTCTTCGCTTTCGATATACATCTCTTTTGTAAATGCTATTCTGCGTTTGGGACCGTCGGGATATTCCGGATTCATCGGTGCTTCAAAATATTCAACTTTTCCCTCATCCCAATTATCAATAACCAGTTTTACAGGATTAATGACTGCCATATAGCGGTTGGAACGGCGGTTGAGGTCATCCCTGAGACACCATTCCAGAAGTGAGAGGTCTATGACGTTGTCACGTTTTGCAAATCCCACTTTTTCTGCAAAGAGGCGTATGCTTTCAGGAGTGTAACCTCTGCGGCGAAGTCCGCAGATTGTCGGCATGCGAGGATCATCCCAACCTTCTACATAATTATTGTTTACCAGTTCGAGAAGTCTGCGTTTACTCATCACTGTATAGGTGAGGTTGAGGCGGGCAAATTCATACTGGCGTGAGGGAAATATTTCCAATTTTTCTATAAACCAGTCATAGAGAGGCCTATGCACATCAAACTCAAGAGTACAGATAGAATGAGTTATTCTTTCTATTGAGTCACACTGACCATGTGCATAGTCATACATTGGATAAATGCACCACTTGTCACCTGTACGGTGGTGTGATGCGTGGATTATACGGTACATCAGAGGATCGCGCATAAGCATATTGGGGTGCGCCATATCTATTTTGGCACGAAGCACCTTATCACCCTCAGCATATTTCCCCTCTCTCATCTCTTCAAAAAGGCGAAGGTTTTCCTCTACGGAACGGTTGCGCCAGGGGCTATCTACTCCGGGAGTGCTGATTGTGCCTCGTGTTTCGCGAATTTCTTCTTGTGTCTGGTCATCAACATATGCCAGGCCTTTTTTGATAAGAACAATTGCCCACTCATAGAGTTGTTCGAAATAATCCGAAGCATAGAACTCATTAGCCCATTCAAATCCGAGCCATTTGATATCCTCCTTGATGGAGTCAACATACTCTACATCCTCTTTGACAGGGTTTGTATCATCAAAACGGAGGTTTGTGTATCCGCCATATTTAAGTGCAAGTCCGAAGTTCAGGCAGATGCTTTTTGCATGGCCGATATGAAGGTATCCGTTGGGTTCCGGCGGGAAACGGGTCACGATTGATTTATGTTTACCGCTGGCCAGGTCGGCTTCAATAATCTCTTCAATAAAATTAAGATTGCGGTCAGAGGTCTCGTTTTTAATAATTTCTTCCATAACGCGAATAAATATAGGGAAAGTGATCCCATTCTCTAACTTGCAAAAATAAGAAAAAAACGCTTACTTTGATATAATTTACACTACTTCTACTATGACACGTTCGATGACAGGATACGGCAAAGCGGAATGCCTGATCTCAGAAGACAAATATTTGATTGAAATCCGCTCTCTAAATGGCAAGAATGCCGATGTCACCATAAAGACCTCCATAATCCCCCGCGAGAGAGAGCTTGCGGTGCGCCAATATCTTATACAGCGTCTCAATCGCGGCAATATAGACCTTTTTGCCAGCGTGGAACAAAACGGAGAGAATACAGCCCGCTCTATAAACGGTCAGGTGCTACTAGGTTATTACAAGCAGCTCTGTTCAATACTTGATGACGGTCCTATGTCAGATCTTGATAGAGAGGATCTGCTGCCTGCACTTCTCAAGATGCCCGATGTTGTAGAATCCAAAGCTCCTGAACTTACAGAAGAGGATTGGGAGGATTTTTTCAAGGCTATTTGTAGTGCTACGGAAGCTCTCGATGTTTTTCGCTTAAAGGAGGGAGCGGTTTTGCGCGAAGATGTACTCTCTAAAGTTTCAAAGATTGAAGAGTGTTTGGATGAGATCGAGCAATTTGAGCAGGAGAGGATAGAGACAATCAGACAACGTATTTTCAGCCGTTTGGAAGAAATTTCACTGCAGCCATATCAGGAGCGTTTCGAGCAGGAGATGGTCTTTTATATAGAGAAACTTGATATCAATGAGGAAAAGGTGCGTCTACGACAGCATTGCAGTTATTTCAAGGGAACTATCGACAATGAGGAGTATCCTGGGCGCAAGTTGGGATTCATTGCACAGGAGATGGGGCGCGAGATCAATACTATCGGATCCAAGGCTAACCATGCCGGAATCCAGAAGATTGTGGTGATGATGAAGGACGAATTGGAAAAGATCAAAGAGCAGTCGCTGAATATTCTTTAAATTCAAATATCATATTTTATGAAAAAACAATTATTGTCATTATTAATTCTGGTGCTTCCACTTTTATCATCTGCATCAGATAACCAGGCCCGTTTGTTGCGTTTCCCTACAATCGGAGGCGGCAAAATCGTATTCAGTTATGCCGGTGACCTCTACAGCGTGGATGCTGATGGAGGCGCTGCTACCAGACTCACCTCACATGTCGGGTATGAGGTATTTCCAAAAATATCACCCGACGGCAAGACTATTGTGTTTACAGGCCAGTACGATGGCAATACCGAGGTCTATTCCATGCCTCTGGAGGGCGGAGAGCCGGTGAGACTTACCTGGACCCCTACTCTCGATCGTGACAATATGGGCGACCGTATGGGGCCTAACAATATTGTAATGAACTGGACTCCGGACGGCAGCCAGATTATTTTCCGTACCAGATGGTACACTTTTTCAGGCCTCAGAGGACGTCTCTACCAGGTTTCCTTAGATGGTGGGGTGCCCAAGCAATTGCCTACCACAGAGGGTGGATTCTGTTCTTATTCGCCTGATGGCAAATATCTGGCGATGAACAGGATGTTCCGCGAATTCCGCACATGGAAATACTATAAAGGCGGTCAGGCAGATGACATCTGGATCCATAAGGTTGGTACCACCTCTTTGGAGAAAATCACAGACAATCCCTACCAGGACATCTTTCCGATGTGGATCGGTGACGAGATATTCTACCTGTCAGATAGGGATAGGACAATGAATATGTTCGTTTACAACACAAAGACAAAGAAGACCGAAAAGGTAACGGATTTTACTGATTATGATATCAAATTCCCTTCGGCCTCGAATGAACACATTGTCTTTGAAAACGGAGGATATATCTACAAGTTCTCTGTAAAGGATCGCACATATTCCAAAGTTGATATAACTCTAGCCAGTGATAATATATGGGCTCGCACCGAACTTGGTGATGCATCAAAAAGGATGAGCTCTTATGATCTCTCGCCGGATGGCGAAAGAGTGCTTTTGACAGCACGAGGCGATATCTTTTCACTCCCCGCAAAGCAGGGCGTCACCTACAATATCACACGCTCACCAGGTTCTCACGAGCGTAATGTGTCATGGTCGCCTGACGGCAGTACCATCGCATATTTCTCCGATGCTGACGGCGAATATCAGGTATATACGGCTCCCTCTTCGGATATGACTGCTGCAAGGAAGATGACCTCTTTCACTGCCGGTTATCTTACCGGACTTCAGTGGTCTCCCGATTCCAAGACCCTTTACTTTAATTCGGACAAGATGGATAAATATGAGCTGGATGTATCTACAGGCGCGCTTAAACGTATCCTTGTCGGTACACACAGTGGCATCCGCTCATTTACATTAACCGATGATGGCAGTTGGGCGGCCTATGTGACTGCGCTACCCAACAAGGTCAGTGCGGTATTCCTCTACGAGACTGCTACCGGCAAATCATTCCAGGTAACGGACAGATGGTATGATTCATCATCACCTGTTTTTTCAAAGGATGGCAAATACCTCTTCTTCACCTCTTCCAGGAATTTGCGTTCCACTTATTCACAAGTAGAATGGAATACTTCCTATGCTGTTAATGACTATGTGTTTGTGCTTCCACTTGCAAAAGAGACTCCCAATCCTGCTGCAGTAAAATCTGACGAATACAAGGCTACCGGAGCTTCCGCTTCGGCTGAAAAGCCTTCCGATAAAAAAGAGAGTAAGCCTGCTTCTGCCGTAAAAATTGATACGGACGGACTCTTTGAGCGTATTTCACCCTTGCCACTTTCTCCCGGCAGATATAATCTTCTCTTCGCGGATGGGGGAAAACTCTATTATACCTCTTATGGTGGTATGGGTAGCTCCATGGCAAGAGGCGGCTCGGCTGGTGTTAAGAGTCTGGATCTCAAGACCATGAAGTCAAGTGATGCATTCCAGGGTACTCCGGTCAGCTATACTTCAGACCTGAAGAAAGTTCTCGTCAGGTATGCCGGTAAACTCTATGTAATCAATACTACAGGTTCGGGTAAGCTCGGTGATCCCGTTCCCACTTCCGATATGGAGATCATTATCGATCGCCAGAGAGAGTGGAAACAGATATTTGATGAAAGCTGGAGAATAATGAGAGACGGATTCTATGTGGAAAATATGCATGGTGTGGATTGGCAGAAGATTCACAATAAATATGCACAACTTCTTCCTTATGTAAAACACCGTCACGACTTGAGTTATATCATCGGTGAGATGATAGGAGAATTAAATGTTGGACATGCCTACATCAATTCAGGCGATGTGCCTGAGTTGCCTCGTATCAAGACGGGCCTTTTGGGAGCAGAATTTGCAAAGGACAAATCCGGTGCATTCAAAATCACAAAGATCTTCAAAGGTGCCAACTGGAGTGAGGCTTTGCGTAGTCCTCTTTCTGAGAGCGATGTAAAAGTGGGCGAATATGTGCTCTCGGTAAATGGCATTCCCAGCAGTGAGTTGAAAAATATCTATCAGGCACTTGTAGGTAAGGCGGATAAAGTAGTAGCACTTGTGGTATCACCTGATGCCAAAGGTGCTAAATCTCGCACTATTTATGTTAAAACCATTTCTAGCGAAAGCCAGTTGGCCTATTACGAATGGGTACAGAACAATATTGAAAAAGTGGAAAAGGCCTCAAATGGTGAAATCGGCTATATTCATATCCCCGATATGGGAACTGCAGGTCTGGAGATGTTTACTAAGCTCTTCTACACTCAGCTTGACAAGAAGGCACTCATAATCGATGACCGTATGAATGGTGGCGGAAATGTCTCACCAATGATTCTGGAGCGTCTTCAGAGAGTGGTTTACAGGATGAGTATGTCACGTAACGGCGGAGAGCCCAATACAATCCCCGGTGAAGCACACTATGGTCCGAAAGTATGTCTGATTGACAAGTATTCATCATCAGACGGTGATCTTTTCCCGTACGGATTTAAAACTCTAGGTCTTGGAAAAGTCATCGGTATGCGTTCGTGGGGTGGAATTGTCGGTATCTCCAGTTCAAAACCTTTTATTGATGGCCAGGATATGCGTACACCATTCTTTACTTCCTACTCATCGGAGACGGGAGAGTGGATTATTGAGGGTTATGGTGTGGATCCCGATATAGTGGTAGATATCAATCCTTTCGATGATTATCTAGGCAAAGATGCACAGCTTGATAAGGCAATTGAGGTTCTCAAAGAGGAACTTAAAACTTTCAAACCGTTACCGGGTATCCCGGCTGATCCGATACGATAATATTCCGGTTGCTTTGCAATGAAAGAAATCTCTTTTTCGGAAGCGCTGTCGCTCTATTTGGATGCACCGTTGGAAGAGTTGCGTAGTATGGCTGATACCGTAAGGTACAGCCATATTCCACAAAAACGGGCAAGCTGGCAAATTGATCGTAATGTTAATATTACCAATGCTTGTGTAAGCGGATGCCGTTTTTGCAATTTCCATTGCAAACCTATTGAAAAAGAGAAAGTATTTGTTACCACCCTCGACCAGTATAAGAGCAAAATTGCTGAAATGCGTCGTCTTGGCGGCGATCAACTTCTGCTCCAGGGTGGTCTGCATCCCGATCTGGATATAGTTTATTACGAGAATTTATTCCGGGAACTAAAGATAATAGAGCCTTCTTTAAAACTCAATGCGTTGGGACCTCCCGAGATTGCTTTCATTTCCCGAATTAGCGGGATAAGTTTTGAAGAGACACTTCGCCGTCTTCATGAGGCGGGACTTGACACTCTCCCCGGAGCCGGGGCGGAAATACTCTCAGACAGAGTGCGCAGGATAATTTCTCCGGGTAAGCCCACTGCTGCCGAGTGGAGCAGCGTAATGGAAATTGCCCATAAAATGGGCATTGGCACTACTGCCACGATGGTTTATGGCCATATAGAGACAATGGAGGAGCGGATAGCACATCTCTTTACCATTCGAGACTTACAGAGTCGTAAGCCCGAAGGTGTTCCCGGATTTCGTGCTTTTATCGGCTGGCCTATGCAACTGAAAGGGACTCGTTTAGCCGTAATGATGGAGGAAAAAGGCTTACAACTGCCCCGAGCAGAGTATGGTTGGAGCGAGGAAGAGGAGTTTCTACGTACGATAGCAATCTCAAGAATAGTTCTCCACAATATTACCCATATCCAAGCCTCATGGCTTACCGTTGGCCTAGAAATAGGTAAAAAATCGCTTCATTATGGAGCGGACGATATGGGTTCGATAATGATTGAGGAAAATGTGGTTTCTGCAGCGGGTGCATCCAACACTATTACTGCTGATGAGATGCAACAGGCCATCAGCGAAGCAGGATTTGAACCCTGGCTTCGCAGGCAGGATTATTCTCCGGTCGATCCGTCAAAACTGCGCAGCCAGGCAATCTCCTGATCCCAGATTTCAGGTTCGGGAGTTTCAAGAATCAGTGGGATGCCGTTAAATCTGGCATCCCTCATTATTCTGATGAAGGTGCCTTTGCCTATAAAACCGTTGCCTAGAGTTTCATGGCGGTCAACTCTGGAGCCAAGTGGTCTTTTTGCATCGTTGAGGTGCATTCCCTTGAGATATTTCAGACCTACAATTCGGTCCAGTTCTTCGATCACCTTTCCGAAAGTGTCTTCTCCATTGTTGAAAAGGTCACTTTCGTTCTCTCCGCTCCGCACATCATATCCTGCTGCAAAAGAGTGGCAGGTATCGATGCATACGCCTACTCTCGATTTGTCTTCCACCTGTGAGATGATTTCGGCCAGATGCTCAAACTGAAAACCGACATTCGAACCCTGACCGGCAGTGTTTTCAATGACTGCACAGACACCTGAAGTCTTGTCCAGAGCCATATTAATGGATTCTGCCACACGTCTTAAGCATTCGCTCAGAGAGATTTCGTTTAGATGGCTCCCGGGATGGAAATTGAGACGGTTGAGTCCGAGTTGTTCACAACGCTGCATCTCGTCAAGAAATGCAGCTCTGGATTTGCCCAGTCCTTCCGATGTAGGGTGTCCAAGATTTATAAGATAGCTGTCATGAGGAAGTATCGAGTCCGGCACAAATCCATGCCGGATGCAGTTTTCTTTAAAAAGTCGGATACTCTGCTCAGAAAGCGGAGCGCTTACCCACTGGCGTTGATTTTTTGTAAATAGGGCGAAAGCATTTGCCCCAATGGCAGCTGCATTTAGAGGAGCATTTTCCACTCCTCCGCTACTACTAATATGTGCGCCAATAAATTTCATTGTTTTTCCTTTCAACTTATATTTGAATAATCTGTTATTTCTATTTTCAAATTTTGCAAAACTTTGGTCAGAAGAGAATTTTCTCTACTTGAAAGCAGAGGGTCTTTCTCCAGGATGTCCGAGGCCTCTCTGCGTGCATCTTCGAGTACGGCGGAGTCCCTGCCGAGATTGGCTAAGCGCAGGTTCAATACAAGTCCGCTCTGTCTTGTTCCCTCGAAGTCGCCCGGTCCCCTCATTCTTAGATCAGCTTCTGCAATTTCAAATCCGTCGGTTGTCTGGCACATCATCTCAATTCTCTGGCGGGATTCGTTGCTGAGTTTGTATCCGGTCATCAGTATGCAGTAAGATTTCTCTGCACCTCGACCGACTCTGCCTCTGAGCTGGTGAAGCTGCGAAAGACCAAACCGTTCGGCACTTTCGATCACCATTACCGAAGCATTAGGCACATCTACTCCCACTTCTATAACTGAGGTTGATACCAGGATATGGGCTTTTCCACTCACAAAAAGTTCCATATCAAAAGCTTTGTCTTCAGGTTTCTGCTGGCCGTGGACCACTGCAGTACAGTATTCGGGGGGAGGGAAGGCTTTGACTATGGCTTCGTACCCCTCTTCTAGGTTTTTATAATCCATTTTTTCGGATTCTTTAATAAGAGGATAGACTACGAAAATCTGTCGCCCGGATTTAATCTCCCTTTTCATAAATTCTCTTAGACGAGGGCGGGAGTTTTCACCCCAGTGAATGGTCTGTACAGGTTTTCTGCCTGGAGGCAACTCATCTATAACCGATACATCAAGATCTCCCCAAAGGGTCATTGCGAGGGTTCTCGGGATTGGAGTTGCGGTCATTACCAGGATATGGGGTGGCATAGAGGATTTTGTCCAAAGTCTGGATCTTTGTTCCACCCCGAAACGGTGCTGTTCATCTATTACTGCGAGTCCGATGTTGAGAAACTTTACATTCTCCTCAATAAGTGCGTGGGTGCCGAAGATGATGTGGATGGAACCATCTTCAAGTCCTGCATGGATTGCACGACGCTCTTTTGTTTTTGTGGAGCCTGTGAGCAGCGCAGTTTTCACTCCGCTGTGCTCAAGAAACCTTAGGGTACCCTGATAGTGCTGTGAAGCAAGTACTTCCGTAGGGGCCATTATACAGGCCTGGTATCCGTTGTCTACTGCCATCAGTGCACTAAAAAGCGCTACGAGAGTTTTACCGCTGCCTACGTCTCCCTGCAGGAGGCGGTTCATCTGGCTTCCGGAGATAACGTCCGCGCGAATCTCTTTTATTACCCTCTTCTGAGATTCAGTCAAAGGGAAAGGGAGGTGCTCATAAGTGCTGTTAAATGCCTCTCCGATGTTATTAAAGAGAATTCCGGTGGAGCTGCGCATCCTGATATTTTTCTGCTTTAGAAGCGACAATTGCAGATAGAAGAGTTCCTCAAACTTGAGCCTATCCTTCGCTTTATCGAGTATCTGAAGATCGGTAGGAAAGTGGATGTTTACCAAAGCCTGACGTAAGGATATGAAGCGTTTGCGCAATATCAGATGGCGTGGAAGAGTCTCTTCTATGCTCTCAATTACCTGGTTAATGAGGTTATACTGGAGCTTTGCGAAGACCTTATTGCCGATACCGGCACTTCGCAGCTTTTCAGTACTGGAATAGACGCCGATCAGAGTCCCTACCATCGCGAGTTTGTCCTCGGTCGCCGGATCTATTTCAGGGTGGACCATATTATATGTCTGGTTGAATATGGAGGGTTTGCCAAATACTATATATTCAGTTCCGATTTTGAGTCTATTGAAGATCCATTTTATTCCTTGGAAGAAAACAAGTTCGATAGTGCCTGTACCGTCGTTGAGGCGGGCAATTAAACGTTTGGCACGTCCCTCACCGATTATGCGAAGATCTGTGATGCTGCCACGCAGTTGAATATAAGCGCTGCTACTATTAATTTCCCTGATAGAATAAAACCTGGTGCGGTCGATATATCTGAATGGAAACGTGTAGAGCATATCTCCGAATGTAGAGATGCCCAACTCTTTTTCCAACAGCGCGGCTCTCTTGGGTCCGACACCCTGCAGGAACTTTATGTCGCTCTCCAGAATTTTGTTCACAGTGCAAATATACATTAAATATGCGTCAAATTTCCGTGCTTTTTAGTAACTTGCAAAAATTTTTGAGTTCTATGAGTAGAAAAATAGTAGTGGGTATTACCCAAGGAGATAGCAACGGTATCGGTTACGAAGTCATCATCAAAGCCCTCTCAGATTCAAGAATGCTGGATATGTGCATTCCTGTTGTTTATGGTTGTTCACGCACTTTCGGTATATACCGTAAATTGGTGCCTGAGACCGAACAGATTACTACAAATATTGTCAATAGTGCTTCTGACGCGCGTCACAAGCATGTCAACATTGTCAATGCAGTACCCGATTCATTACCGGTGGATATAGGTCAGCCTACGGCTGATGGTGCCAGAGCGGCAATTATAGCTCTGAAGGCTGCGGTGGCTGATGTTAAGGCGAAGTTTCTTGACGCTATAGTTACTGCGCCTTTCAGCAAACACACAGTTGCGCAGACAGAGTTTGCGTTTCCAGGCCATACGGAATACCTGATAAACGAATTTGGAGCAAAAGACGGTTTAATGTTTCTCTGTGCCGATAACCTTAGAGTCGGGGTTGTGACAAATCATCTCCCCATTTCAAAGGTCAGTTCTGCCATTACAATAGAGGTACTTATGAGTAAGATCCGCCTGATGAACCAATCTCTTATAAGGGATTTTGGTGTCGTAAGGCCGAAAATCGCTGTGCTGGGGCTCAATCCCCATGCAGGTGATGGCGGCTCACTCGGCGCCGAGGAGGTAGACACTATCATTCCCGCCATTAAGCAGGCAAATACCGAGAATATACTGGCTTTTGGCCCTTATTCACCGGACGGATTTTTTGCAACAAATACGCAGTATAAATTTGACGCCGTTCTGGCGATGTACCATGACCAGGGACTTATCCCTTTCAAGGCGCTTGCATTTGATAAGGGCGTCAATTTTACAGCGGGGCTACCTATAGTCAGAACATCTCCCGATCATGGTACTGCATTTGAAATTGCAGGCAAGTCTATGGCAAATCCGGGGCCCATGATTTCAGCAATCTATACGGCTATAGATATTTGTAATAACAGGGAGAACTACGATCAGATGAGTGCTAATCCTCTGGAAATAAAGCACTTTGAGGGGCCGAAACACGAACGCACGATATTGCCGGAATAATTGATGGTTAAAAGACCACCCATACAAATATATACAGACGGAGCCTGCAAAGGCAACCCTGGACCGGGAGGGTACGGAGTTGTGATGCGTTGCGGGAATTATGAGAAGGAATTTTCAGCAGGATACCGCCTTACTACCAATAATCGTATGGAACTTTTGGCTGTTATTGTGGGCCTGGAGGCTATTAAGTGGTCGGATGCGGTGGTTACAGTGTGGAGCGACTCCTCGTATGTTGTCAATGCGGTTGAAAATGGTCAGGTATTTAAATGGGAACAGAAAGGTTTCCACAAAAAGGCCAATCCGGATCTATGGATCCGTTTTCTGGCAATTTACAGGCAGCATAAGGTCCGTTTTGTCTGGATCAAAGGCCATGCGGGGTATCCTGAAAATGAGCGTTGTGATAGTCTCGCCGTTGCTGCCTCTATGGGCCCTGATTTAGCCGTGGACAAAGTTTATGAAGCATCTAATGTGAAAAATGAACTCTTTAACAATCCTTAATAACTATTTTTATGAAGAAGTATTTTGCAGAAGCAATAGGTACAATGGTGCTTGTTCTTCTCGGCTGTGGTAGCGCAGTATTTAATGGCGGCGTGGGTACTACAGCACAGGTTTTGACCGTTTCTTTCGCATTTGGTCTTTCAGTTGTGGCAATGGCGTATGCTATCGGTTCCATTTCAGGATGCCATATCAACCCCGCCATAACTCTGGGTGTAATGCTTACAGGCAGAATGAAGACGGTAGAGGGCCTGAAGTATATGCTTGCTCAGGTCATCGGTGCATTTGTAGGATCAGCTATCATTTTTGCACTTGTTCAGACCGGCGATAAGGATGCAGCATTGTATGCTACTACGACTGGGGCAAATGCTGTTTCCAGTGCAGCTTCGGTGGGATCGGCACTCATTGCCGAGATTGTGGGTACCTTTATCTTTGTACTTGTGGTTCTCGGCGTTACTGACTCCAAGAAGGGTAATCCGGCACTTGCAGGTTTGGCCATCGGTCTGACTCTTGTGCTCGTTCACATTGTTCTGATTCCAATTACCGGCACATCAGTCAACCCTGCTCGTAGTATTGCTCCGGCAATATTCGAGGGCGGACAAGCTCTGAAGGATCTTTGGATCTTCATAGTAGGTCCTTTTGTTGGTGCTGCACTTTCCGCAGTAGTTTGGGAAGGCCTTGCCAAAGAATCCGCAAAGAAGTAGAGTGCTGTTTCTTATGAAATTATTGAGGTCGGTTGATAATAATCAGCCGACCTCAATTCTATTTAACGTGGAACTATTATTTGTTACTTTACAAAAGCACCGATAAAGAGAATGGCATTTGTGCTATTTTCGCGGATTGCATAAATGAATGGCTTGTTGACGACTATAGATGTAGATTTATTGTCCAATCCGGCAAGCCTTACACTACTGAAAGAATTGAAACCTGCTGCAAATGTGCCTTTCATATCAACTGTAATGGAGGTTTTGTGACGAGATTCCCAATTGCCGGTACTATAATCCGAAAGAATCCCGTAGTATTTAGTGAATGGTTCAAAAGCACGTTGTATTCCCATGTCCTCAAGTACATCTATCAGAATGTCATCTGCTTCAAAAGAGCTTGTAAATTGCGGAATAGACAATGTCACATAACCGCCATACAGGGAATTTGTAATCTTTTTGAATTTTTCCGGTGAAAGGTTTTCTACAAAATCGTCAAAGTCCGAATTAGGCATTATCACAATAAAACTGAATGCTCCTTTATCTCCATAACTAAGTGAAAATAGTGTGGCATAGTCATCAATACTGTGAGACATGTTGAAGCATGCCCATTTCATATAGTTAACCTCAGTGACTGCGTTATCAATTCCATAAAAGATCCCTTTTGAAATGGATGAGGGAGGGACTCCCCAAGGGGCGCGAAACAAGGTAGCATTCATTACGGCAAACTGAGTATCAGGGTGAATTTGACTCATGACTTCAGGAATCAAGCCGTCAGTTGCCTCCTTTCCCCATTTATTGATTCTCTCAAGAGTAGTTTCATTGGCAAAGTCAACAGCATTGACGGGTGAATTGTAATATTTTTTCAAAGTTTTACCATACTCCGGTACCAGACGCTTGTTCTTGTCATACCAGAAAGAATTATTGGAGAGATATGTTACTTTGGAGTCGACTTTATCTAAAGCTGAAATAAAAAGCCCGTAATATTTATTAACCTCATCCAATGCTATTCCGGGGTGGCCGAGCACTTCTGCTATTTCATTGTATGTCGCCCTGTCTGCTCCGTTTGAAAGCATTGCAAGAGAGATGGAAGTGCTTATGGGAGAGAGTAGCAGGTTTCCTTCGGTTTTGTCGTAAAAATTTTTGAAAAGATTAATTGAGAAAGCATTGTCAGACTCTAAAAGTTGCTGTTGCGCCTTTGTCAATTGGATCTCTCCTGTATGAGAAATAATCTCTTCACTCGTATCAAAATCGGCACAAGAGACAAATGTAACCAACATTGAAAGAATCAATGTTGATAAAGATATCTGAAATAATCTACTATTTTTCATAATTATATAGTGACCAAAATAACTCAATTGAGTTATCACTTGGTACTATATAGATGCACTTAAGTATAAAAATGTTGCATTCGAAATAAAAATTTACGTGGTGCACGGTACGGGTTACAAGGTATGGGTGCGGGATGGAAATCAACGACAAACCTAGGGTCACTTTGTGTCTTATTTGAAATTCCGTCCAAAAAAGTTAAATTTGTAGATTATTAACTTTATTATAATGAAGAACAATGGTCTTACATTAGGGGTTCTCGGAGGTATGGGACCCGCTGCAACAGCGGAATTTTTGAGACTTCTCGCTGAAAAGGCACCTGCGGACGTCGATCAGGAACATCCCCGAATGATAGTTTATTCACATACGATCACTCCGGACAGGACAACCTTCATTCTCGGCAAAGGTCCTGATCCACACAATTATATCAGGGAAGGACTCGAGACCCTCATCGGTTGGGGGGCCGACCGTCTTGCGGTAACTTGCAATACCGCTCATTACTTCATAGACAAGTTCAGAGAGGAACTTTCCGTACCTGTAATCCATATCATAGAGGAAACCATAAAAAAATCGCAGGCCGTATGTCCCAAGGGTGCCTGGCTCACCGCTACCCTCGGTACTATGCGTACGGGCCTTTATCAGAAACATTCGGCATACTTTGGTTATGACTTCAAGCTCCCTTCAGAGGAGATGCAGGTAGAAATTCACGACATAACAGACCAGGTCAAGGCTGGAAAACAGCGTGGGGCAGGTGAGAGATTCAGAAAGGTGGTGGAACAGCTTTGGAAAATTGAAAAGCTCCCCGTAGTGGGTGCCTGTACGGAGATTCCAATCGCTTACCGTCATACCGGACTGCCTGAAGAGATGGGTATTTCCTGCCTGGAGGCTCTTGCAGAGGGATGCATAAGGGAGCTTTACCGACCGCTCTGATTTTGTTTGAAAGTACATTGAACCGGATATTTAGGATTAGAAATAATGATAAGAACCGTAAAATATATCGTCTTACTGCTGATTATGCTGACGGCAGCCTCTTGTGGCGATCCCAAACCCTCTCCTGGCCCTGATAACCTTTCAAAAGTGAATTTTGCAAAGGGAGCAGATGTGAGCTGGGTAACGCAGATGGAGAGGGATGGTATCAAATTTTACAATGCGCAGGGTACGGAGATGGAGTGTATGGCGTTACTCAAAAGTTTGGGTATGAATACTATACGCCTACGTGTGTGGGTGAATCCCGTTGATGGTTGGAACGGCAAGGATGATCTTCTGGTCAAGGCAAAAAGAGCCAAGGCTCTCGGAATGCGTCTCATGATTGATTTCCACTATAGCGACAGCTGGGCAGACCCCGGAAAACAGAACAAACCTGCAGCCTGGGTCAATCTTCCTTTTGAGGAGCTCAAAGGTGCTCTGGTATCCCATACCATAGAAATTCTCGAAGCACTCAAAGGGGAAGGCATCTATCCTGAATGGGTACAGGTAGGCAATGAAACTTCTGACGGTATGCTTTGGCCGGATGGCCGTGCCTCCGTAAATATGAAGAATTACACAGAACTCCATAATGCTGGCTACAGGGTTGTTAAAGAGGTGTTCCCCGAGTCCAAAGTAATACTTCATATTGATAGAGGGGATAGCGGAGCACATTACAACTGGCTTCTCGACGGTATGGCTGTCCATGCAGCCCAGTATGATGTCATCGGGATGTCGCTCTATCCGGATCCGGGAAACTGGCAATACATCAATGAGGCATGTCTTATAAATATGAAGGCACTGATTGGGAAATATAATAAGGATATAATGATATGTGAGGTAGGTATGAGCTGGGATCAGCCTGAAATCTGTAAAGGTTTCCTCATAGACCTGATAGATAAAGCTCTTGAAAAGAGTGACGGACGCTGTCTGGGCATTTTGTACTGGGAGCCTCAGGGATTTGTCAATTGGAGTCATTATACCAAAGCCGCATTTGACAACACAGGCAGACCGACTGTGGCACTTGATGCCTTTAGAGACTGATATAGACTAATATAGACTAATACTTATAGATATGAAAAAATACATTCCCTTTACATTAATGCTTTGCTTTTTCGCCGCCGTTTCCTGCCATAAAGTTAATCCGCGCAGTGAAATAGTGTTGGAAGAGGGATGGAAGTTTTCCCTTGGAGATTTCGAGACGGCATCTGATCCCGCTTTTGACGACTCCGGGTGGGAAGAGGTGCGTATTCCACACGATTGGGCGATATATGGGCCTTTTGACAGATCAAACGACCTTCAGATTAGAGAAGTAAAACAGGATGATGAAATCATTGTGACAGAGAGGACCGGCAGAACCGGAGGGCTCCCCCATGTGGGGATCGGATGGTATCGTACCAAGTTTGACCTCCGCAGTTTTGACAAAGAGAGTCACTCAGTCTCCATACTTTTCGATGGAGCTATGAGCGGAGCTCAGGTCTGGGTCAATGGCACTAAGGTCATTAACTGGCCATCGGGTTACAACTCCTTCCATTGTGATATCACCCAGTGGCTCAATCAAGATGGGATGAATAATGTTCTTGCCGTAAGGCTGGAAAATCCTCCCAGTTCATCGAGATGGTATCCGGGTGCAGGACTTTACCGCAATGTCCATGTAGTCAAGACCAAAAAACTCCATATTCCCATCTGGGGAACCTATATTACCACTCCGGAGGTCTCCCGCAAAAAAGCGGAGGTATCTATGCAGGTGGCTATTGAGGGTAGTAGTGATAAAGAGTTGCGAATCGTAACTGAAATACGCAACCCTAAGGGTAAAAAAGTGGCATACGCTGAAAGTCTTCTGGAAGATGCGACAGATCAGTCGGACACCGTTTTTATGAGATTTACTGTACGCAGACCGGAACTTTGGTCGCCTGAAACCCCTTCTCTCTATACTGCCCACACTGCTATCTATGAGGGAAATCACATCACAGACAGTTATATTACACGTTTTGGCATCCGCTCCACCAAATTGGTGGAGGGCAAAGGTTTTTATCTCAATGGAGAGCCGCGTAAATTCAAAGGAGTATGTAATCATCACGACCTTGGCCCTCTTGGGGCAGCTGTCAACAGATCAGCACTTAAGCATCAGTTGGAGATGCTTAAAGATATGGGTTGCGATGCTATCCGTACCTCTCATAATATGCCTGCTCCCGAGCTTGTGGAACTGTGCGACGAGTTGGGCTTCATGATGATGGTTGAGGCTTTCGATGAATGGGATATCGCTAAGTGTGCCAATGGATATCATCGCCATTTTGAGGAGTGGGCAGAGAAGGATATAGTCAATATGATCCGCAATTTCCGCAACAATCCAAGTGTTGTAATGTGGAGCATCGGCAATGAGGTTCCCACCCAATGCGACGAGCAGGGCTATAAAGTGGCCGCATTTCTACAGGACATTTGTCACAGGGAAGATCCCACACGACTTGTTACCTGTGGCTTGGATCAGCCACAGTGTGTGCTGACTAACGGATTTGCCGAGGTGATGGATGTCGTGGGAATAAATTACCATACCGAGCTTTACAAGAAAGCGTACGAAACTCTGCCTCATGGCAATATTCTCGGTTCTGAAACTGCCTCGACAGTGAGTTCCAGAGGTGTTTACAAGATTCCTGTCGAACTAAAGTACAGAGCGATGTATGATGACCACCAATCCTCTTCCTATGACGTCGAGTATTGCCCCTGGTCCAATATCCCCGATATTGATTTTGCTCTTGCCGAGGATTTCGAGTGGACTATGGGACAGTTTGTATGGACCGGATTTGACTATCTTGGTGAGCCGACCCCATATAATACGGATTCCTGGCCCAACCACAGTTCGCTTTTCGGTATAATAGATCTGGCCTCTATTCCAAAGGACAGGTATTATCTCTACCGCTCGCAATGGAACGAAGATGACCATACGCTTCATCTCTTACCTCACTGGAACTGGGAAGGACATGAAGGGGAAACTATCCCCGTAATGTGTTATACGGACTTTCCTTCTGCAGAACTTTTTGTCAACGGAGTTTCACAGGGCGTTGTCTCAAAAGGCAGTTATACCATTACCGATGTCGACCTCTCACAAATTGATAAAGACTCCCTTATGGCCAGATACAGACTTATTTGGCCGGATGTGGTCTATCAGCCCGGCGAGATAGAAGTTGTGGCTTATAACGAGAGAGGACGTGAACAGATGCGTAAAAGTATCGTAACTGCCGGTGAACCTCACTCGATAGTGCTTGAAACAAGTCGCAATAAGATTGAAGCTGACGGACGGGATCTGGCTTACGTATATGTCAGTATAGTTGACAAAGATGGGAATCTCTGCCCAAACGCTTTCAATGAAATACGATTTGAGGTGAAGGGAGCCGGAGAATTTGTTGCGACTGCAAATGGTGATCCCACCTGCCTCTACCCATTCCAAGAGCCGGTCATGCCCGCTTTCAGCGGCCGTCTGACGGCAATAGTTACTTCACATGAGTATCGTGGCAGTATGTCACTTAAGGCCTATTCAGAGGGACTTGAAACGGCACAAATTATAATCAAAGCAAATTAAGACGAATAACAATGATAGATTCAGCAATTCTCAAAAAAAGTATAAAGGAGAGATTCGGTCATTCCGATTGTTCCATTTTCTCAGCACCGGGACGTATCAATCTCATTGGTGAACATACCGATTACAACGGTGGTTTCGTACTGCCTGCATCCATAGACAAATGCATTTCCCTGGCAATAGTGCCTAATGGTACTTCTACCGTAAATCTCTATTCCATAGATTACGATGAGAGTGTTTTCTTCGATGTTGACGGTGAAAAACCGAAACAACAGTGGGCATCCTATGTCTATGGTGTAATTCAGGAGATGAAGAAAAGGGGAGCTTCGCCGGGAGGTTTTGATGCGGTATTTGGCGGAGATATTCCTCTCGGAGCGGGTATGTCTTCTTCGGCAGCCCTCGAGTCCGTTTTTGGGACTGCCCTCAACACTATTTTCAAGCTGGGATTTGATAAACGGGAATTGGCTAAGATAGGTCAGATGACGGAACATAATTATGTGGGTGTTCGCTGCGGCATAATGGATCAATTTGCTTCTCTTTTCGGAGAAGCCGGAAAGGTAATAAGACTTGACTGCCGTTCGCTGGAGTATGAGCTTTTTCCTTTTGAGCCCGAAGGCATAAGACTGGTGCTTATAGATACCATGGTTAAACATTCGCTTGCTTCTTCGGAGTACAATGTGCGTCGTGCCCAGTGCGAGGCGGGTGTCGCTCTCATAGCCAAGTACAAGGAAGGAGTGGAGCTGCTCAGGGATGTTACTCTCGAAGATCTTGATGCTCATAAAGATGAAATGGATCCCGAGGTGTACATGAGATGTCACTTTGTGATTAGTGAAAATCAGCGTCTTTTGGATGGCTGTGAAGATTTGTCGAGGGGTGATTATGCTCTGTTTGGCCAAAAGATGTTCCGCACCCACGAAGGTTTGAGTAAAGAGTATGGAGTAAGTTGCGAGGAGCTCGACTTTATAGTGGAGATTGCCCGAAGTGTAGAGGGAGTTCTCGGAGCAAGGATGATGGGCGGCGGCTTCGGCGGCTGCGTTCTCGCAATGGTTAAGAATGAAAATCATGATGAGTATGTAGCAAAGGTTCGCAAAGCCTATCAGAAGCGCTTCGGCAAGGATCCGCGCGTGATCGATGTGGTTATTTCAGATGGAGCAAGGCAATGGTAGATTCTGACATCAAATATTTTACTCTCACCAACAGTAGCGGTGCGAGTGTCATCCTCAGCAATCTGGGTGCGGGTATTATTTCGGTCATCGTACCCGACAAGGATGGCAATATGGCTGATGTAGCCCTGGGTTATGCAAAGCCTGAGGATTATTTTTGTGATGGTCCCTGTATGGGAAAGGTTCCCGGAAGATATGCCAACAGGATAGCCTTCGGCAAATTTTCCCTTTTGGGAAAAGAATATTCTCTTTCAATAAACAACGGTCCCAATCATTTGCATGGTGGGGAGGGAGAGGAGTGCTGGGCAAATCGTATCTGGTTTGGTGTTCAGAATCGTAATGAGGTCTCCTTTGCTCTTGAAAGTCCGGATGGTGATGCCGGTTATCCCGGCAATGTGATGGCTGAAGTCATCTACAGATGGGACGAAGAGTCTCGTCTGACCATCACTTTCCGTGCTAAGAGCGATGCCTATACTATCATCAATCTCACCAACCACGCCTATTTTAACCTTAAAGGAGAGGGCAGGGGTGATATAAAAGATCACACTTTGCAACTCGAAGCATCCAATTATCTTCCAACTGATGAAACCCTAATACCTGCCGGTTCAGCGGCTCCGGTGGAAGGCACTCCGATGGATTTCAGGACTCCGGTCAAAATAGGGGAGCGCCTTTTTGACGATTTTCCGGCACTTCGTTACGGCAAAGGATATGACAATTGCTGGGCGGTGGACGGATGGCAGAAAGGAGTGGTACGCAAAGTTGCCGAACTATCCGATCCCGTCAGCGGTCGTAAGCTCATAGTCAGCACCGATGCGCCGGGTATCCAGATTTATACCGGCAATTGGCTTAAGGGCAGCCCCAAATCCAAGAGCGGAGCCGAGTATGACGACTATTATGGAGTGGCACTCGAGTGCCAGTCTTTTCCCGATTCTCCCAACCGGCCAGATTTCCCTTCAGCCTTACTGGCTGCCGGAGATACATGGCAAAGAGTGATAGAGTTTCATTTTACCCGATGAATCTACACCTTTTCATAGCACGAAAGATAGGTACCGAAGGCTCCGGCCGGGGTAGAATGGGTATCATAAGCAACCGTATCGGTTCCATATCGGTTGCGGTCAGCATTCTCATTATGATAGTGGCGGTGGCCATCGTTGGGGGCTTCAAATCGGAAATCCGCTCAAAAGCCACGGGTTTTATGGGTTCGGTAACGCTTGTGGCTCCGGGCGAATCTCCGATCAACGAGCTTTATCCTCTGAGAGATTCTTTTTCCTACCGGCATCTCATCCTGGATCAAAAATATGTCAGAAGTGTGGATGGGGTGGTTTATTGTTCCGGGATGATCAAGAGTAAAGATGATATCAACGGACTCTATTTCAAGGGGGTGGATTCACTCTACAACCTTACTTTTTTTGAGAATTGCCTCTATGAAGGAGAAATACCGAATTATAGCGGACGTATCTCAAATGATGTGCTTATCTCTCGCCGTCTGGCCTCCCGCATTGGCTGTTCCGCCGGAGATGATCTGGTTACTTATTTCATAAAAGATGAGGTTAAAGTGAGGAAATTCCGTATCTGCGGCCTCTATGACGCTCAACTTGAAGATTTGGACATGACCATGGCCTTGGTGGACAAACGCCACGCGCAACGCATCAACGGATGGAACAAAAATCAGGTATCGTCATTTGAAATAGCCATAGATCCTGAGACAGATATCAAATTTGCAAATGCCGAAATCGAGGAAATACTCTACGTCAATTCCACTGATGAAGATGATGCGATGTTTACAATGCCGCTTACACGCATTTTAAGCAATCTTTTTGATTGGCTGGCTCTGCTGGATCTAAATATGTTGATGGTTTTGCTCTTGATGATGGTTGTGGCAGGCTTCAACATGATATCTGCGATTCTGATTATTCTTTTTGAAAAAATCTCGATGATAGGCTTGCTCAAATCCCTCGGTATGCGCAATAGAAATATCAGCAACATTTTCTTGCTGAAAGCAGCTTCAATTGTAGGAAAAGGAATGATTTGGGGAAATATTATCGGACTTCTGCTCTGTTTCCTCCAATGGAAATTCAAAATCATCAAGCTCAATCCCACCAATTATTTCGTAAGTTTTGTGCCTATAAAGCTCTCTTTCGTGGACATTCTGATGCTCAATATCATTTCGGCAGTAGTGATCATGCTCATTATCTCGATATCCACTCTCTTCATCAGCCGCGTAAGCCCCGATAAAACGATGAGAGTGAATTAGTCCACCACTTGTTTGTAGCGTTCGAAGAGGTCTATGACATTTCTCACATACCTTGTCGTCTGTGTCCCTTTGAAATCGGGCATAGAGTCAAATCCTTTTACCACTTCCTCCCAATCATTTGGATTAAGTCCGACAGATGCTGCATGTTCGCGGCACTGTTGGATACGTCCGGCACCTGCATTGTAGGATGCCAGCGCAAATTTTATTACATTCGCGGAATCTAATCCTTCTTGTCGATAAAGATTGAAAAGGTAGTCGAAATGGAGCGTTCCCGCCTTAATGTTGAGTTCGGGATCAAGAATGTTGTCCACGCCGTAGATGGCTGCGGTTGACTCTTTGATTTGCATCAGACCACGTGCATTCTTTGACGATGAGGATGAGTGGATGAAACGTGATTCCTCGTAAATAATGGCGCTGATGAGCCTCCAGTCAGCATTGATGTATTTGCTGTACTTCTTGATTATGTAATCATACGGGGAAATGGCATTCTTATGATCAAATCCCTCCGGCATTGCACTCAGACGGTATGCCCTGAAAAATCTGAAGACCATCTGCTTATAGGTGTCGTCCGATTTAAAGTCGGAAAGCCAAAAATTGAAGCTATTGAGAAGCTTTATGTCACTAACTTTAACTGCACAAGCATCTTTACCTCCGGTTTCGCGGGTTACAAAAACATTAGAAACGTACTGCTCGGGGATTGAATCGTTCAGACTGAATACCAACATATCATACTTCCCATCTACAAGATATTCCCAGTCCATCTCACCACCGACAGGAGGCACTATGAGCGATTCAGAGCCGTTGTATTCTGCAAACCTCTCAATCAATTCGCGGTTAAAACCACCCTGACGGCTTTTACGGTCAGGTAAAATACTGAAGACAAGAGTGTCCTTACGATATATGTGATAAGTGTTGCGTCTTACTCGGTGTTCAGGAGTTATAAGTCTGATAGCGATCACTAATAGTAGAACCAATAAAGCCTTCCCTACGAAGTAAACATCTTTTTTAATCATGTATCTATCTGATGTAGAATGGCCACCAGATGCCAAATTTGAATCCCCTCTCCGGCCTTAAGTAGTTGTAGGCTGAAAAGTAATCTGCCTGGGGCCAGCCTTTGAATGTGTTGGTGTATTTGACAAATACTGTTACATTTTTCCACTGAACATTGACAAATGCATCGAAATATGGGGTACCTCCAATTAGTTCCTTTTGTTGATTGTGGAATACTCCGAGGTCGGGACTATACGATTGAACATAATATTTGGTGTGGAAGAGGGCGTTGAGACCTATTTGCATTCTCATTACATCCTTGACCACATTGAATTCTATATAATATTTTAGATTGAGGGAAAGCTTCGGCAAAGGGAGCGCCTCTCCATCAGATGCCATCTGGAACAGAGCACGATTGTCCAGATGGAGTATCCAAAGTCGGATATTTTGCTCTAGGGATGCCGAAATGATGTTGACGGGTTTCTGTACCTGTCTGATTATGGAGAGTGTGTCGTAATAGATCAATCCGTCTACCAGAGCCCAGTCAAATCTGGCATGTGTTTGCCACTTTGGAATATCAAGAGAGACTCCAGCCCTGGTTTCAGAGATTTTCCTGAAATCATTATGCCACTTGTGATGGTTCATATAGAGCTTCTGATGAAATAAGTGAGGCTCTTTCAGTGTGGTGCGGAAACTGCCTGAAAGATGAATGCCATCATCTAAAGGATAGAAGGAAAGCCTGATTTTTCCTCCAATATCGAGATCGTTTAAGTTATATCCGGCAAAGGTGTATTTGCCGTCGGCATTCCAGGAGAGATATTTCCTGTATTGCCCTGAGGCCCCTGCATAGAGATAGAGGTTGTTATGACGCTCATTGACATTTCCGCTCACATAGTGTGAAGGATCGAAGCTGTAAAAGGAAAGCATCTGGTAGCCAACCCCACCATCTATTTTGGATACCACAGCATCGTGGGCAAATGGTTGCAGACGGATAAATGCTTTGTTTTCAAATCGTTCCGTTCCTAAAGAGTCTCTGCTGGATATATTGTTTAGATAGAATTGGTTTAAATAGAAATTACGACCGAGAATATCGTTTTCAGCAATGTTGTCAGTGTAAACTTTACCATATCTCGAGTACTCGGCGCTGTGTCCTATGTATGCAACGGTACCTTCTCCTACCGAAAGCGAGTCCTTCTTGCGGAAGAAATTCATCGGTATGGTGTAGGTGTGGGTTAGATATGCAGTCCTTCGTTTGAGCAGATTGTCGGCATTCTGAAGATTGACTTCAATGGATTTGGCATCCACGATGGTGTCCCTGATCCAGAATGAGTCTTGCAGACCGCCATTTTCGGAACGGATTACCGCCTGGCTGATAAAACCGGCGTTGAGAAGGTATTTTTTGCCGAGATAATTGACTCCTATAGCGTATGAACGGTTGTTGGTAGCTTCATCCTTAAGCATACCTTTCGATCCGTACTGTCTGTATAGGAAGGAGAGGTTTAGCGCAGGTGTGATATTCTGGGTGGTGAGGATTTTGACACAGGACTCTTCAAGTTGCTGGGTGGCAAAGGGAGTTCCCCAGTATGCAAGTTCCGTATATGCCGATTTGGTGTTATATTGTGGTATGTTTTCCGGCGTGTAGAAGTAGCCCAGATAGGGTTCGAACATCGGAAATACATCCAGTTTTTCACGTTTAAAAAAGTTGTGATACTGCATTGCTGAGCCGATAGTGCCAAGGTATGTGCCATTGACGTCATTACGCAGGAAGGGATAGTCGTTGAACCTGTACTGGAAGGAGGTATCTATTTCCATGAGGGTAATGTCGTTGAAATCCTGCTCGTGGGTCCATGTAAGCATACGCCGGTAGTGGAGCGAATCGGGAATAATATAGCTGTCCAAAATACGGGGTGTGGCCAGTCTTACGCTGTCGCGGTACTCTCTGGCGATTCTTCGTTCGGCCCTCTTTATATCCTTTGCATCCGGAAGATGGAGAGCGAGAGAATCAAAGTAGGCGGTATATGTGGAGTCAAGATAGTGGAAGGTAAGTGTATCGATGCATTTCCAAAAATTCACCGTATCTATCTCCATAATGCCGTAGGGATAGGTCAGAGTGTCAGATGAGGCCGCGATTGTATCGGTGACCAGTACTCCGGAAGAGAGTGCGGCACTATCCTGAATTGTAGGAATGGTATACTGAACAGTAGGAATAGTGTCACGAAAAGCGGGAATAGTATCCTGAACAGTAGGAATGGTGTCGCGAAAAGCGGGAATAGTGTATTGACCGATGGTAATAGTGTAGCGGCCGCGTCCATTTGAGACAACGGCCAGACACAATATCGCCAGCAGCACTATTACAACTCTTTTACTGACCATCGATGGCATCAAATCAATCAATAATTACCCTTTTGTCACCTTTTCAGGCTTAATGGTAGAACATCCAATCAAGAATAATACCACAAGCAGCACGATGGATCCGAGCATTACATAGAGAAGGGAACCTGTTCCGAGTGTTCCCACAAGTTTATTGAGGAGGGTGTTGCCTATAAGAGCAATGGTCAGGGCAAAACTAAATGCCGTGCCTGACATATCGCTGTACTTCTCTCCGAGTATGCCGAATGTGGCGGGGAATGTAGCTGCAAGGCCCATACCTATTAGTGTTGTACCTGTAATGGTCATCACTGCGTTGTTGGCGGTAAAGAGACAAATGATACCTACAACGGCTATTGCCATACTTGTCAGCACGATTGCCTTGCTGGAGGCCTTTCTGGAGATACCAATCAGAGAGGCCCTGCTGATTGCGAGGCCGACAGGAATGAAAATCGATGCTACAAGTGCCATTCTTCCGACATACCCTATATCTGCAAGATATTTTGAGGTCCAGGTAGCGGCAAGGGCTTCCAGACCACTCTGGAACGCCAGTGCAAGGCTGAAAATAATAAGGGTGGGTTCCTTAATCATCTTGATCACGCTTCTGAAGGAGATACCCTGCTTGCATTTGGCTTCGGGGAATTTTATCACGATGAAATAGAGCATGGCGGCTGCCATGAAAAAGCCCATTACCATGAGAACCTTGTGATAGTCAACGACATCATAGAGAAGTGTCATTATCAGGGTAATGACAATGGCTCCGATGCAATAGACCAGACCGAGAACAAAGAGATTGGAGGTCCTGGCTTTTCCTTCGGAAGAGTCGGAAATGAGGGCGCTGGTGGATCCATTGAGCATTCCTCCGCAGGTACCGATCAAAAGTATGGCAGCCACCATTGCACCGAAGGAGTTTGAGAATGCGAGGATCTCAAGCCCTACAACACCCATTGCGGCTGCACCGACCAAGAGAATTTTGTATCCGTATCTGTCGATGATTGGACCAAATACCAATGAGCCGATAAGCACTCCCAGAGGGAGCGAGCTGGCCAGAGTCGAGCTCTGAGCAGGAGTAAGTCCAAGTGCATTGAGGATTGTGCCCAGTACAAAGAACACAACTCCGAAAAAGAAGATGCCGATTTGAGCGGCAATTATTACCTTGACATTAGTCTTTTGTGTCATAATCCGTTATTTTGCATATTTGATGGCTACCGCTCCGGCTCCGTAGAGTCCTGCGAGCTTGGGCAGCGCTGTTGATGTGATTTCTACCTGTTTCATGCTTATGGGTTGGGCCCATTTTTCCGCTTCGCGGCGGATTTGAGGAATAAATTTAACCGCCGGACCAAAAATTCCTCCTCCGAAAATTACCTTCTCGGGGTTGAATATGCTTATGAGATTGGCCGTGGCCATACCCCACATTTCGATTGCCTCTTCCATCACCCTTTTGGCAATAGGATCTCCATTGTCGTATGCCTCAAAAATGTGATAGGAGGTGATATCTTCGATGCTAAACTTACGGAGTTCTCCGCAATACTCTTTATCTTTCCTTAAGAATTTGCGTGCCTGTTTGGCGATGCCTTCTCCGGAGCAGTGTGTCTCAAAACAGCCGCACTCATCGTACTCATGTGTGTAAGGGGGGTTTAGGGCGAGCCAGCCGATGGCTCCGACGATATCCGAATGGCCGTGAAGTACATGGTTGTCAATTAGAATTCCGGCTCCGATACCGGTGCCGACAGCTATAAAGATCGCATTGCGGCACCCCTTTGCACAACCCATCTGAACTTCGCCCAATATATAGCAGGTACGGTCACTTTCGATGGTAACGGTAGCCTGTGGTGCAACCTTAAGTAATTCGTCGCGTAGAGGGTAATTCTCCCATTCGGGAATGTTCGGGGCCCATACACATCCTGTATCGGAGTAGGAAATGCCCGGAATGCAGACCCCGATGCTCAGAGGTGCTCCTTGTGGGATGCCACCCTCGCTACATATATCCCTGCAGAGGTCACATACGAGTGACCCAACCTCAGCACCACTTCTGTTTTCGAGAAGCACATGTTTTTGGAGTAGAATCTCCCCCTCTTTGTTGAAAATGGCTCCGACCGCTTTGGTGCCGCCCAGATCTATTCCGATATAGTTCATAGCTCTGTCATATGATTTTTACTCCGATTTTTGCCAGTTCCCTTAAGGTTTTTTCGTGTCCTTTCTCATCTATATAAGCGAGTGCTTTCTCAAGCAGGAACACATTATGTCCTGATTTGACCAGATCAAAACAGGTTTCGCGGATGCAATATTCTGTGGCAATACCGCTCACTATGACATCCTTGCTAAGGCAGGAGTTAAGTTCAATGCCTTCGCGGTCACGTCCTTCGAATCCGGAGTATTGCTCTTTACGGGGATTGCAACCCTTGTAAAACTTGTTGTCGCGGGAAGGCCTGTTGGATTCATTCTCTATGCGATAAAACCGAGCGTGAATATCACCTCCACGTGTCTTTTGGACGCAGTGTACCGGCCAAATGCCACCATTTTGCTTGAAGGAGCAGTGATTCTCGGGATGATTGTCCAGCACATAGAGAACTTTTTGACCCGGGTGAGCATCAATATATTTGACACTCTCCTCTACTGCTTTTTCAGCATTGGTGCAAGCCAGGGAGCCGTCAATAAAGTCGTAGAGCATATCCACGACTACGTGAGTGTATCTTCTGGTACCACTGGTGTCCTCCATCTCCTCCATTGCATTGATCTGCAGGATAATCCTGTTGATAATTTTCATTTTCAGGTCATAGAGGTCATCGGAGATATCCACTTTGTAGAAGTGAGGATTGAGAATACGGGTCTGTGTTTCGTCAAAGCAGGCTAGATTTGCTCTATAGTACTCTCTCTTTTCTTGAATGGTGCGTGTGTCCGGAAGTATTTTTCCATTGTCGAATATAAGCTCCTGGAGTTTGCGGAATGTATATGAACCGGCAGGGAAGGTGGTGAACTTGCTCACATCCATCTCGTCCACGATTGTGAGTTCTTCCCCGGCTTCTATGATTTTGGCAAAGGAGTCACCTCTGAGACAAGTTACATCGGCTTCAAAACGTCCTTTTTGAATCAGACGGTAGGTAATCTGGAATCCCGGATTGATCAGTTTTATTTTATCTTCGGAGCGTTTAAGTACCGGTTCATTGCCCACCTGCACCAGTTTGTAGACATTGCCGAAACAAGGATTGTGTTTGGAAGTGGCAATGGCATCGCCTACGCCATAGTTGTCAATGCGGGCATTCTGCTTCTCAAGGTCGGAAATGATATACTCGTCGAGAGAGTTAGTTGCAAATATTCTGCATTTTGTGAGTCCCGCTTCGTCAAGCGTTTCACGACACTTTTGTGAGAGATAGGTTAAGTCTCCGCTGTCGAGACGCACTCCATAGCCCTGGGGATAGGAGTCGTCGATACCATTGGCCCGGAAGGCTTTGATTGCATTTTTCAGACCGCACTTGAGAGTGTCAAAAGTGTCGATCAGCAGGATTAGCGGCTCGTTTTTGTGTGTCTTTATGTAAGTGTCAAAGGCTTTGTATTCACCCTCAATGGAGCAGCCGAATGAAGTAGTATAGCTGTGGGCCATTGTGCCCGTTGATTCAAATCCGCACTCTATACCGGCGAGAATGTTGGAACTGCTTTGGCATCCGCCAATAACAGCTGCCTTGGCGCCATACTGGGCGGCCCAAGGACCGTGTGCTCTGCGTGAGCCAAATTCGCTGACCGGTTTGGGAGTGCTGCGTGTGACGCGGGAAGCTTTTGTGGCTACTGCCATTTGGTGGTTCATTATGCAGAGGAGTGGCGTCTCAAGTACCTGCGCCTCTATAATGGGGCCTACGACGGTGATTATCGGTTGTTTTGGAAATGCAATCTCACCCTCTTTCATCGCATATACCTGACCGGTAAATTTCATTCCTGCGAGATAGGAACGAAACTCCGCATACTCATCTCCGGGGAGGAATTTTTCGAAGAAAGACTCATCCTCCGAACCAAGTCCGGCAATCATTTCAAGTGCTTCGCTGATACCGCTGACCACAGCCCAGTTGTTGTTATCGGGAGCTGTTCTGTAAAAGAGATTGAATATACCGACGGTATTCTTCATACCACTGTCGTAGTATGACTTTCCCATCGTGTACTGATATTTGTCAGAACAATATGAACGGTTCAACATGATATTCTTCGTGTTAAGACTTAAAAATAGCCTGCAAATCTACTGATTAGTGTACTAAATACCAAATTGGGGCCCTATGTAGACTATTCTCAATACTTTTCTATAAAGTTGATTGAAAGGGTGAATAAGCGTTCAAATCCTATGTCGGAGATGTTTTCATAAGTGTCAAACGGTGTGTGGTAAATATCTTTGTACTTGCCTTCAGTATGGAAATAGATGGAAGGGACTCCGTCAAGCGCAAAGAAATAGTTGTCACTGTCATCCACTATATCGTCCAATATGAAATTGAAAGGCTCTTCAAAGCTCATATTGATTTTCTGTATCAGTTCGTAACCTGCCATACCTTCTTCAGGAATTTGAAGGTAGATCGACTCAGGAGTATCTGCAACCATATCGTAATTTAGGATATATCTTATATTTTCCTGAGGGTAGCGTGGATTGGTCTTGTAATAGTAGGAACCGAGCAGATTACACTCTTCAGCATCGAAAAAGGCGAAGTCAATGGTTGACTCGGGGGGATTCTCGGAGAAATATTTTGCCAGGGCAAGCATCATGCTGGGACCTGAGGCATTGTCATTGGCACCGGGGTGTACATTGTCGATTCCCATATAGCCGAGATGATCGAAATGACCCATCAGAAGATAACGCCTTTCAGGATATTTTGTGCCTTTGATTGAGGCTAGAACATTATGAGCATCGTGACACTCAATCAACTCACTCTCCATATTTACGTAGATTTTCTGTGCACCCTCTGCAAGTCCGTTCCATATAAAGAATGCGGGTACGGGAGTTACGTAATAGGAGCGTGCCTTGAAGTAGGGGAGTTTGGATTCTAATCTGTAGATAACTCCGGCTACCTTGTCTGCCTGAAGCATATCCAGAAATTCACGATACCTGTCAAAGGCATTTGTACCGATTGTTTCAGTATAGGGTTCCCATTCGATAACTACAAATTTCTTTTTGTAAATACCACTGTTGAGATGGTCGGCAAGCTCCTGAACAGAAGTGTATGTGTCAACGCCGGGATATGCGAGAGCAAATTCACCTTTACAGGTGGGTGAGAATTCCTTTGCGACATAATCAACGGCAGGAACAAGTTCATTACCGTCAATGATGACCTGCATTGCACCACGCATCACATTGAGCGGTAAGCTGTAGTGTTGCAGGTATGCCATTTGGTCATCGGGAGTACCTTCAAAGCGCATAGGGCCACAAGGTGATGCAGTACCCTTGAAGGGAGGTGTCGCCTGTTGGGGTTCTGCCCCAATTTCGTCCTCCATAGGACCTATACCCATCTTCTGCAGTTCGTCTATTAAGTATGAAGCTGCTTTGATGTTACCATCTCCATAGTTGCTGCGTCCGTGATAGGATACGTCGGAGAGTTCTTTAAGTGATTCATTGTAATAGGCGCGGTATTTTTCGATATCATCGATGCTCTTAAACTTGGTTTCGCTGCCGCAACCGGCACAACCAAGGATTGTAATTGCTCCTGCAAGCATAATTAATGTACGTTTCATAGATAGTTTATTTATAATAGATATTTTTATTTCAAACTATAAAGTTAACATTTTAGTGGGTAAAAACAGAATTTTGCGTCAAAAAGGGAATAAAGGAGCAAATCGGTTGACTTTTAGTTTAAGATATAACTTGATACAATCTATCCGGGGTATGAGATTTATACGGGATGGTTAAATAAATCCCCCGTTGCAGCATGCTTCACGAGACAATTTCTGCATGTGACCGGTTTGAAAGAGATCAGACTAGCAATTAAGTTGCTTCAGATCAGAAATTTTGCCTACATCGCGGATTGAAAGTTCGGGTATTTCGATTCCTTTTGTAATATATTTGTCACAATTCCCGATATAGAAATCTACAATTGAAAAGCGTTCAGGCCACTTCTCCATAAGCGGAAAAACTCTTTCCGATATGTTGTGGATCCCCGCGAAGGCAAGTTTACGACATTTGCCGGGATCAAGTCCCGGAAACGGAGAACGAACCTCACCGGTGGCGATATTGGTCCAGCCGACCAGATTGTTACGACTGTCAAAGAGAAAAAAACGCTGTGTCTTACGCTTACTTACCAGAATAGTTGCCAGAAGAGGCCTTTCAGAATTGTTATGCTCTTTTTCCGTTTCCAGATATTTTTCCTCGAAGAGGGAAAGGTCCAGATTGGATATGATATCGACATTGTGAACCAGGAAATGGTCGGACTTCAACAGGTGGGCAGCATGCTTTATACCGCCGCCGGTCTCGCGCAGCAGATCTCTCTCATCCGATATTGCAATCGAAATCCCAAAAGACTCTTTTTGCTCAATAAAATCAATGATTTGCTCTGCAAAATGGTGGACATTGATCACAATATGGCGGTACCCGGCCTGCTTCAGGCGAAGGATTACCCTTTCAAGCAGTGGGACACCCCCGACAGGCACAAGTGCTTTGGGCATGGTGTCTGTCAGCGGTTTGAGTCTTGTTCCCAGACCTGCGGCGAATATCAGAGCGTAAGGCTTCATCTCAAAACTCCTGCTCCAGGCCTTGTTCCCGATGGTAAACGTGAATCCTTATATTGAATTTACCGGCCAGATGTCTTGCCAAATGCTGGGCACAATAGACAGACCTATGCTGGCCTCCGGTACAGCCGAAACAAAACATCAGATGGGTAAACTTGCGCTCTATATATCTCTGGACATGGGTATCGGCGAGTGAGTAAACCTTGGTTAGGAATTTTTGAACCCCACCTTCAGCTTCCATGAAATCGGCTACCTCTTTGTCCAGGCCGGTGAAATGTTTGAAATGGTCATACTTTCCGGGATTCTCCAGAGCACGGCAATCGAATACATATCCCCCTCCATTGCCGCTGACATCGTTGGGAATTCCTTTCTTGTAGGCAAAACTGTAGATTTTAACCTCAAGACGTCTATCAATACCCATCTCAGAGAATTCACGCATGCGGGTCAGCTCACCGAGAATTTGTGACAGATAGGGATACTCTGCAAATGGTTCGACAAGAAGTTTTTTGAGGTTATCTATCGCAAATGGCACACTCTGCAGGAAATGTGGTTTTTTCTCAAAATAACCTCTGAAACCATATGCTCCCAATACTTGCAGGGTTCTGAAGAGCACGAAATGGCGAAGAGTGGCGCGAAACTGTCTTTTGTCTACCGGAATATATTGTTTAAGAGCATCCAGATAAGCCTCTATAAGTTCATTTTTGAGATTTTCCGAATAACAGGCCTTTGCCTGCCATATAAATGATGCCACATCATAAAAGATAGGTCCCTTGCGTCCTCCCTGGAAATCGATAAAATAGGGTTCATCGTCCACTATCATCACATTCCTGGCTTGAAAATCACGATACAGGAAAGTGTCTGACATACTATGCATTAGCACCTGAGATACTTTATCAAAATCATTCTGCAACTCGATTTCGCTGAATTGGATGCCGGTAGCCTTGAGAAAACAGTACTTAAAGTAGTTGAGGTCAAAGAATATCATCCTTTCGTCAAACTCCGGCTGAGGATAACATACTGAGAAATCGAGTCCTCTTGCACCTTCAAATTGGATTGAAGGCAGTTTTCGTATTGTCTTTAGGAGCAATTCCTTCTCTTTGTGAGAATATTTTCCGCTCTCACGTCCCTGTGCTATTCGGCTGAAAAGTGTGTCGTCACCAAGGTCTTCTTGCAGATAATAAATATTGTCTTCACTACAGTTGTACACCTGCGGTACGTTAAGTCCCTGTTTGCGAAAGTGTCTGGCAATGGTAATGAAAGCAATATTTTCATCCACGCAGGTGCCCTGTGCTCCAATCAGAGAGTAGTTTTTGCCTTTTAGGCGGAAATAGCGCCTGTTGCTGCCGGAAGAAGGAAGTTCTTCCGTTGATAGTAGCTGTTCTCCGGTAAATTGTTCAAAAAGTATCCTTAGTTGTTCCATTTTGGGGTTTTATTTTTTATATCCTACAGTATGGACGAGTGTTATAACCTGACTATTGCTGAGCCGCAACCTTTGTGCCAGTTCTTCTTTCGGAACCATGGCGCGGGTAACACCTCCCAGCCCTGCCTGGGCGCAGAAAAGATAAATATTTTGTGAGATAAAACCGGTATTTGCGTATATGGCCTCAATCGTGCCCTGGGGTGTCTTGCCCTTGATTTTTGATGTGTCGGCGATCATCGCAATTTCCACAGCGGCGGAGCCCACAAAGTCCTGTGTGCCGGTAAGGCTGCGAAGATCATCTTTATCGTGGAGCAGCAGACGGTTGCCCGCAGCATCATAGATGTAGGTACCGCTCTCAAGGAAGACATAAAGGTCGATTTCCTGTCGGTTGTGTGATGAGGGAGCAGTGCGTTTATGATCTCGGTTGTAACCCCAGGCAGCCCAGAGCAGATCTGAAAGTGTTTGCAAGTCAAGTGGCTTTGAGGTCAGTTCCCTGGAGGATTCCCTACGATTGAGAGCCTCCATCAGAGGCATTCCTCCTTTGCGGCGCGGCGCCGGGAGCGCTATGTCAGTTATCTCTTTCCATGTTCTGTCCATAATCTATCTCTTTGATCAATTAATTGAAATCTTGTAAATCTCATCTCCACGGGAACCGATAATGACGGCATTGTCTACTATTATCGGAGATCCCTCGAAATTAATGCCCACCTTTTGTGTAAGAAGCACCTCTCCGGTGGCCCCTTCTATTAGATAAATATATCCCCAACAGTCAGCTGCAAAGATATACATCTTTCCTTCGGGATCCAGCATCGGCACGGGAGAGGACCAGGCGTAGCGTTTGAGGTCAATGCTGTATAGAGTTTTTCCTGTGCTTTTGTCAATGGCCATAAAAATACCCTTGAATGCCGGTATATGTGTGGTTATAGAGGCGAAAATATATTCGCTGCAATCTCCAATGCCCGGTAGTGGAGTGGAGAACATTCCTCCGTCGGACCATTTTTCCTCTGAAAATGCTTTTTGGCAGGCGATTTTGTTTTCCCAAACCTTTTCGCCGGTCAGGGCATTTAATTTTATGAAATGGGAAAATCCAATGGAATCCTGTTTGTCAACCTCACAGGATGTGTAAAGGTAGGGGATGCCCATCTCCTCGCAAAGCACCGGTGTAGCATCGTTGTCATCGTGGTTGTCATATCTCCATACCGGCTTGAGATTGTTCAGATTGAAGCAGATCACGTTGCCGCTGTTATCCGTAAAGTAGCCGTAGTTGCGATAGATGGCAGGTGAGGATTCGATGCCGGGGGCCTTTTTGCCCTTGATTCTATATCGCATAGTGGAGTGGAGACTCAATGTTCCCTGTTCCACAAGGTATTTGTATATCGTGCCGTTTTCACCCAATCTGAAAAGAAATTGCCCTACCCTTATGGGTGAAGAGTCATATGCACCCCATCCGCGCCATGCCTTGGGGTCTTTCGGCACAAAATGAGTTATGGCATGTTTATGCAGGTCTATTACCATAGCTCCGAAAGGAGGATTGATTTCTACTCCCTGTCCCACATAAAGGTTGCCGTTGAGTGTCGGGTCAAGTGAAGGTGTGCCTTTTATGACATTGAAGACATCGATTGTGTTTCTGGAGGGTTGGCCGGAAGAATAATCCAGAAAGTAGAGTTCACCTGCGAGCGAAGCGACGATGATTTCTTTGTTTGTGGCGGAATTGCCGATGATATCATAGTGCCATTCTGCCAGTGGAGGCTGTCCGGTCCATCCCGTGCCGCCTCCCCAGATGCCGTAAGGTGTTTTGGTGGTATCGAATGCAGTCTTGAATATCCAGTCGACACTAATCGATTCCGGTCTGCCCGCCACTTTCCCATGTTTTGGGAAATCTCTGTATGGACCTCCTCTGAAGGTTAATATGCCCGGAACGGAGTCGTACAGATCCCTTAAGTCTTCTAGAACTCCGCTGTTGATCGTATCGAAAATTGTTATGTCGTATATCAATGCCTCGACGGAGGAGAAAGAGGTATCCGGAAGAGGTGAAATAGCACTACATAGCCTATCATTTTCGGGAGATGTACCTGTGACCCTTTTACTCTGCCTGTTGCAGAAGGAGAGCAACGTAAGTATAAGCAATAAGGATAGGGTCTTCATCTTCTTTAAATTACAAATATAGTCAAAGAGTCTCTATTGTGGAAACTGATTCCTGAAAACTCCTGCCAAAGCAGCACCTGTAGGGAGTTCCGGATGGAGAGCCAACATTTCCGGCGTGCCTTCAAATACCAGTTCGCCACCTTTGTCTCCGGCATCAGGACCGAGATCTATAACCCAGTCGGCTGCTCTTATGATGTCGAGGTTGTGTTCTACCACAATTATAGAGTGTCCTTTTTCGATAAGAGCATCAAATGACTTGAGCAGTTTTTCTATATCCTGAAAATGAAGTCCGGTGGTAGGTTCATCAAATATAAAGAGAATACTTCCTGAAGCGGACTCCTTTCCGAGGAATGAAGCCAGTTTGATTCTCTGACTTTCACCCCCGCTGAGAGTACTGCTGCTCTGCCCCAGACTGACATAGGAAAGTCCGACATCTTGGAGGGGCCGAAGTTTGTCGGCAATCCTCTTTGCCGTCAGGTCGTTTTGAGCTGAGAAAAACTCTATGGCCTCATCTACGCTCATATTAAGCACGTCACTGATATTCTTACCTTGAAATTTTACTTCGAGAATATCGGGTTGGAACCTTTTGCCGCCGCATGCCTCGCAGGTGATGGTTACATCTGCCATAAACTGCATCTCTATTTTGATCACTCCTTCTCCCTGACATTCAGGACAGCGTCCTCCGTCAATATTGAATGAAAAATGGGAGTGTCCGTAGTTGTTCATTTTTGCATAGGGTTGCTCTGAAAAAAGCTTGCGGATGTCATCATAGACCTTAAGGTAGGTTACGGGGTTGGACCTTGAACTCTTGCCGATAGGATTTTGGTCTATATATTCGACCGAATTTATCCTGCCCAGATCTCCCCTCAGTTCCTTAAAGAGTCCTGGTTTGCTTCCCAACTGGTGAATATGGCGGTAAAGTGCAGGATGCAGTATATCTCCCACCAGAGAAGATTTGCCGCTGCCGCTGACACCCGTGACTGCAGTGAGACATTTTAGAGGAAAGCGGACATTGATATTCTTCAGATTGTTCTGCATAGCACCTACTACCTCTATGGAGTAGTTCCATCTTCTTCTCGCAGGAGGGATACTCGTTAGATTTCTTTCGGAGAGGTATTTGAGTGTGAGTGATGAATTATTTTCACCGGTGACCGGCCCTTGATAGACAACCTCGCCACCATATTTTCCTGCCAGCGGTCCGATGTCGATGAGCTGATCTGCAGCACGTATGATATCTTCGTCGTGTTCCACTACAATCACGGTGTTGCCGAGGTCACGGAGTTTTTTCAGTACTGATATAAGGCGGCGGGTGTCCCTGGGATGAAGACCTATGCTCGGCTCGTCCAGAATATACATGGATCCCACCAGATTGTTGCCCAGAGAGCTTACAAGGGCGATGCGCTGGCTTTCTCCTCCGCTGAGGGTAGAAGAGGGCCTGTCAAGGGTAAGGTAGGAGAGTCCCACGGATTTTATATAGCCCAGTCGCTGTTCTATCTCCTTGAGCGCCCTGGATGCTATACCGTAGTCATATTCATCCAGTTCGATTTCGGATTTGGATCCGGGCAGCAGTGCTTCAAAGTGTTTGGCCAGATCTCCTACCTGCATCTGCATCAGTTCGGTAATATCTTTGCCGCCTATTTTTACCCAGCGAGCCTGTTCCTTAAGTCTGGTACCGTTGCAGAGACGGCAGGTGGTTTTTCCGGAGTAGCGGGAGAGCATATAATTGAATTGTATCTTGTACTTTTTACTCTCAATCCACTTGAAGAAAGGAGTGATGGCCGTACTGCCCTGTACTCCATCCCACAGTATGTTTTTTTCTTGTTGGGAAAGCTTGTTATATGGTTTGTGGATCGGAAATCCGGTCTGTGTGGATTCCATTATGAAATCATTCAGAAAACGGCTCATAGTCTCTCCCTTCCAGCATGCCACTGCACCTTCATAGACACTTAGAGAGGGATCCGGGATTACAAGAGCTTCATCAATACCCATTACCTTGCCGAAACCGCCACACCCCGAACAGGCGCCAAGTGGATTGTTGTAACTGAACAAATGTTCGGCCGGACGGTCGAACACTATTCCATCGCACTCGAAAATGTTTGAAAACTCTTTAAATAGACCATCGCTGAAAACGGCTATGCGTCCGTTTCCCCGGGTAAATGCAGTCTGAACGGAGTCCAGGAGTCGACTGCGTGTCTCTTCGTCGTCACTTACGATGATACGGTCCACTAGCAGATAGAGTTCCATCTTTTCAAAATCCTTCATATTTTGCAAGATCTCATCTATCCTGAAAATAGTCCCCTCTGGTGAGGCGACTCTGACAAATCCCTCCTGCTTCAGATCCAGTAGTTTCTCTACCTTGCCATCCTGCTTCCATTCCATATCCGCTACTATTAGCACTGTGTTACCCTCACCAAGGGAAAAAATATAATCGGAAACGCTTTTAGGCGTATCGCAGGTCACTTCTCTGCCGGAAATGGGGGAATATGTCTTGCCAATCTTGGCATAAAGCAGCCTCAGATAGTCGTAAATCTCGCTGCTGGAGGCAACCGTGGATCTGGAATTGCGGCTGTGTACACGCTGGCCGATAGCAATGGCAGGCGGTATGCCGGTAATATAATCTACTGCAGGTTTGTTCATCCTGCCGAGAAATTGTCTCGCAAATGAGGAGAGACTTTCGGCAAAACGGCGCTGTCCTTCAGCAAATAGTGTGTCGAATGCCAAAGAAGATTTGCCGGAACCCGATACACCGGTGATAACCACAAGTTTGTCCCGCGGTATCTTCAGGTCGATGTTCTTGAGATTGTTGACCCTGGCTCCTTTGATATGTATGAATTTGTCGGCCATGATGCGGTACTATAGCCGTGTTACCTGTCTTACATACCCAAGTTTTTTGAGTGATGCTATTATCTTGTCGAGTTCGAGATTATTGGGAACATAGATTTGCATCATTATTTCGAACTCACCTCTCTTTTCATTTACATTGAAAGAGCGTATGGAGGCTTTGAAAAGGTTGACGGTTGCTATTATATTGTTTGTAGTGGCGAAATCGCCATAAGCCATTATGCGCAATGTTACCTGGAAGCTCCCTTTATTGATATTTTCCCTCCATTTTACTTTCTGGATCCTATAGGGGTAAGCCTCTATCAAACGTGCGGCATTTGGACAGGAAATGCGATGGATCTTAATACCTTCCCTGATGGTTACGAAGCCGAATACGTCATCTCCGAAAATAGGATTACAACACTTTGCCATCCTGTAATCTACATTTCCGAGCTTGCCGTCAATAACGAGATAGTCGGTAGACTCCTCTTTCGTACTGCTTCTGCTTGCCTTTTCAAGAGTATCGGGCAACTTTTCCTGCCTCTTGTCATCGGATAGAAATTCCTTGACTTCCATCATATTGATGGTTTCGTCTCCGATGGCGCTATAAAACTCTTTTATGGTTCTATATTTATATTTCCTGATTAAGGCGTGGAGTATTTCGTCATTTATTTCGATTTTCCAGTTTTTGAGTCTCCTGTCGAAAATTTCTTTTCCTAAAGATGCTCTCTTGTTCTCCTCCTCCTTGAGTCTCTGTTTGATTTTACTCCGAGCTTTGGAAGTGACGACTATATTGAGCCAGTCAGCGGTGGGTTTTTGGTTCTTATTACTTATGATCTCCACCACATCACCGGTCTTTAGTTTCTCCTTAATGGAGACCATTTTACCATTGATTCGACCTCCCGAGCATTTTGTGCCGAGATTGGTGTGTATATCAAATGCAAAATCCAACACGGTTGACCCTTCCGGAAGTTGTCTAAGGTCTCCTGTGGGAGTGAAGACGAAAATCTCGTTAAGCAGGATAGGTGAAACCTGATTATATTGCTGCATGTTATTACCATCCTGCATAATAGTCCGTACTCTGTCAAGCCAACTGCTGATTCCGCTTTCGCTTTTGATACCCTTGTATGACCAGTGCGATGCGTGACCATGCTCTGCCTCGTAATCCATTCTGACGGTGCGTATCTGCACTTCAATCGTTACGCCCTCCTTGTATTGTACAGTAGTATGTAGGGATTCATAGCCATTTTCCTTTGGTATTGTAATCCAGTCGCGTAGGCGCGAGGGGTCAGGTTGGTATTTTTCGGTCACGAGAGAATAGACCTGCCAGCAAAGTTCCTGTTCTTTTTCCCTATCAGGCGGAGATTCTATAATGAATCTTATGGCAAATACATCGTGTATTTTCTCAAATGGTACCTTCTGGGCTTGCATCTTTTTCCAGATGGAATAGGCACTCTTGGTGCGTGCTTTAAGCGTATATTCGATGCCGTTGCGGCTAAGTTTATCTTTCAGAGGGTTAACGAAACGGCTTACCAGCAGATTGCGGTCCCTTTCGGTAGCCTTGAGATTGTTGGTGATGGCACGATACTGCTCCGGTTCTGCATATTTGAGAAAAAGGTCTTCGAGTTCGCTTTTTATACGGTATAGCCCCAGCTGGTGGGCAAGTGGTATGTAGAGCAGCATAGTCTCCATTATCTTGGATTTGTGCTTCGAGGCGGGTAATATGTCGAGATTGCGCATTACCTCAACACGGTCTGCAAGCTTAATCAGTATTACCCTAGGGTCACTGGAGTAAGATACGATGAGTTTGCGGTAGCGTTCGGCATCGAGATTTGTCTCCTGGAGCTTTATTGAAGCTATATTGTTCAGACCTGCGACAATATCTGCGATCTCCTTCGGAAAATCAGACTTGAAACTGTTGAAAAGTACCGTTCTATTGAGCTCTGAGGGGTTTTCCACCTTGAAACGGTTGGCTTCGTGTAAAAAAACGGCTGTTACGGAATCTGCCATCAGGCCCATTTCAGAAATTATAGATACTACTCCCAGAGGATGTTCGATAAAGGGCCTGTTGTTGCCGCGCTCTCTCTCTCTCAACTCGGATTCAGCTATACGATAGGCGCGTGTAACCATCGCAGCATCCTCATCATTGTAATTGCGGATTATATTTTTAAGTGTTTCGGGAATCATAATCATCTGCTATTTCAGTAATTTCTTGAGGGCATTCATTTCATCCCTATATTTTGCAGCGAGTATGAAATCCAATTCAGCCGCGGATTCCTCCATCTTCTTTTTGGCGGCTTCTACTGCGCGCATCAGCTCTGCCGGAGACATCTTGCTTATGACGGGATCCTCTGAAAGCATTCGCACTTCTGCTTCCTCTTCTGCCTGATATGTGCTTTTTGACAGAACACTCCTTGCAGAGACCGCCACTTGTGTGGGAGTAATACCGTTAGCCTTGTTGTAGGCCTCTTGTTTGGCTCTACGTCTCTCAGTCTCATCTATTGTTTCTTTCATAGAACGGGTGATGGTGTCGGCATACATTATTACCTTGCCGTTAAGGTTGCGCGCTGCCCTGCCTGCAGTCTGTGTAAGGGCTCTGCCGGAGCGGAGAAATCCCTCCTTGTCGGCATCCAGTATAGCAACCAGCGATACTGAAGGTATATCCAGGCCTTCACGCAGCAGGTTGACTCCCACCAATACATCAAACCTGCCTTCCTTGAAATCCTCGATAATCTCAACTCTTTCCAGTGTATCTACATCCGAGTGAATATATCGCGCTCTTACGGAGGCTTTGGTCAGATATTTCTCGAGTTCCTCGGCCATCCTCTTGGTTAGAGTTGTAACAAGCACCCTCTCATCGTGCTCCGCACGTATTTCTATCTCCTCCAGCAGGTCGTCCACCTGATTGGCTATGGGTCGGACCTCGATCGGAGGATCCAGAAGTCCTGTGGGACGCACTATCTGCTCCACAATAACACCCCCTGTGGCTTCCAATTCGTATTCTCCGGGTGTTGCGCTTACGAAGAGTCGCTGACCTATCAGGGACTCAAACTCATCGAATTTCAAAGGACGGTTATCGGCAGCTGCCGGAAGACGGAATCCATATTCAATAAGAGTCTCCTTACGGGAACGGTCGCCACCATACATCGCCCTCACTTGGGGCAGCGTGACGTGACTCTCATCTATAAACGTAAGAAAATCATCCGGAAAGTAATCTATCAGGCAGAAGGGTCTTTCACCTGCCTTGCGGCCGTCGAAATATCTCGAATAGTTTTCGATGCCCGGACAATAGCCGATCTCTTTAATCATCTCCAAATCATATTCTACACGACTTTTGAGCCTTTTTGCTTCCAGATGCTTACCAATCTCCCTGAAATAGTTGTACTGCGCCATCATATCGTCCTGGATATTGTGAATCGCACTGCGGATACGTTCCTTGGTGGTGACGAAATTATTAGCCGGGAAGATGGATAACTCATTTAAATACTCCAGCGTAGCACCGTTTAAGGGGTCGGTCATCTCAATACTTTCAATTTCATCACCGAAAAAGAGTACCCGGAATGAAATGTCGCCATAAGCGGGAAATATCTCCACGCACTCTCCTTTCACCCTGAAATTGCCTCTGTTAAACTCAATTTCATTACGTGAATAAAGAGCTTCAACCAACTTATACAGGAACTGCTGTCTGCTAAACAATTCTCCTCTCTTGATATGGATGGTGGTACTATGAAAATCCTCGGGATTCCCGATGCCATAGAGACAGGATACGGATGAGACGACAACGATGTCCCTCCGTCCGGAAAGAAGGGACGAGGAGGTGCTCAAACGGAGTTTTTCAATTTCGTCGTTGATACTCAGGTCCTTCTCGATATATGTATCGGTAGTTGGCAGATAGGCCTCCGGTTGATAGTAATCGTAGTATGATACAAAATATTCCACCGCGTTGTCAGGGAAGAATGATCTAAACTCGCCGTAGAGTTGGGCGGCTAGTGTCTTGTTGTGGCTCAGGATAAGTGTCGGCCGCTGGAGGCGTTCTATAACATTGGCCATAGTGAAGGTTTTGCCGGATCCTGTAACACCCATAAGTGTTGTGGCCTTTGTGCCTTCCCTTATTGAATTGCAGATCTGTTCTATTGCTTCCGGCTGGTCACCTGTAGGTTTGTATGACGAACTGAGCCTGAACTCCATTAGTTTATTATATTCTATCTTTTTTTCTTCTTTTTAGCGACGGGCTCTTCGATGGATGCATCTGCCTTTTCGAGATAATCCTCAAGGCCGAGCACAATATTGTTTACCATTTTCTTCTGGAAGTCAGGATCGATGAGCTTGTCTTCATCCCATATACTGCTCATAAAGAGGAGTTCAAGCAACACCACAGGGTATTCTGTTGGTGCTGTCAACGAGAAGTTAAAGTTGCCCACGAGTCCGAAGTTTGGCACTCCAAGTTCAAGGAGTCTCTCCAGCATTGTTTCGGCAAAGTCACGGTTGGTAATGTGCTTGTAGTAGGTGCTCGATCCCATAGGATTGACCGGTGATCCTCCGGCATTATTGTGGATAGAGAGTGCTATGTGGACATTGTTTTCATTGAAGATGCGTTTTCTTTCACTCATAGAGATATCATAATCGCCGCTCCTGCTAAGCACGACTGTTGCGCCTTTGGCTTCAAGAGCTCTTTTGAGCATATTCACAATATCGAGATTGACATCTTTTTCCCGGATACCGGTAATACTTACAGCTCCTAGAGAAGAACCACCGTGACCGGCATCAAGGCCCACTCTAAGTCCGTTAAGTGAGAGTGTAGGGGTATGACGCACATCAATGACCAGATTGTTGCCGTTATATCCTATTTTATAACCCCAGCAATATTTGTGTTTGAGGCGGAGAATAACCCTGAATACGTCGCTATCCACCTGTCTGTAATCCACATAGGAGATCATTTGAAGACCTCTGTGCTGGGTTATCCAGTTGCTGTTGTTGGTGGCCCCGAAGATATCGATACAGATAGTGGTGGGGTCAAGTTGTGTCCAGGAGACATAGGGGAGACGTTTGGGTAATGAGATGCTTACCCTGTCGGCCTTGCCGAGGTTTGTTACGCTCCAGCTGCCGGTATTGACCTGTGATGTCCTTTCATCGGTTTTTTCGAGATATTCCTGAGGAATGTATGCGAATTTATTCTGTGAAAGTTGCACTTTATAGAGATCATTGACTGAGGCAACCACCTTGAATACTATGCCCGGATCAACATATCCCATTTTAGAACCGCCAAGACGGTCATCACCGTCACCAAACTGTAAATATGCCCCATCAGTGGAGACACCGTAGAAAAGCTCTTCTTTGTATTGTGATTTTTCCAATAGTGCCTTGGCCTCTTCCAGCGTCATTTTAGGTTCGGGAGGTACCGGTCTTTTGGCATTGGGATCGTAATAGATATTGAGGGTTTCAATGCGTCTGTTTTTGCCTTTGAATAGTGTTATTTCTATCTTGTTGTTGCCACGCCTGAGGTCTATTTCCGTACCGAAAGCGCCGGTGCGGTATACTTTTAATTGGTTTTCATTGATGGCTGCGACATTTCCCGGGTCTGTGATGCACACAATGGTGTGTTTTGGGTTGTAAGCTGTGTCCTGACCTCCAATAACGATTTTCAGTGGTACTTGAGCCGATAAGTTCTGAGAGATGAACAAGGCGGCGATAGCCGCTAGAGTGATTTTAAAATATTTCATTGTATAAAATGTCTTCACGATAGGTATCGTGTGTTACAAATAACAAATATAGTGAATAATCCCCAAATATCGGAATCAGTATTCACATACTCTGAAGAGGAAATTGAATATCAACAAAGTACGTTTTCTCAACAAGTCGTAGTTTATGATACTGGGGTTATCAGATGGCTTGTAGGTATGTTGGTGAATGCCACTAGTAAAGAGCAGGGCCGGAACTCCCGCTTTGGCAAAAGAGTACTGATCACTCATTCTGTAGAAAATCTTTGTAAAATCTTTACTGCCGTAAAATGTCAGGTCAAGGTCCATCTCGTAGCTCTTTCTTCGGCTCAGATAGCTTAAAATGCCCCGGTATTTGGCGTCAAGGCGCTCTTCTCCGAGTACGATGAGATAGTCACGTCTAAATCCCACCGGTTCGAGATCGGTGCCAATCATATCAAGATTTACCATACAGGTAATATTGCGTGCCGGAAAGGGCAGATTTTTGACGAAATGCTCTGAACCGCACATATTGAACTCCTTGCCGTCAAACGCTACAAAAACAATATTTTTGCCGGGGCCTTTACCATCCTTTTTCATTTCGGAGAACATTTCGGCAAGGTTGATAAGGGCAGTTACGCCCGAAGCGTTGTCATCAGCCCCGTTATAAATATTGCCGTTGATCTCACCTATGTGGTCATAATGAGCTCCTACTATTACGTATTTGTCTGTTGGAACGGTGGCAGGGATTACTCCGACTACATTTCTTGCTATCAAAGAGTCATTGCATCTGGAACTTTGAATGTAGTGCCAGTTAAAGGGCTTAAGACCATACTCTTGAAACCTGCGGACTATATACTGCTCTATTGCCTGCTTGCCGATTGTGCCCGTCGCCCTCCCTTTTGCCATATCATCAGCGATATGAGAGAGTATCTCTTGCTGTTTGCCACGGTATAGCTTTTGTTCATATTTGTTCGTTATTTGTGCAAATAGTGGTAATGCCGTAAGCAGAAATAACGTATATAGTGCAATTTTTTTCATTAATTTGTCAAAGCAAAGTGCAAAAGTACTATTTTTGTCAATATGTTCAAAAAAGCCGTTTTCATCTCTCTCTTTATTATAATCACCGCTCTGCCGGGTTGGTGTCAGTATGATCTTGATCATTTTTACTACAGGGGGAGACAGGCATTGATTGAAGGCCGGTACTCCCACGCTATAGAGAGTTTTAATATCTTGTCACGTCTTGACAGCACCATCTTCGAAGCCTATTTCTTTAGGGGGATTGCAAAATACAATCTCGGCGACCTTGTAGGGGCTCAGATGGACTTCGACAGGACTATCCACTTTAATCCCATATATACTCCTGCTTACCACTACCGTGCCATTACCCTTAGCAGGATAGGCAAGTATGATCTTGCGCTCAAAGACCTTGAGGAGGCTGTGGACTTGCGTCCGGGCTATACCGGCCTCTATTTCAGCAGAGGGGTTACCTACTTTCTTTCGCAGCAGTTCGAGAAAGCGGTCAAAGACTTCAATATGTTCATCAAAAAAGAGCCCCGTGAAAGCAATGCCTATCTGAACAGGGGTGCTTCCTACCTCTATCTGGGTGATACGACAAAGGCGCTGGAGGACTACAACAAAGCTATCTCCATAGATCGATACGACCCCGAGGCCTATGTGCGCAGATCCAGAATCTATGCGCTCCGAAATGAGATGGAACCCGCTCTTGCAGATCTGAATATCGCACTGAAACTTGATACTGCAAATACCTTCGCATACTTCAACAGAGCAATAATCAGACACGAAATGAAAGATATTGAAGGAGCGTTGGCTGACTTGGATAAGGTGCTGGAACAGGAGCCTGGCAATGCCCTTACCCTCTATAACAGGGCTATTATCCGAGCTCAGGTAGGAGATTATCGCAGAGCACTCGATGACTACGACAGAGTGTTGGCTATCAATCCGAATAACGTGCTGGCCTATTTCAATCGCGCTGCCGTCTTTATGGAAATGGGCCGTTACCGTGATGCGATGGATGACTACTCAAAAGCCATCAACCTCTATCCGGACTTTGCGAAAGCCTATATGAACCGGGCCTATGCCAAGAGCCAGCTTGGACAGTACAATTCCTCGCGACAGGATTACGAAATTGCACAAAGGAAAATTGAAGAATACCGTGCACAGACCTCGGACTCTACGGGATATGCTGCCTTTGCAGATACTACGCGGAAATACGATCACCTGCTGGCACTCGATGCGGATTTTGCCAAGAAGGACTTTGACAACGAACTGCTACAGTATAGAGATGTGGATATACGTCTCAAACCTCTCTATAAGTTTGCTGCTGTGGCACCTGATGATATCCGCCAGGAGGGCAATATTCTCATCAACCGCAGGTTTGACGATGCATCGCTCGACAGTTTTATCAGCGCATCTCCTATTGCCGTCAAATTCGAATCATCAAAAGGTGGCTACCTTCCTGATTCCCAAACTATTCGCGAAGAGGTTAATCGTCTGCTCCGCGTTGACCGTAATGACATAAATCTCTTTGCCAAGGCATTGCTCGAGACAGACAATAAACAGTTTAATACTGCAATGGTTTGCTATGACGAAGCTATTTCAAAGAGTCCTGAAAATATCTTTTACTACATAAACAGAGGTGCCCTTCAGGCGGAAATGATAGATTTTATCTCATCTATAGAAAATAACGTACCCGTGCTTACGCTTGACAATGACAATACTGTCAAGACGAGGGTACAGGAGCAGGTCCGTCACACATACGACTACACACCCGCTATTCACGATATGAAAAAGGCGGCTTCGATAGATCCCTCATTCCCCTACATCTACTACAATCTCGGCAATCTCTACTGCCTCTCTGATGATCTTCCCGAGTCAATAGTACAATATACCAAAGCACTGGAGATCTATCCCAATATCGGTGAAGCCTACTATAACCGTGGTCTGGTGCTGATATACCTTAAAGACAAAGAAAAGGGTTGTATGGATCTTAGCATAGCAGGGGAACTGGGCATTCAGGATGCCTACAGCGTTATTCAGAAATATTGCAAGAGTGACGAGTAGGGCTATTTTTTTCTTTTCTTTTTGCCGGAATCGTCTGCTTGATACATGCCTGTAAACATAGCCGTAGCTTCATCTCTGCCGATATATCTAATTGCCAGTATCAGCAGGATAATGGCGATAGTGGGAAATAGTGAAGGGACTGAAAGTGAATAGAAAGGTCTGAGTTTCATAAACTCCACTACTATCCATATCTGGAAAGCAAAAAGAATAATTGAATTGAGCAGACAGATACGTATCTGTAGCAGACGTCTTTTCTGATAGAAGAGAGCAATCACACTCAGAGAGAAGGTTACGAATGTCATTATCAAAAACTGACTCCTCTCAAAAAAACTGATAGTAATACGCTCCCATGTCTCCGAAGGGGAGTCGGAGGGAATCACGCCATGGCACATATTTAAGAAAAACATTGAACCAAGAAGCAACGCCGCTGCAATTATTAGATATGTTTGAAATCTTTTGAACATACTGTCTGATGAGTGAATTGATTTAACAAAATTAGGAAAAAAAGTCCTATATTTGATTTTTAAACACAAAAAACGACACTTATGTCTACATTACCTATAGCACCTTCAGAACTCATAATCAATCCCGATGGATCGATATTCCACCTTCATCTGCTTCCTGAAGATCTGGCAGATACTGTTATTCTGGTTGGTGATCCCGGAAGGGTGAAACTTGTAGCCTCCTTTTTTGAAGAAGGCTCCATCAGGGTAGATAAATCATCGCGTGAATTTCGCACAGTTACAGGCAGCTACAATGGCAGGGAGGTCTCAGTCATATCTACAGGTATAGGTACTGATAATATAGATATAGTGGTTACCGAACTTGATGCCTTGGCAAACATTGATTTTAAGACAAGATGTATTAAACCGGAGCACAAACGGTTGACACTGCTTCGCATCGGCACCTGTGGTGCTGTTCAGCCTGACATTCCTCTCGGAAGTTATGTGTTTTCGGAATATTCCATCGGGTTCGATGGGCTTCTTAACTGGTATGCCGGATGCAGTGATGTGGTGGATATTGCCATGGAGTCTGCTTTTATAGAGCATATGAATTGGCCGGCGCGACTTCCGGCTCCCTATTTCATAAAATCCTCAGCACGTCTGATACCCTTGTTTGAAAATAATTCGGTTATGGGGGTGACTATCTCAGCTCCGGGCTTTTATGGTCCCCAGGGCAGATCTGTAAGACTCCCGCTCACATTTGATGATCTTATCGGCAATTTGGAATCATTTAGATATGGTGATCGAATGATTACCAATATCGAGATGGAGAGTTCCGCACTTTCCGGTCTCTCCGCACTTCTGGGACATGACGCCGGCACAATCTGCCTTGTGATAGCCAACCGATATGCAAAAGAGAGTCGTCCTGATTACCATCTCCTGATGAAGGGTCTTGTCAGATTGGCACTCGATATACTTACCGGCAAATCCATTTGATGCAAACTGATCTCCAGCACTCCCTTTATGCGTTGCTTGACGACACTGACCAGGTCGTAGCAAGAAGTGTAACTGCCGAAGTTCTCAGGCAGGGGCCGGAAATGCTTTCAGCCCTTGAAGAGCTTGCATCCCTTGAAAGTGATCTTTCTGTCAGGGAAGAGGTAGGACGTCGTCTGGAAGAGATTTATTATGAAATGGTCATCAATTCCATGAATGAGGCTGCCCGTTCTGAAGAGGAGGAACAGTTCCATCTTCTCAATTTTGCTGTGTTGATTACAAAGCTTCTCTATCGTGGAGAGGATTGGCGCGAGTTGGTCAACGCCTTTGTCAGTAAGTCAGCGGAGATGGTTATGGAACTGAGTAGCGGGATGACTGCAATGGAGAGCTGCGGGGTTTTCAATCACATTTTTTTCCATAGGTTTGGATTCAAAGCACTTCCATCGGAGGACCTTTCTCCCGAATACCAGATGCCGGCAACAATACTTAACCGTGGAGAGGGAGGAAAACATGTTCTGATGCTTCTATATTTTATGTTTGTACAGGATTGTTCCCTTCCGGTATATCCCGTAGAATATCGCAATACGCTGATTCCGGCATGGATTGAGGAAGACAAGGTGCTATTCTGCATCAATGTGTTCAATCAGGGAGAGATGTTTTTTCTCCCTGAGGAAGAATTGGTATGCAGAGGGTATGGATTTGTGCCCTACGCCTACCTCAAAGAACTCCACTCTTTATTTCGGAAGGAGGGAGACAGCACTCGTATAACGCTTTTGGAGCGAATATTACCTTACTATCAGGCGCTGGCCGATTCTTAATATCTTGTTGGCACTTATACCGTTGAGCTGACAGATTCTTCTGACGGTAGTGCCATACCTTATGGCGAGTGCGCCTAGAGTATCCCCGGATTTGATGGTATGGATAATGCGCTGTGAAGCAGCCAAAGACTCCTCGTCAGTTTGTCCATAGTGCGAATAGATACTGAAGTAGTGCTTTTTTAGAGTAAACAGAGAGTCTCTGAGCACGCCTTTCTCAAAGTCGATGATACGCTGGGGATCAAACGGATGTCCCTTGTACCTGGTCTCAAAGTGGAGATGGGGACCGTTGCTGCGTCCGGTATTTCCTCCCAGACCGATCACTTCACCCGCTTTGACTACTTCTCCGCTATCCACTATTCGTTTGGATAGATGAGCATAGTAGGTTTCGAGTCCGTTTGGGTGGCGGATTACAACCAGATTTCCGTAACCTCCGGTTCTTCTTGTGCCTTCCGAGAGACGTACCATACCGTCGAATGCGGCTCTGATGGTGTCTCCCGTTTTGAGCGATAAGTCAACTCCTTTATGTTCCCTTGTCCTTCTGAACTTGAAACCGGACCCCACTTTCTGTTGATAGGGCACACAGAATCCGTTGAGGGAGTCCGCCAGCAGTAGGTCCACTTCTTCGGGAAGGTCCGAGAGTTTTACATCCCTGAAGGAATGTACGCCTGTTCCTTCCCATGAATCGAAGAACTCCGATGTATCTATCACCGGCCTGCCCAGATCAAAATATGCCCAGGTATAGTCATCGTAGAGGATTACTTTGGTGAATTTGTCATCGGTGTCCAGGGTGTCTATTACCAGCAGTTCCTCAAAGTAGGTGAGGGTATCCTTTTGTGGAATAGTATCATGTGTGTGGGTTCTGCTTTGTCCGTATACCTGCACACTGATTAGAATAATGGTCAATAAAAAAATACCTCTGCGCTTCATAGAATTCTATTTTAGTCGCAAAGGTAATTTTTTTTTGAAATTCAGACAAATGAAATTTATCTACCTCCGCCGCCGGAGCCGCCTCCTGAAAATCCTCCGCCACCGCCAAAGGAAGAGCTTCCTCCGCCACCACTCCATGAACTCGTACCTGAGAATGAGCCACCTGAAGATGTTGATGTCTCATAGGAGTTCCGCGTGATAGCATTGGATAGTGAATTTGTCTGGTGTAGAATTGTAGTAAATGTGTCAAAATCGTAGTTTACCACCTCCTCGAAGGCTATAGGATCAATATCTTTAAGCTCTTTCGCTACTTTGTCAGCAATGCCGAAAAGAGTGGCAAATACCAGGTAATCCTGCCATAGGTGCACCTCTACTGCTTTTCTTTCATTGATAATAGTGAAGTCCTGCAAATATTTGAAAAATCCAAGCACCTTGTTGTTGTTCTGTACACCGAGAGGAGTAAATCTGTGCTTTAAGAAAAAACCTTCATCTGTAAGAGCTTTACGCCCCTTGTTGGTGATCGACTTTGTCCAGTCAATCAGGGTGCTTTTGTTTTTGCGGGCCCATCTGGAAAATTCCTTGTCTTCAAGAATCTTGTTGGCACCGCTGGCCAACTTCATCATATTGAAAAGTGATTTTGCGGGGGATTCGAGCTTTCCGAGATCAGCATTGTCGTTAAATGCAATAGTGATTTTTCCCTCCTCATCCTTACCTGTGATGAGAATGTTTTGCTGTATCATCTTCAGAATATAGGCAGAAGCTATAGCATAACTATTGCGTGTCTTAAATAGGGAAGGAGCTTTGGTAATAACATAATTTGTAGCGAGCAGGTTCCCATTGTATGGAATCTCCCTGCTCCACTCCACATCTTTAAGTTTTTTAACTCCAAAAGTGTTGATGTTCTTGAACTTATTGCCTTGTTTTTTAAAGCCGAAAGCTGCCAGAATAAAGCCTAAAATCCACAGTATCCAAATAACTGCATCTCTGCGGTAACTGTCGCTTAAGTAGTTATAGTCGGAAGGCTCTCCCTCAAAGTGGCTGCCCTGCATCGCAATTGCATGTCGCTCTTCAAATAGTCGGTCATCATTGTTGACAAGATCGTGAAACATTACTTTCTCAAATCTAGCCAAAATGATGACAGAACTATTCGTTCTAAAAGGCTTGCCGGATTCGGCTACAATGGCACCATCGGTAAACTCACAGGTGCCTTCATAGCCAAAGCCCCAAACACGGGTATTGGAGGTGTCGAGCTGGTAAAGGTCATCCTGATATCTGATAGTTACCTTTGCATGTTCGGGAGCGGAGGAGAGGTCGGGAGAGATGAATTGAAAATGTATCGCATCATAATCCTCCATTGACAACACAAAGTTGTTGATATTGTACTTTACTGTGAAAATATGGTCTCCATAGGAGCCTATACCCCAGCACAATTCATAATCATTAACTCCTTTGTGGACAATACCGCATTTGCCAGCCTTTTGTTTAATAGAGCGGTCTATATCCCATTCCCCTTCATTTATAAAGTTGAGACCATTCTCATCGCTTACTGCCAGGTCTGTAATTGAGACAGCAGAGCCCATATTATGTTTGACCAAATACCACTCGGTGATGTTTTTTGCGCTGACATCCCACACTTCAGTAACTCTTGCATGGCCTTCGGGTGTTAGGATATAAGTGATGTTTATATCACGAATTGTTGTATTTGCCGCTGTCGCAATGAAAACGGCAATACTAGCTAAAAATGTGAGCAACAGTTTTCTTAGTCCCATTATAGGTTCATTCTGGGCATTTCGGTTTTAGCCTCGTTTTCTTCAAGATACTCCCTGGATTTGAAACCGAACAATGAAGCTACGATATTGCTGGGAATCTGGCGGATAAGCCTGTTGTAGTTGGTCACGCTGTCGTTGTAAACCATGCGGCTCATTCGTACCTGATTTTCATACATATTGACGCTGTCCATAGTCTTAATGTACATCTGATTTGCTTTGATGTCGGGGTACTTCTCAATTACCACAGCGAGGCGTCTCATAGCATCTGTAAGAATGGTCTCCTGCATATCAGTATCAGCTGCAGAGCTTGCGCCGGTAATGGTTGCACGTTGTGCAATCACATCCCTAAGAGTTTTGTATTCGTGTTCGTCATAGGATTTGATGAGTTCCGCAAGCGCTGTAAGTGCATCCCAGCGGCTTGACATTTGGACACCTATCTGGCTCATAGCGTTTTTGCACAACTCTTCTTTGCTGATAAGATTCCTTTGTACGGAAATCACCCAGATCAATAAAATGGCAAGAATGCCTATCACAATCAATGTTGTTATCATAGAATGAAGTTTTATATGTTAATTAATATTTGTGTTTTTATTTCGTTTAATTATACTATCTGGCAAGATCCCATCCCCATAAGTATATCTATTTTTCATTTATAATTAATTGGCCTATTCCTCTTCATAATAGGTATAACTTCTTTCATAGCGTCGGAGGAAGTATCTAAACTCTTCTATGCCGATACCGTAGGTGTCAAATACCTCATCAGGGGGAAGGGAGCGACGGGTCCAGTTTCCGAAACTGTCTTTCTCTCCAAAATAGTAGGGGACTACATCAAATTGGCTCTTGAGGTCGGCTTTGCTAAGGTAGCCATCCTCATCATAATAGAAGGTGATGGTATTGTCAGGAATACGGGATTCTTGTGCAAACTCTCCATAATAATTGTATTCCACCATTTTTCCCTCTTTGTCAAAAATGGCCTCACTGGTGTGAAGACCATCTGTCCAGGAGTATTGCTCTTCATGTCTGTATCCGACCTCGTCGATGAATGTGCTATCTCTGGTCATTATCACACGTCGGTCCTCTTCAAGTGAGTAGAACCTGTCGCCGTTGCACCGGCCATCTTTGTCAAATGTATAGAAAATCTCGGTAGCAAATCCCCCCTCATACTCGGTATAATGACGTAACAGATCTCCTTTGTCATTATAATACATGACATCTCTCATCTCGAGTTTTCCAACATTATACTTGCTGGATTCAATCAGATTGCCATTGCTATCATACACATTTACGGTTTCCGAAATGATGTCGTTACCATCGACTGCATATTTGCTGCTCCAATACCTTTCGTTTGTCAGGTTGCCATAATCATCGTAGAAATAAAGGAATGAGCCTCTGAGTTTACCGTTCCTCTCGACTATGTCGGTCCTGACACAGCGGCCTTTTGTGTCGTAGTTGTATTGATATATCTCAGCCAATTCACCATCCATTCTATAGACCTCTTCGAGAGGCTTTCCGTCAGGAAGATAACTGCTGGCCTGCATATCAAAAGCGTACTGAAGATAATCTGTAAAGGAATAGGTCGTGTCAATTGGATTCCCTTTTTTATCTATGCTTATTTCCAGACGAGTCTGAGGGTGTACATCCTCCTCGACAATTGAGATCACTCTGCCGTCACGGTCAAAGTGCCATGTGCGCGAGAAAGGTTGCATATCATGGTATCTGATCTCGGTAAATGATTTTACGGGACCGTTGAGTCCGAAATCATTACGCGTCCTAAAGCCTTTATAGGGGTTGTCAGTTATGCGGGCAACAGCCTGAGGAGTATTGTCTCCTGTAGAACAACCTGCTGCCATTACTGCCGCCAGGAGGCAAATCAAAAACACTCGTTTATTCATATCTGCGATTATTAAGCGGACATATCAGCGGGAGCATTCTTCTTTTTCTTTGAACGCATTACAAGCAACACTATAAGTGCGGCAATCAAGACAAGGAAGGTGATGCCGAGTGCCGGACGATAGGATATCCAGGCAATAACAAATATAAGAAGGCTCCATATCAGACCGACTACGGTGCAGACAAAGTTGATGCCAGCAGCGAGAACTCTTCGTATAAACGGAACAACCGCGAATACGGTACTGAGGAAGTTGAAGATACCTTTCAGGCCACCGATAATAAGTATAACTGCAACAATTCTGATGATCCAGGCAATGACCTTGTTCTCTTTCTGTGCAGCGTCATACATATTTGCAGCGGAAACCTCACCTAACGCAATACGGGAGACATTTTTGCCGTTTTTAGCTACAAATTCACCGAATGTGTCACCAACTACTACTGCAAGTATAGATACTGTCTGTGGGGTAGGAGTATACCCAAATATTACTCTGACATCGCCAACCTCGGGGTTATTGACATCGCGTCCCAAATAGGCCTGGCCTGCACTTACTGTAACTGTTGCGGAGCTGTCTCTCTTCCAGAGCACCTCATTCCACTCTTTTATCATCTCTTCGGTGAGTTGAGGAGTGGCCTGTTCTGAACTTCTGATACCGTTTTTGAGAAAGGGAGGAAGTTTGTAAGCTCCGAAATCCACTAAATCGGCAACAACTTGGTTATCTTCAATAGTAGTAAGTACAAAATTGGTGTCCCGGTAAGCCGGGTCCGCAAATTCAGAAGAATTTACAGGTGAAGAAACCCATTTTTTACTGTAGGTGTAGGTAGTGGTAATCTCCTGCCCGCCTCCTATTTTCTCTTTTTTCTCCTCTTTACTCTGTTCGGTCCACTGATAGTATTCCACGTTGCGCGAGAGATTGATTGCATTTAGTGATATACCAAAGAGTCCGTCATTAAGAACTTCAGTTGTAGATGCTTCGCCTATGGCGTGTATCATCTTACCTTCAAATTGTGGATCGATTCGGGAGATATCGGGCATCTCCACAGTTACATCCGCAGCCTGATTTAATGCGCGTTTAACTTTGACTGTCCTTCCTTCGTTCCAAAACAGCAATACCGTGCCGATGATAAAAAGCAGGATACCGCTACCGATACCCTTAAATGATTTGGAAACCCTGTTTCCATAGCTCTGTTTAGTTGTAGTGGTGTAAGCCATGATTTAAATATAAGTTAAGTGTTGTGTAATAATTACATCTCGAAATCTAATTTGTAAAGGTAGCAAAAATTATTTTCTTTTGGGATGAAATTGGAGAATAGTTTGCTGCCATTTCTTTGTATCGATATGTGTATAGATCTCTGTGGTTAGTATGCTTTCGTGACCGAGCATTTCCTGTACAACACGTAAATCGGCTCCATTCTCTACCAGATGAGAGGCAAAAGAGTGTCTGAAAGTGTGAGGGGAGACATTTTTGCGAATTCCTGCAATTTCTGCCTGTCTGCGCACAATCAGAAAAATCATTTCCCGTGTGAGCTTTCCTCCGCGGCGGTTGAGAAAGAGTATATCCTCCGCTCCTTTTGCTATCGGACCGGCATTACGTATCCTCATATAGAGGGAGATGCTCCGCACTGCCGGTTCCCCGATGGGCACCAGACGCTGCTTGGATCCCTTACCTGTAACCCGGATAAATTGTTCGGCCAGAAATAGGTCACTAATGCGTAATCCTACCAGTTCGCTCACCCTCAGCCCGCAGGAGTAGAGTACCTCAATGATGGCTTTATTGCGATGTCCTTCGCTTTTTGAAAGGTCAACAGAATCGATGATGCGCTCCACCTCTTCGACAGAGAGTACCTCAGGGAGATATCTGCCTGCCTTTGGGGTATCAATTCTGTCGCAGGGATTATTCTTGAGCCGCCCCTCGCTTTCCAAAAAGCGGTAGAGTGCTTTGAGGGAGCTGACCAAACGGGACTGGCTTCTTTTGGAGAGTCCCGCACCAGTCACCTGCGCAAGGTATTCCGAGATATTTTCAGATGTTGCCGCCTCCGGCGAAATGGTACCTTTTCCCTTCAGAAATGCGAAAAATTTAGAACAATCTGAGTTGTAACCGGCTATAGTATTGTCAGACAAGGACCTTTCCAGCTTTAAGCAGGACCTGAAATCGGAAAGGGTGGTGTTGAATATGTCAGGATTGTTCTTCAAAAAAGATAAGAATTAAAAAAAAGTGTTACATTTGTTTTACGTATCGGATAATAAAGGTACATCAAATTTGAAATTTTAACTAATTAATTTTATCAAATGAAGAAAATAATCATCTTACTGGCAGTTGCACTCATCGGTGCTTCGTCCATTTCAGCCCAGACAACTGTACAAGGTCAGAAGGTTCATAAAGCTTCTACCACCTTCGGTGCGGTAGGCGCACATATTGGTTACGCACATTGGGGTACAACACTGGGCCTCCACGGTGACTTCAATGCCAATAACTTTAGGGGAAGGGCAGGTTTTGACCTGTTTTTTCACCCTCACGATCACTCCTATCACACCTATTTTGGTGCAGATGTAGGCTTCCACTATCTGATTAACCTTATTGATGGTCTCAACATTTATCCCATTATTGGTGTAGGCACAGGATTCGGCAGGTATGTTGACTTTCACCTCGGCATTGATTTCGGCGCAGGTATAGAGTACAATTTCAGCAATGGCTGGGGCGTATTTGTAGATGGTAAATACAACCTCAGGCTCATTGGAGATAGTGTTCCCTACAGGTCCTATATAGGTGTTACCAAGAGGTTTTAATCAGGAATTATCGGTCTGGTTGAAATAATCACAGAATGGTGCGAGTCCACAGGATTCGCACTTTTGTTTTCTGGCGGTACATACATAACGTCCGTGAAGTATCAGCCAGTGATGTGCTTTGGCACGGAAATGTTCCGGAAAGCCTGCGGTTAGATCTTTTTCGACTTCAAGGACATTCTCGCCGGATGAGAGTCCCAGACGGCGTGCAGTACGGAATACATGCGTATCAACGGCTATTACCGGTTTGTTGTATACTATGGATGCAATCACATTGGCTGTCTTACGTCCGACACCGGGGAGTTTCTGCAACTCTTCTACATCTGCCGGTACGACAGAGCCAAAGTCACTCACCAGCATTCGTGCCATCCCCAGCAGGTGGCGTGCTTTGCTGTTGGGATAAGTGATAGAGCGTATAATCTGATATATCTCTTCCTCGTTAGACACGGCCATATCCTCGGGTGTGGGGAAACGCTCGAAGAGATCAGGGGTAATCATATTGACCCGCTTGTCGGTGGCCTGGGCTGAAAGTATCACGGCACACAGCAGCTGAAATGGGTTTTTATAGTCCAGTTCACTCTCGGCTACCGGCATATTGGCCTCAAACCAGGCTGTTATCTGTTGATATTTCTTTGCATTCATTGTCGGCGCAGACAAGTATTCTTCCGGGATACTCCCGTACGATATTCATATTGTGGGTAACCATAATGATGGCAGTCTTACGGGTACGGTTGATCTCGAAAAGCAAGCTCATGATGCCTGTGGCTGTCTCGCCGTCGAGATTACCTGTGGGCTCGTCTGCAAGTATCAGTCGAGGTTCATTTAGAAGAGCGCGGGCTATGGCTACTCTTTGTTGTTCGCCTCCGGAGAGCTGGTGTGGCATTTTGTGTGCTTTGCTGGCAACTCCAACCGCGTCCAGTACGCTGTTGATACGCTCTTCCATAAGCTTGCGATCTTTCCATCCGGTGGATTTGAGGACAAAAAGGAGATTATCCTCCACGCTCCTGTCCATCAGGAGCTGAAAATCCTGGAAAACAACCCCGATTTTGCGTCTGAGGTAGGGTATTTTTCTCTTCTTGAGAGTTAAGAGATCAAAACTACCAACACGGGCGCTGCCTGTGGTAACCGGATTTTCTGCAGTTATGGTGCGGATGATGGAGGTTTTACCACTGCCGACCTTGCCGGTGAGATAGACAAATTCTCCCTCACGGATAGTCAGGTTGAGGGAAGTAATGACGGGAATTTCCCCGTTTGTGATCTCCACATCCTCAAATTCTATGATAATATCGTTTTCGTCCATATTTTGATCTTGTTTGGATGCAAAAATACATTTTTATTCACATTAAATTAATATCAGTTGACAATTTTGGTCTAAATCAACAGTTTTCACTTAACTTTGTAAAGAACAGAGTAAAATATTCTTTTCATTGCAACGATTTTAGCGTTTTATGCATCTATAATATTAAGATGTCTTGTTGCACAGTCTTTGATCAGTGATGGAAGTATTTCGTGAGTCACTGCGTATATATAATATTAGACAAAAGTATTTTATTTAAAAATCTCAGTGCAAAGAAAGTTATGAAAAAAATTGCGATTAAATCATACGGGAAAAATATTAACCCTGCTGTTTTCCCTTTTGGGAATTGGGAGCGGCTGTGAAATCATACGTTGTGAATACGGTGTCCCATCCGCGGAATTCATCATTAAAGGTAAAGTAACGGACAAGGAGTCACAAAAACCGATTAAAAATATTGCAATCATCAGAAAATCACATACTGCGGCCTACTTCGGAAACGACACGGTAAGGACCGACTCTCGTGGTGATTTTGAAATGAAATTCACCGAATTTCCCGGAACGGACCATTGGATTTTTGCTGAAGATTTAGATGGGACAGAAAATGGCGGATTGTACGCACCTGATTCCATTAAAGTGGATTGGTCACAAATGAAAAAGGTTGAAAAAGGTGATGGAAACTGGTACGATGGGGTTTTTGAAAAGAAAGATGCTAATTTCAAACTACAACATTTTCAACCTGTTCCCGAGTATGGTGTTCCGGCATCAACGTTTAAGGAAATGAAGGAAGAAGAGTAACACAAATTGATGTGACGATGAGATTACGGAAAAAATCATACTGAACCTGTTTCGCGAACATAGAAAAACGCAGGCAAAACTGCACGAACTTACATATTTCTTTTGGGAATGTACTTTGCGATGCAACTTCAACTGTATTCACTGCGGAAGTGATTGCACACGCGAATCAGTTACTCCTGATATGCCCAAAGAGGACTTCCTTAAAGTGCTTGAGGATATTCGCCCTCATGTAAATCCCAACAAGACAATGATTGTGCTTACAGGTGGCGAACCTTTGATGCGCAATGATTTGGAAGAGTGTGGAAGAGCCATGTACAATATGGGATACCCGTGGGGATTTGTAACTAACGGATGGGGATTGTCACAAGAAAGATTGAATAAATTGCTTCGTGCAGGATTGCGCTCGGTAACTGTGAGCTTAGATGGCTATACTGTAGAGTCACATGAGTGGTTCCGTGGTAAAAAAGGCTCCTGGAGGCGTGCAGTTGATGCTATACGCCGGGTCGCTTCCACTCCCGACCTAGTCTATGATGTGGTTACGTGTGTCAACAAAAAGACATTGCCTGACTTACACAAACTAAAAGAGTTACTTATTTCGCTGGGGGTTACTCATTGGCGACTTTTCACCGTGTTTCCCAAGGGCAGGGCAAAAGACAACCCGCTACTCAGACTCTCTGTAGAGGAATTTGTTCAAATGATGGACTTCATCAAAGAGACCAGAAAGGAGGGAATAATTCACGCTTCGTATGGATGTGAGGGTTATCTGGCAGATTACGAACTCCAAGTACGTGACGCACCCTTCTTTTGTCAGGCGGGCATTCACATAGGCTCGGTACTGGCAAATGGCGATATTAGCGCATGTCCGAGCTTACGTGGAGATTATATTCAGGGAAATATCTACAAAGATGATTTTTGGAAAGTTTGGAATACCAAATATCAGATAATGCGTGACCGATCCTGGACAAAAAAAGGAAAATGCGCCACTTGCAAGTCTTATAAATATTGTGAGGGAAACGGCCTACATCTGCGTGATGAACAAACCGGTGAACTCTTACAATGCCATTTGGAAATGATGGGAAAATTGAATTAGTTCCGAGTTTCGAGTATGGAGTTCTGAGTAAGTTATATAGTAGCTAGTTCTGAGCTTCGTACTACACACTACACACTACACACTCCTTACTCATGACTAGATCTTACTGCCTGACCCTTATATTTCTCTTTTTCAGTCTGTTTTCATATGGTCAACAGGCAAAAATGGGGAATAACCATTTAAAAAGGTATAGCCCAAAATTCTTGCTTGATGTGACTGCGGGAGCGAATATTGATTTGATCTCTACCGGTTCGGTTCCTGAATCCAAACTTTTCGAATCGAAGCCGAAGGTTGTTCCAATGACAGTATTGCGGTTTACTTATCTTTTTTCAGAAAGGATCGGAGGATATGCGAGGCTTTAGGCGAATCTGTATAAAACCAAAAAGTCAGAATATTACCCTTCAAACTTCATAGAAGATATATTTCAAATGATATATGATGAATTATATTCAATTATAACTAAGGTACGTCCGGCCCTGGATGTCGGTATTATTTATCGATTTGAACAAAACAAATGGAGCATTCATCCCGCAGTAGGACTTGGGTATATGATGTACCTATCAAATAAGGAATCATTTAGAAGTTCCGAGAAAGATGGTATTCAGTACAATTTATCATACACACAACGTGCATCATCCATATTCCTGAACTTTGGTTTATCAACTCGGTATCTTATTTCTGACAACGGTGCGCTGATTCTGGATATTAATTTTCAGCAACCACTACAAAAATCCTTTGCGGAACTTGTCGTTACTACAGAATCGGTGCGCGAAAGTAAGTTTTATCAAACATCTACCGCAGGCAGAAATTTAAATATCAGCATCGGTTATGGGTTTTCATTCTGATCGGTCATTTCTTTTTATGATAAACCCTTATTATTTAATTTCAGTAAATGAGTTTTTTTTTGTAATTTTGTGTTTACTGTTTCAGGAGAGTGTACGTTTGTTATAATAACTTAGAACTGAATGCTTCTCTTGAAATATGAAATTTAATGCGACAGAGACAGGATTTATTTTTGCTTGATATATTTGATGAAAAGAAAAGGCTTCATATTGATTCTTGCGTTTTTTGCTTTCATATTGTCAGGACAGGTCATAGCACAGGAACACCATGCAGACAAACGTCTTGAGTCAGCACTTGATCTTTACAGAAAGGGGGCCTACTATTCGGCAGAGCAGATGTTAAACTTGGTAACACCTGATCCGGATAGCGATATTTCCATTTTTGCTATTCAAGTGGAGGCCTATAAGACAATGTGTGCTATCCGTCTTGACAGGTCCAATATTGCCGGTCTGGTTAAGAATTTCGAGGATAGATATCCCAATGCCCCGGAACTTCAGATGGTTAAGTTTGCCCTTGCATCGCGTCTGTTCGATAGGGAGGAGTATGCCGATGCGCTTGTGATTTATGATTCCATAAAAAAGCCCTTTCTTTATGCGGATGAGCAGATTGAATATGACTTCAAAAGTGCATATTGCTACATCAGAGTAGGCAATACTGATGTGGCTGCCAAGAGATTGATATCTATTATCGAGGGCGATTTCAGTCCCTTCTCTGTGCCCAGCCAGTATTATCTGGGTTATGTGCGTTACCTGGAAAAGGATTTTGCTGCAGCTCTGCCGCTTTTCCGCAAAGCGGAGAAGGATCCTCGGTTTTCGGTGTTGGCCTCATATTATGCCGTCGAATCGGAGTTTATGCTTGGCAACTATAAGTATGTGATTGATCGTGGTCCGGCAATTTTCAGCACACTTGATCGTGATTTACAGATTAATCTGGCTAGAATAGTCTCTGAAGCCTATTTTTCGATGGGACAGCCTACTTTGGCAGCCCAATATTTTGATATGTTTACCACCTCAGGAGGCAATCTTACACGCAAAGATTATTATTACTCCGGTCTCCTTTCATATACACTTCAGTCATTTATTCAGGCAATAGAATCCTTCAGCCATGTCGTCGGCAGTGAAGATGCTCTTGGCCAAAGCGCTTATTACTATAGTGCCAACAGCCATTTACGTCAGCACAACAAAATTGCTGCGATGGAGGCCTTTAAAGCGGCGTCTGAATCCGATTTTGACAGTGTTATAAAAGAAGATGCCTTTTTCAATCACGCCAAATTATCTTTTGATGTCAATGGTGATATTTCGGGTTTCGAAAAATATATGGAGCTTTATCCTGAGAGTGGGAAAGATGATATTATCAACAGCTACATTGCGGCAGCATATTTATTGAGCAATGATTATAACTCCGCAGTAGCTGCCCTTACAAAGATTCGTGAACTTTCAGATGAATCTTCGTCCAATCTTCAGAAAGCTGCATTCTTCAGGGCTATGCAGCTTATTGAGAACAGGGGCTACAGGTCGGCAGTACCAATGCTGGAAATCTCGATAGAGAACGGAAGGCACGACCCTAGCCTTGAGGCGCTTGCCAATTACTGGTTGGCAGAGTGCCATTTCCGCAATGGAAGGTACCGCCAGGCTACCGATATCAATCTTAGTCTGATGGAAAATCCCCATTTCCTCAATTCGGAGCAATACCAAACAGCAATCTATAACCTTGCATACAGTTATTTTATGTGGGGTAGATTTTCCAGTGCCCAGAAATGGTTTTCCGAGTACCTTGGCAGAAGCGGTCGTAAGCAGTTTGAAAGGGATGCCAGAATACGCTTGGCTGACTCTTACTTTATGCAGAACAACTACAAGGATGCAGCTGCCACATACGAGAGGGTCTTCAACAGATATTCCACTTCAAATGATCTCTATCCGGCATATCAGGGCGCTGTTGCCTACGGACTCCTCGGAAATGACACCAGAAAGATATCAATACTCAGACAGGCACTCAAAGTCAATCGCAACGCAGAACTTTATTCGCAATGTCTCTTTGAACTTGGACGCACATTAGTACAGCGAGGGGCCGATGATGATGCGGCAGATTGCTTCCACACCCTTATAGGACACGATGCGGACAGCATCTATTTCACCAAATCGATGCTTGAACTGGCCATGATCAACGCCAATAACGGCAAATACACCAAGGCTATTGAATACTACAAGAACATCATTGAAGGAATGCCACTCTCTCCTGAGGTTCCCAATGCTATATCGGGCATGGAGAGTGTCTACCAGACCATCAATAAGCCTGAAGAGTACTTTGCATACCTGGAAACTCTGGGAATGTCGGATATCAAGAGTGCAGATGAAAAAGAACTGATGCTCTTCAATGCTGCCGAACAGCGCTACCTTTCCGGCAATCACAACTCAGCTATCACATCCCTTCAGTCATTTGTTAAAAACTATCCTTCGGGATCAAAGACGGCACAGGCATATTATTACCTTGCAGAATCTCTCAAGGCCAAAGGAAATAAAGAGGCGGCTTCAGACGCTTATTTCCAGGTCATAAAACGGGGCGAAGGGCCTTTTGCTGAGGCTGCTACCCGCAATTATGCAGATATTTCATACGAGCTCGAGCACTATTCAAGGGCTGTAACGGCATATGAATCCCTAATTTATATTGCGAATAGTGAAAATATGAAGAACACCGGCTATTTTGGCCGTATGCGATCCTATTATAACAATAAACAGTATGAAGAGGCTGTTGCAGATGCAAGAAAGGTGAGCGGAGTCTCTGAACTTCCCGATGAGATGCGCCGTGAGGCGGAATATCTAATTGCCAAGAGTCTTCTATATCTTGACAACAGGGAGGAGGCTAAGCCGATACTTAACACTCTCGCGCGCAATCCTCACGATAATTATGGGGCCGAAGCCACATATCTTCTAATTATGGATGCCTACGGAGCGGGTGACTTCATTGCGGTCGAAAATCGGGTGTATGACTTTTCTGATTCCGAGACTTCCCAGATTTACTGGCTTGCAAAGGCCTTTATCATTCTGGGTGACTCATTTGCAGATAGGGGAGATGTGGAACAGGCCAAGGCTACATACGAAAGCGTACTTGATGGCTATGAGCCTACCGGAGATGCAGATGATGTGAAAGAACAGGTAAAAATGCGTCTTGACAAATTGAAATAGATGAAGATGAGGAAAACGATATTCATATTGGCACTTGTAATTCTGATGCCTGTCGGACTTTTCGGGCAGACCATCGATCCTACTGTCGAGGTCAGCAGGGAGTTTGATGTCAAACTCGGAGAAATTCACAAGCCTGAAATACCCAAGGATGTCGCAGACTCTCTGCGCAAATTCAACATCAGTTTTGACTACTCCATATTCAACCGACCCTACCGCGACCTCTACGAATTTTCGCCATATGAGTCGGCTGCAATCAAGCCGGCAAAGGCTCCCCGTCATCCCATTTCATATCTAAAGCTGGGAACACAGTTCCCTCTCACGCCTTCTGCTGAGTTCTATCTTCAGGCTGTTACCAAAAAGGGTTTTTATGCCGGCATTTATGCCGACCACGATTCTTATTGGGGAGAGATTCCCTCGGTGGCGGGAGAGTATACTCTTGATGTGCGCAAGATGCGTAATGATTTCGGAGCCAATTTGAAATATGCCTGGAAAGAGGGAGAGTTTTCCTTTGATGCCGGAGGTCTATTTTCAAAGTATACAGGCAGACGTGATTCGATTACAGCTATGCACGATATTAGTTTGGGTAATTTTGCAGCGAATGTTAAGTCGGCTGATGGTTCTGATCATAGCGTATATTACGATATTGACGTTGCTTTCATAATGGGTTCCAAACGAATGGTAGATACACTGAGAGAAAACAATCTGTCAATAGGGGCTATGTTGGGCACTACATTCGATGTGCACCGCATCTATGTCGACTTTGGTATGTCTTTTTCGATGTATGGAGGTTTTCGGGATCATACAGCCGGAATATTGGAAATTTCCCCAATCTATGAATACAACAAGGGACGTTTTTTGGGCAAATTTGGGGCGAAGTTCGGTAACCGTTTCAGCGTCCACAAATCGAAAGAAAGCCGAAATGAGAATGGTGATAACCATTCCTCTATAGCAAGTACTATATTTCCCGATGTGGATGCAAGATTTGAACTTGCAGAACAGTCGTTATGGATACATACCGTTGTGGGCGGAGGCCATGAACTCAATTCATTCCTCGGGATGACACGTGATATGCCGCTGATTTCCCCTCGTGCTGACCTTAAATTCGGATCCAGACCTTTGGATGCAACACTTTCACTCGAATCCGTCATTAAGGGTAGAATGGCTTTCAATCTTATCTCATCATACACTATATTTCGTGACAAGCTTCTTTTCGAGCCGGTAATGTCTGATCCGGAGCCATTTGATATTGTTGCTACCTATTGGGATTTCAGCCGCCTATCATTCGGTGCGGATGCACTTTGGAAATCAGGAGCGATCATTACAGGAGCAGAATTCAGATACAATCTTTACTTTAGCGGAGAGCGTCCTAAAATGACTCAGCTACCCAGTGTAACCACAAATTTCTTTTTCGTCTGGAACTGGAGAAACCGTATCAATGCAAAAGTTGAGTGCAGATACATAAGTGAAGTTACAGGCGATTCTTTCGGTGCCTACACCATCCCTTCCATAGTTGACATGGGTATTACTCTGGACTTCTCCTTAAACCGCTATTTCGGTGTTTTTCTCAAGGGAGGAAATCTCCTAAATAGAGGCAATTGCTATATGCCGATGCACAATTCTGTACCACGCAATTTCGGTGGTGGAATCTATGTGAAATTTTAAGGATTTTACCTTTTTTTTTCGTACCTTTGTTTCTTTATTAGAAACAAGAAAATAATGATTGAAAACGAGATTATTGAAGCGGAAAATCACTATTCCGCAGATAGTATCCAGGTGCTTGAAGGATTGGAAGCGGTGCGTAAGCGCCCTTCTATGTATATCGGTGACATAGCTGCCCGTGGTTTGCACCATTTGGTTTATGAAGTGGTAGACAACTCCATAGACGAAGCTCTTGCAGGCTATTGTAGCGAGATAGCTGTAGTAATAAACCCTGACAATTCCATAACAGTATCGGACAATGGCCGTGGTATTCCCACGGACACTCACGAAAAAGAGGGCCGTTCGGCTCTCGAGGTGGTACTTACAGTGCTCCATGCCGGAGGAAAATTCAGTAAAGATAGTTACAAAGTCTCCGGAGGACTCCATGGTGTAGGTGTTTCGTGTGTGAATGCGCTTTCATCACACCTTTCCGCTGAGATTCATCGTGAAGGCAAGATATTCAAACAAGAGTATTCGCAAGGTAAACCTCTCTATGATGTAAAAGTGGTAGGCGAGACTACAAAGACAGGCACTATCATCACTTTTAAGCCGGATAATACAATTTTTACCCTATCCACCGTATATGATTATGATACCCTGGCACGTCGCCTGAGAGAACTCGCATTTCTCAACAAAGGGGTGAAACTCACTCTAAGGGATGATAGGGCTCCCGAAATGATTACAGACGAACACGGCAACGAAGTTGAGGCACCTGCCAGACAGGATGTTTTTTATTCCCAGGAAGGACTTTTGGAATTTGTTGCTTATCTGGATGGATCACGTGATAAACTCACGGAGAATCCCATATATTTGGAAACAGATAAGATCATTCCCATTGAAATTGCTATGCAGTACAACACCGATTTCAAGGAGAATATCTACGCATATGTAAACAATATTAATACGATAGAGGGCGGTACGCACCTTACCGGTTTTCGCCGCGGTTTGACAACTACCCTCAAGAGCTATGCTGAAAAGAATGGTTTTCTGGCAAAACTCAAATTTGACCTTGATCCTTCCGATTTTAGAGAGGGACTTACTGCAGTTATCTCCGTCAAGATTGCTGAACCTCAGTTTGAAGGCCAGACCAAGACAAAACTCGGTAACAGCGAGGTGATGGGAGCAGTATCCCAGGCCACCAGCCAGGCACTTGAAAACTACCTCGAGGAGAATCCACGTGATGCCAAGGTCATTGTTGAAAAGGTGATTATGGCCGCTACTGCACGTCACGCAGCCCGTAAGGCGCGTGAACTGGTGCAACGAAAAACTGTGATGGCCGGTTCGGGCATGCCGGGCAAACTGGCAGACTGTTCTGACAGGGATCCTGAAAAGTGCGAAATTTTCCTCGTAGAGGGAGATTCGGCAGGTGGAACCGCAAAGCAGGGAAGGGACAGGATGTTTCAGGCCATTCTTCCTTTGAGAGGTAAAATACTCAATGTCGAGAAGGCGATGGAACATCGTGTTTTCGAGAGCGAGGAGATTCGCAACATCTACACTGCACTTGGAGTTACAATTGGCACCGAAGAGGATCCGAAAGCCCTCAACCTTTCCAAACTCAGATATCATAAGGTAGTGATCATGACGGATGCCGATGTGGACGGAAGCCATATTACCACCCTTATCCTGACATTTTTCTTCCGCTATATGCCCGATCTTATCACCAACGGACATGTCTACATTGCTACTCCTCCGCTTTATCTTGTCAAGAAAGGTAAGGAAGAGCACTATTGCTGGACTGATGAAGAGCGTTCCGAGGCGGTTGAGCGTATGGGCAAGGGCAATCCGGGCAGTGTCAGAGTTCAGCGCTATAAGGGTCTTGGAGAGATGGATGCCGAACAGCTTTGGGACACCACGATGGATCCTTCAAAGCGTGTTCTCCGTCAGATCCACATTGAAAATGCCGTTGAAGCAGACCGTGTCTTTACGATGCTTATGGGTGACGATGTGCCTCCACGCAGGGAATTTATCGAGCAGAATGCTCGTTACGCTAATATTGACGCATAATAATTACTAAAACCTAAATATTTTTTACCATGGACATTTTTGAAAGATTAAGCAAAGACTCAGGTGGTCCTCTGGGCCAATATCGTGATAAAGCTTTCGGTTACTTCATGTTCCCTAAACTTGAGGGAGAAATTGGTCCCAGGATGTTTTTTCAGGGCGAAGAAGTCCTATGTTGGAGTATAAACAACTATCTTGGTCTTGCCAATCATCCCGAAATACGCAAAGCAGATGCTGAAGGTGCTGCAAAATGGGGTATGGCTTATCCTATGGGCTCCAGAATGCTTACAGGGCACACTGCTCTCCACGAGAGACTCGAAAGAGAACTTGCTGATTTTGAGAAAAAAGAGGATTGTTTCCTTTTCAACTTCGGTTACCAGGGCATTGTATCCACCATTGATGCGCTTTTGTGTAGGCATGATGTGGTAGTGTATGACAATGAATGTCATGCCTGCCTTCTTGATGGAATTCGCCTCCATCTCGGTGCCAAATATAAATACCGCCACAATGATATTGCTGATTGCGAAAGGATCATTAAAAGAGCTTGTGCTGAGGCAAAGGCCAAAGGGGGAGGAGTTCTTCTTCTGACCGAGGGCGTTTATGGCATGACCGGAGCTCTCGGTATTCTCAAAGAAATTGTGGATCTCAAAAAGAAATACAATTTCCGTATTCTTATTGATGATGCACATGGTTTCGGTGTCATGGGTGCTGAAGGCCGCGGAACTTCCGAGCATTTCGGTGTGATGGATGAAATTGACCTCTATATCGGTACATACGCAAAATCAATGGCCACCATCGGCGGGTTCGTTGCCGGTCCCAGAGCCATTATCAATTACCTCAGGTACAATCTTCGTTCACAGATTTATGCAAAGGCACTTCCCATGCCTATCGTAGAGGGTGCTCTCAAACGTCTCGAAATTATCCGCGGTAAAGAGGGCGCACGTCTTCGTGAAAAACTATGGGTTGTTACAAGGGCTCTCCAGGAGGGTCTTCGCAAAAGAGGTTTCGACATCGGACCTGCTGAGGCATGCGTTACCCCTGTATTTATGGATGGTAATTTGGCACAGGCCACAAATATAGTGATTGACCTCAGGAAAAATTACAAGATTTTCTGCTCTACCGTTACATATCCCGTGGTACCTCAAGGCATCATAATGTACCGTATCATTCCTACCGCAGTCCATTCACTAGAGGATGTGGAGTATACTCTCAATGCATTCGCTGAGATCAAGGTGAAGCTCGATAAGGGTGTTTATGACGCAGAAGAGATCAGAGATATGTCTGTTAAGTAGTTTTGAGTTCTGAGTATGTAGTTCCGAGTAAGTTCTGAGTGTGTAGTGGAGAGTGAGTAGTGTTGCGAGTTGCGTGTTACGGGGTACGGGGTGGTTCGGGATGTGGGTTGTGAGGTGTGGGGATTTTTTTCGTTTTGAGCTGGGAGATAAAGGATACAGATGTTGGAGCTTGCAGTTTCGACTTTCGAGTTGAAGTTTGTTGTGGGGAAGTAATCGTATTAATGCCTCTCCTTTCGTTAAATACGAAAATATATTGATGCTACACAGAAGACGTTAAACGCTACAAGTCTAAATATACGATAATGGACAGGCTCTTACTGAACCTGTCCATTATTTTTTATTATCTCTTTTCACTTACTCTTACTATTCTTAAACTTTCTCGACTTTTAAAACCATAACCCGTAAGCAGCACCAATTTATAGCACAAGACACTCCTTACTCTATGCTAACCTCGCAACACGTACCCTGTATCTCGTACCTCAGAATCCCAGATTTGCTTCTTCCAGGATTTTCTTAAAAAACTCCAGGTGTTCCACCAAAGCGTAATCCCAGTAGATCCAGGAGTGGCGTCCGGGTGAAAGGAGCATAATGTGAGGGATCTTCATTTCTCTACATTTGGCGGAGAAGTCAAGGGTTGATTTTACATAATAATCTTCATATCCGCAGGATATTACCATCAGTTTGCCGGATCCGGCCACCTTGTTGAGGTTGTTTATTGGATTATTGGCATCGTAGAGCGGGTTCTCAGGCGTATAAGGACCGAGAATCTGGCTGAGCTCCTTGTCAAGCAGATTTGGTGAGGCATGATAGATGTCCAGCACACCGCTCATGGAGCCGGCAGCTCTGAATCTGGATATATCGTCAAGAAAAATATTGATGGCACCGAGACCTCCCATAGAAAGGCCCGTGATAAATGTCTGTTCGGGGTCGAGATTGTATTTTTCCACCATTTGCGGATAGAGTTCTTGGTCAAAGAAACTTCTCCACTGCATTTTATCTTTGTCTACATTATCTGCATACCAACTGTTGTAAAATCCGTCCGGACAGATGATCCTGAACCCGAAACGGTCGCTGACCTGCTGCAAGTCTGACTTGTCGGCCCAGTTGCGGTAACATCCCGACCAGCCATGGAGCAGAAAGAGTGTGGGCAGAGCTTCTTTGGTCTCATTATCGCAATGCCCGCAGTGTTTGGGCGTGAATACAAGGATTGAATCGTCACATTTGAGAAGGTCGGAACTGATGACAAGAAGTTCCTGTGATTTCGTGGTAAATGCGGCCAGAATGAGAGCCGCAGCTATTATTAGTTTTTTCATTGTAGCACAATTTTTTCTTATCTTTACAAAATTATAAAATTATTTATGAAAACAACAAGAAACCTCAAAAACTACCGGTCACTCATCTGGTTTGCTGTTTTGGCAGTACTGATGATCCTGCTCTATCCAAATGAAGGTAAATTTAAGTATGAGTATGCACGCGGACAAGCCTGGATATACGAGACGCTAATTGCTCCTTTTGACTTTCCCATTCTAAAGACAGAGGCTGAGATGCTTGTTGAAATAGAGCAGAAGACTTCACGTATAGTTGAATATTTCAATTTCAATGATCAGACGGGTGAAAAGATGGTAGATGGTTTTGCAAGGTTTTCCATAGAGAAATCTATTCCGAAAGATATTTCACACCATATAGTCGAGTTTCTGTCAGATGCCTATTCAGGTGGAATAGTTTCTACTTTCGATGAAGACGATATCTCTGACAGGGTAATATTTGTCAATAGGAACGGAAGGGTGACGGAGATGCCTGCTTTAGAGGTTTACGATCAGAAAAGAGCTGCCAGTCTGTTGCAGGCAGATCTGCGCTATACATTCCCGAAAGTAGCTACTGATTCGCTAATTACATTACTTAACATTCCTTCCTGGATTGTTCCAAATCTGGAGTATGATGAAGATGTTACGGCGCTTTTGCATCGCGATGCGGTCAACTACATTTCGCCCACTAAAGGTATTATTTATTCAGGGCAGTTGATTGTCTCCAAAGGGGAGATTGTATCGGCTGAGATTGAGCAGATTCTGGATTCTTATAAAGCTGAGTATAACAGAAGTTTCGGCTATTCTTCTTCGCGCGGATGGCTTATTGTAAGTCATATTGTAACAGTACTCCTGTTGGTTTCACTGCTTTTTTTGGCCATTTTCTTCACTTCAAAAGAGATCTTGGGACATACCGGCCAGCTGTTGTTTATCCTTTTGATGGTGTTTTTATCATTTGCCGCCACAGCTTTGGTCCATCGTTTGGGAGCCAATCTTATTTATCTGGTGCCGTTTGCTGCATTTGCTCTTATTGCTGCCTCATTTTTCAAAAATGAAGTCATCTTCCCCGTCTATGTCATTTCCCTTTTGCCACTCTTACTGATTGCAGAAAATGGCATAGAACTTTTCGGCATCAATCTGGTAGCGGGCAGTATCGGACTGCTCACGTATACCTATTTCAACAGAGGATGGAAATTGTTTCTCAATGCAATCTTTATTTTTGTAGGAATGATGGCACTGTTGCTTTCGTTCCGTCTTTTGACGGATGATGCTGCAATGATCTGGAAGAGCTATACTGTGACTTTCATCGCTATCAATGCAGTATTGTGCGTTGTTCTCAATCCGTTTGTATTCTTATTTGAGAGAATATTTTCATTTACCTCATACTCTCGTCTCTTTGATCTGACAGACAGTAGCAACGAACTGCTTCAGGAGCTATCGCATAGGGCACCGGGCACTTTTCAGCACTCTCTGGTGGTGGCAAATATGTCAGAAATAGCTGCAAGAGAAATTGGAGCCAATGCAATGCTTGCAAGAGCAGGTGCGATGTATCATGATGTGGGAAAAATTGAGAATCCCGCCTGTTTTGTAGAGAACACAAACCCCGGTAGCGGACAGGATAGTTATCACAAAGGACTTACTCCTGAGGAGAGCGCTGCCGATATAATTCGCCACGTAGATGACGGGCTGGCTCTCGCCCGCAAATTTCATCTTCCGGATGTGATAAAAGATTTTATACGCTCCCATCACGGACAATCGGTGACCCTCTATTTTTACAATGTATACTGTAATAATGGGGGAGATCCTGCGAATACGGCACCCTTCACATATAGGGGAATGCTCCCTACCACTAAAGAACAGGTTATAGTGATGATGGCGGATGCTGTTGAGGCCGCCTCGCGTTCACTCAAGAAATATACCGACGAGAGTATTTCCGAACTTGTTGAAGAGATTCTAGGCTCACGGCTCTCTGACCAACAGCTTGTTCGTGCCGACATTTCGCTCAAGGAAATTAATATGGTAAAAGAGTCTTTTAAGCGACAAATTAAACAAACATATCACGCGCGTATTGCATATCCGAAGAGAAAACGCGATAACAAATAATAATTTACAGATCAGATGCGACAGTTTATCAGACCCCCATATCTAAAACCGGGCGATACAATAGGACTCGTAGCAATGGCATCTGCCATTTCACAATCTCAACTCACACCTGAATACGAAGAGAAATGGAGTTCCGTATTCAATTCCTGGGGACTGAAAGTTAAAAAAGGGAAATACTTGTATGAATCACTTCCGGGCGACTTTGCCGGAGAAGATGCTCTTAGAGCTGAAGATATTCGCGAAATGCTCCTCGATGAGGAGGTCAAAGCGATAATCTCCTTCCGTGGCGGATATGGTTCAATGCGCACTCTTACTCACCTGGATCTAAATCTTTTTAGGAAACATCCGAAATGGTTAGTGGGCTTCAGTGATATAACTATTTTCCATAATGCATTGAGCTCATTGGGAATAGAATCGATACTCGGAGCAATGCCCAGTACCTTTGGAGATGCACCGCAGGAGACATTTGATTCACTTTATGATGCACTTTTCGGCCGAAAAATGCACTATTCCATCGCACTGCACCCATTCAGTAAGTCAGGAAAGTGCAGAGGCAGGCTGGTTGGAGGCAATCTATGCCTATTCGCCAGTACTATAGGCACTCCTATTCAAAATCTCTTCTATGAAGACTCCATTCTCTTTATCGAGGATATTGATGAGAAGATGCATACGGTAGACAGAATGTTGCTTACAATGCGTTGTGCCGGCATGTTAGATCGTCTCAAAGGTATTATTATAGGTCAGTTTACCGATACGGCTGATAGTGATAAGTGGGAAAAGGATGTTTATACCCTCATAAGGGAGCATACCGATCGTCTTGATTGTCCGGTACTTTTCGGGTTTCCATGCGGCCACGAACAACCCAATTATTCGCTTGTATTAGGACGGGAGGCACTACTTGAGGTGTCACCTGGTGGTGGTTCCCTGCGTTTGCTCTGATTTTTGTTCCTCCATTCGTTGCAGGGGATCCATTCGCCGTGATTCAAGAACTCTTGTCTGTTGAGCGGCGTACTCCTCGCGGCGTCTTCTGCTCCAGAAAATCTTTCTGAAGAGTTCTCTGAAGTCATCAAATTCTTCCTGATAAGAGATACCTACTCCATTACGCTGTAGCTGGTCGAGGTAATTACTGTATTGGTCTGCCGAATGGGAAAAGAGAGTAAGACGCACCTTGCCGGTACGATCGATTTTTATTTCTACATCAACGTCACCAACCAAATCGCTCTGGTTGGAGGTCATATATTGCCTGTTACCAATATTTCCGTTTATGTTGACTCGGTTGTTAAACAACTGAGTTGAAACTGCCACATCAAAAATGTCGCGTCCTTTCTCTCCGGGCTGGTAATTAAATCCAAGGTCGAGAGGAATGTTGAGTTGACGGAAGACATTATTGAGTTGGTTGGCCATAATCTCGGAAGCGTTGGAGTAAAGTACAGTAGTATTGTTGACAATCCCTGATTGTTCGTCAGGAATGAAACTTCCGGAGAGGAGCAGAGTGAGCAACTGTTTTAAACGTTTATCTTCAGTGCTCAGTGCACTCTCTACGCGTCCTTTTACGGTGGGATCCAGATCCGGAATGTCTATAGAGAAGCTGAGTTCCGGATTGGCCAGTTTACCGGTGATTCCAATACCGCAGTCCACTGTGCGTCTGGTGCTAATGGATGTAGTATCAGCTATCAGGGTACCTATTGAAGCTTTTGTACGGTATATGGCCTCGAGATTGAGGTCTGACTTCATTACGTCTCCCGTAAAATTGATGGTGCCGCCAGGATTGATGATGAAGTCACGGGATGCGAGTCCCATCATCACGAACTTGTAACTGCCTTCATCAATATTATAGTTGCCTTTTATATCAAATAGGTTTGTAGCGGTGTTGGTGTTAATAACCAGTTGTCCTGAACCGCGGGTTTTCAGGACATCACCAAGCGCTTTGTTTATCTCGAGATGGACTTCGGCGTCAGGAGTAGCATTGACGCGCATTCTGACTGCAAATTCGTATCCGCCCCTCTTTTCGGCGGCGGTATTCATCACCTGCAAGGAGTCATAGGCAGACAAAGACTTGACTGTGGTGTTGTCCACAAAAGTCAGCAGTGAAGTGTGACTGCTCGAGGAGGAGCTCAATGGAATATGTACAGTGGAATTACGTCCTGTGGTGATGTTCATATCCAGCAGAAGTTTTCTGAACGGTCCGCTTATTCGGACTGTACCGGTAGCGAATGCCCTTCCGTAGTACAATTCGTTGTCCGCAGCAGTGGTGTTGAGGCCGTGGAGGTGTTCTGCATTTAATCTGGCATTAAGACGCATATCTTTGAAGTGGTCATAATGCAATCCTCCGGAAAGGGTTCCTTCATGGCCGTATCTGTCTGTTACAATTGCTTTTTCAAAGAATACTCCTTTTTCGCTTACGCTGAAAGGCCCGTTTACGGTATATGGTACCTTTGTGTAGTCCAGTATAAAATTAAAGTCGTCAAAATGTCCGTTGCTACTGTTTAGGGCCAATTTGTCCAGTGTCCCCGATATGCCGATATTCGCGGAAATGTTTCCACTGACATCCGATATTAACCCTTCTACTAAAGGATTTAGGCAGATGAGGGAGAATTTGTCCAATGACAAGTTACCTTCGACACTCTTTTTGTCAGGATAATAAGATCCGGCAAGATAGAGAGGGGTTAATTCGTTTTTCTTGTTGTTAACCTGGAAATCAAAACATTTACCTACCTCATTCCATTGAGTATGGATACCTAGGTCTCCAAGTTGGTCTCCTGCGATTGAAATTTTTTCTCCATCAATATTGAGCAAAAGGCCCTTGTTGTCAGAAAAGGGGCCGAAAAATTCCGCTTTGCCGGTCAGAAATCCTTTTATGTCGAGCGGCATTTCCAGAAGTGGATTGGCCACAGATGCATCAAAACGGTTTAATCTTACTGTCAGTGTGTCTTCAGGACTTTCCGAGAGTCTGCCGTCAAAACGGATCGTCTGGTCTCCGTTGGAGAGACCGAAGCCTGCAACTGATATATCCTTTTCTCTATATTCTATTGAAGATGGGTTCAGGGACCAGTTTTCTCCATTTATAACAATATTCGAGGGATAAAAGTCGGCAAGAATATTCAATCCCATCTCTTTGGGTTCAGGGAAGGATACGCTGGCATTCAGGTTGGCGTAAGTGGCTGCTTCTTTCCCGTTATCAAATCCAAGATTTATTTCTACTGAATTATCCTTTATCAGTGCCTTGATGACTGCATCATAACCTTTTATATTGCCGGATTGCAGCATTCCGGACCTGAAGATTGTGGTGATCATGCTATCTCTGTTGTCCAGAGTCAAGTCAAGATCTCTGATATAATTGTGTTTGTAAGCCAACAAAGGGGAGTTAATATTGATTTTTACCTTGTCGTCACTTGTCATCCTGACGTTTATGTTAGTTCTGTCTTCCACATAGAGGCCCGGCATAAGAAAACTGCAGACGGGTCGCATATCGTAAGTCTGAACTCTAAAACTGTAATTCTCTTGTATGTCGGGAAGTTCTTCAGTCTCCTTAGTCTCAAATAAATGGCTCAGATGGTGCCCGGCAGTAAGTTTAAGCAGGTCTGATATAAACGAGGAGATTGGAGCGGTACCTGCGTAATCAGCCCGGGCAAATGAAGATTGAAGTTGGAGTGTATAGTTGTTCTTATATGAATTGGAGCGCAGGTGGATGTTGCCGACATCATAGTTGTCGTCTCCCAGAGAGCAGACAAAATTTTTAACAAGAATATCCCCGAAGAGATCTCCGGATGTGGTTTTAGTGAAGTCGGCATCGGCCAGGAGCTTAAGTCTCGAGATTTCTCTCTTATCGAAATTGAGTGCGTGAAGGTCGGCGTGACCCAGTGCCAGGTTAAACTTGTAGAGAGAATTGCTGCTTTTGCCCGAGAGGGCGAAGAGTCCATGAAACATGAAGTTGAGATTGGGGTCGCTGCATATCACGCGTCCGTCAAATTCCTTATCGGCAAGTCTCCCCGCAGCCAGTATATTGCTGTAGTTGTAATTATTGAATCCGAGTTCACTTATGCTTATATTTTCGATGTCTATGCTCGATTCATTACCGAGCATGGCCGAAATAGTGGCATCGCAGGTAAAATCGCCTAGAAGTGAATTGTTCAGAAGACGCCCAAGATCAAATGATTTGCTCTTGATAAATCCTATGAGTTCGTATCCTACTCTTCTTTCATTACGGCATATAATATCAACCTTAAAATTTCCCATATCCTCAGATCCGAGTTCGCCGAATGCCACAAAGTCTTCAAAGAAGCCGTTGAGACTGCCGTCGAAGTAGATTCTTTCGCCACTTGCGAAAGAGCTGATTGCTTTTTTGTTAATTGGGGTATCGGTAACTGACTCAACTATGTCGGCAATATCGGAAGTGGTAGTGTAGCATCTCTTAATGTCGAAAGTAGCCATCGTCTCGTTAGTGTTCGGCAGACCGGAAAGGTGAGCGGAGAAATCGAGTAATGTTTGTCTTGATTTGGATTGTACTTTCAGAGAATGTGTGATTAAATTACTTACGGTGCCTTTTGTTTCACCTGCTAAATAGAAATTCAATGTGAAATATGAGAGCTTATCGGTATAACTTCTTAGAGATCGAAAATCGAGAAATGAACCCTCCTTTAGATCCAGACCCATATAGACCTTTCTTATATAATCCGAAAAGTCGCTAAAATCGTCAAATGTCATTGAGTAATATTCCGTCACAAGCCTTGAATAGCCATCGTCATAGAGCATATCGTCAATGTAAATCTCCTTGCGGGCAATGGTATCAAGTCCGTTGTATTCGCGTACCTCACCAAGACGTATATTTCCGCTAAAGGTGTTAATGTTTAGTCCGTTGCCCTCCTTGAATGATAGATTATCCAACTCGACCGTTATATCTTCTTCCATACTGAGATTGCGTGCGGAGAGATTGATGTCGTTTAGAACTATGTTGTTCCAGTCGATAGTTCTGGGATCGGAATAGGTGGTGATGTTGAATGTGTCGAGTGCTCTGAATTTAAAGTCCCGTATCTCGATTTTGTCAATATCTACAGTTTTAGGCCATTTTTGCGATTGTTCCTCAGACTCCTCTTCCATAGCTCCTGTTAGTTCTTTCATCTGTTGCGTTTCATCTGTTTTCATAAGTAGAGAGATGTTGCTCTCTTCAGGAGTTACCTTACAGATGTTAAATTCACCCGTTTGGATAACTATTTTCTTTGCCTTCATCTCTCCCGAAAGGAGACTTCGTGCATTAAGGTTAATAGAGACCTTCTCCACATGGAGAATGGTATCGCCTGCAGAGCCGGCAACCAGAACATCTTTGACAATCAAACGGTTGAAAAGGGCATATGAGATATTGCCGACAGAAATGTCTCCATTGATCTTATCTGACAGCACAGAAGAGGCCTTGTTGCAGACAAATGTCTGGAATGCAGGCATTTGTATTGCAACATATAGGGTGGTCGGGACAAGTGCAATAAGAATGACCACCGCAAGGACTATTTTTTTCCAGGTCTTGATGTGTTTTAATTTTCAGTATATCAAACAAAAGTACTAAATTTTACTAATTTTGTGCACAAATTTCTATCCAAACTGAAGATATGGCGATAATCCTTGCGATAGAGTCTTCCTGTGACGACACTTCGGCAGCAGTTCTTAGGGAAGAATATCTGCTATCCAATGTTATGGCCTCTCAGGAGGTGCATAAAAAGTATGGCGGCGTGGTGCCGGAACTTGCTTCCCGTGCACACCAGCAGAACATTCTTCCGGTAGTTTCCCAGGCGCTTGAACAGGCCGGTGTCACAGCAGAAGAATTGAATGCAATAGCATTTACCCGAGGTCCCGGACTTCTGGGATCGCTTTTGGTGGGCACTTCCTTTGCCAAAGGGCTTTCAATTGCTATTAATAAACCTCTTGTCGAGGTCAATCACCTTCAGGGCCATATGCTTTCTCACTTTATCAGGATTGAGGGCAGGCAACACCGAGAGCCCCGTTTCCCTTTTCTTTCACTGCTTGTCTCTGGAGGACACACCCAGATTGTCAAGGTAAATGATTATCTCGATTTTGAAATTCTTGGTCATACTATAGACGATGCTGTAGGAGAGGCATTTGACAAATGCGCTAAATTGCTCGGACTCGGATATCCCGGAGGCCCGGTTATAGATCGTCTTGCAAAGGAGGGAAATGAATCTGCATTTCGTTTTGCAAAACCCAATATTGCCGGTCTGGACTACAGTTTCAGCGGTATAAAAACATCACTACTCTATTTTTTAAGGGATAAGATTGCGGAAAACCCCACTTTCCTTGAAGAAAATAAAGTAGACATCTGTGCCTCATTCCAGAAAGATCTGATAGATATTCTGCTCAAGAAACTTATCCTTGCTGCAAAACAGACCGGTATAAAGGAGATTGCCCTCGGAGGCGGGGTCTCCGCCAACTCGTGCCTGAGAGAGCGTATCACTCTGGAAGGAGAAAAAAGGGACTGGAACGTATTCCTCCCCGAATTAAGATTCACCACCGACAATGCGGCGATGATAGGCATAGCCGGATTATATCGTTACAGAAAAGGACTTTTCTCTCCAATAGATGTGGCTCCTATATCGCGTGCTGCAGACTACAACCGGTTCTAGCAGCCCCCGCAAGAGGAGCAATTGCCCTCGCAGTTATGCATAGCTCTCTCACCGTGAAGTCCGTTGGTAAGCTCCTCTTCAGTAGCTTCTCTGACTGCAGTAATCTCACCTGTGAAATGGAGTGACTCTCCAGCCAGTTCGTGGTTGAAGTCCATCTTTACGGTTTCCTCGCTAACCTCCACTACTTTGCCGGGGATTACGCCACCCATCTGATTCATCATGGGAATAAAATTGCCGGGTACAAGAAGCTCCTCCTGGAGCACACCGTCAACTTCGAATATGTGTTTGGGCAGGTCGACGATGGCTTGGGGATTGAGTTCGCCATAACCTTCTGCTGCTGAAAGAACAAAGTCAAACTTATCACCAACACTCTTGCCGAGGAGATTTTCCTCAAATTTGGGAAGCAGATAGCCCATACCCATTATAAATTCAAGCGGATTTTCTTTGTCGCAGGAGTCTTTGGTCTCACCATTGACCTCCAGATTGTAGATCAGAGATACTACTTTGTTGTCTTCAATTTTCATTTTATAGTGAATTTCGGTTATTATTGTAAATGTATTATGCTTCAGATGTTGCAGGGGCAGGTTCGCCATTCTCAACAGGGAGACGGCGTATCTTGTATCCCATAGCTACTATGATAATCGATATTACGGGAGTTATAAAGCAGAAGAATGCATATGGGAACCAGACCATGCAGGAAATTCCCAGTACTCCTGCTTGTGCAACTGCACAGGTGTTCCAGGGCACCATTACAGAACTAACCGTGGCCGAATCCTGGAGGGTGCGGCTCAACATCTCAGGCGCGTAGCCCTTTCTCCTGTAAACGTCACTAAACATCTTTCCGGGAATCAAAATTGCCATATATTGGTCTGCAAGTATGATGTTGCAGAAAATGCAGGTTAAAACGGTGGAAGTTACCATGCTTACCAGGTTGTGCATAAAACGCAGCATACTCTCGGTGATGGTTTGAATCATCCCGCTGGCGGAAAGAGCACCTCCAAGCATTATCACGCAGATTATAATCCACACGGTATTGACCATGCCGCTCATACCTCTTGTGGAGGCCAGAGTGCTGATCATGGGGTCGCTGGCTTCAATAGATATCTCGCTGGACAACATCTTGAGTATGGTGTAGAAGAACTCCTTAAAACTGCTCATTCCGGTAACAATCTGGTCAACAATTTGGGGTTGTGCCCAAAAAGCAACCAGCGCACCGACAAAGGCTGAAATAAAGAGTGTGAGTACCGGAGGAACCTTTTTGAAAATCAGGTAAATGGTCAATACTGGAATCAATAGGAGCCATCCTGAAATATTAAACGTCTCATGAAGGGCAGCAAGTTGTGCTCCCACATCCAAATTTGAGGAAGTCGGTATGAAGAATCCTGCCAGAGTGTAAATTATTATACAGATGATTGTAGCCGGTATGGAGGTGACCAGATTATATTTTACGTGTTTGTAGAGGTCGACTCCCGCAACTGAAGCGGAGAGATTGGTAGTGTCGGAGAGAGGTGAGATCTTATCACCCAAATAGGCGCCGGAAATAATGGCACCTGAAAGCCATCCTGTTGGTATGCCCACAATTTGGCCCGCATGGAGCATTGCTACTCCTATGGTACCGACAGTAGTCCATGAACTGCCGGCCATGATGGAAATAATGGAGCAGAGCACAAATGTTACAAGCAAAAATATAGAGGGATGGATAAGTTTGAGTCCGTAATAGATCATTGTTGGAACGACACCGGAAAGCATCCAGGTTGAGGTCAGTGCCCCGATCATAAGCAAGATAAAAATTGCTTCACTCGTTTTACTCATATTGTCGCCCATTGCTTCCCCAAAACGCTCCCAAGGTACTTTGAGATAGATCATTCCAATAAGACAAGCGACTATTGCAGCAGTAACAAGGGCAATTTGTGAGGGGCCGCTGGTAACATCTTCACCGAAAATGACTACACCTACAGCCAGTATAACCACTAGTATTACTACAGGAACGAGTGACAGAAGCAGACCGGGTTTTTTCTCTTTTTTCTTTTTCTCCATCAGAGTCCGTTAAAATTTACGTTTGAGAAGCAGAGCGAGGGTATTTGCCATTTACGACTTTCCAACCGGTCATCGGCAGTAACGATGAGATTGTTCCACAGGCCAATTAGGTTGCCAGACACCAACATTTCGTTTACGGGGTGGACTATTTCTCCATTGTTGAACAGAAATCCCTCTATGCCGTAGGAAAAGTCTCCGGTTGCGGCATTACAGTTACCTCCGTTAAACTGCGTGACATAAATACCTCTGCCCGCTCTCTTCAAAATATCGGACAAAGATAATTTATTATTTGACAAAAGCTCGCTTTTCAGCATCATTACCACCGAAGGTGTCCCTATAGTAACCTCAAGCGATAATTTACGGCTATAATAGTTGTCTATGAAAAAATTGCATATTGTGCCACCTGAAATGATATCACGCTCTTTGGTTGCTATGCCTTCGATATTGAATAAACGGGATGATGCGTTGCCGATAGTATGCGGCATATCTCTTAGGAAAACATTGTCCCCAAAAACTTTTTCCCCAAGCTTGTCCGCTAGAAATGAGTTGCGTGTATGGAGAGAACTTCCCTTGAGGGCTTCGGTGAGTGGAATGACCAGTTTTGATGCAACAGTCCTGTCTACAACCATATTGTATGTTCCGGAAGGTAACCTTAGTGGCCCTATACTTTCAATTGCCCTATTGAGAGCTTTCGTACCACATCCCTTGTATTGGAGATTATCGAAGAAAACCTCATCTTCAAACCAATTCCTTTCGGGCTTTTCATCGCCATTGCCGGCGACTGAGCAGGTGGCGCCGATCGAAAAACCCGATTTTCGCTGATATCCCTCAAATCCCAGGCTGTCGGCGATAAAGTATTCCTCCACATAGTCAGCATACTCGCTCTCTGCTGAAATTACCCTGCTGTCAGAGAGCATCTCGGCAGACACCTCCTGTGCAATAGTAAGACCTCTGGAAGGGGGACGTGTTTCAATGTAAGGATCGTACTGATGAAGATCAGGTCCGCCACCCTTATAACAGATATCTCTATCAGGTAGAGTTCTGCACTCATCCGGGGTCATCAGGAGTGTAGCCTTAACCGCATCTGCCGCAAACTGCCTTAGTGTGCCTTCATCCATTAGGTTGGTGGAAAAGGCACCATACCTCCCTTCGGTAAAGATATGGAAATTGAGAGCTGAACTGGCAGCTTGATAGAGACGATCTATCTCTCCATTGAGTATTGTCACCATATCGCCGTTGCCTTTCTCTAAAAATACCCGCGCACCCGATGCACCTGCATCCAACGCCATTTGCAGCGCTTTCATCGTAATATCTCTCATCATTTGCTTCCTCCTACTGTCAGTGATCTTACTAGTACTGTTGGCATACCACAAGAGACGGGGCACTGCTGTCCTTTTCCACAGGTCCAGGAGGAATCTTCCATCCTGTTGTCGGATGCCACCTCTAAAATATCCGCAAGTGCTCTTGGACCGTTACCTATAACATTGACGTCCTTGATAGGGCGGGTGAGGCGTCCGTTCTCAATCATACGCCCGCTCTTGACAAAGAATGTAAAGTCACCCGCTCCGATCTGTACCTGTCCGTTCCGGAATTTATCCACATAAATACCTTTGCGCACGCTGGAGATGATATCCTCGGCACTCGCGGAGCCGTTTTCCATATAGGTGGCGCGCATCCTCGGTATGGGTTCAAACCTAAAGGACTCTCTGCGTCCGTTGCCGGTAGGTGCCACTTTATAATGCAAGGCGCTGATGCGGTCGTGGAGATAGGAGGTGAGTACTCCTTCCGTAATCAGCATAGTCTTTTGCCCCGGCACTCCTTCGTCGTCAACGTTGAGAGAGCCCCTATTTGAGGGAAAGGTAGCGTCGTCTGCTATACTTATAGCTTCGCTGCAGATCTTTTTGCCCATCTTGTCGGAAAATATGGAGATCCCCTTGCGGTTGAAATCAGCCTCGAATGCATGTCCTATTGCTTCGTGGAGCAGAATTCCGGATCCACCGGCTCCCATTACCACCATCATTTCGCCTCCTTTGGGACGAACTGCCTCCAGCACTGTAGGAATGGCTTCGAGAATTTCATTAACGATTTCATCCGCCAGGGTGGGTGTGAACATTTCATTTCCCATCCTGAAACTTTTCGAACAGGTATAATTGTCGGTGACGCCGTTTTGGCTGAATACCGCACTGAAGGTTACTGAGGTCAGCGGTCTTTCATCGCAGTAAAATTCTCCCAGGGAGTTGAAGAACATTATCTTGCTTAGAGAAGAGGAACTCTGTCCGACAATCTGCACTATTCTGTTGTCACCGTCTGAAAGTCGTTGGTGGATCTCTTTGAGATATCCCTTTTTTGAGAAAACGTCAAAATCAGCTGCTGTATAAGTTTGGGAATAATAATTTGCCAGTTTAAGAGGTATAAAGGGGGCTGTTTTTCTCTCACCGGCCGGACTCTCTGCAATACGGGCAGCCGCCTGTGCCGCTGCTCGCAGATGTTTCATATCTGTACTTTCCGAATATGCATAACCTGTTCGACCATCACGTATTACTCTGATACCGGCCCCGAAATCTATATCGTTGCGGATGGCATTGACCTCACCGTCACGTAACGTTAGAACTTCCTGCGTACTGTATTCACAAAAAATGTCAGCATAGTCACCTCCGGAAGCGAGAGCCTCCTCCATGAGAAGGATCAACTGTTCCTTGGTTATTTTAAACAATTCGAAAAAATGGTTCATCAATAAAAAAACTACTGCATTGCTGCAGTAGTGTTTAGGATTAATAATCTCTCATTTTGCTGGCAGAGTGTTACAAGTTTAACAAATCTCATCGGCTTTTACTCTGACAATCTGTCCTTTACGCGCAAACGCCAATTCGGAATTGTTTTGTTTTTTTTCTTGTACGAGCCTCTCAAAAGTGATGTTCAAACCTAGAAGAATAGTTTCTCTAAGTTCTCTCGTCTCTAGTTCGCTCATAATTGATTAGTAGGTTATATAAGGTTTTATTATGTATTTTAGTCACAACATTCGTTCCACCTTCGGCGATAATAGTGCTCGGGTTATTGGAATTATCTATCATTATCCAGTAATCGCATACCGGAATATAGAGATTGAAAAGATTTCTGATGCCAACATCATAACGTCTGCGGATAGTGGCTTCAGGGACATAGTGTCCTCCTGCTTCAACCCTGAGTTTCACCCGCTCGACAGCCAGTTCGGGCATTTTGAGCCAAAAAAAGACCAAAGTCACTATGTAGCCCTTTTGCTGTGCTTCGGCTATTACCCTTACAAGTGTTCTGGTAGCCAGAGTGGTTTCAACTCCGAAGGTTGCTCCTTTCTCAATCAACTCTTCAATCCTCTCCATCATCAACCTGCTAGCCCTTACGGCAGACTCTTCCGGTTTATTGGGGGACAAACGCTTTGCAATCTCATCCGAATTGACAAACTCATCACAATTGAGCATGTCGGGCAATATCGTGTAGGATGCGGTGGTTTTCCCTGCTCCGTTGCAGCCTGCTATTATATAAAGTCTAGGCATATCCTCACCTCAATCGAAAACAAAAGTAATAAAATAAATATGTAATAGGCAAATTTATTGTGCCTTTTTTTCAACAACAAATTCCCTCATTCTCTCCCTTTTTATGTGTAATGCCATAGCCGAAAAGTGCAAAATCTCCTTTACAGGGGTCTGTGGGGAATATTTCCTTTAGAAATGAGGTGATCTCCAACGCTGTTGATAAATCGGTGCTTTTACGTGACGTGATACCGAGCATTGCAGCCGTGCGGTGGACATGGACATCAAGTGGTATGATAAGGTCGGCAGGAGAGGTGTTTTTCCACAATCCGAGGTCAATTATGCCGTCATCTCGTACCATCCAGCGTCTTAGCAGGTGTATCTTTTTATTGGCTGCCTTCGGATCGCTTTTCTGACCGTAGATTTCAGTTCTGAAAAGGTCGGGAGTGAGTAATTCGAGAGAGTCGTATTGCATATAGAAGTCTCGAAGCCTTAAACAGATAGCTGCAAAGTCACTCCATTTGATTGTTCTGTGGAGTGATGTTTTTTCATTACGCCATTCCCTTTCCATAATATAGCGGTATGGCTGCCACTGCATCTCGTCGAAAGCCCTGTTGCAATTTCTTACAATCATATCCCTTCTGCCCCAGGCAAGATGTGCAGCAATCACGGCGGCGATTTCCACGTCCTGCAGGGAGGCTTTGCCCGACTGGGTCAATTGCGCGAATTTTTTAGGAAAAATCACAGGATCCGTCTCGAAGTATTCGGGACGGTTGTACATAAGTGCATATTTTGTAAGGATCTCTTTCACGATTGTTGTTGTCTGCTTAAAAAAGAAAGGTGACCTATGAAAGCCACCCCTCAAATATAAACAAAACGCCTTGCGGCTTATTTCTTCTTATTCTTGTATCTGCTGTAGAACTTGTCAACGCGACCTGCGGTGTCTACAAGCTTCATCTTGCCGGTATAGAAAGGGTGTGAAGTGTTTGAAATCTCGACCTTTACTAAAGGGTACTCAACGCCGTCAACCTCAAGGGTCTCCTTAGTGTTGACGCAAGAGCGTGTGATGAACACATGGTCATTTGACATATCCTTGAAAGCTACAAGACGGTAGGATTCGGGATGTATACCTTTTTTCATCTTATCGGTGTGTTAATTGTTAATTAATCTTTTTCGGGCTGCAAAAGTAGAAATAATTTGGGGAATGGCCAAATATTTTGTCGCTTTTTGTAACTTTGCCGCATATTTTAAGCCAAACACACAATTATTTTGATCTTATGACTCTTATTAAATCCATTTCAGGCATCAGAGGAACCATTGGAGGTGCCCCGGGTGATGCATTGACCCCAATTGACATCGTTAAATTCACCTCGGCTTATGCGCGTCAGCTCCAGAGAAAATTCCCATCCCAAAAGTGCTATAAAGTGGTTGTAGGCAGGGATGCCCGTATCTCCGGAAAGATGGTTGACTCCATCGTCTGCGGTACGCTTATGGCTTGCGGTATCGATGTTGTGAATGCAGGCCTGGCATCCACTCCCACGACTGAGATGGCAGTGATATTCCAGAATGCTGACGGTGGGATCATTCTCACTGCCTCACACAATCCAAAACAGTGGAACGCTCTCAAGCTTCTCAATGAGAAGGGTGAATTTTTGACGGCGGAAGAGGGGGCCACCCTTCTGGAGATTGCCGAGTCCAACGATTTTGATTATAAGAATGTGGATTCCATTGGCCGGATGGAGTGCAAGGACTTTACTCAGGCGCATATAGATGCAGTTCTCTCATATCCACTTGTGGATCTAAAAGCCATAAAAGCTGCAGGGTTCAAGGTAGTGCTTGATGCTATCAATTCTGTGGGAGGTATAGTGATGCCGAAGCTTTTCGAGGCGCTTGGAGTGGAGTGTGTCACAATCAACGGTGAACCAACCGGTTATTTCGCACACAATCCGGAGCCGATTCCATCAAATCTCACTGATCTCTCTGCCGCGGTTGTAGCCGGTGGAGCTGATCTCGGAGTTGCTGTGGATCCGGATGTGGATCGCCTCGCTTTCATCTCTGAGAATGGGGAGGCGTTTGGCGAAGAGTACACTTTGGTGGCTGTCGCTGATTATGTGCTGTCGCATAGAAAGGGTGCCACCGTTTCCAATATTTCCTCTTCGAGGGCTCTAAAGGATGTGACTGAAGCCTATGGCTGTCAGTATTACTCCTGTGCGGTGGGTGAGGTTAATGCATCCACTATGATGCAGAAGGTTAATGCCGTTATCGGTGGAGAGGGTAACGGTGGTGTTATTGTTCCGGATTTCCACTATGGCCGCGACGCTTTAATAGGAGCAGCACTCTTCCTAAGTCTTATGGCTCAGAAAAAGCTCTCTGCATCTGCCCTGCGCGCCACTTATCCCGATTATTTTTTATCTAAAAATAGGATAGAGATCTCCGATCCTGCAGTGATCGATTCTCTCATTGAGGCAGTAAAGGAGCATTATTCATCTGAGCGCATAACCAGCATCGATGGTCTTAGAGTGGACTTTGATGAAGAGAAGAAATGGTTTGTGCTGCGCAAATCCAATACAGAGCCAATCATCCGAATCTATGCTGAGGCTCCAACCGAAATAGTTGCAGAAGCACTTGCGCAGGAAGTAATCTCAATACTCAGTACACGATACTCTGATTTCATAACTCAAAACTCATAACTATAACCCCGTAACTTATATCTCAACACTACTAGTCCCGCACTTGGACTCTTTTCCACTACCCACTATAAAATGTTTTCTTTCAGGACCACACCATTGTTAGAGCAACCCGACCTTGTACTTAAGGACGGCAGATTGGCAATGCTTTGCAATCAGGTGGCCTGGCACCCTGACAAAGGAGAATATCATTTCGAAGCAATCGCTCGCGAAAGGAATCTGGTGCGACTTTTCATGCCGGAACATTCGTTGTATGGTGAATGCTGTCCGGGTGTTGAATTGGTGGAAATCGGTGATTCTATTCCATTGGAATATCTCAAGGATATTGATGCATTGATTATAGAACTACAGGATGTTGGTTCAAGATATTGTACGGCTACCCGCACTTTACTCAAACTCTTCTACGACCTGCATCACTCCGGCAGCGATATCTCGGTTTATGTTATGGATGGGATCAATTCTTCCGGTCGTCAGGTGGAAGGAACGATGGGGGTGATGGGTCTTCCGCATAGGCATGGGCTTACCTTCGGAGAGATTGCCAACTTCTTTTATTATGAGCTTAACGCAAAATTCCATCTTCATATAATTTCGGCGGAGGCGGAAAAGGTCAATAAAGATCTGATGCCATGGAGTATTCCTCCTTTTTCCGATTTTGCCGGACTCTTTACATCTCATTTCTATAGCGGACAGTGCCTCTGGATGGGAACCAATGTCAGTTACGGTCATGGTACTACGCGTCCGTTTGAACAGTTCGGCGCACCTTTTATGGAGCCGCTTTATGACTTCAACCGTAAAAATGGATTCAGAAATTGGAATGATCCGGCCAATCCGCTCTTCGATGATAGTCTCTACGTAAGATGGTGTAGATTTGAACCGGCATATGGTATCTGGAAAGATGAAGTTTGTTTCGGATTTCATCTGATGTTTATACCCGGACATACCTATCATGCACTGAACCATGCTCTTCGTCTAATACGTTTTGCCCGCGAGCAGTTTCCTGAAGACTTCAGATATAACGGACTTGAACCTTTTCTTCAGGATAACATGCTTTTTAGTTATATTACCGGCGAAATTGATTGGGAATTGACCAGTGAACATATCAAGACCGAGGAGCAGAAATGGCTTCGTAAAGTGAAGAAATATCTGCTTTATGGAGATTCCCCTTGGCGCGTTAAATAATAAAACATGGATAAGAAGGATTATAAGATATTATTTGTTTGTCTCGGTAATATTTGCCGTAGTCCGATGGCTGAATTTATCATGAAACACAAGGTTGCTGAATCAGGTGTGGCAGATAGGTTTGAGATAGCATCTGCCGGTACGAGTGATGAAGAACGCGGTAACCCTGTTTACCCGCCTGCCAGGAAGATGCTATATCGCCATGGCATCAGTTGTGACGGAAAATATTCCCGTCAGATAGTTCCCGAAGATTACCACTATTATGATCTGATTATCGGGATGGATTCATCAAATATTAGTGACATGTATTATGCCTTTGGCGGTGATCCCGAAGGGAAAATCCGGCTGTTGCTCGATTATACGGGACATTCACGAAATATAGCAGATCCCTGGTACACCGGAGACTTCCAGGCTACATGGGATGATGTTAACGAGGGTTGTGATGCCCTCTTAGTTGATCTAGGCCTCATTTGATTTTTCCAAAATCCCTAAAAAGTGCTATATTCACCTCTAAATTTGTGAACTATGAGACTATTATCGATCCTATCGGCTCTGCTGCTTTTTGCCGGGAGCCTTTTTGCACAACCTTTGACACAAACTAAGAGTACCCTGACTCCTGCTCAGGAGCATTTCTCGGACATGAGATTCGGTGTATTCATCCACTGGGGCATCTACAGTATGCTAGGGCAGGGCGAATGGGTGATGCAGAACCAGGATATTCACTGGCAGGAATATGAAAAAATGGCCGGTGCATTCTATCCCATACATTTTGATGCCAAACAATGGGTCTCTGCAATCAAAGATGCGGGTGCACGCTATATCTGCATCACTTCGCGCCACCACGACGGTTTCTCGATGTGGAATACCGCTCAGTCGGAGTACAATATTGTGGATGCTACTCCTTTTGGCCGTGACGTGCTCAAGGAGTTGGCTCAGGAGTGCGAAAAACAGGGTATTCAGCTCCACTTTTACTACTCCGCCCTGGATTGGCGTAGAGAGGACTATCCTCGCGGACGTACAGGACGCGGATGTGGGAGAGGCCCGCAGCAGCCCATAGATAACTATTTCAACTTTATGTACGCACAGTTGACGGAGTTGCTGACCCAATATGGTAAGATCGGATGTATCTGGCTGGACGGTCATTGGGATCATGAGGAGGATCCGGTGGAGTTTGATTGGCGTTATGACACCCTATATCCGCTGATCAAATCGCTTCAGAACGATTGTCTCATTGGAAATAATCACCATCTTGACCCCTTCGAGGGTGAGGATATTCAGATATTCGAAAGGGATGTGCCGGGTGAAAATAAAATCGGATTAATGCAGGGAGGAGTAAGTGAGAATCTCCCTCTGGAAACTTGCCAGACAATGAATAACTCCTGGGGATACCGTATCAAAGATCAAAACTACACGAGTGCTCCCGAACTGATACGTTATTTGGCATATACTGCGGGTCGCAATGCCAATCTTTTGCTCAATGTCGGCCCTCAGCCAGATGGACGCATCCCTGCTGCAGCTCTGGAGAGGCTGGCAATAATCGGTGAGTGGCTCTCTAAAAATGGAGAGTCAATCTACGACACACGTGCCACTCTGATTCCGCCACAGCCATGGGGAGTAGTGACACACGGTAAATCGGTCACCAAAGATGGCAACCCTTCCACCCTTTATCTTCATGTGTTTCCGAAAGATCTCGCTTCGAGTAAGAGCGGTGTAGCAGTTGATGGAGGCATCCGCATTTTCATACCTTTTGATGGGATTCCGAAGGTACGCAGCGTAGTTTCGCTTGTGGATGGTACTGCAATTTCCTTCCGTCGCTGCCAGGAAGGCCTGTTTGTGACAATACCGCCGGCAATGCTTGATGACACTCCTAATTGTGTTATTAAAGTGGAGATGTAAGGGGAGTGAGTTTCGTGGAGGAGTTTTGGATCAGATTTTTGTATTTATGAATGATATTTCTTCGTAATTCAAAGAGGAAGCAAAAACTTCAAATCCATTTTTATTCAATAATTGCGTAATCTGCTTCGATTTGACCTCTTCAGGATGAAAACGATCATGAAATTCTACGAGAAGTTGCTTTATGGTCACTTTGGAATTCATTAGGGTTTCCAATACTTCATATTCAGCCCCTTCAATATCCATTTTTACAATATCAACGTGTTTATGACCGAGTTCATTCGAAATATCATCAAAGCTTTTCATTTTAACCTCTATATACCCTTTGTCGCTTACAAATTGGTTTAAGAGCAATGAGCCGCTTATACCTTTGCCCTCTTCAGGTAAATAGAATTTTTCGATTCCCGTTTTCGTGGAAATCCCATAACCATAAAAAGCAAATAGCGGTTCTATTGGAAGCGAGTTGATATAATCAATGGATGTTGGAGTGGGGTCAAAACCAAATACCTTGCATTTATGCCTGGATATTATTTTTCTGTCAAAGCTAATGTCTTTTCCTATTCCAAATGAATAAACAATAGAATGTTTGTCTATTAAGTGAGGATTAACATAGAAGCCGCCGTAACTATTTCCATACCATTTCTTTTTACATTTGATTGTAGGCTTAAGGTGATCGATCTTTTTAGAATCAATAGAGAATCGCATCCTAACCTTTCTTCGGTAATAGTAAAAGTTTTCTTTTTTCTCGCTGACAATTTTTTTAAACTGCTTAGCCGAATACATTCCAGTATTTATTACAGATTGACCTTTAAAACTACTATATAACCACTATTGCATATTATTATGCCGGAATTTTACTGTGTCAGGCTCTCACCTCTTTGGGATTTGGTCCATATTTATTTTCTCCGGGTTGACTATCTTTTATCATTAAAACTATAAACCAAACCCAACCAATAAATGGAATTAAATTTATTAAAATCATCCAACCGCTTTTGCCTATATCATGAAGACGTCTCACACTAACAGCCAATCCGGGGATCAAAACAGCGAGTGAATAGATAAGGCCAATAACACCGATTTGGATGATACCTATCTTCGACCCAATAGCGGAATCAAGAATTGATGCAACAATTGCAAAAATAAAATTGAATAACACAAACATCCAAAACTCGGTTCTTCTTGCTCTTCCACCGAAATCAGTGTATTGTTTCATACATTTTACAAACCACTTCATAATCTCAAAATATTTTAGTTCTCCTACTCGTTTGGCTTTTCAGTTCCGCCCCGTTTTTTAAAGCGGTTTCCGGTCTCCACTTTTATTAATTTAAATATTTACAAATCTAATAAATACTGAGGAGAAAATCAAGCTTGTTTTCAGTAAATGCCTGGGTTATTGGTCTGAGTTGCTTTTAGCAGTCTTTAGAGAGTTGTTATTTACCCTAAATTTAATGACTTTGTTTGAATAAATGTAAAGTTTGTTTGTCTATATGGAAATTTCGCTTTACATTTGCTGAAGCAAAATTCAATACATATGAAGAAAAATAACTTTTTACTGCCTCATTATTTTCAGAAAATCAGGTGGAGCCTTTTCATTTTCTCATTCATCTTTTTGGGCGCAAGTCTCTATGCTTTTAATAAATTAGAGTTATTTGATCAGAATTATAGTCGTTATGCTACGTTTATTCTTTACCTAATTCTTATCTTTTCAGCCCTTTTCGTGGCATTCTCAAAGGAAAAGATTGAAGATGAGTTTATCCAAAATATCAGATTTACGTCGATTGTTATTACTGCGTATGTATCGTTCTTAATATTTATGCTTCTATGGATACTCTATGCATTCAATCACTCATTTCGTTTTTCCTCGTTCTATCTGGATTTAGGGCTAATCAATCCTGTTACAATGTTTATGCTCTATGTCGTGATATTCAGAACGAGGCTTTTTATTTCAAAAAGGGGATTGAAAAATGAAGAATAATATAAGGGTAGAACGGGCTATAGTGAAGATCTCGCAGCAACAGTTGGCAGACGAGATTGGGGTAAGCCGTCAAACGATAAATGCCATAGAATTGGGAAAATATGTACCCTCTACGATACTCTCCCTAAAAATAGCCCGATACTTTAAAAAACCCGTCGAGGAGATATTTTGGCTGGAGGAGGGGGACTGAATAACCTGTTTAGTGCGTACTCTATCTTACCCTCTCACCAAGGACTATTTTCGGTATTGTTGTTAAACATCGGGTGAATCGTTTGTAGAATTTTTCCAATCCGGATTTTGTGGCTTCGGCGTGGATTAATTCGTTTTCAAGCTCCCAGTATAAAATATAAGTCACGCTTTGCGGTTTTCTTGTCAGCCGGATTGCAGGTTCTCCATTTTTCACCGAATTGAAGTCCTTTTGTCGATGTGTCCTTTTGATATATTTTACATCAATCACACCTGCAAAGGATTTATGGTGTTCTGCAACTTCCTTAATCAATTTTTCAAATTCATCAACCTTGTCAGGGTTTACCTCATAAATACAAATCTCTGAAAAATTACTCATTTTTTTGTCGTTTGATACTCGTAACAAATATACAAAATTCCCCCCACTCCGGTTCACAAAAAATCAGTAAATAATTTCTCTACATTTCAGAACGCTAGCTGATTTCTCGCTTTACAACGATCCAACTCCTCACCAATCACCGACTCCTTAAGCCATAATGAGATTTTTACTGAGAATTATCATTAAAATATTTTCTTTAAACGTTAATTTAAAGTAACTTCGCAAATTGTTGCAAAAGCAACTGATCGTTAAGTGAAATATTAAGTTTTCTATCAGTTATGTCGGAATTAAGCGGCAAAATATCTCAAATAATCGGTCCTGTGGTGGACGTTCAGTTTGAAATGCCCAAATCGGGTGAAGTGAAACTCCCTGCTATCAACGATGCTATTTTTGTTAATCGTAACGGTCACGATATCTATCTGGAAGTGCATCAGCATATCGGTGAAAATACCGTTCGAACGGTTGCAATGGATAGTACGGATGGGTTGCGCAGGGGACTTCCGGTGAAAGCCCTCGGCTCTTCACTTAGCGTGCCGGTGGGTGATCAGGTTAAAGGCCGTCTGCTCAACGTTATGGGTCGTCCCATTGATGGACTGAAACCGTTAAGTCGTGAGAATCAGTATCCCATTCACCGTGAAGCACCTAAATTTGATGATCTGGTGACATCGGAGGAGATGCTTACAACCGGTATAAAGGTGATAGATTTGCTTCAACCCTACCTGAAAGGTGGAAAAATCGGACTTTTCGGAGGTGCAGGTGTAGGTAAAACGGTTATCATCATGGAGCTCATCAACAATATCGCTAAAGGGCATAAAGGTTATTCCGTATTCGCCGGAGTTGGCGAGCGTACGCGTGAAGGAAACGATTTGTTACGTGAGATGATAGAGTCGGGCGTGATAAGATATGGTGAGGAGTTCAATAAAAGCATGGCTAATGGGCATTGGGATTTGAGTGTGGTGGATTATGACGAGTTGGAGAAATCGCAAACTACACTTGTCTTCGGGCAGATGAACGAACCGCCCGGAGCACGTGCTTCGGTAGCGCATACCGGACTGGCAGTTGCAGAAGCCTTTAGAGACAGTGGAGGAGAGGGAAGCGATATATTGCTTTTCATCGATAATATATTCCGTTTTGTGCAGGCAGGTTCCGAAGTTTCCGCTCTTTTGGGGCGTATGCCCTCTGCGGTTGGCTACCAGCCTACATTGGCCTCCGAGATGGGAAATCTGCAGGAGCGCATTACCTCTACTAAGTACGGTTCAATCACATCGGTACAGGCTGTTTACGTTCCGGCCGATGACTTGACTGACCCCGCACCGGCTACGACCTTCAGTTATCTGGATGCTTCTACTGTTTTGAGCAGAAAAATTGCCTCTTTGGGTATTTATCCGGCAGTGGATCCGTTGGAGTCATCCTCTCGAATTTTGAATCCTAATGTAGTGGGTGAGGATCATTATGATACCGCTATGCGGGTAAAACAGATTCTTCAGCGCTACAAAGAGCTGCAGGATATTATTTCCATTTTGGGAATGGATGAGCTTTCCGATGAGGACAGACTTACGGTAAACAGAGCGCGTAAAGTTCAACGTTTCCTGTCTCAACCCTTCCATATGGCGGAACAATATACGGGACAACCAGGTGTAATGGTTTCCGTACAGGATACGATAAAAGGGTTTAGAATGATACTCAACGGCGAACTGGATGGTTATCCCGAAGCGTCATTTATGAATGTGGGAACCATTGAAGAGGCTATTGCGAAAGGTGACAAATTATTGAAACAAGCAAAATAGGTGATGAAATTGGTCATTCGCACTATAGAATCAACTCTCTTTACCGGCGAAGTTTCTTCTGTAACCTTGCCGGGAACCGTATGTCCGTTTCAGGTGCTGAATAATCACGCCCCGCTTGTTTCAACGCTCACGGAAGGCACGCTAACATTTGTTACTGACGGTGAGGTTAAAAAAATGACGATAGCGGGTGGTTTTGTAGAGGTACAAGACAACACGATAAGTGTATTTATAAACATTTAACTACACACTACTGACTACATACTACAGACTATAAATATTTTTTGTTTATGCGAAAGGTGGTAAATAATTTTTTGATTATTCATACGCTACTTCTACTTGTTTTGGGAGTGGGTGGATGGATAGTGTTGAAATGTCTTTTTCCGGAAATAGAGGTGAAAGGATACTTTGCTATTCCGCTCTTCTTTTACCTTATGGGTGTTGTGCTATTTTTGAGATTTAGACGAATTTATATCAAAACACCATCAAAGACCTCGAATATGTATATGCAGATGCGAGTGATGAAAATGTTGATTTCGCTTACCGGTCTCATGGTTTATTGGCTGATTAACAAGCCGGGTATCCGCCCTTTTGCGATCGTTTTTGCGGTGTTTTATCTGCTTTACCTGATTTGGGAAACAATTATTTTCATCCGAATGGAAAAGCATATCAGGTATAAGAAAACTCAAAGTAAGCCGCTTGAGTAAAGTTGAAATAGATGAAGAAACTTCATATAACATATAAGCCGATAATTCTTTTCATCGTTCTTCTCTTTTCGATGGGAGCGAATGCTCAAACTGACAGCGTCGCTCAGGAAAAGTTTAATGTGAAAGAGTTTATTTTGGAGCATCTGGCAGATACATATGAATGGACTCTGCTTAGTTCCGAAGATTGGCATGTTTCCATCCCTCTACCGGTAATATTGTATAGCAAAACATCGGGGGTACACCTCTTTCTTTCTTATAAGTTAGATCGGGGAAATAAGAATTACAAAGGTTTTCAGATTGCTGCCGAGGGAAAATATAAAGGAAAAATTGTCGAAATGGGTAGGGATGGAAGCGAAACCCGACCGCTTGATTTGTCGCTTACCAAAAATGCAGCCTCATTGATCCTCTCTTCGCTTGTGCTTATTATTACCTTTTTGGGTATATCGCGTGTAATTAAACGAGAACCGATGAAAGGGAATAAGGGTTTTGTGGGTATGATGGAGATGTTTATCATGATGATACATGATGACATAATAAAACCTTCGGTAGGCGCTGATTATAAAAGGTATGCACCATTTTTGTTGACGGTTTTCTTCTTTATCTTCTTCAATAATGTGCTGGGACTGGTGCCCTTTTTCCCGGGTGGTGCAAACGTAACGGGTAATATTGCGGTGACTATGGTGCTGGCTGTCGGAACATTTTTGGCTATCAACCTAACCGGCACAAAAGAGTATTATAAGAGTATTTTCTGGCCTGACGTACCTATTTTTCTCAAAGTGCCTTTTCCCATTATGCCCGTAATTGAGATTGTGGGATTGTTTACCAAGCCTTTTGCATTGATGATTCGTCTTTTTGCGAATATAATGGGTGGTCACGCTATTGTGTTGGGATTGGTTTCGATTGTTTTCATTACGGCGGGTATGGGCGCAGCCATCAGTTCATCAATGACGGCGGTGTCGGTGTTTTTTTCCGTCTTTATTTTGTTTTTGGAGTTGTTGGTTGCCTTTATTCAAGCTTTTATTTTTACACTGCTTTCTTCAGTATTTATTGGAATGGCAAGAAATGCATAATAAATATTAATAAATTAATTACACTAAAAAAGATTGATTATGAACTTACTATTTTCTGTTTTGTTACAAGCAGGTGCTGCTTCTGCAGCTTGGGCTCCCATTGCAGGAGTTATTGTTGCTGTAATTGCTGCAGCTTCCGGTATCAGTTTAATTGGAAAATCGGCGATGGATGCTATTTCGAGACAACCGGAAGCGGGTTCGGATGTTAGAACATCGATGATTATTGTGGCAGCCCTTATTGAGGGAGTGGCACTTTTTGCCATAGTTGTTTGTGGTTTTATTTTAGGTTAATAGAATATGTCCTTACTGACGCCCGAACCGGGTTTGGTTTTTTGGATGTCTATTGCTTTCGGTATAACTCTGTTTATACTGATAAAGTTTGCTTTTCCGCCAATTTTGAAGGCGGTGGAGAAGCGGAGAAATTATGTGGATGAATCTCTTGTAGCCGCTAAAAAAGCAAAGGAAGAGTTGGACCATGTGAAAGAAATAGGCGAATCCTTATTGGCTGAAACCCGAAAACAGCAAACCGAAATGATCAAAGAGGCATCTAAGATACAAGAACAGATGCTTGAGGATGCTCGTGAAAGAGCCGGTTTGGAATCTGAAAAAATAATCGGCGTCGCACGCAAACAAATTCAATCGGAAAAGGAGGTAGCTCTTCAAGAAATTCGCGAGGAGGTCACCAAAATCTCTATCGACTTAACCGAAAAGATTTTGCGCGAGGAGCTTAGCACTGATAAAGCTCAAATGAAAATGATCGACCGATTATTGGACGAAATTGAAATTACTTCTTAATTATTCATGAATACAGGATTAATTTCTACGCGTTATGCTACTGCTTTGTTGAAATATTCTATCGAGTTGGATCAACAAAAGGAGGTCTATTCCGCGTTGAAGTTTTTTTTAAAAGTGTGTGGCAATGTGCCCGAATTGAGGGAAGCACTGCAAATCCATTCAATTGCCAAGAGTGAGAAAAAGGAGATAATCATTGCTGCCTGCGGCGGAAATATACCTTCTACCCTGGATGAAATGCTTGACCTTGTTATTAAAAATGAGAGGCAGGTGCTTATTGATTACATTGCGTTGCGCTATATTGACCTGTATCGTGAGCGTTTTAACATACAGCACGGAAAACTTGTTACCGCTGTATCCATGGATGAGGAAACTAAAGAGCATTTTGTCAAACGAATAGAGAGCATTATTGATAAGCGACTGGAGATTGAAGCCGAAGTTGATCCCGATATCATAGGTGGATTTCTCCTCTATTTGGACGATCATCGGTTGGATGCGAGCGTTTCCGGTAAATTGAATCGCATTAGAAGTAAAGTGAAAAAAATGTAATTGATTTTAATCGTTACAGAGATGCAAATAAAGAAATTATGAGCGAAAGGATAATAAAAGTAAGCGAAGTTTCCGAGGTGTTGCGTATGCAACTAAAAGGGATAGACACGGATATAAAATACGATGAAACAGGCGTTGTAATGAGCGTAAGCGATGGTGTGGCCCGTATTTTCGGATTACGCAATGCTGAGGCGAGCGAACTGCTGGAGTTTGAAAACGGCATGCAGGCTATCGTAATGAATCTTGAAGAAGACAATGTCGGTGCCATCCTGCTCGGCTCTTCAAGCGAGATAAAAGAGGGTAGTGTGGCAAGGCGCACAAAACGTGTAGCATCGCTTTTCGTTGGAGAGTCCATGCTCGGACGTGTCATTTCACCTATTGGAGAACCGCTTGACGGAAAAGGTGCCATAAAAGGCGAGTTGGTGGAGATGCCTTTGGAGCGAAAAGCTCCGGGCGTGGTCTTTCGCCAGCCGGTTAGCAAACCCTTGCAAACCGGTTTGAAGGCAATTGACGCTATGATTCCAATCGGGCACGGCCAGCGAGAGTTGATCATAGGCGACCGACAAACAGGAAAAACAAGTATCGCGATCGACACCATACTCAATCAACGAGAGCATTACGAAAACGGCGATCCCGTTTATTGTGTTTATGTTGCGGTAGGACAAAAAGGGTCATCCGTAGCTTCCATTTTGAAAACCCTCACCGAACAAGGGGCTATGGATTATACCGTTATCGTTTTGGCAGCAGGTTCCGATTCGGCTGCATTGCGCTATATTGCTCCCTTTGCAGGAGCGGCTATCGGTGAATATTTTCGCGATACCGGACGTCATGCTTTGGTAGTATATGATGACCTGTCCAAGCAGGCGGTAGCTTATCGTGAGATTTCGCTCATTCTACGTCGTCCTTCAGGGCGTGAAGCCTATCCGGGCGATATTTTCTATTTGCACTCCCGTCTATTGGAGAGAGCTGCGAATATTATTTCGCAAAATGAGGTTGCGGTCAATATGAATGATTTGCCGGCCGGATTGAAAGGAAAAGTTAAAGGTGGAGGGTCTCTTACCGCTTTGCCTATTGTGGAGACACAGGCAGGCGACGTTTCGGCCTATATTCCGACCAACGTTATTTCAATTACCGATGGTCAGATTTTCCTGGAGACCGATTTATTCAACAGAGGTATTCGTCCCGCCATCAATGTAGGTATTTCCGTTTCTCGTGTAGGAGGAAATGCTCAAATAAAATCCATGAAAAAAGTAGCCGGTTCATTGAAAATCGACCAGGCTCAATACCATGAGTTGGCTGCATTTACGAAATTTGGCGGTGATCTGGACGCAGTGACGATGATGGCCATTGACAAGGGGCAGAAAAACGAGCAATTGCTTGTTCAAAGAGTTCACAGTCCTATGCCGGTAGAACATCAAATAGCGGTTTTGTATTGTGGCGTCAATGGTTTATTGAAAGATATTTCTGCAGAGCAAGTGCAACTCTTTGAAAAAGAGTTTTTGAATATCTTGGACTTCAGATATAAAGAAGAAGTATTGGAACCCTTGAAAAAGGGAGAGATTAATGATCAAATCACGACCCTTATTGAAGAAGTTGCAGCTGAAACGGTAAACATGATAAAATCCTAATTTTGAATGGCGCAGCTAAAAGATATAAAGACCAGACTTCAAACGGTTAAATCTACTCAAAAGATTACCTCGGCAATGATGTTGGTTGCTTCGGCAAAGTTGAGGAAAACTCAGCGTATGCTCGACAGCCTGGAACCATATCTGGAGGGTTTGAGTAGAATCTATAATATCCTTTTGGCGCAAAGACAAAATTTTAAATCTCCTTTGATGGAGGAGCGACCGGTAGAGCGTGTGGCCCTTGTCGTTTTTTCTTCGAATACGGGGTTGGCAGGGCGTTTCAATCATTTGGTTTCGGCAGAGTTACTGCGAGCGGTAGAAAGTTATAAATCTCTCGGAGAATCCAATGTACTGCTCTATTCACTCGGGGATAGGGGTGTGAGAGATGTTTTAAAGCGAGGTGGTGTGCATTATCAAGGAAAATTTCAATCTATTGCAGATAAGCCTTCTCTTGTCAATATAAAGCCCATATGCGACGAGTTGATGGAGAAGTTTACACGAAAGGAGATAGATAAAGTGGAGCTTATTCATCATCATTTTATCACTAAGGGTACGCAAGTGATGACACGAGAAACTCTACTCCCGTTTAAAGTTGAAAAACTGGTGCCGGAAAAAGGAGAATATCTTGAGGATTATATTATCGAGCCCGATAGTAAACTTATTTTAAAGGACTTGACTCCTTTATTGATCAATCTGCAATTTCTTATTGCACATATCGATTCTTTGGTTTCGGAACACGTTGCAAGAATGACTGCGATGCAGATAGCTACCGATAATGCCGACGAATTGGTTGATGAACTCACCTTGGAGTACAACAAACTGCGTCAACAGGCCATTACCGCGGAGTTGCTGGACATCATGGGAGGCTCATTCGGCAGATAAACTCATTTTAATAATTTCGTCTTTACCTCTCTCATTTCATCGTATAGAAAGTTCCCCAACTTATCAATCATGTTCAGCATCCGCCGTGAACGATAGCCATTATTCATCAGAGGCTTTACTGATTTAACAATTGATGATATTAATTTATCCTGATCTATTTTTCCCTCCATATACTCGGAAAGGTAGTAATAGTTTTCTATGATAGGCAAATAGTCAGGTCGATCAACACGCTGTTTTTCTTTAAGCAGGAGATCATAGCGCTTGCAAATCGAGACTACTTTACCATATTGTTCGGCATTAATCAATGCGAAAAGGTAAGTGGTGCAGTATAGATGCCAGCGATGCTCAAAAATCTCTTTTCGGTAAGTTTTAAAATATTGAGAAGCATAATATACCGCTTCTTCAGTTTGTTTGTTGGCTATAAAGGTAAGTATGTAAAATGATGCAAAACCAATTTTATAGTAATTGTTATTTGTATTTTTCAGCTCGGGAATGGAGTTACGCATTAACTCCAGAGCTTCACTGTTTTTCCCCTGTTTCAAAAGTACCCCACATAGATTAATGAGGTAAAAGAGGTAATCGCTGTTCTTGTTTTGTATGGAGAGATAACCGTATTTTTCAGCTTCTTGCAGTTCACTAAGTTTGGAATGCATCATCGTACGATTAGCGTAATAGTTGGACAGAATACGCTTTGAGTAGAATACAGGCGTTTTAAAATAATTATCAAGGTGTTGATACACCACAAATTGCTTGTCAAACTCCCTGTTGTTATAGTAATGTATGGTTAGCCTTACCACTGCCCGGTATCTCGTGTAGCCATCCAAAGTTTCATCAAAAAATATATCCCAAAGAAAGTTTTCAATACTTTCCTTCTCTTCCGGATGGAACTCTATTCTCTTCACAATTCTTGCCGTAACATTATCAAGCTCAATATTCAGGTTTTTCAGTTTGAGATATTGTTCATGATGAACTTCAAGAAAATCTGTTACCACCTTATTGTATTTTGTACGGTTCCGTACCATCAGATAATCGCGGTAATACTGTAAAAGTTCGTAGAATCGGATGTAGTTATAATTCGTGGGGTGCATTTTATTCATGTTGCTCAAAATCACCGCTTCATCCGAAGGAACAATCACGTCTGTCAGGATTTTTTTCTCAGTTTCAATCAGCCAATCGAAAAAATAATCGACATCAATTTTAAGCAACGTCTCCGTTATCCATTTTTTTAGGTAGGAATACGTGCGTTTATCAATACTCTTATCGAAGGGTTTACGTTGTTTTCCACTTGATGTGTTATTGTGGTATATTTGTTTCAATATCTTCAAATTCATTGGCTTAGAAAAATTCTGCACAGCCATCAGATACTCCAGTTCATGTGGAAAAAGCGTATCGGCAAAATCGGTAAATATTGAAAGTTTAGGACGCATATTAAGTTGTTTTCGAGACTTTAAAGGTACAAAAAAAGCGTGTCAAAAAAAATTGACACGCATTTTCACTATTAATGATAAAACACCAAACTATTTCAACTCTTTTAAGAAATCAATAGTCTCTTTGTTAAAAATCTTAGGTTTTTCAAACATCAAAAAGTGTCCCGTTTTGGGAATCATTATCAATTTGCTGTTTGGAATTTTTGATGCCCCAAAGTTGGCGATGTCCACCGTACGTCCGGGGTTCAAGTAACGATTCGGAATTAGATTATCGTTTTCTCCGAAGAAAATGATTGTCGGTACTTTTATATCTTGTAAATAGTCAATCACGGGTTCATCCACCATTCCGTTAACGGACTGTACCACTGCGTAACAATAGGGTATAAAATCCTCTGCCGAGCGCATTTGCATTCGTTCGGAAATCATGAAGTCAGCATCTTTCGGTACGCGGTAAAAGTTGGTTGCAAGGTTAGTTTGAATGGCTTCCGTAGTTGTGAGTCGTACGCCATCTAAAGTCATCACGTCTCGGAACCATTGTTTTTGACCCTTGGTGAAACCTTCAAAACCGGCAGGTGCCACCAACACAAGCCCTTTAACAATTTGCGGATATTGCAGATAAGTGGTCATTCCTATTTGTCCGCCCATAGAGTGACCGCCGATAACTACTTTACCCAGTTTCAGTTCTTTGACGAGTTCATTCACAATGCCTGCGTAAAAAGTCATCATACCGCTGTGAGGTTCCTTGCTTGATTTGCCGTACCCGGGAAGGTCTATGGCTATTACACGGCTGGTTTTACTCAATTCGCCTATATTTTTCTCCCAGGCACGAAGATAGCTGCCCAAACCATGAATAAGAATGATGGTATTGTCGCCTTGTCCTTCATCAGTATACGCAATAGTAAACTCATTTTCAGGTAAATAAACTTTTTTTACCTGATATTTATAGTCCAGCTCCTCAAAAGAACTGATCTCTTTGAGAGCAGCATAGGGGGTGCTGCACGCTCCTAAACCAATAGCCATAATTATTATGCTTAATATTTTAACTTTCATATTTTGTTTCTCCTTTTCCTATTTTAGAACATCAACCATTTGAAAACCAAAAATGCTGTCCAAGGATTTACCGGACGCTCATCAACTCCACCATTAACGGGACTTCCGTAAGCAGCTTGCTTACTGTCGTAGAAATTCCCCAACGAAAGGTAGGCGCCATGTAGTTCCAGACTCATGTAAGGTCCTAAATTATACTGAATATTTCCATTAGCTTCTACACCTATGAATGCTCCTCCACCAGTCGGTTGAACATTGCTCAATCCGGCAGAAACACCGACTTTTGCATTTAATTTATTAGGAATAATACCTTTTGATGCACTTAAATTGGCATAGGTCAATCCATATCCCATATTTGAAATATCCATTACAGCAGGAGTAAAACGGTTTACTACATTGCCGTGAGGCATTAGCAAATAAGAACCTGAGCTAACGTAAATTGCACCCGGTGCTCCCCATTGATTTCCTGTGATTACACCACTATATTTTCCATCTTGCAAGGCATCGGCATCACCGGATGTATAAAGCACATCCAATGCTACATTATCATTGGGAGTTTGTCCAAAGCGATACGAAAGACGTGTATTCGCTGCAAAACCGAAAATACTTGTCGCTTTGGTATATTTTTCAGTTGACGAATCCAATGTGTTTGCCTGACCTAAGTTTACATTCACGAATCCGGTTACAGTCCATGGATCGAGCCATGTGTCGGCATTTCTGCTGAAAAAAGTTCCCAACCACACTACGTCAGCATGATAAGGTACTGCACCATAGTTAAATCGAAATGTTCCGTTATGGCTTGCCAAAAGGCTGTTGAACCCTTGTCCGAGGATAGAAACACCGCCTGCACCGTTTCCTCGATCACGTAGATAATATACTGAGCCTCCCACTTTCCAAGCACGACTCACATCTTTTTCACCGTTCAGTTCCATCAATGTTACGTCGTCATCCAAGTGAATATAGTTTTCATACAATTTATAATAACCTGCCTTTAATCGTGAAAAATCCCAGTCTTTGCGAACTGAAACTCCGACACCATCTGTTCCGAAATAGGCTAACCGATAGCCGGTCAGTGTCATTTTATCAAATAATGTAGTATAAGGATTGTAAGGAGTATCAAAAATTCGTTGTAAGCCCAGGTTAATATAAAGACCTTTTGTGGGATTAATCTCTATTTCCAGGTTTTGGGTTTGTAGGTTTACCTGGTCGGCCGAAAAACCTCCACCGAAGTTACCGCCTACACCATAGGCCACGTCACCCCAAGTCCAGTCGATTTCAAATGCAGCTCTCAATATCGCTTTGCCATTGAAAAGATTGGGTTTGTAGATAAAAAACGGGATTAGGCGTTGCTCCACATAAGCGCTCACTCTCTCGTTGGACGTTGTAGTGGTATTTCCTCCAAATAAACGTCCCACCGTCTGACCTTTCAGAAAGTCATTCTCAGGATAGACATTGGATGTAACCACCTGATTGATGAAAAATGCCAGAAATTGAAACTCTTTATTTGCTTTATCAGGTATTTCTTTTGAAAAATATTGATTGGTCGGCAATTGCGCCAAAGCAGAAAAAGAAATAAGAACTGATAATAGAAGCAATAATATTTTCTTCATTTTATTAAGTTTTATCATTTAAAAAACACGAAATAATGCAACCTTATTTCTCATTGGAAATTTAAAAAGGTCAGGGTAATATTTTCTCCTGACCTTCTTAATTATATCACACAGTACTATCTTTTTACAAATTTCTGAATGTTCATCTGTCCCAAAGCCCCACCGTTACTACTTCCGAAACCTGCACTTGCTGTAGGAGGAGTTGCTCCAATATCAGGTTCAGTTTGAACAACTTCATACTTCATGGTGTAACCTTCTCCAACTTTGGTAATTTCAAAAATACCTTCGCTGGTTACGGCTGATGGAGTAGATTGGTTCAATTTGATTGTCCAGATAATTCCGGTTCCTGACTTTGTCTGAACAAAAGTGCCTACATAATTTGTCGGTACACCTCCGGAATAAGATACCACTGCATAAGTGTTATTGTTTTTGAAGTTAGCTGTGATACTGTCCACTGCGAAATAAGTTGACAGCAACGGAGCTACGTCAGCACCTGCTGACAGCCAGTTTCCTACAATTCCGTCTTCTGACGGATTGTACACATCTTCTACTTCACTCTTTTCACAAGCGTAAAATAGAGTTGCTACTGCGGCTAAAATAAAAAATAGTTTTCTCATAATTTCAAAAATTTAATATTAATATTTTTGTTGTAAACACAAATTTAGATAATTAGTAATTGAAAAAAAAAACATATTGAAAATATTCGGGTTGACTTTATTATAAAATTCCTGATATTTTAATATAAAATGCAGATATACAATTAATTAATAGTCTTAATTAAAGGCTTGACCAGCTCTTATCCCCAACGAATTACATTCGCTCCCCAGGCATATCCGATTCCGGCTGCTATCATGGATACTACAGTTCCCGGTTTCAATAAATTTCGCTCCTGAGCCAAATGGAGTAGTAAAATTTGGTCTATTTGACCGATGTGTCCGTAATGTTCGAGATAAATGCTCTGCTCCGGGGTCAGTCCGAGTTCAGTCAGCATATAGCCAAACATACTGCGCTTAAAATGTAAACAACAAAGGAAACCTAGTTCGCTTTTCCGGATCCCTGATTTCTCGAATGCTTTATCAATGCAATGAAACCAGTTTTTCATTGAAACTTCATTTAATCGGTCTTTCATGTGTTCTACATTGAAGACCTTCAGTGATTTATAAGCCAAGTGAGCATTTTCTGCCGTAATCGGGTTTTCCGTTCCGCCATAAAGTACACCTGCATCGCGCGCCATTGTTCCATCTGTGATAATGTGCGTACCTAAAATCAAATTTTTACCGTAGTTGCGTTTCAAAATCATCGCTCCGGCACCGGCACCCAGATTAAACATAAACGAAACGGCACTGTCTTCAAAATCGATGAAATCACCATTTCTATAACCGCCTACAATCATAATCGTTTTCAGCTCTTCGTCGGCTATCATCATATCTTTGGCAATTTTCATGGCTGCTACCGTTGTTCCGCAACGTTGCTGAATGTCAATTGACCAGGCATTATTGGCTCCGATTTTCTCCTGAATATAAATTCCCGATGTGGTGAGCGGATATTCTTTCCATTCCTCACCGATACAGAGAATCAAATCTATCTCCATCGGATCGACACCGGTGTTTTTCAAACAATCCAGTGCAGCACGTACACCCATTTCCTGCGTGCCATCATCGGGACCGGCAATTGTTTTTTCAACAATCCCCAGTTTTTCTATTACCGCTGCTTCACTCCATACGCCTTTCGTGGCTTCTGAAATCTGTTTAGCAGTCATTTTTGTTTCCGGCATATAAATTCCGGTTCCAACTATTCCTACGTTTACCATATTTTACTCTCTATTATTTACGATTTAATTATTTACTTTACATCAGTCATATAACCTCCATCATCGGCCGCCTGACGTCGGACATCAGGCATCCATCATCCAGGCACAATCAACTCCTAATACACTAACAAATTACTACCTACTGACAAACCTGCTCCTGATGCCATGAAAAGCACTTTGTCTCCACGCTTGATTTTACCCGATTTAATTCCTTCGTGCATTGCCATTGGCACACAACCGGATCCGGTGTAACCGTATCTATCCATTATCATCATGGCTTTTTCCACGGGTTGATTGATGGCTTCCATTACTCTGATTATCACCGAGCGATTGATTTGTGTAAAAATATAATGGTCAATCTCGTCAGCTTTCACATTGTATTCGGCAAGGAGCTTATCGACTACCATCGGCCAAAGTCGTACGTTTCGGTCGCCCGGCATCGGTTTTAGACTTAGAAGACCGTTTTTCTCTTCTTCCAAAACTTCTTTGGTCACCGGCATTTTGGAACCGCCGGCATAAATGCCTATAAAGTCAAACTGAGTTCCGTCGGTCAGCATCTGATTGCCGATATAGGCTGATTGTCCGGTATCATCTTTTGTAAGAATAAACGAAGCAGCTCCATCGGCAAAAATCGGATAAGAGAACTTATCACCCGGACGGATAAATGCAGGCATATTATAAACTCCCGTTATCAATGCGTATTTGATTTTCGGATTGTTTGCAAGAATCCTCGAAGCCGTATCAAAAGCCATTGTGAAGCTCGCACATGATGCTGAAACGTCAAAAGACATACTCCATTTTTCACCCTTCTGCAATCGGCCTTGCTGAATAATGGCTGTTGCGGGAGTAATATATTCGGGAGTGTCGGTTGCCACGATAAACAGACCTACATCATCGGCTGATAAACCGGCATTTTTCAAAGCCACTTCGGCCGATTTGGTTACAAAATCTGCCGTGGTTTCATTCAGGTTTCTGAGATGAGCAATGTGGCGCTGCTTAATTCCGATTTTTTCTTCAGTTTTTTCGTGATTAAACTCAATGCCTGTCAGCTTTTTCAATTCTGCATTTCCTATTGGTTCACCCGGAGCATACAGCCCGGTAGCAACTATTTTTATTGGTAACATTATATTTGATTTACGATTTGATTATTTACTTTAAATTCAACATTACAAATATCCAATCTCTTCTGCTTGCTTTCTCAATTCCTCTCTGAAATCGGGATGAGCAATGGAAATCAGCAGTTCGGTACGTTCACGAACGGTACGGCCGGTTAATCTTACACTTCCGTATTCGGTTACAACGTAGTCTGTATTGCTGCGATGAAGTGTTACTCCCGTTCCGGCGGGCAGTACGGGAACAATGGTAGAAATTGTTCCGTCTTTGGCAGTTGATCGGCAGGCAATAATGGATTTTCCTTTTCCATCCAAGCCTTCAATAGCTCCAACTGCGGTATCACTCTGTCCTCCGGTTCCCGAATATTGCCGTGTACCTATACCTTCACTCGCTACCTGACCGGTAAAGTCAATCATCATGCAAGTATTGATGGAGACCATTTTCGAGTTTTGACGAACTACAGAGGGATCATTTACATATGAGCCACGCAGGAATTCTACTGCCGGATTATTATCCAGCCACTCGTAAAGTTTGTCACTTCCCATCGCAAAAGTACAGATGAATTTCCCCTTGTGTATGCTCTTTTTCTGGTTGGTAATAACACCCATATCATAGAGCTCCATCATGCTATCCACCATCATTTCCGTATGAACGCCCAGATCTTTCTTGTCTCTGAGCATCAATGCGGCAGCATTTGGTATTTCACCAATGCCCAGTTGAATGGTAGAACCGTCTTCAATCAAATCGGCAATATGTCTCCCTATTTTCATTGCCGCTTCATCAGGTTGAGGTTTCGGTATTGCAGGTGGATTTTGAGAATACTCTACAAAATAATCTACTTGCGAAACATGCACCTGGGTATCACCAAATGTTCTTGGCAGTTTGTCGTTCACTTCCAATACAACGACTTCTGCTGCTTCAAGAATATCTTTCTCATAGGTTATTCCGAGCGAAAGCGAAACAAACCCTTTCCCGTCAGGAGGTGTACAAGTGCCCACAAACATATGCGGACGACGCACCTTCATTCTGTCGGATGCCGCATTATGAAGCATATTAGGGACATAAGTAACAGTTCCCGTTTTTTCCTTGATTGCTTTCCTTGAACCGGGTGCATGAAACCAACTGCAAAGTTCAAAATGCCCTTTCATTTCCGGTTTCATGTAGAATTCATAGGGTTTCAAAGTAAGTACGGAAAATACTTTTACATCTCTTACACGCTCTTTTGCTAAATGGAATACCGACATACAGCCTTGTGGCTCAGATGCGCACTGCGCTACAATAACATCCGAATCACTTTGGAGCAGATCCGGCATTTTTTCCAATGGGATTAATTTACTTTTATATATTTCTTTGAATTTTGACATAATATATTACAAATTTGGATTTACGATTGGTTAGTTACAATGTTCTTTTAGATGCTTATCTTCATATTTTCCTAAACTTTCTTTTTGTCCCTGCTGAGAAAATGGACAGTGAGTCCTACTGCAAATGCTGCTAATATGGCGATGGCAGCTGCAATGCCGGGATTTTGAACTTGGTCACCGAAATAACGATTGGCAAAACCAAAGCTGGCTATACCTGACTTATAAAGATAAGGGAGCAGATAGTATACAGCAAAATAGACCACAAGAGCAGTTATTGAGCCCGAAAGTGCTGACTTCATCTTCACATCTTTCAGGAAAATTCCAAATACCAACGGCACAATTAATATCGAGAAGTAGGAATAGGTTCCGTTTTGGGCAAAAATGGCTACGCTCACATTGGGATTGAGAATCTGCTCTCTCGACATAAAAAACGCTATTACTGCCATTACGGCTATTACTATTCGATTGATGGTAATATAGCTGTTTTCGTTTTTTATGGATTTTCCAAAAAGCGGTTTGATAAGATCTGTGGTTATTGTGGTGCTTAATGACTGAATCAGCCCTTCAATAGTTGAAAAACCGGCACTAATCAAGCCAAGAATTACCAAAAGTCCAACCAGCAACGAACCTACTCCACCTGAGAAAACAGTAATTACATAATTGGGTATGACGCTATCCACATTGATAGGCTCTCCATTTAATGTTAGCTCAGGGAAAAGCAGACGGGCAAACAGTCCTACAAATACCACCGAAAAGAATAGAAATTGAACAATAACCGAGACTACCAGGAATTTATTTACGTCTTTCTCTTTTTTCAGTAACAAAGATTTGGTAATGATGTGTGGCTGGGCTACCACTGCTGCTCCTACAACCAATTGTGCAATCACGATTTCAAAGAAATCGCGGAAAAGCGGACTTTGCTCATTCGGGAATTTTACCAATTGCGGGTCTATTACCCTTAACTTTTCAAAGAAACCGAAAAATCCGTCTTTAAAAAACTGAAATCCCGAACCAAGTAGAATTAGTGCAACCAAAATCATCAGTGATGCCTGAATCACATTGGTATAAACCATGGAGTTAGCTCCGCCAAACATCATATATCCAAACGTAAAGGCAACCACAACGGCAAGAACTACAATCTGATTGGCATTCAATGCTTGTGCGACTACCTTTACCAAAGCAACGAGAATCAACACAATAAATGCCAACAGCAGAACCGTAAGGATGGCAACGAACAGAGCGTATCCTTTACTGTTATACCTGTTTCCAACCCAGCTCGACAAAGTTAGAGCTTTTACGGATTGACCGTATTTTCTGAAACTTTTTGTCAGAATAACCAACGATGCCAATGATGCAAACGGAAACACTAATCCGTACGAGATATAGGCACTTAAACCGTAAGTGGCTATCAATCCGGGGTTAATAACGAAAGTGGCAGCACTTGTCATGGCAGCGGCCAATGACAACGCTACATAAACCGGCGAAAACGTAAAACTCCCAACTGCGTAATCTTTGATGTTTTTCGTACCGCGCGCACCTTTGATCACAAAGTAGAGTACGAACACCGCATAAACTGCAAAGAGTATAGACGCGCCAATGACTTGTGCGGATGTTGCCATAAAACTTTAATTTAAACGGTCATACCACCGTCAACACTCAAAACAGTTCCATTGATGTAAGAAGCATCATCACTTGCAAGGAACAGATAAGCTGCTGCAATCTCTTCCGGTTGACCAAGGCGCTTTAAAGGTACTTTGTCTTCCATCGATTTCAATACGTCGGCAGGCATTTTTTTAACCATGTCGGTGGCGATAAATCCGGGTGCAACAGCGTTTACGGTTACACCTTTACGGCCGAGTTCACGTGCCAGGGTTTTAGTCATTCCAATCAAGCCGGCTTTTGTAGCTACATAGTTCGTTTGTCCGAAATTACCGTAAAGAGCTACCACAGATGAAGCGCTGATGATTCTTCCCCAACCTTTTTCCACCATTACCTCCGATGCACATTTACAGCAATTGAAAACACCTGTAAGATTTACGTCTATTACCTGTTGCCAAGTTTCAGGAGTCATCTTTTTAATGGTGCTGTCACGGGTAATTCCCGCATTGTTGATGATAATGTCCAATTTGCCGAATTGTTCAACAACTTTTTTTGTAGCCGCTTCTACTTCCGAGTAAACGGCAGTATTCACTTTTGCAAAGGCAGCTTTACCGCCTGCATCTTTAATAAGTTTTACAGTCTCGTTCCCTTTTTCTTCATTAAGGTCCCAGATTACAACTGTTGCGCCTTCTTGCGCAAAACGAATGGCGGTCGCTTTTCCAATTCCGTCAGCACCGCCGGTTACAATAGCAATTTTGTCTTTCAGTTTCATGATGAATAATATTGACTTGCCTGTTTTTAAGGCAGAAGATTAATTATGTATTTAATGGATTTTGTAAATGATTCTATTCCATAATCTATTAATTCTCAAAGTTATGGATTAAAAAAAAAGTTTCAAAAGTGTTTTTTAATAATATTGGGTTGACAATTACCATAGTTTTACATTAATTGTCAGATAAACAATTAATATACAGTATATTAAGTAAAGTAAAATCAGTGTTGACCCGTCTTTTTAGTAATGGTTATAATCAAAAGATCCGAAGCCCCATGACGGATATACTTTGGAGTTCCCGGACATCATGGATGGCTCGTTTGGCAATTTGTTGAAGATAAGTATAGACGCTTACATAATATGCACAAATGAGGGAAATAAGCACATATCTGCGTGGAATTTAGAGGATTATCTGAATAATTCATAATATGACCAAAAATACCGAAATACGGCTTTTGAGATAGTATTTTGTCTGAAGACAAAGTATTGTGCAATGCTTTATAAATAGTTAACAAGAATTGTTTAAAATTTTAGTTTACAGTTGTTCTAAAAAACAAAAAACACTAACTTTGTTATTAGATAAAACAACTTTATCTGCTGACTGATTGTATGACACTTTGCTTTAAAAGACACTTGCTTAAACATAATAAATGGAAATGATTATTTTAATCATCAAAGGTTCCACACATAAAAAAAAATAAAAATAAAATATTCGTATGAAAAAGCTTAGTTATCTATTGGTATTGATTGTTGTCACTTTTTTAAGCGTCAATTGTTCTTCGAATATAAAAAAATTGCAACGTGGCGATTATTATAACGCAACAATGGGTGCTATTAAGACTTTACGTTCAAATCCGAAAAGTAAAAACTCGATAGAGGTGTTGCAACAAGCATATCCGTTGGCAAAAGAAAACAGCATGCGAAAAATTCAAAATGCTTTAGATGCCGATGTCGCCGGCAAGTATTCGATTATAGCAGATGAGTATTTGGTTCTCAACGCTATAGCAGATGCAATCTATACCTGTCCGAAAGCAATGGAACTTTTCCCGCATCCTGAGCAATATAGCAAAGAGCTGAGAGAAATCTTGCCATTGGCTTTTGAGGAATCCTATAAACAGGGTGAACGTTTATTACAGCTAAATACCCTCAGAGATGCTCGAGAGGCATATTATCAGTTCTTAAAAGCTGAATACTACATGCCTGATTATAAGGATGTGAGGGAAAAAATCCAAGTTGCATTATATGCAGCTACGCTCAAAGTGGTTGTACAAAAACCTATTACACCCAAACGTTATCAGCTTTCTGCCGATTTCTTCTATGATAATCTGATGGCACAGATGAGTAAAATAACAGCCAATCAATTCGTCCGTTTCTATACTTACGGGGAAGCAAAAGAGGAAGGCTTAGACAAACCTGACCAATATTTAGTGCTTAGTTTTGAAGACTTTACAGTAGGGAATTTACGTGAAACTACCAACAATTCTGAAATTTCCCGTGACAGTGTATTGGTGGGAACAACTACCGTGAATGGAGTACAACAAAATGTGTATGGAACAGTAAAGGCAAAATTGACTGTTTATACGAGGGAAGTTATTTCAGAAGGAATCCTTTCGGCAAAAATAATTAATGCTTATAATAACAAAGTAGAAGAGAGTCGTAATTTCCCGGGTAGATTTGTATGGGTAAATGAATGGGCCAGTTATAAAGGAGATGAACGCGCATTGACAAATAAACAACTTAAAATGACAGAAACAAAACCCATTATGCCTCCTCCGGAACAAGATTTGTTTATTGAATTTACAAGACCTATATTTGATCAGGCTGTAGGTTTTGTGAGAAACTATTATTCAAGCATCAGTCTGTCGTTGTAAACTCGCTTCTAATAAATGGAGTAATTTTCAAACAGAATTGAAAACAATTGTATTTATTGAAAATATTAAACTCTAATTGAAAAAAACACTAGGGGTATTTAAAAACAAAAAAAGCGACTTTTTTAAGTCGCTTTTTTGCGGTACGGACGGGACTCGAACCCGCGACCCCCGGCGTGACAGGCCGGTATTCTAACCAGCTGAACTACCGCACCGTTTAGTAGTAAATTGGTTTTTTCCCGTTAGGGATTGCAAATATAGATACTTTTTTGAAATCGACAAAATAAATCATGCTTTTTTGAGAAAAGTGAAGTGCACATTGCCGTAGCGTTTTTCTTTGACAAAACAGGGATGGTCTGTAAAACTATATTCCTTCGGATGCTCAAGTATGAGGTATCCGTTATCAGCCAATATGTTATGTTCTATAATTCTATCAGGGAGAGTACTCAGACCCTCAATTGCATATGGAGGATCAGCAAATACAATATCAAAACTCCTGGTACATATATTTATGAAATCAAATACATTGTGACGTACCACAATTATAGCCGAAAGCCCTAATGCCACAGCAGTTTTTCGTATGAAATCGGCTTGGAGATGATTCATCTCGACGGCAACAACATCTTGACAACCGCGTGATGCAAATTCAAATGAGATGCTGCCGGTGCCGGCAAAAAGGTCGAGAACAGTCGTCTCTTCAAAATCGATCTCATTTGTCAGGACGTTGAATAATCCCTCTTTTGCAAAATCCGTCGTTGGACGTGCTTTTAAGCCCGCAGGCGGGATTATGCTCTTGCCCTTGAGTGAACCTCCGATGATACGCATGATAACTGAGAACTAACCTGTGGATCAGATAAACTCCACGGCGCGGAAATGTCTGAACATTTCTTCGGTCAGACCGGAGGGTACTTCTCCGCGGAAATGGATAGTAGTCATCCGTGGATTGATCTGAAATTCTCGGAGTGAGGCGAAAATAAAATATTCGGCAGTGACAACATCAGCCGCCGGATAAGCATTGGCAAGCAGGAGTTTTTCTCCCTCAGCCAATACAATGTAAATATAATTATTGTCCAGTGATACGGCCAGACGGTTATGCCCGGAGATAGTTGGGGCGAAATGCAAAAGATCCACTATGGGTGGCTCAGTAGCGCTTTCGTCGTCACTTTTCTTTACATAAACAAGAACTGCCTTATATTTAGGCAGTTCTATATGTCTTACTATGTCCGTATCCTGGAGCGGTACTACTTCGGACAAGATTTTGTGGGAATCTTCCGTTGAAAAGAACTCGGAAGGTACCAGAGTAAATCCTGCCACTACTCCCAGTTACCGGCGTTATTGTTGGGGTTTTCAACGCTGCCAACCATGAGACCTGGATAACGCTCAGTGTCTTCTCTTTCAGCAATGAGGTTGATAATCATTTGGCGGTCCATATCCTTAAGAAGGGAGTTGTAGTGCATCTTCGCCTCAAATAGAGGAACGTTTACACCCGACACCATCTTGTTGACAGCACTCATGATAACGGTATCACCGTGAGAAAAAGGAATGTACCTCAATGAGTCAATGAAGAAATCTGTACGTGTAGTAAAAAGGGTATCCCTTACAAAGATTTCAATGTTTTCACGTCTTACAAGCTTCCGTGCAACGGCAACGGAGTCATCCATTGAACCAATCTGCCTTACAATGGTAATCTTGCCGTTATTATAGAAATCAACGAGTGTATCCATTACCGGTGCATAATAGCCGAAAGCCGATTTAAAAGTGCTCTGAAGTTCGCGGATGTCCTTAAGGCGTTGGATAGCGACTTCCTGACGTGCATCTTTTTCATGATTGAATTTCACAGGCTCGTTGATGCTCCTTACGATAAGTACTGCAAGAACAACAATCACAAGAGGGAGGATGAAATAGGTGAGTAGTTTTTTCATTGTATAATTTTAATTAGATATTATTGCCTTTGTCAATGTCAAAAAAAGTCCTATTTTGACCTACAAAAGTAAAAATAATATTTAGTACTTGCAATATATTTTTAATTTTGCAACTAGAAAAAGAGAAAAAGAGTGAAAAAGAGTGAAAAAGAGATTTGATACTACACATCTTGAGAAGATGCTTTCAGCATCAAAGAGACCTCTCCTTGTCGGCCATTTCAATCCCGATGGCGATGCTGTGGGTGCTCTCACAGGTATGTTCCACTATCTTAGGAGCAGAGGAATGACCCCTTCAGCAGTTTTACCAAGCCCCTTTCCCGATTATCTTGCATTCCTTATCGAAGAAGATACTCCGATTACGATTCATTCGCAGAAAGATGAAAGCGCCGGAGAGTTGATTGCTTCAGCGGATCTGCTGATCTGTTTCGATTTCAACCGTTTAAGCCGCACTGAACATCTGGAAGACGATATTTTGGCCAGTAAGGCTCCAAAGGTGCTGATTGACCACCATCCTCTTCCGGAAATAGAGCATTTTGACCTTGTCTATTCCGATATTGAGGTTTCTTCATCCTGCGAGTTACTTTTTTGGATCATTATGAGCATGAGCGATGTGGACGGGGATGTCTCCCGCTTCAGCCTCAAGTGTGCCGAATCTCTATATGTTGGTATGATGACTGATACCAATAATTTTTACAACTCCGTCAGCGCATCAACTTTTGAGATGGCCTCGCTGCTGACAGGTGCCGGCGTGGACAAAACCAGACTTCAGGAGTGCGTCTATAACAACTATTCCGTTGATAGAATGCGTCTGATGGGTCACCTGCTAAAAGATTGTCTCCATGTTATTGAGGATTGCGGTGTTGCCTATTTGCTTTTGAGTGCTGCTGACAAGAGGCTCTATAATTTCGCAATAGGCGACTCGGAGGGATTTGTCAACCTGCCGCTATCAATAAAGGGTATAAAGATTAGTGCGCTTTTCTCCGAGTTGGATTGTGGCACGGAAAAATACATACGTGTATCGCTTCGTTCCAAGGGGGATTTGGATATAAACCGCTTTGCCTCTCTCTATTGCAATGGAGGTGGCCATCTTAATGCCGCAGGTGGCAGACTTTACATGCCATTTGAAGAGGTTGGACCTTATATAGAAAAAAGTTTCAGAGAATACCTTAAAATTGGTTGAGGCACATCTTTTGTATTATATTTGCAAAATGTTTCGGAATTTCGGACTCATATTGATTGCTTTTTTGACGCTTTTTGCAATGGCTTCATGCGAGGGCGATAAGTTGCTTGTTCTGACCAATCAGGAAGAGCAGATTGATAGTTACATAAGTAAAGAATTTCCTGATAACGAAGTCCTTCGTCTGGATGGAGCCAATCGCATTATAATTAAATCGGGTAGTGGCCCTCAAGCAGCGATTGGGGATTCAATTAAATTTATTTACGAAGCCTATCTCTTTTCGGGCCGTCCGGTAGGTATGTTTTGGAGCGATAGCGCCAATGTGGTACTTGGATCTCGAGATCTGGTGGAAGGACTCAACCGTGGCATGGAGGGAATGCATCTGGGTGAACAGTCCATCATCCTCTTTTCTGCGAAATATGGCTTTTATGACCGGAATACAGGCATAGTGCCCTCCATGTCTGCACTGATGTATAATGTGCTTCTGACCGGAATTCAGAAAAATAACTGACAATTACAGAATTTATGTTAAGATACAGATTACTGCTTTCAGCACTTGCCATGGTAACCGCGCTCACTCTTGTGTCGTGCGCAAAAGAGGTGGGGGAGACCAACGAAGAGATCCAGGCCCGGGTGCTCGATTCTTGGATAAATGTCAAACATCCAGGTTCTGAAAAGACTTCTTCGGGTCTTTATGTGCTTGATTATTTGGAAGGTACCGGCCGTAAAGTGACTGATAGTTCTTATGTGTTTGTCAAATATACTGTTAGGGAGCTTTCAGGTAATATTGTGGCAACCAATGACAAAGCAGTTTCCGAACAGTTGGGAAAATTTTCCTATTCCAGTCATTACGGTTTTAACATATGGCGTGTGGACCAGGATGCCCTCTATGCAGGTGTGGAAGAAATTCTCAAAAGAATGAGGGTAGGAGGTAGGGCGACCGTCGCATTTACACCGGCACTTGCCACTCTTTCCGTAACCATATATTCCCTCTTCTCTTCCCTGGATGGAACAGTTCCTCTTATCTTTGAATTGGATTTGCTGGATTGTGTTGAGAATATTTACACCGACTATGAGGAACCGATGCTCAGGCTTTATAGCGAGAAATATTATGGTGGTTTAGATACAATTAAGCGGGGGTTCTATTTTGCCAAAATAAAAGAGGTTCCCGCTGAGGATTCCATTCCAATGGAAGCACAAGTTAAGATTCGCTATATTGGACATTTGCTCGATGGAGTGGTATTCGACACTAATATACAGGATACGGCTAAAAGATATCGCATCTATGATTCTAAAAAGTCATACGAGGCAATGGATATCACATTTAAGGACAATATTGCCGATTTTAAACAGTCTAATAGTATCATAGAGGGCTTTGCAGATGCCATTATGCGTATGAGATATGGAGAGAAGGCAGTGGCCTTTTTCTGGTCTCAGGCTGGCTATGGAGCCGGCGGCAGTTCACCCTCAATTCCTGAATATACCCCTCTCTGTTTTGAAATAGAGGTAAAGGAGAAATAATGAGATAAGAATAATTGATAAAAAAGTCCGCTCGAGCGGACTTTTTTATCATGCTTTGTCGTTGCTGCCTAGCACATTGATTACCTTGTGCTTGTATAGCTCTTTGAGCTTGTCACGGGCGGGACCTAGATACTTGCGGGGGTCAAACTCTGCAGGCTTCTCCACAAATACCTTTCTTACTGCAGCAGTCATTGCCAGACGGCCGTCGCTGTCGATATTGATTTTACAGACAGCGGACCTCGCTGCCTTGCGAAGTTGCTCTTCAGGGATACCTATGGAGTCTTTGAGTGCGCCACCGTACTTATTGATCTCAGCTACAATATCCTGAGGCACGCTGGATGAACCGTGGAGTACGATGGGGAAGCCGGGGATACGTTTCTCTATCTCGTAGAGGATGTCGAGACGTATTTCGGGCTTCTGGCCGGGTTTGAATTTAAAGGCTCCATGTGAAGTGCCGATGGAAATTGCAAGAGAGTCAACTCCGGTCTTACTTACGAAGTCCTGAACCTCTTCCGGTCTGGTGTATGTATGTTCTTCGGCAGATACGTCATCTTCCACTCCTGCAAGAACACCGAGTTCGCCTTCAACGGTTACATCATACTTGTGAGCATATTCGACAACTCTTCTTGTCAGAGCGACATTCTCATCATAAGGAAGATGCGATCCGTCAATCATAACCGAGGAGAAACCATATTCAATACAGGATTTACAGAGTTCGAAGGAATCACCATGGTCGAGATGGAGCACGATGGGAATGTTGTACCCCAGCTCTTTTGCATATTCTACGGCACCCTGTGCCATATATCTGAGAAGTGTCTGGTTGGCATACTTACGCGCACCGCTCGACACCTGTAGGATAACGGGAGATCTGGTCTCCACACAGGCCTGAATTATGGCCTGTAACTGCTCCATATTGTTGAAATTGAACGCAGGGATGGCATATCCACCCTTCATTGCCTTAGTAGATATCTCTCTGGAATTTACTAGGCCTAAATCTTTATAAGAAATCATAATTTTAAAAATATATGTTCGGTTTAATGGATTTATTTCAATAAACCTTACAAAGATAATAGTTTTTTGAGGAATATCACTATTTTTGTCTATTCCAAGCAAAGCAGAGACAACACGCACATGAATAAGAAAGTGATAATCTTCTCAGCCCCCTCCGGGTCGGGTAAAAGTACTGTGGTCAACCATCTTCTAACCAAATTTGACAACCTCGAATTCTCCATTTCGGCCACATCCAGGGCACCTCGTGGCCGGGAGCAAAACGGCAGGGAATACTACTTTTTAACCGAAGAAGAATTCCGCAGAAGAATTGCAGCAAATGAGTTTGTGGAATATGAAGAGGTCTATACCGGGTCCTTCTATGGCACTCTAAAGTCAGAAATGGAACGTATCTGGTCCAACGGGAATATCATTTTATTCGATGTCGATGTCAAGGGGGGCGTCAACCTCAAGAAACTCCTGGGTGATCAGGCTCTATCCGTCTTTATTAAGGCACCCTCCATAAAAATCCTTAGGCAAAGATTGGAACTCAGAGGTACCGATTCCCCTGAGGCTATCGAGGCGCGAGTGGCCAAGGCAAGGATTGAAGTACGCTACGCATCCGGGTTTGATGTGGTGCTGGTCAACGACGACCTGGTTACCTGTCTTAGGGAAGCGGAGGAATGTGTGGCAGAGTTTATCGCACGTCCTCAGAAGAGGGTTGCACTTTTCTTTGGTTCTTTCGACCCGATGCATACCGGCCATATCGAAATTCTCAGGTATCTCAAAGATCATACGGAAGCAGACGAGGTGCGAGTGGTGGTTTCACCGCAGAATCCCATGAAACAAAAGAATTACTCAAAAAACACCAGGTTGAAGAATGTAAAGGCTGCCATAGCGCGAAGCGGCCTGGAGGTGAAAGTTTCCGATGTGGAATTTCACCTTCCTGAACCGCTCTACACCATTAATACGTTGCGCTATCTGCGCGAAAAAGAGCCCGCTTGTAGTCACATAATGGTCATAGGTGCCGACAATCTCACTATCCTAAGCCGCTGGTACCGCTATCAAGAGTTGATTGATGAGTTTGAGATTTGGGTTTATCCCAGGAAGGGGGTGGATGCACGTGCCCTTTGCGAAGAGCACAACAGGCGTTCTGCAATCAAGGGTATCCGTCTGCTCGAAGGCAGGTTGCACAATATCTCCTCTACGGAAATTCGCAATGCTGAGCTCTCCGGAAAAGATATGTCCTCCTGGAAGGCTTAATCTTTTTCTGCCATTTTGTCCTGTTTTTTTTCTTGGCAGATTATTTGTTCTTTTACGGCATAATAAAGTTATACGAATAAAAAGAGAAAAGATATGATTAAGAAAGACCGCATTAAAGAGCAAGAAATTCCTAAAAAAGGCCCTAAAACGGCTAACGAGTCCGATTTGGAAGAAATAAAAGACCTTACACCGGAGGAATCGCTCGTTGCGGAGATAGAAAAACTCAAGACTCAGATTGAGGAACTTAATGACAAATATATCCGCAATGTGGCAGAATTTGACAATTACCGAAGACGCACCGCCAAGGAGCGTCTCGATATGATTGCTACTGCCGGAAAAGATATTTTGGTGGGTTTTCTCCCCGTACTGGATGATTGCGAAAGAGCCATCAAGGTTCTTAAAGAGTCGGATGCCTCACAAGCGGCAATTGAAGGTACGGATCTTATATACACAAAACTGATGACCTACCTCAAATCAAAGGGAATGTCGAGAATCGAGGCTTTAGGCCAGACTTTCAGTACCGATTTTCACGAGGCTGTAGCACAGCTTCCGGCTCAGGATCCGGAATTTAAAAACAAAGTCATTGACGTAGTCTTACAGGGTTATACCCTCAACGGTGTAGTGGTAAGATATGCTAAAGTAGTAGTTGGAGTATAGGATTATGGCAGAAAAAAGAGATTATTACGAAGTACTCGGTGTTGACAGGAAAGCTTCGGCGGAGGAGATAAAGAAGGCTTACCGCCAGAAGGCTATCGAGTACCATCCCGATAAGAATCCGGGGAATGCGGAGGCTGAAGAGAAGTTTAAGGAGGCTGCTGAGGCATACGATGTTCTCAGCAATGCAGATAAGCGTGCCAGATATGACCAGTTCGGACATGCGGGCCTGAGCGGTCAGGGTGGCTTTTCCGCCGGAGGGTTCTCTATGGAGGATATTTTCAGCCAGTTTGGCGATATTTTCGGAGGTGCTTTTGGAGGTTTCGGAGGCTTCTCCGGTTTCGGCGGTTTTTCCGGTTTCGGCGGAGGCGCTGCGGCCGGTCAGAGAGTTTCACGTGGTTCCGATATCAGAATTCGAGTTAAAGTCAATCTCTCAGATGTAGTAAAGGGAGTTGATAAAAAAATCAAGATCAACAAAGCAGTTCAATGTTCGGAGTGTAAAGGTAAAGGAGCAGTTTCGGAAGCCGATATCAAGACTTGTGAACAGTGTGACGGCAGGGGAGTGGTGACCAGGGTAGTCCAGACCATGCTCGGCCAGATGCAGAGTCAGTCTACTTGTTCCCAATGTAAGGGAGAGGGTAAGCGGATAGTAAATCCCTGCCGAAAATGTAACGGTTCGGGTCTTGTTAAAAAACCGGAGGAGATAGCATTTTCCATTCCCCCCGGAGTAATGGATGGTATGCAACTTACTATCAAGGGTAAAGGGAATGCCTCCAAAGCAGGTGGTGTAAATGGCGATTTGCTGGTGGTAATTGAGGAGGAAGAACATCCGGAACTCAAGCGTGAGGATAACGACCTGCTTTACAATCTCTATATTTCGGCTATTGACGCAATGCTCGGATGTGATGTCGAAGTGCCTTCGATAGATGGCAAACTCAGAATAAAAATCGAGCCGGGCACCCAGCCGGGTAAGATATTGCGTCTTAAGGGCAAGGGAGTTCCGGATATCAACCGTTATGGTACGGGTGATATGATCGTATTTGTGCAGGTATGGATACCTAAGAAGCTCGATAAAAAGGATAAAGAGATATTGGAGAAATTCAGAGATTCGGATGCATTCAAACCTGATCCCGACCAATACGACCGACAATTTTTTGACAAAGTCAAGAGTTTCTTCAACAGGTAATATTATGCGTAGAATTCTCACTCTACTGCTGCTGTTCTGTTCTTTTGCCGTGTGTGCGCAGGAGAGTCCGACCTCTCCGCTCAAGCTGCCGCCCTCTTTTGCAGGTTCTTACGGTGAATTGAGGCGGGACCACTTTCACACCGGTTTGGACTGGCGCGTAGGAGGGGTAGTAGGAGATACTATTTATGCCATTAAATCCGGTTATGTTTCCCGACTGAGCGTTTCAATAGGGGGATATGGTAATGCAGTCTATATCACGCATCCGGACGGCACTCTCTCCCTCTACGGCCATATGCATGATTTCGTGCCCAAATACACAGCCTTGGTGGAGGAGAAGCAGTATGCCTCTGAAAGTTTTGAAGTTTCGCTTGAGTTTGAGGAGGGGTGTCTGCCTGTAGAACAGGGAGAAGCCATAGGCAGAGTGGGCAATACCGGATATTCAGTGGCACCGCATCTCCATCTGGAGGTGCGTGACCTTGCCACCCAGACTCCGCTCAACTATTTGGCAAGGGGTTATTATGAGGTCGTTGATGACATACCGCCGGTGTTTCAGCGCCTGTTTTTCTTTGGTTACTGCGATACGCTGGGCCTGCCTTTAAGATATCCCTTGATTAGTTCCAATTTGCCAAAATCTCTCTCCGGAACCACTGTCCGGCTGCCTCATAAGAGTTATCTCGGTATAGATGCGATCGACCGTCAGAACGGAACCACCGGAAAGCTGGCAGTAACTGAGTATCTTGTACTGCTTGATCAGGATACGGTATTCAGATTTGAAGTAGGAGAGATCCATCCGAAGCAGGGACGTTACCTCAGCGCATTGCGTGAAACGAATATCGGAGGCAACGATGTGATTAAAACTCTTGTGGAGCCTCATAACCTCCTCGCAGAGCATATATATGCCCCTAAAAGTGGTCTCATCATTCTCAATGACTATGAAGAGCATGACCTCAAATTGCGTATTAGTGACGAGCATGGCAATCGTTCCGCTCTTCACCTTAAGGTGAGACGTGATGACGCCCTTGAGAGTTCCCTATCTGTCATCGCGACGGCACTTGCAAGTGAAGAAGATCCTCGCCGCATAGCGATGCACTGGTATATACCCCATATCTTCATAGATGAGGGCGTTACCTATACTTTGCCCGCATTATCACTCTATTATTCGGGATGGTTTCCCTATGCAAAGGTGGCTGAGGCGGATTCCTCTTTAAATATTCGCTCCGCAGTCTGGAAACTCGGCGACCCCTCGCTTCCCCTGCACAGTCGGGGTGAACTATTCCTCGAGTGCTCCCTGCCGGATTCGCTTCATTCAAAGGCCTGTCTGGCATATTACCAGGATGGTGTGCTCTCTTATGCCGGTGGCAAATGGGCCGGTAACGGAGTGCGTGGCAGTGTCGGATTCGGTACCTGGTGTGTCACAACTGATACTACACCTCCTACTATTTCCTTCTGGGAGCGTAAAGGCAACATTCTCCGTGCGGGAGGTGAATTGTTAATCTATCTTGAGGATGATTTTTCCGGAATAAAGGATTATAGAGTGGAAATTGATGGGAAATGGCATCTTTCGATGTTCAAGCGCGGTCGCATATCACTGCGTCTTGACCCAGAACGTATTTCCCGTGGCAGTAAGCATACCATTGTCGTTAAAGCTAAAGATAATTGTGGCAATAGCACAGTTGTCTCCAGAGACTTTTTCTTCTAAACTTTTGGATGTTATCATATCTACTTATCACGGGAATTCCTGTCTAATTGAGGAAAAATATTGAGTCAAAAGCAAAAATAAACGGGGTGATTCAATCACCCCGTTGTATGTTAATAACCTAAATACCTTCCTGTTATTCTTTATACAATCCCTCGCGGGAGAGGAGATGGTCAAGGTTTGCGATGCCGTAAACGATAACGGCTGTGACTACTGAAGAGTGTTCCATATATTCAGGGATAACCTTCTGATACACATCATTTTCAGTATGCCATATTTCGCTATAACTGAAGTTGTAGCCTTTGTGGTCAGTTTCGCTAAGTGAGATTGTGGGCACTCCGTTCATGGCAAAATGGGCGTGATCACTACCCCCTGCAGTTGTAGGACGTCTACGTGGCTCGCCCTGACGTTTGTTGACATTAAAAGGAAATTCCTCCGAATATCCCTTAAGCGGTTCGGCTGCCTTTACAAAATCATTGTACATCGCCTCGGGAACTGTGATTCCGGTTACACAGAGAGGACCTCCGTCACGATTGAAATAGTTGGATATTTTCTCCAAATCCACGGTTTTGTTCTCAACAAAATATTTGGAACCCAATAGCCCGAATTCTTCCCCTGTCCAGAGACAGAAAAGTATGGTTCTTTTGGGCTTTGCACCACTCATAGCGAGGAGTCTGGCAGCCTCGAGAACTACTGCGGATCCGTTGGCATCATCTACTGCACCGGTGGCGATATCATATGCATCTATATGAGCACCCAGCATCACGTATTCGTCAGGATACTTGCTACCCTTAATTACGCCAATTATGTTTCTATATTTGATCGGGCCGATGCTGAAATGGTTACGTATGTCAAATTCAAGGAAAAATGTCTGGCGCTCCTTAACTTTCTGTTCAATTATTTTGTATTGATGTTCGTCAAGTTTGATGTCGCATACAGTAGGCAGGTTGTCGTAAGTTATATCGTATGCGTTTTTTCTGTTGGAGAGGATAGTCATAGGCAGGGACGCAGACTGGATGAATCCGAGTACTCCGGCCTCGATCATCTCCTTGTAGAACATTGCGGGACACTCTACATAGGGGATCATCTCCTTAGGATTCTCCCTGTTTGCATAATTGTAGGCTCTGATTTCGTTGTTGAGACGTGCAATTGAGTCGTTTTCTGCAATTGCTTTCGCCCTAAGCTCTTCGCCTTCGGAGGAATTGTCAATCGGATTGCCGTTGGATTTGCCTGAAATAAGTACCCAGGCTCCTTTGAGTGCTCCTTTCATCCTTTCCAATTCTCCTCTGCTCTTGGGTTCAATCAATACATGGCCTATCTGACGGCCTTTTGTGCCGGCTGTATAAGAAGGTGTTGCGAAATGGAGCTGCATACCGTCTTCGCTGAGCATACGTCCGAACCAGGGGCCTCGGTTAAATCCTACATTGATAGAGCCTACCTCCTGGGTATAATACTCCATTCCCCACTCTTCAAATTTGCTTATAACCCAATTTTCGGCATCGGTGAGTGCGTGGGAGCCGATAAGACGGCCGCCTATGCGGTTGGCGAGGATGTCTATGTGGTTCATTGTGGTATTGTCACTCTTGCCGAGTTCGAGAACCTTTTTAACCACTTTGTCCTGCGCACTGATAGAAATGATGGTGCATATCAGAAGCACCGGCATAAGGAAAAGTCGCTTCATTGTTGTTTGGTATTATTGGAGTTGAATATTTATCAAAAACTGCTACCTCCGATAAAACTACGCATAAGGGAGGTAGAGGGCACATCTTTATCAGAAACAGGTGTGAAGTAGCTGAGGAATTTGAGCAGGCGGTGGGCTTCGCTGTATTCTTTGCAATTCTTGGGTATAGTCCTCAAGATTCTCTCTGCGTGTGAATGCAGCACAGCAAATTCGAGCAAATAAGAGGAATTGAACATTGCATCCGCATCCTCCTGGAAGGGATAGATCCATTTGACCTCTGCACGGCGCACATTAGGCCAGTTTGAAATGGTCTCCTTTGCAGTAAATGAGCCCAGATTGAAGTCGCGCACAATCCTGCGCAGGAGACGGTTGTCGCTTGTGGGGATGCAGTTGTGATCATCCAATGCGATACTGGTTATGGTATTGATGAATATCCTGTACTTAATGCTCTCTTCTACTTTGTCAGTCAAGCGGGGGTTGAGTGCATGAATCCCCTCTACAATTAGGATGGAACCCTCTTCCAGATGGAGTCTTCTTCCGTTAAATTCACGCATTCCGGAGACGAAATTATATTCCGGTACCTCTACCGTTTCTCCATTCAGAAGTTTGAGCATATCGCTCTGGAGGTATTTATGGTCTACGGTTTCAAAATTGTCAAAGTCAAATGAGCCGTCGGGCAGAAGTGGGGTATCCAGACGATTGACAAAGTAGTCATCTGTGGAGAATGAAACAGGCTTGAGTCCACACGCCATAAGTTGGATGCTCAGACGTTTGCAGAAAGTGGATTTTCCGCTGCTGCTTGGGCCTGTAATCAGTATCAGACGCAGTGGTTTGTCGGATTTCATCCTGCGGTCAATTTCTTCTGCTATCTGTACAATCTTCTTTTCCTGGAGTGCTTCGGCCACATAAATCAGGTCTGAGGTCTTTCCGCTTGCAATGGCGGCATTGAGATCTCCAACGGTATTGAGTCCCATTATATGGTTCCAAAGGTTGGCTTCAGAGAAAATTTCGAATGTCTTGGGCTGCTCAATCAAGGGGGTCAGCTGCTCCGGGTGATGCCTGTCGGGCACCCTGAGCAGCAATCCGTTTTTGTAAGGGGTAAGACTCCATATCTTAAGATATCCGGTGTTGGTAAGCAGCGCATCGTAATAGTAGTCGGGAGTCTCTAAAAGTGTATAATAGTTGACATAGACATCTCCTGTGGTTTCCAGCAGTCGTACCTTGTCATCAGCACCGACACTACGGAAAGTCTCTATTGCCTCCTCTTTTTGCACTTCGTGCCGGCGGAAGGGGATATCCAGATCCACCAGTTCTTCCATTCTTGCGCGAAGTTGCACCAGTTCTGCCTCGGAGATTGATATGGAGCCATTCCCATCTTTATCGATATAGCAGAAGAAGCCCTTTGAAATGGGCCTTCGGATTACTACCCTGCAATCGGGAAAAATATCGCGTGCAGCTTTGTAGAGCAGAAAACAGAGGGATCTGCGATAGACACCACGGCCGGTATAGGATGTGTAGTCCAGAAACTCCACGTTGCGGTTGTTGAAAGCGCGGTAGCGGAGTCCCTGACTCACATTGTTGACCTTGGCGGCTATAATAGGATGAGGCCTCTCGAAATCGAAGGCCTCAACCATATCTTGAAGGGTTGTCCCCTCCGGAAATTTTTGCCTGGTCCCTGTGTTGACGCAGTAGATGGTAATCATTGCTTACGGCAAGGCAAGGAATGTAGCGGCAAATGTAAGAATAGCATAAAGCTCGGGGAATACTGCGAGAATCATTGTTCTGGAGAAAACATCGTGCCCGTTACCCATTTCGTTGATACCGTTTGCACAAAGTTTGGACTGCCAGATAGCTGAAAAATAGGCTGTAAAACCCAATGCAATAGCTGCTGCTGCCATTGCGAGTGAAGGACCTAATGCTATTTCGAAATTGAGTCCCTTGAGGGCGTTGAGCATAAAGAAAAATCCTGCAAAGCCGTAGAGACCCTGGGTTGAGGGCAATGCACAAAGGATCATTGATTTACCGAAAATGTCGGGATTTTTCTTAAGTGAGCCGATGGTTGTGTTTCCGCACATGGTAACACCAATGGCACTGCCGATACAGGCAAATGCAAGCATGATGGCCATACTCGAATAAGCGATAATTAGGGGTACTGATAAAGTCATGTTATTAAGATTTTAAGTTTGAAATCGGTTAATTGTTTTTATTTAGAGGACGGTAAGGTTTACCTCCGCCCACAAAGTCAGCATTTTTATAAAATTCTACGAAAGTCAGACGCATCGGATGGACAAATGCACCGATAGCTGAGAGCAACATCACGAAAAGGTGACCGAAGACCAGAAGAACGATGCAGAGAATCCAGCCGGCATAAGGTATACCCTTGAGGGCCATAGACATTGCATTTATTACCGCTCCGAGGCTTCCTCCTGCTGCACCCAGTCCGAAAAGACGGATATAGGATAGCGCGTCTCCGAATAATCCGGTAATGTCATAAAGGGATGTAATTCCTCCTAAAATTCGTTTTACAGGGTTGCGTACCGGATTGGAGAAGAGTAGCACAAAGGCCAGACCTCCGGCTCCGAGTACCCATCCCAACCAGGAGGGCATAAGACTTTTGCCCATTTGCGAGCCTGCATAAAGCAGTGAAATCCACACCAGTATCATACACCAGCCGATGTTGGACATACCATGTTGCCAACCTTCTCTTCGTATCTTATAGATAGCGGAGATCAGTCTTGCTAAAATAATATGGACCAAACCGAAAATGATTGCAAACCAGAACATCTTGATATCGGTGAAGAAAAGTCCCGTGATCTTGTCGGACATGTTAAACACGTCATAAATCTTGGTGCCGAACATCGAACCGTTGAGCATCGGCATTATAATAGTGCCCACACCCAGCCAGATGCCAAGTTTGGCATATTCACGCAGGGAAGGAACTTTCCATATGACAAACAACGATGCCAGCACTATCACCAGACCATATCCCATGTCTCCCAGACAGAGTCCGAAGAAAAGCATATAGAAGGGTGCAAAATAGGGTGTGAGGTCGACTTCATCATATGTGGGCAGCATGTATAGATTGCCGATAAGCTCAAATAGTCTGGAGAAGCGGTTGTTCTTGAGTTTGATAGGAGGGTTGTCCTCAGCTTTGGCGGGCTCGGAGAGCCAAACAACCAGGTCGCAACTATTTAGAAACTCTGCAACTAATTCATCGTTCTCAGTAGGGGCGAAGCCCTCCATAACAGATAGCGAACCTTCCGCCTGACTTTCCGATGCGGCACTTGCAAAATACTTGTCAAGTTCCTGAGTGTCGAGCACATGTTTGCGCTCCATCTCCGGCATAGAATCTCTGAGAGCCGCCAGAGTTGAGTCAGTGTCTTTTATCTCCTGCTCAAGAGAGGCAATTTTGGCGTCAAGAGTTCTGGCGGACTGCTGCGGGAGTTGTGATTCCGGAATAGGGAACGCATAGGGTTCACCAATGGGCGACAGTACCACAAAGCAGTTCTTGCCTTCATGTGAGTTGAGTAACTGCAGAGGATACTCCTTCTCCCAATCCGGATCAAACCTTTTGTCAGATACAGTGTAGAAGTGGGGAGCGAATCCCGCTTTCTTCAGACGATCAATGTCCGCAGGATTAAAGTCCCCCCATGGAAGAGCATCATTCCGTTCGCGTATTGCAGTAGTGAGCTCCTGCTTCAGGGATACTGAAGAGTCGAGCAGAGTGTCAATTCTGTCGAAGATGTCACATTCTGCCGGGGAAGTAATTACTTCCTTGGCAGGGGTATCTTCGGGGAGAGTTTTGAGAAAGTTCTTGTAGCGCCTTATCAGTTTTTTTTGTGATGTGGTAATATCAAGAAGGCGGCTGGAATTCTCATCCGTAGCCTTGAAGGAGCGGGTAATATCCATCAGTCCCAGCTCCTGGAGCCGGTCAAGGAAATCCATCAGTTCCGGTTGGAACGAAATGATGGAATATCGTGTCATTCTCTTTACCATAATGCTTCCTCCTCTTCTTCAGCCTGATGGCGTACTTTAACTATCTTCTGTGCAGCCTTGGATAGGTTTTCTTCATCCTCAATAAATCTCTTGATTTTGAGTATTGCTTCCTCATAACCCGGAATCTGGACCTTTTCGTAGAGATTTACTTTCTGGGTGGTCTTTTTCCTTTGGTAATCCAGAATTCTACTCTTTTCCACATAGACTTCGGACTCAATTCCAAGCTGTGCGAGTTTTTTGAGAATTTCAACTCCTTCAGTAAACCACATCGGACTAGTGTAGCGGTCAAATTCTGCCACATCGTAGCTGACACTCTTCAATGCGGGTGTCTTGACTCCGGCAACCTTTACTGTCTCCAGTTCTACATCCCTGACCTTTATCAAGCCGGGTTCAAATTCGTGCCAAAGTGCAGCGAGATAGTCATATTGTTGTAGCGCTTTCTCCAACTCCTCCAAGAGCTCCTCTGAACGTTTCTTGGCCTTCTTAACCTCCAAACGGAGGGCCGACTCCTTGTTTTGAAGGGTCGGTAGAGCCAGTAACCGGATCTTCAATTGCTTGTTGATCTCGTTCAGGGATGTTTTGTTGAATTGGAATTTTATAGCCATAAGATATTATTCTTTCCAGTATTTTTCCACAAGGGCTTCCCTGATACCTGTCTCCGCTTTGGAGAAAAATTTGCCGAAGAGTTCCCACGCAGTATCAAGCATTTCGTCGATGGATATGTTAACATCGATGGCGAGCAGTCTGGTGGAGTATTCTTTTGCATAGTCAAGGCAGCGCAGGTCGTAATCGCTCAGATCAAAGCCGTTTTCGAGCTTAGTCTTGGCGTTGGATGCGTCGGCATATAGACGTACGGCAGTATTCATCACATGATTGTGGTCTTCCCGTGTCTGCTTGCCAATCACGAGTTGTTTGAGTCGTGAAAGTGAGCGGAAGGGGTCTATGATTACCTTGCCGGTATCGGTATCCATGCGGAGGAATAGCTGTCCCTCAGTGATGTATCCGGTATTGTCCGGGATGGCGTGTGTAATGTCACCGTCATTGAGCGTTGTCACTGCAATAATGGTGATGGAGCCTCCGTCGGGCAATTGTACAGCCTTCTCGTAAATCTTTGCGAGGTCGGAATAGAGTGATCCTGGCATTGAGTCCTTTGAAGGGATCTGATCCATACGGTTGGATACAATACAAAGTGCGTCGGCGTATAGCGTCATATCTGTCAGAAGTACAAGTACTTTTTCGTTTTTGTCTACTGCAAAATATTCCGCAGCCGCAAGTGCCATATCCGGAATAAGCAGACGCTCTACAGGGGGCTGTTCGGTGGTATTTACAAAACTGATAATCTTGTTGAGTGCACCGGCGTTTTCAAATACCTGTCTAAAGTAGAGGTAGTCATCATTGGAGAGCCCCATTCCTCCGAGTATGATCTTGTCGACATCTGCACGGAGAGCTACCTGGGCCATCACCTGGTTGTAAGGCTGGTCAGGGTCGGCAAAGAATGGAATTTTCTGTCCGGAAACGAGAGTATTGTTGAGGTCGATGCCGGCAATACCCGTAGGAATCAGCTGTGAGGGCTGTTTTCTTCTGAAAGGGTTGACGGAGGGACCTCCGATATAGCGTCTTTCACCTTCGATTGCGGGACCATCGTCAATAGGTTGGCCATATGCGTTGAAAAACCTTCCGGCCAAGTCTTCGCTCACATTTAGAGCAGGCGGTTCACCGTAAAAGAGGACCTCTGCATTAGTTGGTATGCCTTCGGTACCCTCGAATATCTGAAGGGTGACAATATCGTCTTTGATTTTCACCACCTGTGCAAGACGGCCGTCTACACTGGCAAGCTCGTCATTAACTATGCCGGCTGCCCTGAGCGAAACAGTAGCCTTGGTGATCGCTTCAAGCTGTGTGTATATTCTCTGGAACGCTTTTGTTGTCATTTTTTCAGTTTATTGTTAAGTTGCTCAAGGTATCTGTTAAATTGCTCGCTCTTGAATTCGGAATAATTCATCTGGCGGAGGATGTTAATCAGCTCCTTGTAGAAGTTTCCGCACTCTTCGAAGTTTTCAAACTCCAGATGGGTGTCGCAGACATCCAATACGAGAGTGAGCATATACTCCTGTCTTTCCATAGAAGTCAGGGAATCAATAGGGTCGAATGCATCTTGCTGTAGTATTGCAAAGTCTATCAGTTCGGATTTCCAGTAGAGTTCGTGATAACTCATAGGTACTCCGTCATCTCCGAGAATATTAATCTGGTCGGCTACCTCCTTACCTCTACGTATGATATTTTTGGTGCGATTGACTTTATCAACCCAATCTTTAGCTACGCGTTCAGTGAGAAATTCTATCACTTCAGGGTACTCCAGATACTTGGAATAGGAGTCGATGGGATCGACAGCGGGATATCTCTTCATATCAGCACGAGCCTGTGAGAGTGCGTAGAAGCAGCGTGCAGCCTTTTTTGTGGCTTCAGTCACAGGTTCCTTCAGGTTTCCACCGGCAGGGGATACCGTGCCGATAAAAGTTACGGAGCCTGTCTCTCCATTACGCAGTTTGACGATGCCCGCTCTCGAGTAGAAGTTGGAAATGATGGCGGTAATGTCCACGGGGAATGCGTCAGCACCCGGGAGTTCCTCCATACGGTTTGACATTTCGCGAAGTGCCTGAGCCCATCTGGAGGTGGAGTCTGCCAACAGAAGCACCTTCATGCCCATGGCACGATAATACTCACAGATTGTCATAGCCGTATATACGGAAGCCTCACGTGCTGCTACCGGCATATTGGATGTATTACAAACGATTGTAGTTCTCTCCATCAGCTTGCGGCCGGTGTGCGGGTCAATCAGCTTAGGAAAATCTGTGAAGATCTCCACTACCTCGTTGGCTCGCTCTCCGCAGGCAGCCATAACTATAACTTCGGCATCTCCCTGGCGGGCAATTGCGTGCTGAAGTACTGTCTTTCCGCATCCGAAGGGGCCGGGGATAAAGCCGGTACCTCCCTCAGCAATGGGGTTGAGGGTGTCCATACAGCGCACTCCGGTCTCCATTACGCGATAGGGACGAGGCTTCTCAATGTACCCGCTGATAGCTACTTTAACCGGCCACTTCTGGACCATAGTCACTTTGTGCTCTTCGCCTTCAGAATCAGTTAGTACCGCAATGGTATCATCTATTCTGTAGTCTCCTTCCGGAGCAATGCTCTTTATGGTGAATTTTCCATCGAAGGAGAAGGGGACCATAATCTTGTGGGGCAGCCAGCCCTCCATTACCTCTCCAAGCCAGTCGGCGGCAAACACCTTGTCACCCGGTTTAGCGGATGGTGTGAAGTGCCATTGCTTGTCGTGATCCAGCGGTTTTGTATATTCCCCTCTCTTGAGAAAAATATCCTCCATTGTCTCGAGGTTGTTCTGAAGTCCGTCAAAACTGCTGGATAGAAGTCCGGGACCCAGCGTGGCTTCCAGCATGTGGCCGGCAAACTCGACTTTATCGCCCTGTTTGAGACCACGTGTGCTTTCATATACCTGTACAAAGGCATTCTTTCCGGAGATTTTGATTACCTCGGCCATAAGTTTGGTACCTCCGAGATCGATATAGCAAATCTCATTCTGAGCGACGTGTCCGTTGACTTCGACCGTCACCAGATTGGAAATGATGCCTGTTACAATACCTGTACTTTTCATGCTTGTTTGTATGTTTTACTTGTTTATGATTCGTAGTTGACTCCCTTGAAAGTGCCTCTGACCTCATTTACAAGACGTGCAAATAGTTCTCTACCGCTCTCGGGATCGAGCTGTGTCCATCTCTCTACAACACGTGCTTTGGTGAAGAAACCAAGCAGGACGTTGATGTTAAAAAGTTCTCCGGAGGTTATTTCATTGATCTTGTCCCACATAAAACGGTCAAGTTGGCGTTCCCTTTCTATGAGATTGTCCATCGCGAAAATCTGTTTCAAACGAGGGTACTCCTCAAATTCGCCTTCATAGGCCACACCATCAAGCCAATTGATGCGGGCATCCCTTACACACTTGTCAAAGGCAAAATATTCCCTGATGAAGAGGTTGGAATGGTGTGAAGCGGCACGATAAAAGTGTCGGGAGATTGATTCCTTGTTTAGACCGAAATCAAGCCAGTCCATGATCCTTCGATCCTCGTCCGAGAGCATTTCGGTAACGCTCTTTTGAAGTGAGGCAGCATCTAGTGCCTGAGGACCGTAGTCAAGAAGCAGATCGGGCAGTCCGGCAATGATATAGTGATAATTGCCCATTATTCGCCGAATAAAATGCTTCTGGTTGCAGGCCTGAGGTATCCGCCAATCATGGCATTAAAATCGTCATCGGTAAAGCTGATCATATAGCCTCCATCCTTCGGACCGATTTTGAATCCGCTGGAGAGGCCTTTTACATATTCCACTTCGAGCCCCTTACAGAGCTTACCGTTGATTTCCTTTTTGAGAAAATCCTCAAGCTCCGACTTCAAGCTCTGGGGAAGTATTATCTCAAGAGCGACCGAATCGGGATTTGCAGCATTAAATGCGCCTGCAATTGTGGTAATAACGGACTTGATCAGTTTGGTGTCGGACATCGCTTCTTTGACAGCCGGAGTGAGGGTGTTTGTGATAATCATCTTCTCAACCTGCTGTCTCAATGCGTTAATGGCCTGGGTAGAGGCCATTTTTACATCGTTGTCAGCGCGGGTGATAATTTCCGCAGCCTCTTTTTCTGCTTTAGCGACAATAGCTGTAGCTTCGTTCTTAGCCTGTGATACAATTTGATCCGCCTCTTGTAGTGCTTTGGCCTTTAGCTCTTCGGCCTCCTGTTTTCCTTTGGACAATCCTTCGTTATAGAGTTTGTCCGTAAGTTCCTGCAACTTGTTTTGCATATTGTAAGATTTATAAGTACTTAATGTTTCAAGCGACAAATATAAATAAATTGAAAAGTAATAGCAACAAAAAAGACGGTAAATTTTCCATTTACCGTCTTTTTGTCCATAAAAGTGTTATAAATTATCCGAGGAAACTCAGAAGAATACCCGCAGCAACTGCACTTCCAATAACACCGGCTACATTGGGTCCCATAGCATGCATAAGAAGGTGATTGGTCCTGTCGTATTCCCTGCCTACAACTTGAGATACCCTGGCTGAAGCAGGTACTGCCGATACTCCGGCGTTGCCGATAAGAGGGTTGATCTTGTTATCTCCTTTAAGGAAGAGATTGAAGATCTTCACAAAAAAGACACCTGCAAATGTTGCAATCATAAATGAGAGTGCACCGATTACGAAAATCTTAATAGAATCCCAGCGGAGGAAGTGGTCTGCCTGTGTAGAAGCACCCACTGTAAGACCCACGAGTATGGTAACTACGTCAATAAGCGGACCACCTGCCGTGGTGGCAAGACGTTTTGTAACACCACTTTCTTTGAGAAGGTTACCTAAGAAGAGCATACCCAGCAGCGGAAGGCCTGAAGGCACAATAAATGCCATCAGTAGAAAACCGATGATAGGGAAAAGAATCTTCTCAGTTTGTGATACCGGTCTAGGGGGTCTCATACGGATGAGACGCTCCTTTTTGGTGGTGAGGAGTCTCATGATGGGTGGCTGGATAACAGGCACCAGTGCCATATAGGAGTATGCAGAAACAGCAATTGCTCCCAAAAGGTCCGGAGCTAGTCTTGATGTCAGGAAGATAGCTGTAGGACCGTCAGCACCACCGATGATACCGATGGAGCCTGCTTGAAGAGGGTCAAATCCGACTGCAAGCGCGATAGCGTAGGCTCCGAAGATACCAAATTGTGCCGCTCCACCGACTAAAATCAATTTAGGGTTGGAAATCAATGCGGAGAAGTCGGTTATTGCCCCGATACCAAGGAAAATAAGAGGTGGGTAGAAGCCCTGTTTAACTCCCTGATAGAGTATATTTAAAACTGATCCCTCCTCATATATTCCGACCTCCATACCGGCAAACAGAGGAATGTTTCCAATGAGTATTCCGAACCCTATAGGGACGAGCAGCATCGGCTCCCACTCTTTCTTGATTGCAAGATAGATAAAGATACAGCCGATGACAATCATTGCCAGATGACCCCACTGTACGTTGGCAAATCCGGTATAGTCCCAGAATGTTTTGAGATTTAATAAAATATTTTCCATACTAGATTAACCTATTACCCTATTACTACAAGTGTGTCGCCTTCAAGTACTGAGTCGCCCTTGCCGACTTTGATGCTTTCAATTTTACCATTTGCAGTAGCTTCGATGACATTTTCCATCTTCATAGCCTCAAGGATGAGGATAACGTCACCTTTTTTAACTGTGTCACCAACAGCACACTTAACTTCAAGGATAACGCCCGGGAGAGGTGACTTAACAGGTGTACTACCGGAGTCAGGTGCCATGGGTTGAATGGGTTTTACTGCCGATACGGCTGCAGGAGTAGAAGTTCTGATGATTTTTATGGGAGCGGAGGATTTGACCACAGGTTTTTCGAACTCAACAGTGTAGCTTGTACCGTTTACCTCCACCATAGCAGAAGTCTCCTCCACATCACCAATTACAACATTGTAATTATTGCCGTTTATTATAAGTTTGTATTCTTTCATTTCAATTCAAGTTATAAATGTTATTTCTTTTTGAGTTGGGGAACCTGGCGTAGGCCGTATATCTTGGAGCTCCATGGTGAGTATGACCTGTCGGTGTGCTGGAGGGTCATTACGTAGCTTTCCTCATCATGTGACTCAGCTTGTCCTTTGTAGAGATATAAAGCCATAGCGATGGCTGCGTAGGTTTCTCCGGGCAACTCACCATACTGGACCTCGGATAGATCTTTGCCTGCTTTAGCGGCAACTCTCTTCTTGCCTTGCCTGATGTTGAATTTTCCGACGTACTTGAAAATCACATAGAGTAGGAAAAGAGCAGTGAATATGATAGTCATGGCTAATGCGGCCATCATCCATCCGTATGGGTCCATATCCTTCATCTTGGTGGACTTTATAGTCTTGTCAATGGTGACGTTGTTGGTGCTGGGGGTGGTCCTTTCCATGATTCCCCATCCTTCTCCATCTCCATTTACGGAACCCACACCGTCATTCAAGCGGCCGAATGAGACATTTTCGCCAAGGTCCTTATGTACGGGAATCCTGTCGATAATGGTCTCTCCGTCACTTTTAACAAGAATAATTTCAATGGCATTCTCAAGATCAAAGGATGTGTGGAATGTTCCGCGATAAGGTTGATTATCTGCCCAGAAGATTACATGCTGGCGCGGTTTTATAGCCGTCAGTACGTCACCTCCGGGGATGGGATACTTTTTCAGGTCTGCCGGATCGTCTGTAAGGTAACATCCTCCCAGATCTACAGTGCCATAGGAAGAGTTGAAAAGCTCTATCCACGAGCTCTGTTGTCCGAAGTCATCCTGATAGTCGTCGGTATTGAAAACGAGATACTCGTTGATGCGCATGGAGCTTTGGTTTTGACCATTCGCACACAGCGCTATACTCAATCCGGCAACTACAAGAAATATTTTTAATATTCGTTTCATTGGCATTGTCCTGAATTAGAGTGGAAGGTTATCGTGTTTCTTTGCAGGGTTGAGTAGCTTCTTCGTAGAGAGCTGCTCAAGAGCACGGATAATACGGAAACGGGTATTCCTGGGTTCGATAATATCGTCAATGTAGCCATACCTGGCAGCATTGTAAGGGTTGCTGAAGAGGTCTTCGTATTCTTTTTTCTTTTCCTCTATGAATGCAGCTCGTTTCTCGGGATCCTCCTCGGCTCTGATTTCTCTGGAATAGAGCACCTCTACGGCACCGTCAGCACCCATTACGGCAATACTGGCCGTAGGCCATGCATAGTTGATATCACCGCGGAGCTGCTTACAGCTCATCACGATGTGTGCTCCACCGTAGGATTTTCTAAGGGTAATAGTCACTTTAGGGACAGTAGCCTCACCGTATGCGTATAGAAGTTTTGCACCGTTGAGGATGATTCCACCATACTCCTGCTGTGTGCCGGGAAGGAAGCCTGGAACATCCACGAGAGTTATAATAGGGATGTTGAATGCATCGCAGAAACGTACGAAACGTGCGGCCTTTTTGGAAGCATTGATGTCAAGTACTCCGGCCAAATTTTTGGGCTGGTTGGCAACAATGCCCACAGAGGTGCCGCCAAAGCGTGCAAAACCGACAATGATGTTCCTCGCAAAGTTCTTGTGGATTTCAAGGAACTTATGGTCGTCAACTATGGCACCGATAACATTATACATATCATAAGGAGCGTTGGGGCTGTCAGGAATAATATCGTTTAGAGAATCTTCGAGACGGTGTATAGGATCCTCAGTGTGAACGTAGGGAGGCTCTTCCATATTATTCTGGGGAATGTATCCGATCAGTTCGCGGATAGTTGAGATAGCCTCTTCCTCAGTGGGGAGTGCAAAGTGAGCCACACCGCTCTTTGAAGCATGTACGCTGGCACCGCCAAGCTCTTCCTGGGTTACAACCTCACCGGTAACCGATTTTACCACTGCAGGGCCGGTAAGGAACATGTAGCTGGTACCTTCAACCATGAGGTTGAAGTCGGTGAGTGCAGGAGAATAAACTGCGCCACCTGCACAGGGACCCAGGATAGCTGAAATCTGGGGAACGACACCGGATGCGAGAATATTCCTCTGGAAAATCTCAGCATACCCTGCGAGTGCGTTCACACCTTCTTGGATACGGGCTCCACCGGAGTCATTGAGACCGATTATGGGAGCACCTACTTTCATGGCTTGATCCATAACTTTGCAGATTCTGAGAGCAAGAGTCTCTGAAAGAGAACCGCCGATAACGGTGAAGTCCTGTGCAAATACATAAACAAGTCTGCCTTCGATAGTTCCGTAACCTGTAACAACACCGTCACCGAGGAATGTCTTTTTTTCCATCCCGAAGTTGGTGCAACGGTGGGTCATGAACATGTCAAATTCTTCAAAACTACCCTCATCGAGGAGCATAGTGATCCTTTCGCGAGCGGTGTATTTGCCTTTTGCATGCTGGGCGTCAATGGCCTTTTGGCCACCGCCTAAACGAGCTTTCTCCCTAAGTTCGATAAGCTCTTTTACTTTTTCGAGTTGATGACTCATTCTTATAGATTTTAAATATTTAATTATTGGTTATTCGCCTTTTTCACAAAACTCTGTGAGAACACCCATTGTGGACTTCGGATGGAGGAAAGCTATGTTGAGACCCTCTGCTCCCTTTCTGGGAGCCTTATCAATGAGTCTGAGGCCTTCAGCTTCGGCTTTAGCCAGACAATCCTTTACACTGCTTGTGGCAAATGCAATGTGGTGTACACCTTCACCTCTTTTCTCAATGAATTGTGCAACGGGTCCTTCTGGTGATGTGCTTTCAAGAAGCTCAATCTTGGTCTCTCCAATTCGAAAGAATGCGGTCTTTACCTTCTGGTCTGCTACCTCCTCAATTTTGTAGCACTTAAGACCCAGTACATTTTCATAATAGGGGATAGCCTCCTCCAAAGACTTGACGGCTATACCGATGTGTTCAATGTGAGTTAAGTCCATATTTATAGGGATTAATTTATAAGATTATTTAGATTTTTAACAATTCGGCAAACTTAACAATTATTGTGATATAAACCATTAATTTTAACAAAAAAATCGTCCCTTGTAGGAACGACTTTCAATTTGTGGGACAACGGAAAATTACTCCTCAATATCGAGGGTATGATAAACATTTTGGACATCTTCATCTTCCTCGAGTTTTTCGATAAGCTTGTCCAGTTCCACCCTCTCCTCAGCACTCACTTTCTTTAGTTCTCCGTTTGGAAATCTTTCGAATCCGCCGGAGACAATTTCGAATCCTTTCTCTTCAATAAACTTCTGAATGGCGTTGAATGCAGTAAACTCACCGTAAATGTTGATAATATCGTCATCATCATTTTTGAAAACCTCGTCGGCACCATAATCGATGAGTTCCAACTCTAGTTCTTCGAGATCAACCGGCTCCTCACCTTTAACCTTGAAAGAGCATTTGTGGTCGAACATAAATGCTACGCTGCCCGACGTGCCGAGACTGCCGCCATATTTTGCGAAATAACTGCGGATATTGGCCACAGTTCGGTTTGTGTTATCTGTAGCAGTTTCCACTAAAAATGCAACTCCGTGAGGACCGTAACCCTCATAAACCACCTCTTTATAATCACTCTGATCCTTCTCGACCGCCCTGTTGATAGCCCTTTCGATATTTTCCTTAGGCATATTCTCGGACTTTGCGGTCTGGATAAGTGTTCTAAGATGGGGGTTGCCGGCAGGATCAGTACCTCCCTGCTTGGCTGCGATGGTTATTTCCTTGCCAAGGCGGGTGAAGACGCGGGCCATATTGCCCCAGCGTTTGAATTTTCTCTCTTTCCTAAACTCAAATGCTCTTCCCATGGCACTAATTGTTTTTAAGGCGCGAGATATATTTGCCAACCTCGTAAGCCTCGAGTGTGTTGGGATATTTTACGGAAATTTCATCGTAGAATTTGAGCGCCTGTTCATTGTTCCCCATCTCTTCGCAGATGATGCCGGCCTTGAGGAGGTAACCTGCCGTATAGCTATGGGAGTCAACTGCAATAGCTTTCTTGTACCATTTTAGAGCTTCGGCGTAGTTGGCGAGATTGACATAGGCATCGGCGATGCAGCAGTAAGCCCTTGCTTTTGTAATTTTATCCTTTCCGCTATATTTCTTAAGTGACTCGATTGCACCTTCATTGTCACCGGTATGAATCTGGCATATACCCTTATAGAAGTAGACTACTTTGCCGGCCTTATTGCCGTACTGGTCTGCAACTTCTGCGAATCCCATCACATTGCCATCACCATTGAGGGCTGTGAGGTAGTCTCCATCCATGAATAATTGCTCTGCGGGAAACATCTGTGCCTTTGCTTCCGCCTTTAGAGGTTGGAGATACCATCTGTTGATGGCAACGATGCCGAATACTATGACAAGAATTGCTATTACAGTTATAAAGATCCTATTCTGATTTTTCTTGTCTTGAAAGAAGAGTTCTATTGAAGAAATTGCTGTTCCTAATTTAACTTCCTCCTGAGTGTTTTGTTTTTTAGCGGATTGTTTTTTCTTGGTAGCCATTGTTACTTATATTGTCTGTTTATTTATATTCGTTTTTATTCGTATCATTCGCGTTATTTACGAAACGCAAATTTACAACAAAAATGGGAAACACAAACAATAATTTGTACTTTTGTAAACTCTGACAAGACTTATATGTACCTCAAAAGCATCATACTCCACAATTTTAAAAATATAGTCGCCGCTTCGCTGGAATTTTCGCCTAAAATCAACTACATCTCGGGCAACAACGGAGCCGGCAAAACCAATCTGCTTGATGCCGTATATTATCTTTCGATGACCAAGAGTTTCTTCTCCTCTTCCGACAGGTATGTATGCAATTTTGACGCGGATGAGGCGCAGATTGGGGGAGTATATGATATTGGAGGGGTAGAGGAGCGTATCGGAGTCTCAATCCGTAGGGGCGGAGTCAAGACAGTGCGTCGCAACGGACGCAACTATGAACGCTTTTCAGAGCATATCGGATTGCTTCCCATAGTGATGGTTTCACCTGCGGACACCTCTCTTATACATGATTCCGGTGACGAGCGCCGTAAATATCTCAACTTTATCCTTTCACAGACCGACCGTGCTTACCTACGCCATATTCAGGCCTACACTCATCTTCTGATCAGACGCAATCGTCTGCTCAAGGAAGATCTTCTTCCGGATGTGCTACTGGATACAATTGCGGAACAGATGGCCCCGCACGCACACTATGTTGGCGACGCGCGGCGCGAACTCTGCAACAAACTGGATCCGCTCGTGAGAGAATACTATTCCAGACTCTCCGACGGTCGGGAAGAGGTCAAAATACGCTTCCGTACAGACCTTGACAACGGAGATTTTTCTGCACTGCTGCAACAGGATGAGGAAAAGGAGCGTATCCTTAAATATACTACCGTAGGCCCTCAGAGGGATGATATGAGCTTCCTTATCGAAGATCATCCCATTCGTAACTGCGGCTCTCAAGGTCAGCAGAAGAGTTTTCTGTTGGCAATGAAACTGGCGCAGTTCTCCTTTATGAAAAGTATTTATTCCAAGCCTCCCATCCTGTTGCTCGACGATCTTTTTGACAAGCTGGATATGGAGAGGGTGGAATCTCTCCTTAAGATAGTCCTTAAAGATGATTTTGGTCAGATATTCATCTCCGACAGCAACAAAGTACGAATAGAGAGGCTTATGGAGAGTCTGCAGGGAGAATCACGCTCCTTCATCGTTGAAAATGGAGTATTCAGGTCACTTCAAACCCCTGAACTATGAGAAGAGAAAAGAGCCGCACCGTAGCAGAAGTACTGCAGGAGTACATAAAGGAGGACAATATGGCATCGGGACTTCTTTGTGCACGCATCTTCGAGGCGTGGGATCTGGTTCTGCTTGATATGACCGGTTCCTATTACAAACCCGAAGAGATACCGGGTCTGACTCTGAAAAAATACTTCAGGGATGGCGTACTCTCCTGTAAAATTTCCTCTTCAGTACTTCGTAGCCAGCTCTTTTTTCAGCTTGAAAGCATTCGGAACAGGATCAACACGATGCTCCAAGAGGAGCATGTGCTAAAGATAACCATCTATTGATATGGAGAAAAAATTGAGATTTGTAGCGGACAGTGCCATACCTTATATGGATATTTTAAGGGATTATGCCGATTGTGCTTTCTTGAAGGCTTCGGATATCACTCCGGTGGCGGTGCGTGATGCGGATGCTCTATTTGTACGTACCCGCACCCTTTGTAATGCCACTCTGCTGGAAGGTTCACGTGTCTCACTGGTAGCCAGCGCCACCATCGGCATTGACCATATCGACACAGGTTGGTGCTCAAGCAATGGTATATGGGTGGTAAATGCTCCCGGATGCAACTCCTCAGCCGTGCGACAGTATCTGTTTACGGCTCTCTACGCTCTGGCGCGCCGTAAAGCCATCTCTCTGCAAGGGCTAACTCTAGGTGTCATTGGAGTGGGCCATGTTGGGTCCAAGGTGGCGGATTATGGTGAAAGGTTAGGGTTCAGGGTGTTGCGCAATGATCCTCCGAGGGAAAGACTGGAACCGCACAACGCACATCTTTTCACCTCTCTGGATCAATTGTTGGCTCAGTCCGATATAGTTACTCTTCACATTCCCCTTTGGGAGGAGAACCGTGGTTTTGCAGATGGCATTTTCTTTGAGGATATGAAAGAAAAGGCTATTTTTGTTAATACTTCTCGCGGAGAAGTTGTCTGTGAAGATGCCCTTTTGCGCTTTGTGCCAAAGTTTTCGGGTGTTGTAACGGATGTGTGGAGGGGCGAACCCGACATCAATCGGGAACTACTTGAAACGGTAAATGTAGCCACACCGCACATTGCGGGTTATTCCAGACAGGGTAAGATCAATGGCAGTACGGCTGTCGTTAGAGCTGCAGGAGAGCATTTCGGAATAGATGATTTGAAAGATTTTACTATAAGTGATGACACGGCGGTAGTCCGGTTTGACCCGCAAGGTTTGTCTCAGGAGGAGCTTTGCAACCGATTGTGTGCCATTTATGACATATGGGAGGATGACAGGATGCTGCGCTCCGACCCCGGAAGATTTGAACAGATACGCTCACATTATAATTACAGAACAGAATTTTGATATATGTTTAATAGTGAAGATTTGAAAGTTTTTGCCGAAAGAGGCATTACTGTTGAGCAGGCCACCGGACAAATGTCTCGCTACGAGACAGGTTTTGAGTGGCTTGACGTTTTAAGCGCTGCAACGCCAGCCAGGGGCATCAAGGTTTTTTCCGAGAATGATAAAAAAGAGGCTTTCAATGCTTTCGTTTCCAACTCTCTTAAGGTGACTAAGTTTGTACCGGCTTCAGGTGCGGCTTCGAGGATGTTCAGGGATCTTTTCAATGTGCTCGAAAGTGGAGAAATGTCGGAATACGGACGCAATTTCACGTCACGCATCAAAGATTTCGCATTTTACACTCCGGAAATGTTTGAGGGTTGCACTCCGATGGAGATCATTGACAAGGTTCTCAATGATAGCGGCCTCGGTTATGGTTCCAAACCCAAGGGACAGTTACTTTTCCACAGGTATTCAGACGATGTGCGTACGGCTTTCGAAGAGCATCTGGTAGAGGGTGCCCTTTACGCCAAAATGAAGGATGGTACCATCTCCATCGTGGTTTCCGTCTCGCCGGAGCATCTCGAAGGATTCAAGGGATTGTCTGACTCGGTCAAGGAGAGGTATGAACAACGTTACGGAGTGAAGTATTCGATCCATTTCACACTACAATCACCTTCAACAGATACCATTGCTGCCACTGAGGAGAACAAGCCCTTCCGCAAAGCAGATGGCTCCCTGCTTTTCCGTCCCGGAGGACATGGTGCTCTGATCAAGAATCTCAATGAAATTGATTCGGATATCGTTGTAATAAAGAATATAGACAATGTAGTTAAAGAGGATTTTATCGAGCAGACCGTACTATGGAAAAAGCTACTTATCGGTAAACTCATCATACTGCGCGAACGTTGTTTCGACTATATCGCACGTCTCGACAATGCGCTCAAAATAGGTTGCAAAGATGATATCGTAGCTTTGTGTAATGAGGTTTCCGGTTTTCTTGACGAACAATTCTGCATTACCTTGCCTGAAAAAATTCCTTATGAACTGCTTCCCGTATTGCTCCGTTCCAAGCTCGACCGTCCTGTCAGAGTATGCGGCATGGTACGCAATCAAGGTGAGCCCGGAGGAGGACCTTTCATAGTCAGGGATGCGGACGGTTGTACTTCGCTCCAGATACTCGAAAGCGTAGAACTCAATCCCTCGGATCCTCGTACAGCCGGACTCTTTGCCTCAGGTACCCACTTCAATCCTGTGGATCTGGTATGCTCGATTACCGATGTAGAGGGCAAAAGGTATGACCTCTCCCGTTTTGTCAATGATGATGCCGGTTTTATCTCCTCCAAAAGCTATGAGGGACGCAAACTCAAGGCACTTGAACTTCCCGGTCTCTGGAATGGGGCGATGAGCAACTGGAACACCACCTTCGTTGAGGTCCCCCTTATAACATTCAACCCTGTAAAAACAGTTGCCGACCTGCTCCGCAAAGAGCATCTTGGCTGATAAGAACTCAGATTATGAAAAGAAAGCTATCCTCAATAAAGAGTAACTTGTTCACAAGGCTTCTCGCCTTCATTTTTCCTTCTATAATTCTTGCGGGATGTCCGATAGGCATGTACGGCACTCCCAGTGCATCTTATACCACCAGCGGGCATGTGAGAAGTGAGGAGGGCAGACCGCTTCAAGGTATCAAGGTATCTGTAGGTGGCCATCCCTATAAAGATTCCCTGGGTCAACATCAAATCCGTTTCGAGGGATCCGCTCTTACGAACGTGCAGGGAGAATATCAAGTTGATATACGTTCTTTCCCTTTAGTGGAAATGATAGTCATTGCAGAAGATGTCGATGGAGAGGAGGGCGGCGGTGAATATCAGAGTGATACACTGGTTCTCAAGGATTTCAAATATAAAGATGAAGGTGTGTGGTACTCCGGTCACGCCAAGGTCAGCGATGTCAATTTCAATCTGAAGAAAAAGTAGCTACGTGGTGCAGGGTGCTAGTAGAGTGTTGATTATCAGGTGGCTGCATAGTTAAATAAAGAAGGGCAATTCCGTCTTTTTGTTTTTTGTGTCTCTATTTTTACATTTAATTTGCTCGTTACTTCACATTCCCTATACAGAAATATCAAAAAATCCACCGTGTGATGGTGGATTTTTTGATTTTAAGACGGTATTATAGTCCCTTCCAATTGGGCGGAATATCACCGTAGTTGGTTACATTGGCGTTAGTGAAACAATTGGTAACAGTCCATGAAGTACCTGGTCCACCACCTGTAAAGTTCCATAACTTGGGAGCGGCACCAGGGGATGCCGCCTGTATGCCAACGTTGTAAAAACACTTTTCAAAATCCATCGTTCTACCTACAAAGAAGTCAGGGTTCACACTCGGGAGTGGGAAAATATCCTCTATTAATACTAATTTTTTGCAGTTGCAAAAGCAGAATTTGAACCATTCTGCTTGTGTGTTTTTATTAAACAGTCCCACTGGAACAGAGGTTAAATTGGTGCATTCATTGAAGCAAAAATGGAAATATTGTGCTTGAGTATTGTTGTTAAACAGCCCTACCGGGATAGCGGTTAATCCGGTGCATCCGGCGAAGCAGCTACTGAAATCTATTGCCTGTGTATTGTTATTAAACAGTCCTTCCGGAATAGCGGTTAATCCGGTGCATTCGGCGAAGCAGCCACTGAAATCATTTGCTTGTAAATTGTTGTTAAACAATCCCGTCGGGATAGCAGTTAATCCGGTGCATCCGGTGAAGCAGAAATCGAATCGTTCTGCTTTTGTGTTTTCGTTGAACAGTCCTGGCGGAATATCGGTTAATCCGCTGCATCCGGCAAAGCATGCGAAGAATTGTGTTGCTTGCTTATTGTTGTTAAACATTTCTGCAGGGATAGCAGTTAATCCGGTACAGCCCTGGAAGCAGCCACCAAAATCTATTGCTTGCGTGTTATTGTAAAACAGTCCCGGCGGGATAGAGTCTAATCCAGTGCAATAGAGGAAGCAGTAGTCGAATCTTTTTGCTTTAGTGTTGGTTTCAAATATTGCCTCAGGGATAGAGTCTAATCCAGTGCAGTACTCGAAGCAACCATAGAAATCTGTTGCTTGCGTATTGTATTTGAAGAGTTCAGCCGGAATAGAGTTTAATTCGATACAGCCGGAGAAGCATTTATTGAAACATATTGCTTGAATATTGTTGTCAAACAGTCCTGCTGGGATAGCGGTTAATCCGGTGCATCCGGCGAAGCAGTCAGAAAAACTTGTTGCTTCCATATTGAGGAAGGGGTCCAGTATGGTCGTCAGAAACGGATCTCCGACGGTACCATTATTGAATGTGATATGCGGTATCTGTTGGAGTGAGGTGTTTAATTGATTAGAGTAAATGGTAACGGTATAATCACCGGCATTGGCGTAGGTATGAGAAGCAATGGTCTTGTTTGGAATCTGATCGCCTTGATTTATGATTGTATCATCGGTTCCATCCCCCCAGTTAATCCTCAACTTGGCAGGACTGATTGAGGAAGTAGATTGCTGCCAGATAGTGTATGATGTGTTTTCTCCGATGGTTTTTATGGTAAAGCGGAATTTAGCCAACGCAGTATTCCAAGGTCCTGCTACGTTAGCGGTGTAGCGATTTCCGCTTACATATGTTTTGTTGTTGGTAACTATAGTGTTCCATTCGTATGTATCGTCTCCGATCAGAGTAATTTTTACCTTGTCGCCAGCGGTTATCCTCATAGCTGCTGGGGCAAAAGCGAGGTAAGCGGTTAGACAGGTTGTGCCGGAGCTTATACCGTTCATGTTAAGAGTCATAGATCGGGTTTGCCCTGTCGTGCCCTCAATCGTCCATATCAGTTGGTTGAGTACCCCTAGATTGATAGGTATGTCGCTGAGATCAAATTTGATGATATCGCTCTTTAAGATCAAGTTAAAGGTCTCATCGATGGCATTGGCTATTTCGTCAATCAAGAGCAGTTTGTCGCTGAGATGAGCCGTCGAATTGTTTCCGCTCTGTGTCTGTTGCCAGAAGGTAGCGGAAAGTTGTACGTTGCCGAAATCATCCAGTGTGATGGCTCCCGCAGGATAGTATGCCCTGTAAGTGGTGGCACCTGCCACACTTGTTCCATTAAAAGTGTCGCCGGTTCCGCTATAGGTAAAAGTTTCGCTTCCTAAAAAGGAGCTGCCGTCATATCCTGCAAGCAGGATTTGGTCATTGCTCTCCCATGTAAGTTTGCGCGTGCTGTCTGTGTAGGCTACGCGTGTTTCCATCGGGATCGTTGCACTTATAGTCACGATTTCTCCCCCCTTTCTTCGCAGGTTCAGGGAGAGGGGTTTCAAGAGCACAGCTCCCAACCAGGAGGGCGAGCAGTGCGAAAGTAAAAAGCTTGAATTTCATATCCATTATTTTAATTTCATTTTAAGCCGTTGGCTAATTACTAATTGTCATTCACCTCCTCCTTTCTTTCCATATTCTTTCTTTTCCATTCTTCCTGATTCATAACCCACACCCTGCATCCCGCAATGCGCATCCCTTATAGCAACGGACACAAAATGGACGGTAGGCAGGAATGCTGCCGGTTGTAAGTGAGGTGGTGATAAATATCTCTATTTCAACGAGAGAGGAAGAACTGGCGGACGACTGTCCGATTCGGTATGATGCTATTTCCCGTTGTGGCGTAACCATAGAGAATAGAAAAGAGAAATCGTTAAGCGTTTAGGTATTTGTGGACAAAGTTAGATTTTTTTACTATGATAACAAATTTGAGTTAAAAGTTTTGAATTCTGAATTGGAAAGGACCGGAGCTCAATGCTATTTCTTCTTTATTAGCAGGATCGCATCAGCGATGTCGCCAATTTCTTTTGCTTTATAGACATATTTGAAACGCCCATCTCTTTTTTGGGTAAAATCACATTCGAATACCCATCCGTGTTCGCCGGGATCAATGTCGCCAAAATCGTTGCGACCTTTTGGGGGCTCTACGTTATCACCCGGAATATAGCGGTAGAGTTCGTATTCTCCTGCTTCCACCATATCAGCTCTATATATAATCTTGGATTTCGCCGAGGTAGCACTCCACCCGCTTTCGCCCATAAAAGCGGTAGTCTGATTGGAGAGGGGTATCCAACCTTTTGGATTGTCCGGATTTTCTATCAGAATGCGTCCAGGGGTGGAGAGTCCGAAGTATTCGGCTACAGCATCCAGAAGACGCTCACCGAAGTACCTGAGGTTGGAGTCATTCACCCATTCTCCCTCTTTGTTGAAAGAATAAAAGGTGTAAGGAGTTTCCAGGGTCAGTGCAATGGTACGCTCACCCGCATTGTTCCAGAACCAACCCTCGCAGTATCTGGGAGCCACATCTGAGAACAACATCTCCTTGGGATACATATAGGGATTGAATGAGCAGGAGAGTCCCGCAAAAACCCATTGCTTACGCGCATACTCAATGGAGGTACTGCTGCTGGTGTGCATCCAGTAAATTGCACAGTCGGCATGCTGTGAGTGATTGTTGAGCACCAGGTCTATCGGTTGTTCGTCATGGAGTTTGCGGAACATCGCTTTCATCGCCTGTACCTCTACCACTGTGCTGTCGTCACTTCTTCCGAAATTGATTTCCTGATTAACTCCGGTCACATTTGACCTTGAGAGGCCATTGAATACTCCGTCAGGATTGGCGAAGGGGAGTATGTATGCATCGATTTGTGCTCTGAGCGATCTTGCCTCGGGCGTGTCGGAGGTGAGTTTTTCTAAAAAAGCGTCCAGGAGCCAGGATCCGGGAGTTTCGCTTGGATGCTGGCGGCCATGAAACCAGAGGCGTTTTTTGGCTGAAGCAGGTACATTGGGGTCGGTAATGTGAAGCAGCTGCAAAGGCCTGTTTTCAAAGCTCCGGCCGATAGTGTCAATCAGAGTGCCCTCCCTGCCGCCCCATTCTGCAATGCGTTCCTGGAGATAGGAGTATGTGTATGGACGATAGAGTGCGATGAATACCGTGTCCTTGTCGAATCGTTTATCCAACCTTCTGCGGGGCGATTCGTTGAGGGGGAAATGCATCCAATCATCCCCGTCGTAGGAATAGGAGAGACCGTGGACTCCGTTGTCCTTCAGAGTGAGATATATCTGTTTGCCTCTGATGCCGCTAATCCTGAAATAATACCAGTTGGCATTGGCAGCAAGGGAGATGTCAATGGGGTTGATGGGATCAAATCTGCCGTGGATGAGGTAGGAGAGATGTTCAACCGTATCACCAGGGGTGACAATTACTTTTACGGAATCGAGAAGCTCTACTTTTCCAAGGTTTCCGCTCTCGAAATCGGCATCGAATCTGACTTGTGAGTTTGCCGTGAGCGATGCACCCAGAAGCACTATTGTAAGGATGAAATGTCTCATTATAGTATGGCTTATTTTTTGCGAAAATAACATATTATCATTACCTTTACAATACAAATTGTCAAGAATATGAACAACAGGTGGAGAAAAATACTTTCGAATTTTGAGATTGAAGGTACACCGATAGAGATATCTCGTTTGGGTAAGGGTCTTATCAACGACACCTACAAACTCAGAATTGTCGAACCTGACCTTCCCGACTATGTAGTGCAACGCATCAACAGCGACGTATTCAAGGATGTTGACAAGATGCAGCGCAACATTGACAGGGTGACTGCTCATATTCGTGAAAAAATGTTTGAACGTGGAGTCCCAGGCGGTCCGGACAGACTTCTCACATTTGTCAGGAGTCGTACCGGCAAATCCTATTACGAGGCGGATGGAGAGTTCTGGAGGGTTTCCAAGTACATCGACCGTTCAAAGAGCCGCGATGATGTGACACCGGAACTGGCATATATTACAGGCAAGTCATTTGCCGATTTTCAATATATGCTTTCAGACCTGGGCGGGGAGCCCCTTGACGAGACAATCCCCAATTTTCACAACATTGAGTTTCGCATCAGCCAGCTTCGCGAGGCTGTAGCTGATGATAAAGCCGGACGTCTCGAACTTATGCGTCCCCTTGTAGATGAACTGCTTGATAGGGCAGATGAAATGTCTCTTGCCGAACGCCTCGGACGTGAAGGTAAACTTACTAAACGTATAACTCATTGTGATACAAAGGTCAACAACATTCTATTCGACGAGGATGACAATGTCTTATGTGTCATAGACCTTGATACTACTATGCCGGGCTATGTCCTTTCCGACTATGGTGATTTTATCCGTTCGGCTGCCAATACCGGAGCCGAAGATGATAAAGACCTTGATAATGTCGGTCTCGACATGGAAATATTCAAGGCATTTACGAGAGGTTATCTCGAAGGGGCGAAGCCTTTCATTACTGATATTGAAAAAGAATTGCTGCCTTTCGGAGCCAAACTCCTGACTTATATGCAGACAGTCCGTTTTCTGACAGATTATTTAAACGGCGACACCTACTATAAGATCAATTATCCCGAGCACAATTATGACCGTACGATGGCACAAAAACGCCTCCTGGACTCTCTTGATGCTCACGAAGAGGAGATGAAGGAGTATATAGCTAGTGTGTAGTGTGTAGTGTGTAGTGTGTAGTGGGCAGTATGATAGAGTTAGTGAAGAATTAACTACTGGCTGCGGTCCGTTATACTTTAGTTCAATTTCCTTATAACTCTCTACTTCTCATAAACCATAATTACAAAGTGCTCGTCCTTAACCCATTATTACACACTCAAAACTAAATGACTTATTCTCAATTACACACTACATACTCCCAACTCAGAACTAAAAAAAGAGTCCGTGAGGACTCTTTTTTTTTACTTATTTGCTGTGTAGGCAATCATGTCGAGGATTTTGTTGGAGTAACCCCACTCGTTGTCATACCATGCCACAACTTTTACAAAGTTAGAGTTAAGCTGGATGCCGGCATCAGCATCGAAGATGGAGGTGCGGGGGTCGGTAATAAAGTCGCTTGAAACTACTTTATCCTCAGTATAACCGAGAATGCCTTTGAGTTCGCCTTCTGAAGCTTTCTTCATTGCACTCTTAATCTCATCATATGTGCAGGCCTTTTCAAGACGGCAGGTCAGATCGACAGCTGAAACATTAACTGTAGGTACGCGGAATGACATACCGGTAAGTTTGCCATTCATCTGAGGGATAACTTTGCCAACAGCCTTGGCAGCACCTGTGCTGGAAGGAATGATATTGGCACTTGCAGCACGTCCGCCTCTCCAGTCTTTTGAAGAAGGACCGTCAACGGTCTTCTGGGTAGCTGTGATGGCGTGAACTGTAGTCATCAAGCCTTCTACAATGCCAAAATTGTCATTTAGCACCTTCACAATGGGTGCCAGACAGTTTGTGGTACAGGATGCATTGGAAATGATATTCTCACCGTTGTATTTGGTGTGGTTAACACCGTAAACAAACATAGGAGTGTCGTCTTTTGAGGGAGCTGACATGATTACTTTCTTTGCACCTGCGTTGATATGAGCCTCTGCTTTCTCCTTTGTAAGGAAAAGACCTGTGGACTCCACTATATACTCGGCACCCACCTCATTCCATTTCAGATTTGCTGGATCTTTCTCGCTGGTTACTCTGATAGCTTTGCCGTCAACAACAAGTTTGCCGTCAGCTACTTCCACTTTGCCGTCAAATTTACCGTGCACCGTGTCATACTTTAACATGTAAGCTATGTAGTCTACATCGAGCAGGTCATTAATGCCTACTATATCAATGTCATTTCTCTTCTGGGCTGCTCTAAAAACCAGACGCCCAATACGGCCGAAACCGTTAATACCAACTTTTACTTTTTTCATCTTAATGTATTATGTTAGAAAAATTTTAAAACTTAAAAACCCTGCAAATTTAGAAACAATTATCCAAATAACAATGAAAATATTACCTTTGCGAAATGAAACTTATTGAGATTTTGGTTACCAACGATGACGGACTCGAAGCAAGAGGCGTTAAGGAGGCGGCCGCGCTGATGCGCACATATGGCAATGTGACTGTTGTGGCTCCCTCTGAGCCGCAGTCCGGTAAATCTGCTGCTATTTCCCTGGAGAATACACTCAGATTGAATCTGGTTGAAAGTCTACCCGCCTCAGAGGGGCTGGGTTCGCTTCGCATATACGGTTTTACCGGTACACCGGTAGATTGTGTCAAGATGGGTGTCAACCTCTTTATAGGAGAGGGGAGGATGCCTGAACTGTTGGTCTCAGGCATTAACCATGGTTCAAATGCCTCTGTGGCATCGGTCTATTCCGGTACTCTCGGAGCCGCTGCTGAAGGCGCCATATACGATATCCCATCCATAGGTCTCTCTCTATGTTCCCATAACCCTGATCCCGATTTTACAGGAGTAATCCATTATTCACGCATAATAATGGACAAGCTCTTAGAGACTGGTATCAGTAGGGGCATCTATCTGAATGTCAACTTCCCCAACCTGCCTCTTGAAGAGATAAAAGGAATTAAGCTTGCCCACCAGGGGCATGGCAGATGGATAAGGGAGTTTGATAAGCGGACTGATCCCAGAGGCAGGGAATACTACTGGATAATAGGGAGATTTCTCAATCTGGACGCCGCTCAAGATGCTGACCACAACCTGATAGACAATGGGTATGTTTCCATTGTCCCGCATCGCGTAGATAATACCGACTATCAGGAGATAGAACGTCTGCGCGACCTTTGGTCTTTCTAATATAATACTCTAAAAATGCGCTACTATCTCATTGCCGGCGAGGCTTCGGGAGACTTGCACGGCTCCAACCTGATGAAAGGATTGATTGCGGAGGACCCCGCAGCAGAATTCCGTTTCTGGGGTGGAGATTTGATGGCTTCAGTCGGAGGTTCTCTCGTTCGCCATTACAAATCAACTGCGGTTATGGGGATTGTGGAGGTGATATCTCGTCTGGGAGCTATTCGGCGCAATATGAAAGAGTGCCGGCGGGATCTGCTCGAGTACGCTCCGGACGTGCTGATTCTCATAGATTATCCCGGATTTAACCTCAGAATAGCGCGTTTTGCACATCGACACGGTATTCGGGTTTTTTATTATATCGCTCCCAAGCTTTGGGCACGTGGAGAAAGTCGTATCCGCAAGATTCGCAGATATGTAGATGAGCTATTTATCATATTTCCCTTTGAGAAGGAGTACTTCAATAAGCTCGGGGTTGAGACGCACTATGCGGGTAATCCTCTGATTGATAGCATTGAAGACTATAAGAGTATCCACCCGGAACGGCAAAAGTTCATAGCCCGTCATTCCCTAGAAGACTCCCCTTCGATAGCATTGCTCGCTGGCAGTAGGAAGGCAGAGATATGTTTCCTTCTCCCCCGAATGGTAGCCATGGAAAGGCTTCTGAGGCAGGATACACTTCTAAAAGATTACCAGTTGCTGTTGGCGGCCGCCCCTTCGGTTGATTTGCAACTTTACCATTCACTGATACCCGCTGACAGCTCCATCCGGATAGTATCAGATGATACTTATGGGGTGCTCAGTCATTCCGACGCTTCAGTCATAAGCTCCGGTACGGCGAGTCTGGAGGCGGCTATCATCGGCACTCCACAAGTGGTCTGCTATGGGTTCAACCGCATCACCTATCTCATTGCACGGCTTCTGGTCAAAGTAAAATATATCAGCCTTGCAAATCTCATCCTTGATAAAATTATTTTCAAGGAACTTGTTCAAGATGATGCTTCACCGGAGAATATATTCGCCGAGGTTTCACGTATGCTCACCGACAAAGAGTACAGAAGTGAGATGGAAAGAGATTACGCTGCCTTGTGTGAAGTACTTGGAAGTTCCGGCGCTTCGCGCAAAATAGCACGTCAAATGATCAATTTGCTGAAAGATTAATCAGAATAAATAATACTTTGCAGTATGGCACAAAGAATCAAAGTTTACAAATATCAGGGAGCCGGCAACGATTTTGTCATTATTGACAATCGCGACGGGTCGATCAATCTGGATGATTCACAGATCAGATGGCTCTGTGACCGAAGATTTGGTGTGGGGGCAGATGGAATGATGCTTCTCGGAGCCGGTGGCGAATTTGACTTCACGATGCGTTACTTCAATTCAGACGGATTTGAGGGTACGATGTGTGGCAACGGGGGCAGATGCCTCGTGGCATTTGCTGCTCACCGGGGCATTAAACGCTTTGATTTTACAGCAATTGACGGTTATCACCGTGCAGAAATGCTTGAGTATAGCAACTATCGTTGCATAGTTCGCTTAAAGATGAGAGACCTCCTTCCTGATATGGAGGGCAATTCTCCCATAACAATCTACCCCGAGGGTTATTTTCTCGATACGGGATCAGACCATTTCGTAATTTTTGTCGATGATGTGATGAATTATGATGTAGATGGAGAAGGTAAAAAGTGGAGATGGGCTGAGCGTTTTCCTAAGGGGACAAATGTCAATTTCGTAGAAATAGCTCAGGACAAGATTAAGGTCAGGACATATGAAAGGGGAGTGGAGGCTGAAACCTTTGCCTGCGGTACCGGAGTAACGGCTTCCTCAATTGCCTCTTTTGTTCATGGTGCTAAAGGATACACAACTTCCGGAAGAAGAGTAAGGTTTGAAATTCAAGCCTTGGGAGACTATATGGCTGTTGATTTTTTACCTATTGAGGGAGGTATAGCATTTGAGGATATTTGGCTTACCGGTCCGGCCACATTTGTGTTCGAAACCGAAGTTGAACTCTAGAGTATATTTCTTATCTTTGTAAGACTAACCATTGGTTTATGGCAGATTTCCGATATATGGGTATAAAGAGAAAGGTCTTTCTTGGATGTATTGTCCTTGCTTTGATTCTTCTGATATCAAGTTCAATCTCTATGTTTGAATTCAGAAGGATGAACAACCATGTTAACGAGCTCATCTCCGATAATGCCCGCAGTATTGAAGTTTCGAGGGAACTTCTTGCCCAGGCAGAAGAGTATAATCTGCGCCTGATGTATCTTGTAGTAGGTGAAGTTGGCGAAGAGGGTATTGAGGTAATCAACGATGAAGAATTTGTTTCTTATTTCAGCGGTGTCAGGGAGACTTTTGTTACCAAGCAGGACAAAACGAATGCTGATTCGGTAATGTATGCTTTTGCAGCATATATGCACGTTGTGCGTGAGGCCTCCGATATATGGCTTATCAGCAGGGATGATATCCGAAAGGAATGGTATTTCAATCGTCTGCATCCTGTATATATAAAACTCAAAGCCTATATAGAAAAGCTTACCAATGATAGTCAGGATGCTTTGATTAGCAATTCTCAGGCACTTCAGGATAATTTTTACCGCAGCCTTATGCCGGGTTTGATCTCTGCTTTACTGGGCTTTATTATGGTTCTGCTCTTCAATTATTATCTTAATCACTACCTGATCAATCCTGTTCTCAAGATATCGCGTGGTATCAAGGGCTATCTAAGTTTCAATAAGAGTTATGATGTCAAGATAGAGAGTCAGGATGAACTTGCAGAGCTCAATGAGTCTGTCAAAGATATCATTGATATCAATAAATCCACAAAAAAACAGAGTGGATGAATGCCGGTGTCATATCCAGATATGTTGGAATAGCGCTGATCTGCAACGCCTTTTTTATGTTGCTTTCAGCGGCAATATCGGTATTGTATGGTTTTGACTCCTCATTCAGTCCGCTTCTTGTAAGTGGTTTTATTACTTTTCTTTTCGGAGTTTTCCCTCTGATTTTTGTCAGGAGACAACGTGATATCAATACCCGTGAGGGACTGGCCATATTGGTGCTGGCCTGGTTTCTTTGTTGTGTTTTCGGCATGTTACCCTATGTCCTTTGGGGAGGTGATTTCACACTGATAAACGCTTGGTTTGAAAGTGCCTCAGGCATTACTACCACAGGGGCCACCATTCTCAATGATATAGAATCATTACCACACGGCTTGCTATTTTGGCGTTCCTCCACACACTACATAGGTGGTCTTGGAGTTGTTGTTTTCATGATGATGATTCTGCCTTCGGTTGGAATGGTGCGTTTCAGGATGTCTAAAATGGAGATAACAGATATCTCAAAAACCAATTTCAGATACAGGTCCAATAAGCTGATCCGTGTGCTTATATCGGTCTACCTTGCTATAACTGTGCTTTCCTTCATAGCACTTATATTGGCCGGAATGTCGCCTTTTGATGCAATTAACCACTCCTTCAGTGTAACCGCAACAGGAGGATTCAGTACACGTAACCTCTCCATAGGGGCCTATGAATCTCCTTTGATAGAATTTGTCTTGATGCTCTTTATGGTGATATCAACCATTCACTTAGGCCTATTATATGCCTCCTTTGCAAGCAGATCAGCAAGAGTTTTCAGAGATCCGGTGACCAGGTTTTATCTGACTACCATACTTGTCTCTATTGTACTTGTCACTTTGAGTCTTATGTTGGGTGGAGGTGAACAAAACGCCCTGCAGGCACTACGTGAAGGGGCTTTTTCTGTGGTGACCACAATAAGCACTACGGGATTTGCCATCAGTTACACCTCGGGATGGCCAATATTGGCCGTATTGATTTTGTTTTACGTCTCAATACAGTGCGGATGTTCCGGCTCTACCTCCAGCGGTGTGCGTTCAGACAGAATGTTCCTTATATTTAAAGGGGTCAGGGTTCAAATTATCAAAATGGCACATCCGAACGCCGTGGTGCAGGTAAAGTCAGGAGGACAGGTGGTTGACAAGGAATTGCTTTCAAGCGTCTATACTTATCTATTTTTATATCTTTTTTTAGCCTTTGTCGGATCACTTATCTATGCAATGACCGGCATGGGTCTGATGGAGTCTGTAAGTTCTTCTATATCCATGATGAGCAATATCGGTCCTGCTTTCGGCGAATATGGTTCGATGTCTAGTTTTGCCGATGCTCCGCAGATTGCAAAGTTTGTGATGGGTGTCCAGATGATAGTAGGTCGTCTTGGTCTCTATCCGGTACTGCTTCTATTCACCCTTTTCAGGAAAAACGTTAGATGGCAGTAGAAGATTATCTTATAGAGAAAATTACGGAGAAACTGGGATACGAGCCCACTACCTGTCAGCAGCAACTGATAAACTCTCTGGCGCGCTTCACTATCGAATATGAAACTTGTGATCTGTTGTTGGTGAGCGGATATGCCGGTACAGGCAAAACTTCCGCAATCGCTGCCTTTGTGAAGACCCTAAAAGAGCACGAGCACCGTTTTGTGCTTTTGGCTCCTACAGGCCGTGCAGCAAAGGTTTTGGCCGGCTTCACCCAGGAACAGGCATTCACCATCCATAAACATATTTACAGACAAAAATCTATCAACGCAGGGTTTGGAGAGTTCGAGCTCGATATCAATAAGCAGAAAGAGACCATCTTCATAGTGGACGAGGCCTCACTTATATCCACTGCCAGTGCTCAGCAGAACATATTTGGAAGTGGAGATCTGCTCTCAGACCTGATGACTTATGTTCGTTCCGGAGTCTATAACAAGCTAATCCTCATTGGAGATAAAGGGCAATTGCCGCCTATTGGGCTCACATATAGTCCGGCGCTGGATGAGTCTTATATGGGCCGTTACGGCAATGTGAGGAGTGTTGAGCTTACAACGGTGGTGCGTCAGGCTGCTGATTCGGGAATTTTGAGCAATGCTACCGCAATCAGATTACTTTTGGGCAGTAGCGGTCCGATAATGCCACAATTGCGTACAAAGGGCTTTGAAGATGTGATCAGAATCCACGGAGGTGAACTCATAGAGTCGCTCTCCGATATGTTCGACAAATATGGCACAGATGAAGTAGTGGTGCTCTGCAGGTCCAATAGAAGGGCCAACCGCTATAATATGGGTATACGTTCAGGTGTCCTTTTTCTCGAGGAGCGTCTCACACGCGGAGACAAACTGATGGTTGTGAAGAACTGCTACCAGTTTCTGGAGGATGTGCCTGAAATGGATTTCATTGCAAACGGTGATGTAGCTGAACTGGTCAGAATATATGGCTATGAAGAGAGGTATGGATTGAATTTTGCAGAGGCAGTATTGTCATTTCCAGACTACAATGATGTGGAGATTACGGCAAAAATTATTCTCGATACACTTGACTCCGAATCTGCTGCCTTGAGTGAAGAACAGCAGAGAGTTCTATATGAAGGTGTGAATGAGGATTATGCCCATATAAAAGGCAAAAGGAAGAGATATAGCTCCGTTCGTGAAGATAAATATTTCAATGCGCTTCAGATTAAGTATGCGGCTGCTATAACCGGCCATAAATCCCAGGGAGGGCAGTGGAAATGCGTTTTCATAGACAATCCTTTCTGGAAAGACCCCGTTGAGGAGGATTTGAAATGGCTCTATACTGCCATTACCAGGGGAGTGGAAAGAGTTTATTTTGTTAATTTTAAAGATGAATTTTTTATAGATTAGAATGAATATGTATTGGTTTTTGTTTATTGCTGTTGCGGTAGTAAGTTATATCGTTCAGCTCAACCTTAGGAGAAAATTTGAGAAATATTCAGAGATTCCTCTCAGTTCAGGTATGACCGGAGCGGAGGTTGCGGAGAGGATGCTCCGTCAGAATGGCATAAATGATGTCAATGTGACAGCTGTCAGGGGACAGCTTACTGACCATTTCAATCCTCTTACCAAGACCGTTAATCTCAGCGAGGGGGTTTATAATTCCAACTCGGTTGCAGCAGCGGCAGTAGCCGCTCATGAATGTGGTCATGCCTTGCAACATGCTCATGGTTATATTCCGCTCAAATTACGTTCGGCTCTGGTGCCTGTGGTCAATTTTGCCTCCAAAATAATGTCCTGGGTGCTCTTGCTCGGTATGTTTCTCATCAATGTTTTTCCCCAGGTGTTGATGGCCGGAATAGCTCTGTTTGCACTTACGACACTTTTCAGTTTTATTACACTTCCGGTGGAAATCAATGCCAGCAAGAGAGCTCTTGTTTGGCTCAATACTACCGGAATCACAGATGTTTCCAACCATGAACATGCTGAAAAGGCACTACGTGCCGCTGCATATACCTATGTGGTGGCAGCCCTTGCTTCACTGGCGACTTTGGTTTATTACATAATGATATCGAACAGGAGATAGATTGTTATTATACGTAAAAAAAGAAATAATATGCAACGTTTCAGATCACTATTAGCACTCATACTTATTGTCATAACTATCATTCCCTCTGCAACTGCACAGGAAAAAAAGAGGCTTACAAATGCAGAGATTCTCAGCAATATGCCTGAAGGTATTGTTGGTCAGACAGCCTTTCCTGTCTCATTTGAGGGAAATAAAAGTCTCATTTACAGAGAGGGTCGTGATTATTTCAAGTATGACCTGAAAAAAGGCTCTATAGAACCATACTCATTTGTCCAATCACAGAGGCCATCAAGTTTCGAAGAACTGGTCCCGGGCTGGAAAAATCCCACATTTTCTCCCGATTCGACAAAAATTGCATATACGCTTGACAACGATCTCTATTCAATTGATGTTAAAACCAAAAAGATCGTTAGACACACTTATGATGGGTCGGAACTTAACCTCAACGGATATGCCTCCTGGGTCTATTATGAAGAGATTTTCGGCAGAAGCTCCAATTATAAAGCCTTCTGGTGGTCTCCGGACAGCAAGATAATTGCATATTACAACTTTGACAACTCGCAGGTACCTATGTTTCCCATCTATGATTCGAGAGGTCAGCACGGCTCTCTTAATCAGACTCGCTATCCAAAAGCGGGAGATCCTAACCCGAAGGTTAAGATAGGCTTTGTTTCTGCAAACGGAGGACATACTGTTTGGTCGGACTTCGATCCGGAACCAGACCAGTACTTCGGCATTCCCTTCTGGAGTGGAGACGGCAAGCGCTTTATGGTAGCCAGAATGGACCGTGCTCAGGACAATCTGGAACTCTTTGCAGTTGATCCTATACTAGGCAGCCTTATATGCGTTTATACTGAGCATCAGGATAGCTGGATTGATTGGATGGAGGAGATGCTCTTTACCTCTGAAGGAATCTATATGGTGAGGGATTTTGAGGGATGGGAGCAGATATACTTCCTCTCTTATGATGGTAACCGCTTTGAGAAGCTTACAGGAGGCCCCAACTGGAACATCCGTTTGCTCAAGGTGGATTCGAAATATCTCTTTTATACAGCAAAGAGAGAGGCTACTACGAGAGTAGATATTTACAGAGTTACTCTGAGGAGCAAAAAGACAGAAAGAGTCTCATATGGCGACTATAATTTTGCCAATGTGGTCTTATCACCCGATAGCCGCAATGTGGCTGCAATGGTCTCAAATGCCCGTACTCCCTTCTTTCTTGTCAATATCTCGCTGCCCTCCGGCAATCTAAATAGAAAAAAAGTTACTGTAATTGCTGACTCCAAAGGCCCCGACTTTGATAAATATGCCATAGCTTTGCCCGAAATTATCACCTTTAAAACTCGTGATGGACTTGACATTCCCGCATCAGTTATATGGCCGGTCAATCTGGACAAAAACAAAAAATATCCGGTTAAGGTAAATATCTATGGAGGTCCCAATTCTCCCTCGGTACGGGATAGCTGGAGCGGAGTGACATTCCGTAACCAGTGGTGGGCCAACAATGGAGTGATCCAGGTGACACTTGACAACCGTGCAGGCGGCCATTTTGGCAAAAAGGGACTTGAGCAGGTTTATAGGCAGCTCAGTATTCCGGAACTTAGGGATTTTATTGATGGTATAAAGCATTTTCTTGCAATGCCCTTTGTCGATAGTGACAAAATAGGTATAGAGGGCTTCTCATATGGTGGTATGATGACGGTTCTCTGTGTAACAGAAGGCAGTGAGTATTTTAAATATGGCATTGCCGGAGCAGGAGTTTATGATTGGCATCTATATGACTCACATTATACTGAAAGATATATGGACACGCCTCAGGACAACCCGGAAGGCTACAAAGCAACAAATGTATTAAGTAGAATTTCCAATTATAAAGGGGATAAAACCAATATGATCCGCCTTACTCATGGTACCGGTGATGACAATGTTCATTTCCAGAATACGCTCCAGTTGATAGATGAATTTCAGAAGCAGAACAAGGATTTCGAACTGATGATCTATCCCGAGGGAATGCACGGTTACCGTGGCGCACAGGGACGTCACTCTGCAATGCAGGATTATATTTTCTGGTACCGCTATCTTCTGGATTCGGAACTTCCTTCCGACTTACTGGAATATTTTAAAAAGTAACAGGCAGTGGCTTTGAGATAATCATTACTTTCTCGCCGGAGGTAAGGGTAGTGGCAAAAAGATGAAGGTTTCCTCCGTCACGTACTTTAAGACGTTGCTTAAGTTCGTTGGTATTAAGAGGAAAATTTAGCGCCACGCAATTTATATTAGGGTGTTCGCGCAATATGGTGCGGATACCCTCTTTGTTGAAGGGTATTATTCTTTCGATACGGAAAGATTTTCCGGGAAATTCTTCAACCAGCATGTCAGAAGTGTAGAGATGGGTACTCGTAGCAATCTTGGAAATCTCGAAACGTGTGCAGGGAAGCTTGAATGCTCCTGCCTTGAGAATGGCCCTACCGGGCTGGTGAAGGTATGTTTCAGGGGCGGAAAAAGGACAATCGGCTACTCTTTCCTCATTGATTGTGAAAGTAAATCGTTTCTCTCTTCCGTGTGTAATATCAACTGCATGAATAGGTATATGCTCCGGATCCAAGGGAGCTCCGCAACTGCTCATCAGCAACAGTAGTTCCTTACATTCGTTGTCGGTGGAGAGAATATGTACCTCTCTGACACAGGGTATTTCACGAAGTGTAGCGGTAACATCAACCATAGGTGAGAGTTTGACAAGAACCCTATTCGCAGCTTTGAGCAATGAGCCGCTGAGTTGCATAAGATCGGGTTCACACTCTCTGATGGAGAAAAGTCTACCCGAGTCTTTTGAGCGTCTGGCGGGGTCAAGATATATCAGATCGAAGTGTGTTCTGGCTCCCTCGTCTATCCCCAAAAGTGTTTCAAGATACCCTCTGCAGTCGTCGTTTTTAATGCTGATATTATCTAGTCCCAGTACTTTAAAGTTGTGCTCTGCTGCTTCGCACAACTGTGGATCACGCTCTACACATAGGCATCTTGATGCTCTGCACGCCATAAAACTACAATCTACTCCGAGTCCTCCGGTGAGGTCCGCTATGGTACCGCCTTCAGGCACGAAACGTATCTTGTACTCTGCAGTAGCTTGTGAACTGCACTGCTCCACGCTGAGCGAAGTGGGGTAAAGCAGTTCGGGATAGGTGTGCCATAGGGGTATCTTGTAGGCAATTTTCTTGCGTGCCTCTATAGCCGATGCAGCTCTCACCATATCCACTCCGGGATAGCGGGATGCACTCAACAGTAATTGTGCGCCCTCTACCTCTGCATGTTCCAGGATGAACGATATGGTCTTATCTTCTTCCAATGTGCTTTTGTCTATGATTGGGGCAAAGATAGCGCAATAATCAACTTTTTTTAGTAATTTTGGAATATAATCCTTATCTCTTTATAATAAGGACATTGGGGAGATTACCCGATTTTGAGGTAACGAATAGCCAACCGTTCTTGTTGCAGTATTCTGCTTTGATATGCTTTCTTGGTAACTCATTTGCAAGACAAAAGTAATCAATCTTATTGACTTCTCAATCTTTCACATAAGTTTTTTTGAAAAAACAGGTGATTATAAACTTATACCACCTGTTTTCTTGTTCTTAAAATATCTATGTTAATTGCCAATGTAAATCTGCTCCCCAAACTTTATATGTTATATCTTTTATCTCTCTTTTTTCTTGTTCCCATTTTAAGGCTCTTTGAGGAGATAGTTTCTTGAACTCCAAATACACTTTATCCGAAATCAATATTGGATTATACTTGTATGATTCTGTTTTTTTCTCAAACGAAGATATGTTATGGATGTTAATATTTAATGTAAATATTCAGCATAATGTTTACCAGTTAATAGGTTAATTGCTTAAGTGTTTTGAAAGAAAAGTATTCTATTTATCCACTTTCAAAACCTAAGATTATGGCAAAGAAAACAACAAGTAAAGATTCCGCATCGAACACCGAGAAACTAATTAAA
>JGI24712J26585_10000007_pt1 | contig 165960 bp, 135 predicted proteins | sample BioPla3DNA2_FD_26585 | JGI IMG/M metagenome (IMG submission 26585) | reverse complement strand
TATCACAGTCACTTTAACTTGTACTGATAATGATTCGGGTTGCAATAAAGTTTATTATACTCTAGACGGTTCAGACCCGACCACCGCTTCAAGTTATGTTAGCGCAGGTAGTAGTTGGCAATTTACTTATTCCACCGAAGGAACCAAGACTTTAAAATATCGCGGTGAAGATAGTGCCGGCAACCTTGGTGGTATCGCTACAGCTGCTAACCAGCTGCGTTTAGATAAAACTGCTCCAGTTATTAATGATGATGTTTCCGCTGCTTGGAAAACTAGTGATATTACAGTTACTTTTAATTGTACCGACACTGCTTCTGGCTGTGATAAAGTTTATTACACTACGGACGGAACAAACCCAACAACTTCTTCTGCTTCTGTAGATTTAAGTGATAATTGGCAATTCGTTTTTTCTACTGAAGGAGTATATAATTTAAAATATTTTAGTAAAGATATTGCCGGAAATGTTAGTGCTGTTAAAACAGCGATTAATCAAATTAAATTGGATAAGACGGCTCCGGTTGTTACGGCGGGAACTAATAAGAAAGAAAGTTCTTTATTTACTCAAGTAGCCACTATTTCAGATTTAGGAAGTGGCGCAGATACTAACACTTATCAATGGGCAAAAGTTTCTGGCCCCGGGACTGTTAATTTTGGTACAGATAAGGCTTTAAATACGACAATTTCAGTAAATAAAGCAGGCACTTACGTGATTAGCTTTACGGCTTCTGATAAGGCGGGTCATTCTGCTTCAGCTAATTTTGTTTTAACCTGGTTTATTCCTAATTCAGGTAACGCTGCTTTTTTTGTTAAACCAATAACTCCTCCCGATGGTTTTAAGGTAAAAATAAATGATGGCGCGACTAGCACTACAAATAGAAAGACAACACTTAAATTTAATGCCGGATCAGATGTTAAAAAAATAGCGATATCAATGACGGGAGATTTTACTGATGCTAGTCAAGAAGAATATAGTCCAACTAAGCAATGGGATTTATGTTCAAAATTAGGGGGAGCAATTAAAGAAGGTGTTTGTCCGAATGGGCCATACCGTTTATGTTAGATTTTATACCGCCTATGGACATTCATCGGCTGAAGCGGTGGCTCAAAGCAGTATTATTTTAGAATCGGCTAAAATAATAGAGGAAGAAAAGAAGGAAGAGAAGAAAGAAGAAGTAAAAGCGGTTCCTTCTTGTCAAGTTCCTCTCTACCCCAAAACTCCAATTAAATATGGGGCAAAAAATAATAATCCAGCTGATGTTAAATTATTACAAGAATTTTTAAATACTTACGAAGAATTTAATCTTAAGGTTGATGGTTTTTATTCTCTTGAAACTAGAGATGCGGTTATCAAGTGGCAAGAGAAATACACTGATGAGGTTTTAAAGCCTTGGGGAATTAGTAAGGGAACCGGCTATGTTTATACTACTACTTTAAAAAAGATTAAAGATATTCATGAAGCAAAGTGTCAAAAAGAGACTACTGTTCCAAAAGTAAAGATACCGACGTCTACACCTACTGATAAATATATTTTTACCCGAGATCTTTATACTGGTGTTATTGGTCCTGATGTTAAGCATTTACAAATCTTTTTAAATAAAAATGGTTTTACCCTTGCTAATACTGGACCCGGCTCACCTGATAATGAAACAGAAAAATTTGGGGCTTTAACCAGACAGGCTTTGTCTAGATTTCAAGCCGCTAATAATATTAGTCCTACAGCTGGTTATTTTGGATCAATAACTAGAGAAAAGATTAATAATTACTAATCATTTATAAATATTGTAATTAATTTTAAGGAGTGATTCACTTCTGTTTATTGGCGACTTTATAATATTTATAATAAACATCAGATGAAAAACAAAAAATTAAAAAATAATTCCTCAGTAGCTTATTTTAGCATGGAGATTGCTTTGGAAAATAATATTAAAAATTTTGCTGGCGGCCTAGGAGTTTTGGCTGGCGATCTTTTAAGGGCAGCCTCAGAGTTAAAATTTCCGATGATTGGAGTTAGTCTTTTATATAAAAATGGTTATTTTAAACAAGTGATTAGCAAAGACGGAGAACAAAAAGAAAGAGCGGATAAGAGTAATTTTTCTAAATTAAAACTTTTGTCGCCTAAAATATTTTTACAAATTGCTCAAGATAAAGTTTTGGTGAGAGTTTGGGAATATAAATTAAAAAGTAATGGAGGAATAGATATTCCAGTTTATTTATTAGATACTGATTGGCCAGAAAATAAAGATAAGCATCGCCAGCTTTGTAAAAATCTTTATAGTGCTGACTTGAGAAAAAAATTAAAACAATCAATTATTTTAGGTCGTGGAGGAATTAAGTTGCTTAATAAATTGGGTCTAGAAAATATTTCTAAGATACATTTGAATGAGGGACACGGCGCTTTAGCTGGTGTAGAGTTATTTTTAAATTCTAAAAAGAGGTCAGACAAAGAAAAAATTAAGGAGGTTAGAAAGAAAATAGTTTTTACCACACACACGCCAGTTATTGCTGGTCATAATATTTATTTTAAAGAATTTTTATTGAAATATCAGCCAGATTTTCCAGTAAAAATAAAAGAATTAATTAAAGAAGATCGGGTAAATTTTACAAACTTAGCCATGTTCTTTAGTTCATATATCAATGGTGTTTCTTTAAAACATAAGGAAGTGACTAAGGGCATGTTTCCGCATTATAAAATAGATAGCATTACTAATGGAGTACATTCTTCTTTGTGGACGTCAGCTAGCTTTAAACATCTTTTTGATAAATATATAACTGGCTGGGCAGAAAATAATGAGCAATTAATTGGTGCAAAAAATATTTCTTTAATTGAAATAAAAAAGGCTCATCAAGAAGAGAAGAAAAAATTAATAAAATTAGTTAAAGAAAATAGTGGCAAAGTTTTTAAAGAAAATATTTTCACCATTACTTTTGCTCGTCGTTTTGCTCCCTATAAAAGGCCAAGTTGGCTATTAGAGGATATTAAGGCGCTTAAAGAAATAAAGAAAAAAGCTGGCAAAATTCAAATTGTTTATGCCGGCAAGGCACACCCCGCCGATGTTATTGGCAAGTCCTTGATTTTAGAGGTTAATAAAAAAATAAAAAGTTTAGAAAAAGAAATTAATATTGCCTTTATTCCTAATTATGATTTAAAGAAGGCCAAAATTTTAGTAGCCGGTTCTGATCTTTGGCTGAATAACCCGATTGCTCCTAATGAGGCTTCGGCCACTAGTGGCATGAAGGCTGCCCATAATGGCGTACCGCAATTAAGTACTTTAGACGGTTGGTGGCTTGAAGCGGAGCGAAAAAATAGAACGGGTTGGGATATTATTGAAAAAAAACATAAAAATAATTTATATCAAATTTTAGCAGAGAAAATAATTCCTTTATATTATAAAAACGAGCAGGGGTATTATAAAATTTGTCGTAATGCTATAACTTACAATGCTAGTAAATTTAATACACAAAGAGTTTTGAGAGAATATATTAAAAAGGCTTATTATTGACAAAATAAGCCTATGTGATATGCTTTTTTATTCTTTAGGTTCTTTTTATTAACTAAATAATTTTCAATGATGGAAAAAAATTTATTAGCTCTGTCTTATGGCGTTGTAAATGATTTTACGTTTACTAAAAAAATGGTGTTAGTTTTAGCTGGCTTATTGGTAATTATTTTGCTTTTGCAATTAATTATTAGGAGAGATAAATCTGCTTTTTCTTTCTGTTCATTTTTTTTCGCCATGTTTTTATTTTCGGTAGTGGGCATCTGTACTATTTTTGAATTTAAAGAAAAAATTTTTTTCTTGATTTTGGGAATAGTTTTAATTTTAAATGCAGCGGTTTCCCTTTTTTTCTCAGTTTCTAATTTAGCGGTTTTTAAGGATCGGATTAAAAATCAGCAAGAGAAATGTGAAATAATGGGGCTAAGCACAGGCATTTTACTGATTATTAGCTTAACGGGAACATCTTTAATGGTGGTATAACCATGAAAGCCTCAAGATTAATTGAGGCTTTTTTATTTTGTTTTTAAAATTGTGCTATACTTTATTTAGTTAATTTAGCTGAGGGTTAATAATATAAAAATATGCATGATATTTATCATAAATCATTAATTTTGCATCAAAAAAATAAGGGAAAAATGGCTATTATTAGCAAAATACCCTTGAAGACTAAAGAGGATTTAAGTTTGGCTTATACTCCGGGTGTGGCTGAGGCTTGCCGAGCGATTGCTAAAGATAAAAAATTAACGAGAGAATTAACGGTTAAAGGCAATGCGGTTGCGGTGATTACTGACGGTAGTGCTATTTTGGGCCTAGGTAATTTGGGCCCAGAGGCGGCTTTACCAGTGATGGAAGGAAAATGTATTTTATTTAAAGAATTTGCTGATGTTGATGCTTGGCCAATTTGTTTAGATACACAAGACACTGAGGAAATAATTAAAACTGTTAAACAGTTAGCGCCAGTTTTTGGAGGAATAAATCTTGAAGATATTTCAGCGCCTCGTTGTTTTGAAATTGAGCAGAGACTTAAGGCTGAATTAGATATTCCAGTTATGCATGATGATCAACATGGTACAGCAACGGTGATTTTGGCAGGTCTGATTAATGCCTTAAAAGTTAGAGGCAGTGATCCAGAAAATGTTTCGGTAGTTATTAGTGGTGCGGGAGCGGCTGGGGTGGCTATTACAAAATTATTATTAGCTTACGGTTTTAAAAATATCGTGGTTTGTGATAGACAGGGAGCGATTTATAAAAATCGTGTAGGTTTGACACCAGTAAAAGTAGAGTTAGCACTGATTACCAATAAAACAAACAAAACTGGTGATTTAGGTGAAGTTCTTCAGGGGGCGGATATTTTTATTGGAGTTAGTTCAGCGGGAATTTTAAGTGCTGAAATGGTTAAGAGCATGCAGGCTAAGCCAATTATTTTTGCTTTAGCTAATCCTATACCAGAAATTATGCCAGAGGAAGCAAAAAAGGCGGGCGCTTTAATAGTGGCCACTGGGCGCAGTGATTATCCTAATCAAATTAATAATGTTTTAATTTTTCCAGGAGTTTTTCGGGGCGCGCTTGATCAGCGAGTAAAACAAATTACCGAGTCTATGTTAATTAAGGCAGCTGAAAATTTAGCTAGTTTGATTAAAGAGCCAACGGCTGAATTAATTTTGCCAAGTCCCCTGGATAAAGAAGCAGTTAAGGTGGTCGCCGCGGCTATTAAGGAATAAAAAATAAGATAATATAAAAGAGCTATGTTAACGATAGCTCTTTTTTAATTTTATTTTTATTTAATTAGTTCCAAAACTTCGTCCCGTTTTTCTGCCATTTTTTCCTGGCTAGTGGCCTCAAGATTTAAACGGATTTTTGNTTCAGTGTTTGAGCCGCGGACATTAAACCAAAAATCAGCATATTCAACACTGACACCGTCAAGCTCGCTAATTTTTCCATCCGCATATTTTTCTTTAATTGCTTGAAAAACAGCGTCTTTATCAGTCACCGTTCTATTTATTTCTCCAGAAAGAAAATATTTTTTATAGGGTTTAATTTGTTCAGCAATTTTTTGATCACTGGCGGAAAAAAGAGTTAATAATTTTAAAATCATTAAACCAGGAAATTCAAAACAACCAATTGGGCTGTTAAAGAAAAAATGTCCAGAAGATTCTCCAGCAAAATAAATATCTTCTTTGAGCATCTGTTCTTTAATTAGAGAGTGACCAACACGAGTAAGTACTGGAATGCCGCCAGCAGCGGTAATCATATCAGGAGTTATTTTACCCGGACGAATATCATAACCAATTTTAGCCCCTGGTTTATCAGCTAAAAATGATTGAGCCAGTAAACCACGAATAATAGCTGGATTAATTACTTCTCCCTGGTTATCAATAAAAAATATACGATCACCATCACCATCGGTAGAAATGCCTAAATCAGCTCCATGAGTAATTACTGCTTTAGAGAGATCAACTAAATTTTCTGCCTTTAAGGGATCGGCTTCGTGAGCCGGGAAAGAGCCATCAAGTTTAGAATTTAAAAAGATTGTTTCACCTGGCAATTCTCTCAATAGTAGTTCAAGATAAGTAGCTCCCATGCCATTGGCAGTGTCAGTAACAATTTTTAGATTTTTGATTTTTTTAATATCAGTCAAGCTAAGTGTATATTCAAGTTCATCTTTTAAGGAGCCCATATTGTATGAAACTTGTCCTGGTTGTTTCGCTGGTAAAAAATGATTAGCTAAAATTTTCTCTTTAATAAACTCAATGCCAGTTTCGCCACTAATGGGAACACCCTTAGCTCTCACTAGTTTAAAGCCATTCCAATCTTTGGGGTTATGTGAGGCCGAGACAATAATTCCGCCGTCATAATTATATTTAGCTACCGCAAAATAAAAAGTTGGTGTAGAAATAAGACCCAAGTCAATTGCTTCAGCTCCGGCGGCGATTAATCCGTCAATTAATTTATCTTTTAGAGTCGGGGAAGATAGTCGCATATCATAAGCGACAGCTATTCGCAGGGTTTTATTTGCTGGACAATCCGCATCATTTTTGCGTAGCTCAATAAAAGCTTGGCCTAATAAATAAGCCATTTCGTCGTCAAAGTCAATTCCGTAAAGACCACGAATATCGTAAGCTTTAAAGATGTTTGGATTGATTGGAAGCATAAACAAAGATTCCGCCCAGACCAAGCCAAGCTGAAATTAAACTAAATAACCAGCCGACATACGGGACGGCAAACAATAACCAGCAAAGAGTGACACCCAAAATTAAAGACCAAATTAATTTAGGGGTATTTTTTTTATTAATATTTTTTAGAATTAAGTCGCCGATTAAAATAGCTGTAAATATTTTGGCGAGATAAAGACAGACTAGCCAGACAACGAAAATTATTAAGGATAGGGGAATACCAATTAGGGTAAAGATTAATAAAATGGCGATTAATGGTAGGGTAAACATTAAAATCAAACCATAAAGAGAAGAGCGAAGAGGGTTTTCTTTTATTTTCTTAATTATCTTTGGAGCTGGTTCTTTAATTAGAAAGACAAAAATTAAACCAACTACTAAAGCGCCAAAAATTGAATAGATTGTTGGCCATAACCACTCAAAAAAATTAACACCCGCTTGAGTTGACGGAATTTTTTTAATTATTTCACCAAGAATTTTTGCTTCTTCGTCAATTTGAGCATCGGCTTTAGAAATATAAGTTAGGTTATCATTAATAGTTGCTTCGGGAGAAATAATTAAGGCTCCATCTAAAACATTATCGGACATTTTAACTTTAATATTTTTACCAACTTCTCCGGAAACAAGAAGGCGTCCGAATAATCCAGTTAAGTCACCGTCAATATGACCAGCCGATTCTAATAAATTGCCTGCCGCTGTCAGATCCCAGCCAATTTTGCTGTTAGGACCAAGAATAGTAGTTTCGCTAAAGATATTAACATTCCGAGCAACTGAGCCGTTGAGATTAATAGTTGCTCCGATAGCGCGAATATTGCCGTTTACTTGACCATTAACAGTAATTTCTTCGGCAACACCAATTATATCACCCTCAATACGACCATTAACATTGATGGTTTGAGCAATGGCAATTAAATCTCCAGCAATTTCACCATCAATGGTAATTATTTGGCCGGTGACATAAAGATTTTCGCTGATAATTTCGTCTTCTGGAATATGGACTGTCTCACTGGCTTTAATACTAAAAGCTTGGGCAGCACTAAAAGGTAGGAATAATAAGACGGAAGCGAGTATAAATTTAATAAAACGATTTTTCATATAAGTTTAATTTAATGTTGTGAAATGAGAAAAAATGGTATATTGTTAAGTAGATTATAACTTAAGTATAACAGGAACTATATGGTTAAAGCAATAGAATATTTATTAATAAATTATAGTGAAAAGATAAAAAATCGTGATGATTTAGAGGCAATTAAGCGAGCTTTATGTAAAAAATTTAGTTTACCAGCAATTTTAAATTCAGATATTCTAAAAGAATATCGTCGTTTGTTAAAGGAGAAAAAAATTAAACAATCAGCTACGTTAGAAAAAGTTTTACGTAAAAGATCCATTCGTACTATGTCTGGCATTGCTCCAGTTGCCGTTTTAACTAAACCTTATCCTTGTCCGGGTCAGTGTGCTTATTGTCCACATGAAAAAGATGTGCCAACCAGCTATTTATCTAATGAGCCAGCGGTCATGCGGGCGATTCGCTGTCACTACGATCCCTATATTCAAGTAATTTCTCGCTTAAAAGCTCTAGTTAATAATGGACATCAACCGACTAAAATAGAATTAATTGTTATTGGCGGGACTTGGAGTTATTTACCGGCGAGATATAAGTATTGGTATATTTTAAATTGCTTTAAAGCTGCTAATGATTTTCAAAAACAGAAAATAGATTTAAAAAATAGTTATAAAAAAAATTTAAGTCTTGAGGAATTAAAAAAATTATTAAATAAAGAGCAAAAGAAAAATGAAACAGCGGTCTATAATATTGTTGGAGTGACTTTAGAAACTCGCCCGGACTATATTAATGAAGAAGAACTGAGAGAAATGAGAGAGCTTGGTTGTACGCGAGTAGAAACGGGAGTGCAAGTAATTGATGATGAAATTTTGAGATTGAATAAACGGGGTCATGGTGTTAAAGAAATTGTTGAGGCAACCAAATTATTAAAACAATTTGGCTTTAAAATTACCTATCATTTAATGCCGGCTCTACCCGGAGCAACGCCTAAAAAAGATTTACAATTATTTAAAAAATTATTTAGTGATGATAGATTTCAGCCAGATCAAATAAAGTTTTATCCAACAGTAGTGACTCAAGGAAGTCTTTTATATCAATGGTATCAGCAAGGAAAATATCAGCCATATTCTGATCGGGTTCTGCAAAATTTAATTATTAAATGTAAAGAAGTAGTGCCAACTTATGTGCGGATTATTCGTTTAATTCGTGATATTCCAGCTGAGTCTATTGTGGCTGGCAATAAGATTACTAATTTGCGTCAGGTGATGCAGCAAAAGGGGGTTGAGTGTCGCTGTATTCGCTGTCGCGAAGCCCAAGATCAGCCAATAAAAAAATATCAGTTAAATGTGGTTACTTATCCAGCTTCTGGTGGGCAGGAATATTTTATTAGTGCTGATAGTTGTGATGGAAAAATATTATTTGGTTTTTGTCGCTTGAGAATTGATGAACATAGTCCGATTGCTCCAGCGATTATTCGTGAGCTTCATGTTTATGGTGAATTAGTGGCAATTGGTGCTGCTAAAAAGGTACAACATAGTGGTTTAGGTAAAAAATTATTAGGGGCGGCTGAGAAATTAGTTAAGGCAGCCGGGTTTAATCAATTAGCGATAATTTCCGGAGTTGGTGTGCGTGGATACTATAAAAAATTTGGTTATAAATTGAAAAAAACCTATATGATAAAAAATTTATAGGCTTTTTTGACAAAAGGTTTTGGCTAAATTAAGATAGAATTATAAATAAGCTTTAAAAACATGAAATACGAACATTTAAGACAACAAGATCCAGCTGTTTGGGAGATTATTGAGCGAGAGGAAAAAAGACAAAATGACGAATTAGAATTAATTGCTTCAGAAAATTATGTTTCGCCAGCTGTCCTGGAAACGTTAGCCACTGTTTTAACTAATAAATATAGCGAGGGTTATATTGGCCGTCGTTATTATGGTGGCAATAATAATATTGACGAGATAGAAAATTTGGCGATTACTAGGGCGAAAAAATTATTTGCTGCCGAGCATGTTAATGTTCAACCATTATCTGGCTCACCGGCTAATGCGGCGGTGTATTTGGCTTTTTTAAATCCGGGAGATAAGGTTTTGGGTTTAAAGTTAGATCATGGCGGACACTTATCGCATGGACATAAAATTAATTTTTCTGGACGTTTATATAATTTTGTTCAATATGGCCTTAATCCAGAAACAGGTATGATTGATATGGAGGAGGTGCGCCGTATTGCTTTAGCAGAAAGACCTAAAATGATTGTAGCTGGTTTTTCAGCTTATTCTAGAGAGATTGATTGGCAAAAATTTAAAGAAATTGCTGACGAAATCGGAGCTTATACTTTTGCTGATATTGCTCATATTGCTGGTTTAATTGCCGCCAAACAATTAAAGAATCCGGTGCCAATTTTTGATGTGGTGTCTACCACCACCCATAAAACTTTGCGTGGTCCACGGGGAGCAATAATTATGTGTAAAGAAAAATATGCTAAGCAGGTTGATCGGGCGGTTTTTCCAGGAATGCAAGGTGGACCACATGACCATATTACAGCAGCTAAAGCAGTGACTTTTGGTGAAGCACTAACTCCCGAGTTTATTGAATATGCTAAGCAAACGATTTTAAACGCTCAGGCGATGGCGGCAGAGTTTATAGCCCGGGGTTATAAAATTATTTCTGGCGGTACAGATAATCATTTAATGGTGATTGATTTATCTAATAAAGATCTGGCTGGTAAAGAAGCCGAAAAAATATTAGAAATGATTGGCATCTCTGTTTCACGCTCCACTATTCCTAACGATCCTAATCCACCACTAAATCCGTCAGGTATAAGAATTGGTACAGCGGCGGCCACTACTAGGGGCATGAAGGAAGCAGAAATGAAATTAATTGTTGAATATATTGATGAGGCTTTTAACAATAGAGATCAAGAGGAAAAATTAGTTTTATTAAAACAAGCAGTTAAAGAACTGTGTGGCAAATTTCCGATTCCGACAAAATAAAAATAAACTTTAATAAATATGGTAAAAAAGATTGATGGTCGGGCGATAGCGGAACGAATTAAAGACAATATCGCTAAAGAAATATTTGATTTTCATGGACCAAGACCAAACTTGGCCATTATTTTAGTAGGGGAAAGAGAGGACTCTAAACTTTATGTTTCTTTAAAAGAAAGAGAAGGGAAAAAAGTGGGGGTTGATACCCATTTATATAGGTTAGAAGAAACTACTTCAGAGCAAGAAATTTTAGATACTATTAATTTTTTAAATAATGATCCCTTAATAGACGGTATTTTACTGCAACTACCTTTGCCGGCTAAATTTGATACCGATAAGATAATTAGAGCAATTAAATCTGATAAAGATGTTGATGGTTTTCATCCAGAGCATCCTGATTTTATTGTTTCTCCAGTGATAGCAGCAGTGGCTGCTTGTTTAGAGGAAATAAGTTTTATAAGTGCTAATAAGACAGTTTGTGTTTTTTATAATTCTAAGGTTTTTGGCGAGGGTGTTAAAAAAATGCTTGAAAATAAGGGGCTAGAAGTTTTACCGCCGGAGAAATCGGACGAGGCTGATGTTTTGGTTAGCGCTTTAGGATTACCACATTCCATTAAAAAAGAAATAATTAAAAAGGGCGTGGTGATGATTGATATTGGAACTACTAAAGTTGAAGGAAAAGTTTTGGGGGACATTGATTATGAGGATGTTAAAGATAAGGCAGAATATATTACACCCGTTCCAGGAGGAATTGGCCCAATGACGATTGCTTTTTTGTTTCAAAATGTTTTAGAAATTTTTAAGAGAAAGCAGAATGATCAATAAGCAAAAAGAACAACTTAAGGAGCTTTTAAGGATCCATTTTCAATATGGATCTTTTCGTCCAGGACAAGAAAAAGCGATTGATAATATTTTAGAAAAGAAAAATACTTTAGTGGTTTTACCAACTGGTGCGGGGAAGTCTTTAATTTATCAATTATCAGCCTTAGTGTTAGAGGGGATAACGATGGTTATTTCTCCTTTAATTGCTTTAATGAAGGATCAGGTTGATTCTTTGGAGAAAGTTGGCATACCAGCGACTTTTATTAATTCTTCAATTTCACCCCAAGAGACAGCAAAGCGCTTAGTTCAAATTAAAAGTGGTTTTTATAAAATTGTTTATATTGCCCCCGAACGTTTTTATAACCAAGCATTTATTACTGAATTAAAAAAGATAAAAGTTTCTTTATTTGCCGTTGATGAAGCACATTGTATTAGTCAGTGGGGGCATGATTTTCGTCCAAGTTATTTACGACTGAAAGAAGCTATAAAATTTGTTGGTTCTCCAGTGGTGATTGCTTTAACAGCCACAGCAACACCAGAGGTTCGTGATGATATTATTAAACAATTAGAGTTAAAGGACCCAGAGGTAGTTATCACTGGTTTTGCCCGGCCTAATTTACAATTTGCGGTTGTGCCAGCGGCTAATGGCAAAAAAATTGAAAGCATTGTTGATTTATTAACTTCTGACGCAGCTCTAGGTTCAGGCATTATTTATGTAGGGACACGTTCTAAAGCTGATGAACTAGTTGAAGTATTAACTGATCATGGAATTAAGGCCGTGGTTTATCATGCTGGAATGGACGCGGAAAGTCGGAATTGGGTGCAGGAAAAATTTATGACCGGTGATGCTCAAGTAGTAGTAGCTACTAATGCTTTTGGTTTAGGCATTAATAAAAAAGACATTCGTTTTGTTATTCATCATGATTTGCCGGGAACAATTGAAGCTTATTATCAAGAGGCGGGACGAGCCGGGCGTGACGGGCAGCCAAGTTTTTGTCTCTTGTTCTATCATCAACAAGACCGATATTTAAGGGAGTTTTTTATTAAAGGAGACAATCCCGATCCAAACATTATTTTAGAAATTTATGATTTTTTATTACGCCGGGTTAGTTTAGAAATTGATGAAAGTGCTTCAATTTTATTGACTTATGCTGAAATTGCTCAGAGTCTTTCGGAATCTGTACCAGAGATGGCGATTGGTACGGCGTTAAAAATTTTAGAAAAAGAAGGATATATTTCTCGGCCGAAAGAAAAAACAAGTAATTCTTTTTTGAAAGCAAAAAAAGATTGGTTAGAAATAATGGCGTCTATTAGTAAGCGAGCTAAAAGCCAAATGGAAATAGCAGAAAAATTAGGCGAACGTTATTTATCAGAATTAATGACGGGCTGGGATTTTAATCCAGAAGAAGTGGCTATTGTGTTGAAGGTAAAAAAAGACGCATTGCTCCGGGTAGTGAAAAAATTAGCAGAAAAAGATTTAGTTGAATATCGGCCACCATTTCGTGGGACGGAAATAAAAATTTTAAAAATAGTTGAACCGGGCGATGTTAATCTTGATTATAAGGGACTAAAAGCCAAAGCGGCGCGAGCTTATGAAAAATTAGATGAAATGGAAAGTTATGTTTATCAGCTCGGTTGTCGTCAGGAATATATTTTAAAATATTTTGGTGATGAAAATGCTCGGCCTTGTGGTCGGTGTGATAATTGTTTAAAAATGAATCAGATTAAGGCGCGGGGCGGCGAAGACTATACTAAGAAGGAATATTTAAGTTGTTAGATTAATTTTTAATTGAAAACATGAAGGCGGAAAAGGTGCAAAAATTATTAGCGATGGTGTGTCGTAATTATCAAGATATTGCGACTGATTTTGATATCACAAGAAAAAAAGAAATTTGGCCGGAGATAAGAGTTTTGGCTGAAAAAGTGAAAGATGGAGATCGGGTTTTAGATTTAGGTTGTGGTAATGGTCGTTTATTAGAGGCCTTAAAAGAAAAGCAGATTAATTATTTAGGAGTTGATAATAGCGCTAACTTAATTTCTTTAGCTAAAAATAATTATCCGCATAAACAATTTATTGTGGCTAATATTTTAGATCTAGATAGTTCTGACGAGGTTATTGGCAATGATTATAATTTTATTTTTTGCCTAGCTGTTCTTCAGCATCTTCCGGGAGAGGAATTAAGGGTGAGAGCCTTAAAAGAGATGGCTAAGAGATTAAAAGAGAGCGGTGAAATCATTATTAGTAATTGGAATCTCTGGGCTTTTAAAAAGCATCGTCAGCAATTAATTAAAAATTATTTTTTAAAATTATTCGGCGGTTATGACTTTGAGGCAAATGATTTAATATTTCCTTGGAAAAATTCTCAAGGAGAGGAGAAGACGAATCGCTATTATCATGCCTTTACTAAAAGAGAATTAAAGAAATTAGCAGGGTTAGCGGGTTTAAAAATACTTTCTTGTAAAAAGGAGCGAAATAATTTTTGGTTAATTTTGAAAAAATAATTTTTCTTTTAGCTAGTTTTTAGTGTATAATAAAAAATAATAATAAAAATAATAAATATAATTTTATGTCACAAGCCTTAGAAATAACCAGCAATAATTTTGCTACCGAAGTTTTAAAAGCAGATACACCGGTTTTAGTAGATTTTTGGGCACCTTGGTGTATGCCCTGTAAGATGATGAGCCCAATCCTTGATGAATTAGCCGCAGAAATGGCTGGCCAAATTAAAATTGTGAAAGTAAACACTGATGATGCCGCTAATCAGGATTTAGCAACTGAATATCAAATTCAAAGCATCCCGAATATGAAATTATTTAAAGGCGGACAAGTTATCGGTGAATTTATTGGTTTGCGCAATAAAGAATCTCTAAAAGAGGAAATTGAAAATTTACTTAAATAAAAGATTAATTAATTTATTAAGTAAATAATTTAATTAAAAGTAAAGATTAAAAAAGACTGTCAATTAAGACAGTCTTTTTTTTATTTAAAGTGTTAAATTTTTATTTAGTTGCAATCATAATTAGCTGAGTTGGAGCTTGTGCCGAAACCAAAACCGGCGGAAGGGGAAGCACTAGAAAGAGCAGCTTGGCATTCTGCTGGTTGCTCATTAAAAGCGCTGCAGATGGTTGTTAAAAGAGAGGCACTATCACGATTGCTTTGGATGTTTTCACCATTAATAATCAAAGTTGGTGAACCACCGACGCTATATTTAAGGTTATCGTCTTTGTGAACATTAAAGCTAGGGAAACTTCCCTGATAGTCAACTTGGTTTTTAAAGTTAGCGGTGACCTTAAACTCTTTATCAGTTTTAGTAACACAATTATTAATAGCCTTTTCGTTTATTTTAGCTTCACTTAAACAAGCACTTGTTTCACCGGCCTCTAAAAAGCAATTTAAATAAGCTCCTAATTTAGTTGGCGCTTCTTTTTGGACGCAGTATTGGATTAAATTTTCTTGTAATTCTTGTTCACCATGCATAGCATAGTTACAGAACTTTAATTGAAAATCAATTTTATCACCAAGGGTTTCTAGGACCGATAAAAGACCTTTTTCAATTTGGATACTGTAAGGACAATAGCTCATTACAAAAAGCTCAACTACTGGCTTGTCATTTTTAGTAGTTACGGTAGCGCTTGGAGTTTGTGAGGCGCTGCTATTATTATTCATTACATATTCTTCTATTTCTTTAATATCTAAAGCTTGAGGGAAGAATAATCGTCCATCTTTAGTAAGATATGATTCTACAAGATCACTGGTTACATCAATGCTAAGTTTATATAAACCATATTCAGTGACCACATCTTTAACAATTGCTTCGCTGCCTGGCTGCATTAAATAAGTGTTAATAAAGTTAGTTGCTACCTCTTTAGCTTCTTCAACACTAATGTTTTTTCCGGGCTTGATTATATTTTTTTCATCACGATCTTTAACTAAAGTTAAAGAAATGATTAGGCCAGCAATAATTAGCAGAGCAATAATAATCCAAATTGTTGGCGAAGTCTTTTTTTGCTTAAAAGCAGAAAGAAATTTTTTCATATTATTTATAATTATTTAATTATTAAGTATTAATAATTTTTATAGACCCTTTAATTATAATAAAAATTATCTCTGTCGTCAAAAATAGGTACCTAATTTTATTTGATAGTTTTTAAAAATTCAGTTAATTCACTAGGCATTTCTAAGGAGAAATTTTTGCTTTCCCCCTTTAAATCTTTAAAGCTTAATTTAGTGGCAACTAAAAATATTCTTCCTAGAGGATTTTTTTGATTTCTAATTTTTGCTTTTTTATTAAAATAAAGGGAATCGCCAACTAGGGGATGACCCAGAGCAAAAAAATGAACACGAATTTGGTGGGTTCTGCCAGTTTTTATGTTTACTTGAACTAAAGTGAAATTGATGAAGCGCTGGATGACCGTATAGAGAGTAATAGCTTCGCGGGCCTTAAAGAAACCTTCAATATTGCCTTGATCGCGACTAGTTGGGTGGCGACGACTTAAAAGATTAACAGCGTTGTTTGGGAGAGCAGCCATTTTATGGCCTGCTTGAGAGCGTTTTATGGGAAAGTTTATTTCCCCCGAATCATTAAGTATTTTGCCGTGCACTAAAGCTAAATATTCTTTGTTAACATCGCGATCTTTAAATTGATTTTTTAAGTGTAAAAAAGTTTCTTGATTTTTAGCGATTACCATTAAACCACTAACCTCTTTATCTAGGCGATGAACAATTCCCGGACGAAGAGAGTTATCGCCAACTGTTTTTATTTCTGGATAACGCTTAATTAATAAGTCAGCTAAGGTCACCTCTTTAATATTGCCACCACCATGCACAGCCAAGCCGGCCGGCTTATTTATTACTAAATAATCTTTAGTTTCAGAAATAATTTCAGGAAAAGTAATGGTTGTCATAATAATTAAATTAGATATATTTACAGATTAATTCCGGGGCTATAGCTTTGTCCGCCACCCTTGCTTTGTTTTTTAAAAATAGATTTTAAATCAGCTGATTTTATACCACCAATCAAATATAGAAAAATAAAATAAAGGGCGCAAGCAATCAGAATAATTAAAATGAGTTGACCAATTCCTTGGTTGGCATAATCAGCGGAGAAATAAAGAAAAATACCCATGACTAAGCTGGCTAATAAAGATTTTAGGCTAATTTTTAAATTAGGTAAGAAATGAACATATTTAAAAACGCAGTAGGCGGAGAAAAGAGCGATTAATACTTCACTATAGATAGTTACGGCCGCTGCGCCGATATAGGAATACCGAGGAATTAAATAAAAATAGGCTGCTAGAGCGGTGATGCTAGTAAAAAGATAAAAAGCAATCATTTTCTTTTGTTGATTAATAGCAATAATGGCATGAGAAAACATTGTTCCTAAAAAGATAGCTACAACGGCATAAATTAATATTTTTAGAATATCGCCGGCTAGAGCAAAATCTGCTCCAGCGACAAAAGTCATGATTTGGCGACCAAGAAATTCTGAGCCGATAATTAGAGGAATAGCGATGATGGCCATAAAATCAAAAGATTTTTGTAGTACTTTTTTAAAATAATCCTTGTTATTATTAACCCAGGAAGCAGTTAATATCGGTAAAATTAAACCAGCAAACATAAAAGGAAGAGTGGTTAAGACATCAATTATTTTATAGGTAGCGCCATAAAGACCAACTACTTCTGGTTCTTTAAATAAAGATAAAATAAGGGTATCAGCTCGTAAATAAATAAGATTTAAAATAATGGTAATAGCTAGTGGCCAAGAGCGACTAATAATTTTTTTCCATAAAGATAAATCAAATTCAAGTTTGATGAAAGCAAATTTAAGAGAAAAGAAATAGTGTAATAAAAAGCTGACTAGACTAGAAGCGACAGTGGCTATTAAAATACCATTTAAGCCCCAACCAAGTTTTTGGGCAATAATAATTCCAATAAGTAGGGCAACCCGACTAATAACTTCAGCCAGAGCGGATCGCTCCATACATAGTTTTTTCTGGAATAAGCCAACGATAACTTGGTTGAGAGCGGGAAAAACAAAAGAGGCGGCAGCTATTAAAACACCAATCTTTATAGTTCCGCTATAAGGAAAGAAAATAACAGATAGAGGCGCTAGTCCGATAAAAATTAAGGCTGAAACTAAGCGCAAACTAAAAAGATTGTTTAGTATTTTATTTTCATTATCCTTTTCGCCGCTAATCATTTGGACAGTAATTAAGGTAAGTCCTAAATCAGCGATAGTGGCGAAAAAAGTTAAAAAAGTGGTAATGGTGGTATATTCACCAAAACCAGCTTGGCCTAAATAACGAGTTATTAAAGCCAAAGAAAAAAGACCAAGAATAGTGGCGATTATTTTGCCGATAATTTGGGCTAAAGTATTATGTGCAATTTTTTTTGCTAAACTCATTTTTCTTGTATTTTTAGGGGTGGTTTTGTATAATAAGAATAGATCTTTGCTCGCGCAAAGATAGATTATGAATCATAATAATTATAACATATTTATGAAAACTTTTAGAAAACAGCTTCTCTCTTTCGCCCTGTTAATGATTTTAAGCTTAATTATTGTGCCAGCTTCTACTCCAGCATTAGCTGATGTCTCTTTAATTGATAGCCAGGTCGGAATAAATGAAATTGGCTCTGCTTATGGCGGCAGGGTAATGGATGTGCGTGTTATTGTGGCTCGGATTATTATTTTAGCTTTGCAGCTTTTGGGAGTAATTTTTTTGAGTTTATTAATTTTTGCTGGTTTCCAATGGATGACCGCTGCTGGCAATGAGGATAAAACTAAAAAGGCAATGACCCAAATTAAAAATGCGGTGATTGGCTTAATTATTGTTTTAGCTTCTTGGGCTCTAACTCTTTTTATAATCAGAGCCCTAGATTTGTCAATAAAAGGTTATAAAAGATTTCTTTTTTAAAATTAAAAGGAAGTTAAGTGAAGTTTAGTGAGTTTTTTGACAAAAATAATTAATGTGGTATCATATTTAGTAGAAAGCTAGTTGTTTCCGACAATTAGCTTTTTCTATAAATATATATAAAATACATAAAAATACATAAAATATATGTCTGAAATTAATACAGCGATTAAACAATTATGCGAAGAAAAGAATCTTGATTATCAATCGGTAATTTCGGCGATTGAGCTAGCTTTAGCGGCTGCCTATCGTAAAGATTTTGGCGAACGTAATCAAAATATTCGTGTTAAATTTGATCCAGTTACCGGTGAATCAAAGATTTTTGATGTGAAAACAGTAGTGGAAAATTTACCGGAAGCAGAAGAAGCGGAAATGTTGAAAAATTTATATAATCCAGCTCCCGTTGAAAAAAAGAAAGAAGAGTTTAGCGAGGAGACACGTAGTTTTTATGTTGTTGAGGAGGAGTCTAGTGAAGAAGAAAAGAAAAAATTTAATCCCAAAACTGATATTCAATTAAAAGAAGCCATGATTTTAAAACATGGTGCTAAAATTGGTGATGAAATAGTAACTGATTTGCCGATTCCAGAAAGCTATGGTCGGATGGCAGCCCAAACTGCTAAACAAGTTATTATTCAAAAACTACGAGAGATGGAAAGAGATATGATTTTTGGTGAATTTAAAGATAAGGAAAATGAGGTGGTTTCTGGTATTGTACAACGTCGTGAGGGTCGTTTTGTTTTTGTTGATTTAGGTAAAGCAATTGGCATTTTGCCGGCTGAAGAGCAAATTTTTAGCGAACGTTATAATCCGAATGATCGCATTAAGGTTTTTATTAAAGAAGTACGTGAAGGACATAAGGCTCCAGAAATAGTTTTATCTCGTCGCAGTGAAGAAATTTTAAGAAAAGTATTTTATTTAGAAATCCCAGAAATTTCTAATGGTTTAGTAGAAATCAAGGGGATTGCGCGTGAAGCGGGTTCTCGCTCTAAAGTAGCGATTTGGAGTGATGCTGAAAATGTTGATCCAGTTGGATCTTGTGTTGGGCAACGAGGCAGTCGTATCCAAACAATTATTAATGAGCTTGGTGGAGAAAAGATTGATATTATTGAATGGAATGAAGACGCGGCTAAATTTATCGCCAATGCGCTAGCTCCAGCTAAAGTGATTTCTATTGAGCTTGATGAGGAGGAACATAAAGCGATCGTGAAAGTTGATTCTGATAAGTTGTCTTTGGCTATTGGTAAAAATGGTCAAAATGTTCGTTTAGCAGCTCGTTTAACTGGCTGGAAAATTGATATTATTGAGGCAGCTGAGGATGGAGAAAAGAAGATTGTAGAAAGTGATGGTGAAAATACTAAAATGACTGAAGAAACCGAAGAGACTAAAGAAGTTAAAGAAAGTGAGGTTGTTAAGGACGAGAATAATGAAGAAGAAAAAAAGGAGACAGAAAAAGCTAAAGAGGAAATTGTTGAAGAAAAATTAGCAAAATAAATAAATATAAATATAATTTTAAACATTATGACAATGACATTATTTATTATCGGATGCGCTTTAGTGGCCATTATTTATGGTGGCATTGTAATTGCATCAATCTTACGTTTACCGGAGGGCAACGATAAGATGAAAGAAATTGCTCAGGCGATTCAAGATGGAGCAAAAGCTTTTCTTAATCGTCAATATAAAACTGTGGCGATCGTCGCTATTGTTTTATTTTTAATTATTGGTTTTATCCCATCATTGGGCTGGACGACAGCTTGGGCTTTTATTATTGGCGCCGCTTTATCAGCTTTAACTGGTTATATTGGAATGTTTGTTAGTGTGCGCGCTAATGTACGTACAGCGGAAGCAGCTCGTGGTGGTCTAAAGAAAGCTTTAAATGTAGCGGTTAAAGGTGGTAGTGTTACTGGCATGTTAGTGGTTGGTTTAGCTCTTTTAGGGACAGCTGGTTTTTATTTTTTAACACGTGATTTGCAGGCAATTATTGGTTTTGCTTTTGGTGGTTCTTTAATTTCTATTTTTGCTCGCCTAGGAGGAGGTATTTACACCAAGGCTTCTGATGTCGGAGCTGATTTAGTTGGTAAAGTGGAAGCCAATATTCCAGAAGATGATCCTCGTAATCCAGCAGTGATTGCTGATAATGTGGGTGATAATGTGGGTGATTGTGCTGGTATGGCCGCTGATTTATTTGAGACTTATGCGGTGACTTTAATTGCCGCCATGGTTTTAGGTGCCTTAACTTTCCCGGGTAATGACAATATTATATTATTCCCATTAATTCTTGGCTCAGCTTCAATCATTGTTTCTATTATTGGAATTTTCTTTATTCGTTTGGGTAAGAAAAATAAAATCATGCCGGCTTTGTATAAAGGATTAATTGCTTCTGGAGTTTTGGCAGCGATTGCTTTTTATCCAATCACTAAATATTTGATTAGTGGTGCTTTGAGTTGGAAACTTTATTTAGCTAGTTTAATCGGTTTAGCGGTAACTGGCTTGTTAGTTATTATCACTGAATACTATACTTCAACTGCTTATAAGCCAGTTAAAGAAATTGCTGAGGCTTCAACAACTGGCAGCGGCACTAATGTTATTGCTGGCTTAGCTGTTTCCATGAAATCTACCGCTTTGCCTATTTTAGTTATTTGTTTAGCTATTCTAGGAGCTTATTCTTTGGCAGGCTTATATGGCATTGCGATTGCGGCCATGGCTATGTTATCAATGGCTGGCATTATTGTTACTATTGATGCCTATGGTCCGATTACTGATAACGCTGGCGGTATTGCTGAAATGGCTGAATTAGGTGAAGATGTGCGCAATATTACCGATCCATTAGATGCGGTTGGTAATACCACCAAGGCAGTTACTAAAGGCTATGCCATTGGCTCAGCAGCCTTAGCGGCTTTAGTTTTGTTTGCTGATTTTACTTTTAAGATAAAAGGTTCAGGTGGGTCAGCACAGTTTTTAATTGATAATCCTTATGTGCTAATCGGTTTATTTATCGGTGGCGCGCTACCCTATTTATTTGGTGCTATGGCGATGCAGGCAGTTGGCAAAGCAGCCGGTTCGGTGGTTGAAGATGTACGGGCCCAGTTTCGGGAAAAAACTGGCATCATGTCTGGCACTGAAAAACCAGATTATGGCCGCACTGTTGATATTGTGACTAAAGCGGCTATTCGGGAAATGATTATTCCAGCCTTAATCCCCGTTGTCGTGCCTATCCTTGTTGGTTTTCTCTTTAATTTAATTGCTCCAGGTCGTGGTGTTGAAGTTTTAGGTGGTTTACTTGTGGGTTCAATCGTGACCGGTATTTTTGTAGCAGTTTCCATGACTTCTGGTGGAGGTGCTTGGGATAATGCAAAAAAATATATTGAATTAGGTAATTTTGGTGGTAAAGGTTCAGATGCCCATAAGGCCGCAGTGACTGGTGATACAGTGGGTGATCCGTATAAAGATACGGCTGGCCCAGCAATCAATCCAATGATTAAAGTTTTAAATATTGTTGCTTTGTTGATTGTTGGTTTGTTGCTCTAAGACAGATAAAATATATAAATATATGCAAGTAAGTAAAAAAGATTTAGCGAAATCGCAAATTGAATTAACGGTTGAGTTGAGCGTTGAAGAGTTTGCGCCCTATATTGAAAAAGGAGCGAAAAAAATATCTGAAGAGGTGAAAGTGGAAGGCTTTAGAAAAGGCAAGGTTCCTTTAGAAATTTTGAAACAAAAAGTTGGTGAAATGACTATTTTAGAGGAAGCAGCGAATATGGCTATTCATAAAACAATTGATGAGGCAGTTGAGAAGAATATTACAGATCGTCAAGCAGTGGGACAACCACAAGTTAATGTAACTAAACTAGCTCCAAATAACCCGCTGGAATATAAAGTTGTTGTTTCAATTTTGCCAACTATTGTTTTAGGAAAATATAAAGATTTAGGATTAAAAACTGAAAAAATTGAAGTTAGTGATAAAGAGGTTGAAAAAACAATTAATGAGTTGCGAGAAATTCGGGCGCAAGAAGTTTTAGTAGACAGAGAAATAAAGAAAGGCGATAAAGCGATTATTGATATTAAGATGTTAAAGGGAAATGTGCCGCTTGAAGATGGTGATCATAAAGAGTTTAGTGTATTAGTTGGTAAAGATTATTTTGTTCCTGGTTTTGATGCTCATTTAATTGGCGCTAAACAGGGAGAGGAGAAAAAATTTAATTTAGTTTATCCAGAGAAACATCATCGCCAAGATTTAGCTGGTCAGAAAATTGATTTTGTTGTTAAGATTAAAAGTGTTTATGAAAGAACTCTACCAGAACTTAATGATGAATTTGCTACTTTTTTCCAACTTAAAAATCTTGATGAATTAAAAAAGGGTATCAAGGAAAATATTGAACATGAAAAACAGCATCAAGCTGATATGCGCAATGAATCAGAGTTAATTGGTCAGATTGTGGCTGGTACTAAATTTGGAGAGTTGCCAGAAGAAATAATTAATAGTGAAAGTCGTAACATGTTGGCTGAATTAGAGCAGAGCATTCTTCGTCAAGGAGGAAAATTTGAAGATTACCTTAAGCATTTAAAAAAGACAAAGGAGCAGTTAATTTTAGACATGCTGCCAAACGCGATTAAGCGTGTTAAATCTGCTTTAGTTATTCGCGAGTTAGCTATTGTGGAAAAGATTGCTGCTACCGAAAAAGAAATTAATGAAAAAATTGAGGAAATAAAAAAACAATATGCTGGTAATAAGGAAATTTTAAAGATGCTGGAGGAACCGGGTTATCATCGCTATGTCAGTAATATTTTAACTAATGAAAAAGTGATAGCAAAATTAAAGGAATGGAATTATGCCCCAATTGGCGATAAACAAAAGAGCTAAGTTTGATTATGAGATCCAGGAAAAATATGAAGCGGGTCTGGTTTTGTTTGGTCATGAAGTAAAAGCAGCGCGCGCTGGTCAAATTAGTTTAAAAGGAAGCTATATCAGCGTGCGTACTAAAAATGGTCGGCCAGAATTATACTTGATTAATTGCCAAATATCTCCCTATAAAAATGCTGGCCTCATGCTACATTATGATCAGTACCGAGAGCGTAAACTACTTTTAAAAAAGAAGGAAATCAATTATTTATTAGGCAAGAAGCTAGCTGAGGGCTTGACACTAATCCCGTTGAAAATATATACTAATCATAGTTTTTTGAAGCTTGAGTTTGCGGTGGCTAAGGGGAAAAAGAAATACGATAAGCGGGAAACTATCAAGAAAAGGGACGTTGAAAGAAGGCTGAGAACGTTAACAAAAAGAGGTTAAAAATTTTGTTGAGGGGATGTCAGGTATCGACAGTCAGAGCTTTTTCTAAATATTCAGAGCGTGCTTAGCTAACCACGTTAAACTGGTTAAAAAAGACAAATGCCAAAAAGGCAAGAGCATTTACTTGGGCAACCCCAAGTTATGCCCCAGTTATGGCTTAATAAATAAGGCCGTAACCATCGGTAGGCGGTGAGTCTTCATAGCCGTTAACCGGTGTCATGAACATGAGGATAGAAATTATTTGCTCCTGACAAATAATTTTGAAACAAAATTAGGATCGCCTCAAACGCTTTTGTCCGGTTTCTGATGTTTGGGGTTAAAAAAATAAATCGGTCTAACTTTGTAAATGTATTTAGAAAAACTGATTGGACATGGGTTCAACTCCCATCATCTCCACTTAAATTAAATGAGCCGCGGTGGCGGAATTGGTAGACGCGCTGGACTTAAAATCCAGTTGTAGCGATACAGTGCGGGTTCGATTCCCGCCCGCGGCACCGTTAAAATAAGGAGTTGCGGGTATCGTATAGTGGCTATTATGCGACCTTGCCAAGGTCGAGAGACGGGTTCAATTCCCGTTACCCGCTCTAGCAATAAAAAAGAGGTCTAAAAGGGCTTCTTTTTTATATTGACAAAGTTTTATTTTTGTGCTATAATATAATTATAGTGATTGTTCTTTAAAATTAATGAACCTTAATAACATAACAATGGAAGAAATTTTGGCCTCATCAAAGGGGCAAGTGCCGGGTAGTAAGACTACTAGGCAAACGAGGAAACAGCTGTGGACAACTATTGGTGTTGCCATGGCCAGTTTGATAATTTTTTTAGGGAGAGAGGAAGTCCTAGCGGTCTTTTTCCTCTTCATTCTAATGTTTCAGTTATTTTTATACAAAAAGCTGAGACAGACCTACACCAAGAAGGTGGAAGAAGAGAGAACAAAAATTAAGGATTTCATGAGAGCAATGAGAGCTTTCATTGCTATCAGTGTCACAGTAATCTTTATGTACTGGGCCTTGATCCTTATATAATATAAGGTTCTCATAGTTCTTTCTAAATAAAAAAGGTCACTATAAAAATAGTGGCCTTTTCTCTTTTTAGAACATTATTGACAATTATGATATATTTATTTATACTTTAGTTAATTAATTAAATAAGCACCTATAATAAATTTTCCGGATTTTATGACTAAAAGTCTAGGTGGCCGGAAAACTTAGTCGCAAGACTGGGTTCAAGAAAACTTTTTTATTTTTAAAAGAAGTTTAAAATAATATGGAAGATAAAAAAATGGAAGAGAGTAGTGAGTTTGCTAAATTGCTTGATAAAGATACAATTAAAATTCCGCAAGTAGGAGATATCGTGAAGGGCAAGGTAGTTACCGCTTCAAAGTCTGAAGTTAAGTTGGATATTGATGGAGTTTTAATGGGTGTTGTTCGTGGCCCAGAGCTTTATAATGAAGTTGAGGCATTTGCTAATTTAAAACCAGGTGATGAGATTGAGGCGGCGGTTGTTGATGAAGAAAATGAAAATGGTGAATTAGAATTATCTTTTCGCCTAGTTGGTCAAGAAAAAGCTTGGCAGGAATTACGTCAGGCCTTTAAAGAAAAAACAGCGATTAAAGTTAAGATTGTTGATGCTAATAAAGGTGGCTTGTTAAGCCGTTATTGTCAAATTGATGGATTTTTACCAGTCTCTCAATTAGCTCCAGAAAATTATCCGCGAGTTTCGGGTGGAGATAAGAGTAAGATTTTAGAAAAATTAAAATCTTTTGTTGGTTCAGAATTTGAAGTAACGGTTATTACTTTAAACGAAGAAGACAATAAGGTTATTTTTAGTGAAAAAGATGTTTGGAATAAGAAACAAAAACCAGCTTTAGATAAATACCAAGTTGGCTTACAAGTTGAAGGCAAGATCACTGCGATTACTAACTTTGGTGTGTTTGTTATGTTTGGTGATAATATTGAGGGCTTGATTCATATTTCCGAATTAGCTTGGCAGAGAATTGATTCCCCAAGTGAAATGTATAAAGTTGGTGATAAGATTAAGGCAGAAATAATTTCTATTGATGGTGTTAAGGTTTTTCTAAGCGCTAAGAAATTATTAGCTGATCCTTGGCTAGAAGCCAGCGCTAAATATAAAATTGGTCAAGTTGTGCCGGGCACTATTTTGAAAGTTAACCCTTTTGGTTTATTTGTTAAATTGGATGAAGAAATTCATGGTTTGGCGCATATTAGTTTGTTGAATATTGGAGCGAAAGATAAAATCACTGACTTATATCAAGCAGGGGAAGAGAGAGAGTTTGAAGTGGTTAGTATTTCTCCAGCTGAACATCGCTTAGGTTTAAAATTAGCAACGGCTGAAAAAAAAGAGACTAAAGCTAAAGTAAGTAAAACTAAAAAAACTGAAGATAAAGCAGAAGTGAAAGCAGAGAAAAAAGTAAGTAAAAAAGAAAAAGAAGAAAAGTCTGATAAAAAAGCTAAAGAAGTAAAGTCAGAAAAAGGAGCTAAGTAAATTTAGTCTAAAGATACATAAAAAAGCGCCCAAAATACTCGGGCGCTTTTGCTAAAATCCATAATTTTAAAATTGCCAAAAACCATTTTATAGCTTATAATAAAGATAATTAAAATATAAAATTACCCTTAAATACAATGAAAAAGTTAATAAAAAATTTTTTATTTTTGTTTCTAATTTTCTTGATGGTCAGCACTATTTTTAGTTATTTTTTTGAGAATTCAACTAAACCGCAGACTGTTGGCATTGAAACATTGATCAAGCAAATTAATAATGAGGAAGTTTCCGAAATAATTATTAGTGGAAATAATATTTTAACGACCTTAAAGGATTCAACTAGAGAAAAAACTTTAAAAGAATCAAACGAATCTTTCTCAACTTTATTAAGTAATTATAATGTTGATCCAGCTAAGGCTACAGCGATAAAAATATCTGTTAAAGAAGATACGGCTTGGGATTATTTTTTAATTAATATTTTGCCTTTTCTTTTGCCATTTATTTTAGTTGGTTTTTTTCTCTTTTTTATGATGCGGGGTGTTTCTGGGGCTAATTCAAAGGCAATGAGTTTTGGTCAAGCAGCCGCGAAAGATGTTAAATTGGATAAAAAAAATAGAACAACTTTTAAAGATGTGGCTGGAGCCAAAGAGGCTAAGGAGGAGTTAAAGGAAATTGTTGAGTTTTTAAAATTTCCGAAAAAGTTTCATGATTTAGGAGCTAAAATTCCTCGTGGCGTTTTATTATTAGGAGCTCCAGGAACTGGTAAAACATTATTAGCACGTTCAGTTTCTGGTGAAGCGCAAGTTCCTTTCTTTCACATGTCTGGTTCAGAATTTGTGGAGATGTTTGTTGGTGTTGGAGCTTCACGTGTTCGCTCTTTGTTTGAAAAGGCGAAAAAAAATTCACCTTGTATTATTTTTATTGATGAAATTGATGCAGTTGGTCGTCGTCGTGGTTCTGGTTTAGGAGGTAGTCATGATGAACGAGAGCAAACCCTGAATCAGATTTTAGTAGAGATGGATGGCTTTGAGCCAACGCAAAATGTGATTGTTATTGCGGCTACTAATCGTCCAGATGTATTAGATCCAGCTTTACTTCGTCCAGGCAGGTTTGACAGACGAGTAATAATTGATTTGCCAGATTTACAAGATCGCGAAGATATTTTACATGTTCATGCGCGCCAAAAACCTTTAGCCAAAGAAGTTGATTTAAAAAAGATTGCCCAGAGAACAGCTGGTTTTTCGGGAGCGGATTTAGCGAATATTTTAAACGAAGCAGCTATTTTAGCGGCCCGAGAAAATAGAAAAGAAATTATTAATGAAGATTTGTTTGAGGCGATTGAAAAGGTTATGATTGGCCCAGAAAGAAAGAACCGAATAATTACTGAGAAAGAAAAGAAAATTACTGCCTATCATGAAGCAGGGCATGCCTTAGTTTCTCACTTTTTACCTAACACTGATCCAGTACATAAGGTTTCCATTATTTCTCGTGGTGCCGCTGGTGGTTATACTTTGCAGGCAGCTTCTGAAGATAAACATTTTCACCCAAAGTCAGAGTTTATTTCCGATTTAGCTGTTTTATTGGCCGGTCATTTAACTGAAAAAACTATTTTTGGCGAAGTGACAACTGGAGCTACTTCTGATTTGCGCCGGGCAACTGCTTTAGCTAGAAGTTTAGTTACTGATTATGGCATGAGTGATAATCTTGGTCCGCGAACCTATGGTGAAAAAGAAGAAATGATTTTCTTAGGCAGAGAAATTCATGAGCAGCGAGATTATAGCGAAAAAGTGGCTGAAAAAATTGATGAAGAAATTGCTAATTTTATTAAACAAGGAGAGCAAAAAGCGCAGGCGATTATTGATGGTCAAAGAGACAAATTAGAATTAATTGCTAATACTTTATTAGAGAAAGAAACAATTGAGAAGGAAGAATTTGAAGAAATGATGGGACCAAAACCACAGGCTTAAGGCTAATCTTTAAGTTTAAATTTTAATTTGACTAATACAGTTATTAAGTTATACTAAAAAAAGGTAAAGATTAATTTATTTTTAAATTTTATGGCTAATCCAAAAAAACAGAAAACTCATTCCGCAACCCATAAAGGACGCTCTCATTTAGCTCTGAAAAAAGTTCCTTTAGCTAAGTGTTCAAAGTGCGGTAAAATGCGTAAGCCTCATACTGTTTGTACTTTTTGCGGTACTTATAAAAATCGTGAAGTATTAAAAATAGAATCGGCTAAAGCTGCTAAATCTACCAAGGCCGTTAAAAAATAATTATGTCTAATCGTCATTTAGCTCGGACAATTGCGCTACAAACGCTGTTTGCCTGGGACTTTAATGGAAAAAAAGACAGCGATTTAAAGCGGTTGACTGAGGAAAATTTTTCTAATTTTGCCCCTAATTTTGATGATGGTGGTTTTGTTAGAGATTTGGTGACTGGTATTCGTGATAATTATCAAAAAATTGATAATTATATTATTAAATATGCAACTGAGTGGCCCCTTGATCAGATTACGACTGTTGATCGTAATATTTTGCGCTTAGGTATTTATGAACTATTATATACAACCGTTCCGCCCCGAGTAGCTATTAATGAAGCGATTGAAATGGCGAAAAGTTTCGGTGGCGATACTTCTGGTAAGTTTATTAATGGTGTTTTAGGCGCTCTTTATAATGATGAGCCAGAAATTCAAAAACGTGATAATAAAGAAGAGATTGAAGCAGCTAAAGCAGAGGCGGCTAAACAAGAAAATAATCCAGAGAGTGAAAGCGAGAAAAAAAATAATTAATTATGTCAGCTAGTGATTTAGAAAAATTAGAAAAAAGATTAGGAGTGGTTTTTAAAAATAAAGACTTGATTAGACAGGCCCTGGTTCATCGTTCTTATTTAAACGAGCATCCTGATTTTCATCTTGGACATAATGAGCGCTTGGAATTTTTAGGAGATGCTGTTTTAGAAATTGTGGTAACTGAATTTTTATATTTGAATTTTCTCTCTACCCCAGAGGGTGATTTAACAAACTGGCGCGCTTCCTTGGTTAATGCCAAAATGCTTTATAAGGTGGCGGCGGAATTAAATATTGAAGAATGTTTATATTTATCTAAAGGGGAGATGCGTGATAAAAATAAGAAGTCACGTCAATTCATTTTAGCTAATGCAGTTGAGGCGATTATTGGCGCAATTTATCTTGATCAAGGAATGAATGCGGCTAAAAAGTTTATTTTAAAAAATGTAGTTACTAAACTTGATGATATTTTAAGAAATCAGAAATATCTTGATCCGAAATCACGTTTTCAAGAAAAAACACAAGAGCAAAAAGGAATAACTCCACATTATCAAATTCTAGATGAGGTTGGCCCCGATCATGCTAAGATTTTCACTGTCGGACTTTATATTGGAGAGAAATTAATTGTTACTGGCAAAGGCTCATCAAAACAAGAGGCGCAGATAGAGGCGGCAGCGGCTGGATTAAAGAAAATGGGTTGGTAAAATAAAAATTAAATTGTATGGAAATAAATAATTTATTTAAGTTAGCCGCTGAAAAAAAAGCTTCGGATATTCATCTGCTCTTTGGCCTACTACCTACTTTTCGGATTGATGGGAAATTGGTAAAAATAAATGAAATTATTCCTGAAGGAAATTTTTCCAAACTAACTGAAGTTGATTTAGATAATTTTTTAAACGCTCTTTTAAGCAAAGAACAAAAGGAGCGTTTTTTTGATAAGCGCGATCTAGATCTTAGTTATCAAATTGATGATTATCGTTTTCGGATTAACTGTTCGTTTGAGAAAAATAATATTAGTATAGTTGCTCGCATAATTGATAAACATCAACCCACTCTTGAGGAGATTGGCTTGCCACCAGCAGTTGCAAAATTATTAGACTTGCCTCAAGGTTTTATTTTGGTTACCGGCCCAACTGGTTGTGGTAAATCAACTACCTTAGCAGCGATGATAAATTATATTAATAATCATCGTCGTTGTAATATTGTTACTCTAGAAGATCCGATTGAATATGTTTTCACACCAAATAAAAGTATTATTGCACAAAGACAGCTAGGGAGTGACATGATTAGTTTTTCGGCTGGTTTAAAACATGTGTTGCGCCAGGATCCAGATGTGATTATGTTGGGCGAAATGCGCGATCCAGAAACAATTGCCACGGCAGTGACTTTGGCTGAGACCGGGCATTTAGTTTTAGCAACTTTACACACATATAGTGCTGCTCAAACTATTGATCGTATTATTGATGTTTTTCCGCCTAATCAGCAAAAACAAATAAAATCTCAACTATCTTTAGTTTTAACAGCAGTTATTTCGCAACGTTTGTTAACTAAAATAGATGGTGGTCGCATAGCCGCTAGAGAAATATTGTTAAATAATGGGGCAGTCGCTAATTTAATTCGTGAAGGGAAAATAGCCCAAATCAAAAGCACAATTGAAACCCATTCTTCAGTTGGCATGATTACTCTTGATAAACATATTAAATATTTATTTCAAACCGGGAAAATTGAACGTGAAGAAGCGGCTCGCCATCTAGAGGATCCCGATATACTGGATAGTTAAAATTTATTTAAATTTTTGTTAAAAAATAGGTCAAAAAAAATAGCTAAAATTGGGCTATTTTTTTAACATTTTTTCCTCTTGACAATATTTTTAGAAAGGTTATAATTATTTACAGTTTTAACAGGACTAAAAAACCATAAAATAATATGCGTAAATCATTAAGAAACCATATTTATAAGCGATTCTAATTAATCAGCTATTTTGCTGTTTAGTAAGAACCGCGCCCAAGCGGTTTTTTTGTGCCCCTGAGTCCATTAACAATTCATGTCAGAGTAAAGACATCAAAAATATAAAGTAAGTAATCAACGTCTTATTTCCTTATTCTCAATTTTTCGTCCGAGAAAAAGGAGCTGTAAATAAGATGTTAAATACGCTTTAATACTTTAAGTATGAAAGCGTGGGAAAATCTCGTTAAGAGTATATGGCGGATGCCTTGACATAAGAAGACGATGAAGGACGTAGCAGCCTGCGATAAGCTGCGGTGAGGTGGCAAGCAACCTTTGACCCGCAGATCTCCGAATGGGGAAACCCCCTCTTTTGAAGAAAGAGGAAGCTTGACCTTTGAGGCAAGCTGGAAGACCCGGTGAACTGAAACATCTTAGTAACCGGAGGAAAAGAAAATAATAATCATTCCCTGAGTAGTGGCGAGCGAAAGGGGAGGAGTCTAAACCGATATAACTGCGTAGTTGGTCTAGTTCGCTAGATTGACTACAGAAGGTTCTGGAACCAGATGTTTTATCGGTGTTGCAAGACCTAGCGCCCGTTGCCAGATCAACGAGGCGAAGTAAAAAAAGACAATTTCTAATTGAAGGAGCTGGAAAGCTCGGCCAGAGACGGTGATAGCCCGGTAAGTGAAAGGAATTGACTCTTCGTGGCTAGTGTTCTTAAGTAGGGCGGGACTCGTGAAATCCCGTTTGAAGCCAGGTCGACTATGACCTAAGACTAAATACTTCTTATGATCGATAGAGAACAAGTACCGTGAGGGAAAGGTGAAAAGCATCCCGTTTAGGGAGGTGAAATAGTACCTGAAACCATATATTTACAAAGAGTCGGAGCCTCGCAAGGGGCGACGGCGTGCCTATTGAAGAATGAGCCAATGAGTTTGTTCTACGTGGCTGGCATAATCTCCTTTGGAGAGCATGCAGAGTGAAAGCGAGGGTTAACAGCCCGTTTGTGTATCACTCGCGTTGTACATGAGCATAAAAGTTCACGTAACGCGAGTGATACATTTGTCGCGTGGACAAGACCCGAAGCCGGGTGATCTAACCATGAGCAGGTTGAACTTCATCGAAAGATGAAGGGAGGACCGAACCCGTTAGTTGTGCAACACTATGGGATGACTTGTGGTTAGCGCAGAAATTGCAATCGAACTCGGCAATAGCTGGTTCTCCTCGAAATAGCTTTAGGGCTAGCGTCGGATGTTTATCTCAGGGGGTAGAGCACTGGATGAGGGCGGGTCGCAAGATACCGTCTTCAATCAAACTCCGAATACTTGGGAATATAATCCGGCAGTCAGACTACGAGCGCTAAGGTCCGTTAGTCAAAAGGGAAACAGCCCAGATCGTAATCTAAGGTCCCAAAATTTATGCTAAGTGTGAAAGGTGGTGTTGTGACTACGACAGTTAGGAGGTTGGCTTAGAAGCAGCCATCCTTTAAAGATAGCGTAATAGCTCACTAATCAAGTTGTTTCGCGCCGAAAATTTATCGGGGCTAAGCATAGTACCGAAGATACGAACTTTCTAATTAATTTTAGAAAGTGGTAGAGGAGCATTCTCTTCAGCGTTGAAGTCGTGTTGTGAGACATGGTGGAGCGAAGAGAAGGGAGAATGTTGGCATGAGTAGCAAAAAGGTGGGTGAAAACCCCGCCCATCGAAAATCTAAGGTTTCCTGGGCAACGAAAATCAACCCAGGGTTAGTCGATCCTAAGGTCTATCCCGTGTAGTGCGGGAGCAGCCGATGGATGAGCTGGTTAATATTCCAGCACTACTGTTGTTTTCCGAAGGAGGGACGCAACTTTCAGGTCTAAGCGTGCTATGGTATGTACGTTTTTTGCTCCAAGAAATGGTCTAGGCAAATCCGGACCAATAATTTCAAGGGGTTGAAAAGAGATAAAGCCGCAAGGTGGAATCAATTTAGGCGGATGAGTTGACTAGAAAAACTTCTAGGGCCAAGGCAACAGTAATCGTACCGTAAACCGACACAGGTAGATGAGGCGAGAAGCCTAAGATGTACGAGAGAAACTTCGTTAAGGAACTCGGCAAAACAGCGGCCGTAATTTAGAGATAAGGCCTGCCCCAGCAATGGGGCCGCAGCTAAAGAGCCCAAGGGACTGTTTATCAAAAACACAGCTCTCTGCTAACTCGCAAGAGGATGTATAGGGGGTGAAGCCTGGCCAGTATTCGAACGTTAAGAGGAGGGGTCAACCGCAAGGTGAAGCCTTGAATCCAAGCGCGAATGAACGCCGGCGATAACTATAATCGTCCTAAGGTAGCGAAATTCCTTGTCGGGTAAGTTCCGACCTGCACGAATGGCTTAACCACTTGGGCACTGTCTCAACGAAGTACTCGGTGAAATTGCAATACGAGTAAAGATGCTCGTTAACCACAGTTGGACGAGAAGACCCCGTGAAGCTTTACTACAACTTGATATTGAATTAGGGATACGCTTGTTCAGAATAGGTGGGAGCCTTCGGGCGCCAGTGAGATACCACCCTTGTTTATTTTTAATTCTTACCCGAAAATTTCGGGGACAGTGTCTGGTGGGTAGTTTGTCTGGGGCGGATGCCTCCCAAAAGGTAACGGAGGCGTTTACAAAGGTCAGCTATCCCGGAATGGAAACCCGGGAGATAGTGTAAAGGCATAAGCTGGCTTTACTGCGAGACTTGACGGTCAAGCAGTCGCGAAAGCGGAACTTAGTGATCCGACCATTCAATATAGGATGGTGGAAGCTCATCGGATAAAAGCTACTCCGGGGATAACAGGCTAGTCAGGTCCAAGAGTCCACATCGACGACCTGGTTCGGCACCTCGATGTCGGCTCGTCGCATCCTGGGGGTGGAGAAGCTCCCAAGGGTTGGGCTGTTCGCCCATTAAAGCGGCACGCGAGCTGGGTTCAGACCGTTTAGCGGCTAATTAATTTATTGGCCCTTAAACGCTCTGAATCCACGAGGTAAAACGACATAAATTACGGCGGCAATATTGAGTAATCAATATTTGGCAAAAAAGCTGACTCATATCGGTGAAGTCCTAGCAAAAATTGAAAAACAACCTGTCATATGTTAGGATAATATCGAGGGAAGTCACTTATGTTAAAATTAACGCAAACACAATTAGCTTATTTAGCAGGATTTATTGATGGCGATGGAAGTATTTATGCATAAAACATAAGTTGACCCCGTAGAGACTAAACGTCAGCCTCCCCCAAGCATTTCGGGATGAAGGTATAGTCCAATGCATTTAGTAATAAATGAAAACATGCGTAAGACAGGTCGGTCTCCTATCCACTGTGGTCGTGGAAACTTGAAGAGGCCCTTCCTTAGTACGAGAGGACCGGGAAGGACGAAGCTCTAGTGTACCTGCTGTTCTACCAAGGGCATTGCAGGGTAGCTACCTTCGGTTAAGATAAGCGCTGAAAGCATCTAAGCGCGAAGCTGTCTCTAAGATTAGGTTTCATAGACTGGTTAGAGAATATGACCTTGATAGGACGTACGTGTAAGTACAGCAATGTATTGAGCGGAGCGTTACTAATAAGTCGTAAGATTTTCCCACACTTTTGTAATTAAAGTATTTCTGATTCTTTATTGAGATGAATTATTTTTGTTAAAACAATGTTTGTTTATAAAAGACACCATTGTTCTGGTGGTTTGAGCGGAGGGGTCACACCTGATACCTTTCCGAACTCAGAAGTTAAGCCCTCCAGCGCCAATGATACTTGGGCCTGAGCCCTGGGAAAGTAGGTCGCCGCCAGAACAATGGTGTTTTTTTATTTTTTAAATTGTGAGTTTCTTAGAAAAATGCTAAAATATAAGGGGAATTTAAAGTAAATCCCTTTTATTTTTGCTAGATTTAATTAAAAATATTATGACTCGGATTATTATTTTAGCGGCCGGTAAAGGCACAAGAATGAATTCAGATCTGCCGAAGGTTTTAGTGCCGCTTCATGGTCGCCCAATGATTAAATACCTAATGGATTCAGTGGTAGCTGCTCAGGTTGATCCTCGGCCAATTATTATTGTTTCCCCAGAAAATAAAGAAATTATTAGTCAAGAATTAAAAAATTATAATGTTGATTACGCTATTCAAGAGCAGCAACTAGGTACTGGTCATGCAGTTGCTTGTGCTCAAGCAGTTTTAGCTAAGGAGTCAGAGCCGATTGATAATATTATTGTTCTTTATGGGGATCATCCTTTTTTAAAAAGTGATTCAATTAAAAAGTTTTCTAAACTGAATCCTGAAACGCTAACTATTATGCCGACAGTTTTACCTGATTTTAATGGTTGGCATCGTAATTTTTATCACTGGGGCAGAATAATTCGTGGGGCTGATGGAGAAGTAGAAAAAATTATTGAATTCAAAGATGCGAGTGCTGAGGAAAAATTAATTACAGAACTTAATCCGGGGTTTATGTGTTTTAATTATGATTGGTTATTTAAAAACATTAAAACGCTGCAAAATGACAATACTCAAAAAGAATATTATTTAACTGATATGGTTAAAATTGCTTTTAGTGAAGGACGAAAAGTGGGGACTGTGAATATTGAGCCACAGGAAGCAATGGGCATTAATAGCCAAGAAGAATTAATGATTGCTGAAAGCTTGTTAAATTAAATTTATTTATAAATTATGCGCCAGATTCTTGATCTCCATATCCATTCTTGTTATTCACGTGCCTGTTCGCCTAAATTAACACTCAAGAATATTGAAGCGACTTGTCGTGCTAAGGGAGTTGATATTATTGCTACTGGCGATTTTACTCATCCCGTTTGGTTTAAGGCAATTAAAACAGAGTTAAGGGAAACATTTTCTGGTTCGGGGTTATATAAATTAAAAACTGCAGTAGATGATAAAATAAAATTTATTCTTTCAACAGAGGTTTCTTTAGTTTATCAAGATCAGGGCAAGTGTCGGCGAATTCATTTAGTTATTCATGCCCCTTCAATTAAAGCGGCGGAAAAATTAAATAAGTTTCTGGCAAAGAAATACAATATTCACTCTGATGGTCGCCCAATATTAGGAATGGCTGCGCCAGAATTGGTAAAAATAGCTTTAAACATTGATGCCCATTTTTTAATTTACCCGGCACATATTTGGACTCCTTGGTTTTCAGTCTTTGGTTCACAATCTGGATTTGATAAATTAGAAGATTGTTTTAAAGAGCAGACTAAAAATATTTTTGCTTATGAAACTGGTTTGTCTAGTGATCCAGAAATGAATTGGCGTTGGTCGGCTTTAGATAATTTAACTCTTTTATCCAACTCTGATGCTCATAGTTTGGAAAATATCGCGCGTGAAGCAAATGTGATGGAAATTAGTGAACCAGTTAGTTATCAGAAAATATATAATAACATTAAAAACAAGCGAGGCATGATAGAGACTATTGAATTTTATCCCGAAGAAGGGACTTATCATTTTGATGGTCATCGGACTTGTCAATTTAGTTGTGCACCAAGTAAGAGTAAGAAGTTAAAAAATATTTGTCCAGTTTGCCACAAGCCATTAACTATCGGAGTTTTGAGTCGGCTAGAAGAATTAGCTGACCGACCGAGTGGATATCAGCCAAAAAATGCTCCGGGCTTTAAAAAACTTGTAGAATTAGATAAAATAATAGCAGAAGCTTTAAACATTAAAAATCGCCAAGCGTTGGCTGTGCGCAAGGAGTATTGTTCATTAATTGAGCGATTTGGTTCAGAATTATATATTCTGCTGGAATTAGATTTAAAGAGGAAGGATTTAGGGATAAATAAGCGCATAATCCAAGGAATTAAGCGGGTGCGTGCTGGAAAATTAGCGATTACTCCCGGATTTGACGGCCAATATGGAGAGATAAAAATATTTGCTGAAGATAATTTTTAAAAGATTATATGTTAGGACTGCGTAATATACTTAAGTCAATCGTTTTGGTGGTTATTTTTGTTGCTCTGGCTGCTTTAGCTACTTATTTTTATAACTCTGATGAGGCTAGACAGGTAGAGATAAAGAATAATCCTTTATTACTAAAAGGAAAAGAAGTTTTAAGCGCCGTTTTCAATGTTTCTAGTGAAATAGTTGATGTTAATGCGGAAAAAAATTTGGGTTTTGGACATAAAATGGTGGAAAAAGCGAATGATGTTTTAGAGAATACTGATTGGCAAGGACTAATAAATGGAACTAAACCAATCAAAGAGAGTTTTTCAAAAAAGATGACTGATTATTCAGAGGAAGAGAATATTGAAATTGATGAGACGATTGATGATTTAAGAAGGATGGTTAATGAGGAAAGAGAAGAGGCTGATTCTGCAAGGTTAGAGAAGAGTGAGAACAGAAAAAAATCAGGCTTTTTTTCAAAGATTATTACTAAATTTAAAGAAGAGTGGGCAGAAATAAAAACAGAGGAAGGAACAGAAAACTTTGATTTTAATATAGAAGATAGTTTAACAATATTTTAAAAATAAAATTAAGATAATTTATAATTTTTTTAATATTTTATAATGAGAGATTTGTTATAATAAAATTATTAATAAATATAAGATATAAATGTATGACTAAGTCAAAAGAAAAAAAAGTTTTACCAGAAAAAGAGAGCGATAAGAATAAAAAAATTGAAGCCGCTTTAAACGCCATGGAGCAAATTCGGGGGAAATTTGGTGAGGGAGCAATTATGCGTTTTGGCGATGTTCGTCGCACCAGTGTAGACGTAGTGCCAACTGGTTGTCTTTCTCTTGATATAGCGACGGGGATTGGTGGTGTGCCACGAGGCCGTATTATTGAGATTTATGGTCCGGAATCTTCCGGTAAAACCACTTTAGCCCAGCATATTGTTGCTGAGGTGCAAAAAATGGGCGGAATTGCCGCTTTTGTTGACGCTGAGCACGCGTTAGATCCTGATTACGCAGCCAAGATCGGGGTTAACATTAAAGACATGTTGCTATCCCAACCAGATAGCGGAGAGCAGGCTTTAGAGATTGTGGAAACTTTAGTGCGCTCTAATGCCGTTGACGTGGTGGTAGTTGATAGTGTGGCAGCCTTAGTTCCACAAAAAGAAATTGAAGGCGATATGGGAGATCAGCACATGGGTCTTCAAGCACGTTTAATGAGCCAGGCTTTGCGTAAATTAACAGCCATTATTAGCAACACTAAAACAGTAGTTATTTTCATTAACCAAATTAGAAACAAGATTGGTGTTTTCTTTGGTAATCCAGAAACAACTACAGGTGGTAATGCGTTAAAGTTTTATTCTTCAATTCGTATTGAAATTAGACGAGCAGCCCAGATTAAGCAAGGTGAAAAAATTATTGGCAATCGGGTAAAAGTAAAAATAGTGAAGAATAAAGTAGCTGCTCCTTTTAGAACTTGTGAGTTTGATATTATGTATAATGAAGGAATTTCTGTGGCTGGAGATTTAGTTGACCTGGGAGTTGAGCATGGAGTGGTTAAGAAGTCAGGTAATAGTTATGCTTTTGAAAATGTTAAACTGGGCACTGGACGAGAAACAGCTAAGAAAACAATTAAAGATGATAAAAAATTAGCAGCTGAAATTAAAAAAGCAATTTTAACGGAGGTAAAAAGCAAAGAGGTTGAAGAAAGTAAGGATGGCAAGAAGTAAGGGGGGGGTAGTGAACTAATAAAAAGGTAATAAAAAAATCACTTTAATTAATTAAAGTGATTTTTTGTTTAACCCACTCTCTTTAATTATCCTCCTTATTTCTTTAGCGATTTGTGCTATTGTTTGTTGGCCATCAATATTCTTTAATTTCTTTTGATTACGGTAATAACTTAAAATTGGCGCAGTTCTTTCCCGGTATATTTTTAAGCGATTAGTAACTATTTTTAGATTATCATCACTTCGGCCTGATATTTTTCCGCGGAGCAGAATGCGGCGTAAAGCCTCTTTTTCACTTAGTTTTAAATTAATAACTAAGTTTATTTTTATTTTATTCTTCTTAGTAAATTTATCTAATTCTTTTGCTTGTCCAAGATTGCGCGGGTAGCCATCAAAAATAAAACCATTACAACTTAGATTGGTTTGAATAAATTTTTCAACAATATTATTAATTAGATAATTAGGGATTAGCTGACCGGAGTCTAGATATTTTTTTATTTTTTCCCCTAACTTTTTATCATTTAAGAGGCGGCGAGATAATTCACCGCTGGATAGATGAACTAAATTATTTTCTTGGGCGATTATTTTCGCCTGTGTTCCTTTGCCGGCCCCGGGAGGACCGAAGATAATGATGTTCATTTATTTTTTTGTTTGGTGCCCCGTGTAGGACTTGAACCTACGACCATCTCCTTAAGAGGGAGCTGCTCTACCAACTGAGCTAACGGGGCTTGAATGTGGCGGGGGCGGGGATTGAACCCGCGACCTTAGCGTTATGAGTGCTACGCTCTAACCAGCTGAGCTACCCAGCCATTTTATAATAAATAAAAATCAATTTCAACTCTTAGTGCGCCCGGCAGGATTTGAACCTGCAACCCTTTGGTCCGAAGCCAAATACTCTATCCAGTTGAGCTACGGGCGCCACAAAACGCCCTTAATCTCAAATGGGAAAACCAAATGAGGGGCGTTTAATTTATCTATTTCCTTTTAAGGCTTGCTTTAGGTGATAACCAGTTTTAAACTTAGCAACTTTTACAGCCGGAATAGTGATTCTTTCACTTGGTTTTTGTGGGTTTACACCACCGCGAGCATAGCGGACACGAGATAAAAATGTCCCAAAGCCAGCAATAGTGACTTCGCGGTCATTTTTTAGTTCTTCAATGATTGTTTCTGTTAAGACATCAATCATTTTTTCCGCCTGCTTCTTGTTTAAACCCTCAACACTGTGATAGATTTTGTCAATGAGTTGTGCTTTGTTCATATATTTGTATGTTTAATTAATAAACATAATAATCTAAATCATTTTAGTTTAGCGGGCGTATTCAGTTACCCTCATTTCACGAATAACATTGACTTTGATCTCCCCTGGATATTTTAACTCATTTTCTATCTTTTTTGCAATATCTCTAGCCAAATTATGGGATTGGAGATCATTAATAGTATTTGGCTCAACAAAGACTCTCACTTCACGTCCAGCCTGAATAGCATATACTTTTTCAACCCCTTCAAAGGTTAAGGCAATCTTTTCTAGCTCCTCTAAACGTTGTAGATAGTTTTCATAATTATCATTTCTAGCTCCTGGACGAGCAGAAGAAATTGCATCGGCCACTTTCACAATAACAGAAATTAAAGTAGCTGGCTTATCATCATGATGGGTTTCAATGGGGGCAATAATTTCGGCTGGTAAATTAAATTTTTTAGCAATATCACGTCCAATTTCGGTGTGATTGCCCTGAACTTCGTGGTCTACCGCTTTACCAATATCATGGAGTAATCCGCCTTTTTTAGCAAGGGTAACATCAGCACCCAATTCTTCAGCCAACATAGCAGCTAAATGAGCGACTTCAATTGAGTGACGTAAAGCATTTTGTCCATAGCTAGTACGATATTTGAGGCGACCAAGAATTTGGATAAGCTTTGGATCAAAGCCAGTGACACCAACTTCATACATAGCCTCTTCTCCAGCTTTTTTAATATCTAAAGCAATGTCTTTCTTAGCATTTTCAACCGCATCTTCAATTTTAGTTGGATGAATGCGACCATCTTTAATTAAATAATCAAGAGTTTTTTTAGCAATATGACGACGAATTAATGAAAAACCAGAAACAGTAATGGCATTGGGTGTATCATCAACAATTATTTCTACACCAGTCATGTTTTCAATCGCCTTAATATTTCGGCCTTCACGTCCAATAATTCGTCCCTTCATTTCATCGCTAGGAAGATCAATAGTAGTTGTGGTAAGTTCAACGGTATAATTAGAAACCATTCTTTGCATGGCTAAAGCCATCATATCCTTAGCCTTTTCATTAATAGTTTCTTCAACATCATTTTCTAATTTATTAACTCTAACCATTAAATCTTCAGCCGAATTTTCTTCAATTTTTTTAATTAAAACTTCTTTGGCTTCTTCTCGGCTTAATTTAGAAATTTCTGTTAATTTTTCCTCTTGATCTTCTTTAATCTTTTTTATTTTTTCTTTAATTTCTTGAACTTCATTAACTTTGTCATATAGTCCTTGCTGTTTTTCTTGTAAGTCTAGAAGTTTTTGTGAAAAAGCAGTTTCGCGTTGTTCTAGCCTTTGTCGTTGCTGATTTATTTCATGACGACGATTAGCCTCTTCCTTTTTAGCATCTTCAATGATGTGAAAAGCCTTGTCTTGGGCTTTGAGTAGCAATTCTTTTTCTTTCAGCTTAGCGTCACTGATTAATTTTTCTGCTTTTTCAGTCGCATTATTTACTCTAGTAGTCGCTGATTTTTTATAATATAAATAACCAATAAAAAAACCACCCAGAGCAAGAATAAGGTATAAGAAATATTTGAGATATTCCATATAAATTAGGGTCGTTTTTAGGAAAAAGGTGGTATATTGATAATTATTCAGTTTTAAAAAACAAAGAATCGCTAAAAAATAGTATTTTAGAAGCTATGTTTATTAACTTTTTTTAATTTTTTAACTAATTTTAGATAAAAATTTAGATTAAACATACTTAAGCAATCTTCAAAAATAATTTTTATAACAGCCATTGCGACCCTTAGTTTTTCTAACTTATTCCCAAAAACAGACTTATTAAATAAATTATATACTTACTTTTTTACTTTAGCATTAAATTTTAGATTTGGGAAGACCCGCCAAGATTCATTGATTTAAAGGGCTTAAATTGACTAAATGTAAAAAATAAAGTAATATTAAACAACAGATGAGAAATAAATAAAGTATTATGAATATAACTGAATTAGCTAGAATTTTACGCATTCCACCCCAAGAACTCAGAGATTTATTGCCTGAGATGGGCTTTATGATTGGTCAAAAAGCAATTAAGGTTGATAACAATACTGCTAAAAAAATCATGAAAGATTGGCCACGCCTAAAAAGAGAGTGGGAAGCTAAGAAGGCGGCAGCAGAAATCAAGAAGCAAGACGAGGTTTTGCCTAAGGAAAGAAAAACAATTGCTGTGCCCAAGATAATTACGGTTCGCGCTTATGCAGAATTAGCAGGTATTCCGGTTAATCGGGTTTTGGCTGAATTGATGAAAAATGGTGTTTTTACTTCAATTAATGAAAAAATTGATTTTGATACAGCGGCGATTATTGGAGAAAATTTAAATTTAGATGTTCAACTAGCAGAAGCAAAAATTGAAGAGGATGAGCGGGAAGATAAAAAACTAGAGGCTATTTTAGCTAGTGAAGAAGAAAAAGATTTACAAGATCGTCCACCAGTGGTTGTAGTTATGGGTCATGTTGATCATGGAAAAACAAAGTTGCTTGATTCAATTCGTAGCACTAATGTAGTGGCTGGTGAAGCGGGTGGAATTACTCAGCACATCGGTGCTTATCAAATTACTTGTAATGATAGCATTATTACTTTTATTGATACTCCAGGACATGAAGCTTTTACCGCTATGCGCAGTCGGGGTGCTAAAGTGGCTGATATTGCTATTTTGGTGGTAGCCGCTGATGATGGTGTTAAGCAGCAAACAATTGAGGCTTTTAGAATTATTGAAGCCGCTAAGATTCCTTATTTAGTGGCGATTAATAAAATTGATAAGCCAACAGCTGATATTAATAAAACGAAACAGGAGTTATCAACTCACCTAAATATTACTCCAGAGGATTGGGGTGGAAAAACTATTTGCGTTCCCATTTCGGCAAAAGAGGGCACGGGCATTAAGGAGTTGCTTGATATGGTTTTATTATTAGCAGAAACAGAAGCAGCTAATTTAAAAGCTAATCCTAAAGCTGATGCAGTTGGTACAGTTATTGAATCCAATGTTGATAAAGCAGCTGGACCCTTAGCAACAATTTTAGTCCAAAATGGCACTTTGCGAGTAGGCGATCAGCTTTGTTTTAATGAAATTATTTATGGTAAGGTAAAGTCTTTGAAAAATTATAAAGGCAAAGAAGTAGCTGAGGCTGGACCATCTACTCCAGCAAAAATACTAGGGTTAAAAATTTCTCCAGCAGTTGGTGATATTTTAAATGTAGGTGAGGGAGAAAAAGTGAAGGTGAAAAAAATTAAAACTATTTCTCAAGCAGCTGATATTGTGCCGCTTAGCACTGATGAACCAGTTGATGATGGCATTCCTAAGTTTAATGTAGTTATTAAAACTGATTTTTTAGGTACAGCCGAGGCAGTTGAAGAATCATTGATGAAATTAAATAACGAAAAAGTAAGAGTTTGTGTTATTAGCAAGGGCCTGGGTTATATTACCGAGGGTGATGTTAAGCGTGCTGAAGATTCAGGGGCAGTTATTTTAGGATTTAATGTTAAAATGTCTCCTGCTATTGAAACTTTAGTTAGGGAAAGACAGGTGACGACTAAAATTTTCTCAATTATTTATGATTTAATTCGTTATGTTAAAGAAGAAATGCAGTTATTAGTGAAGCCAGAAATAAATAGAATTGATTTAGGGCGCTTGAAAGTATTGGCAGTATTTAGGACAGAGACTGATGGCCAAATTGTTGGCGGTAAGGTTTTAGATGGAGAATTACAAAATAACAGCTTAATTGATATTAAACGAGGGGATGATTTTATTGCTTCTGGCAAACTAGTTCGCTTACAATCAGGTAAACAAGATGTTGACTCTGTGAGTAAAGATGAGGAGGCGGGTATAAAATATGAGGGCAAGCCAGTGATTGCCGTTGATGATATTTTAGAGGTTTATAAAGAAGAGAAAATAATTAACAAGCTTTAATCTTTTAATATGGCTAAAATTGATCGTATTAATGATTTAATTTTGGAAGAATTAGCCGCTGTAGTTAATCGTGAAGGCTTAGTTAAAGATGCTTTAATTACAATTACTAGCGTGGATTGTTCTCCGGACTTAAAGCAGGCTAAAGTTAGATTTTCAGTTTTGCCTGATAATTTAGCAGGCACTACTTTGCGCAAATTAACCGCCTCTACTAGCTTATTAGTTAATTTAATTAAAGAAAGGGTTAAGTTAAGAGTAATGCCTCGTTTAATTTGGGAGTTTGATGCTACTGAAAGAGAGGCGGAAAAAATTGAAAGATTAATTGCCTCTATTAATGAGGAGCCGATGACACAGGAAAATTTATAAATTAGAACTTAGGGACAGATAATTTACTTTACTCAATTTTTTAAAAGTTCAGTCTAGACTGGACTTTTTTGTAATTTAAGGTTAGAATACTTAGTTATTATTTATTGTCAAAATATCAGAATAACCATCATTTAAGCTCATTCTGACTGTAAATATAGGTAATATGGATTTTACTCTTAAACTACAATTAGCTTATCAAAAGATATTGCAGGCAAAAAAGATTTTGTTAATAGGTCATTTATCGCCAGATGCTGATGCTTTAGCTTCAATTGGTGCGATGATTGAAGTTATTAAGGAAACTAAGGCAGAGATTTATGCCTATACTGCTAATAAACAAGTTGGCGTTTATGATTTTATTGCTAACGAAGAATTAGTTAGTTCAGTGGAGCCATCAGATTTAAGAAATTTTGATCTTATTTTAATTTTTGACTGTGGCTCAATCGCACGCACTGGTTTAGAAACTAGAATTAGAAATTTAATTACAGCCGCTGGCCAGGGAATGATTAAGTCTCGTCCTTATATTATTGAATTTGATCATCATGAACCACAGGAAGCTTATGCTGATTTAGAAATTAGAGATCCTCATAAAGCTTCAACGACGGAAATTGTTTATCATTTTTTAAAAGCTAATGGTTTAGTTATTACTAAGGAAATGGCTAATTGTATTTTGATTGGTTTAATGACTGATACCGGACATTTTTTACACGCTAATTCTTCGCAAGAAGCTTTAGCAATTGCCGCAGAAATGTTAATGCGCGGCGCCGCTTTACCTAAAATTATTAATAAGACAGTTCGGAATCAAAGTTTTTCTTCTCTAAAAGTTTGGGGGCGCGCTTTAAAAAATATGAAATATAATTCAGAAACTGGTTTTGTTTTTTCCGCTTTAACTGAAGAGGAGTTAGCTGAATTATTAACACCAGAAGAGCTGCTTTCCCCGGGTGATTTATTTGGTGGGATTGTTTCTTTTTTAAGTTGTTTGTCTGGGGTGCGGGTAGCTTTATTTTTGCGAGAAGAAAATGGCCAAGTGAAGGGTAGTCTCAGAACTAATTTAGATGATGTGGACGTTGCTCAATTAGCTGGTCAGTGGGGTGGCGGCGGACACAAAAAAGCCGCCGGTTTTTCCCTTAAGGGAAAATTACAGGCGACCGAAACTGGTTGGAAGGTAGTTAGGACTTAATTATTTTTTAGTTGTTTTTCTCTGTAAATTTTTTTCACGCCATTCTTTAATTTTTTGATGATTTCCTTCAAGTAAAACTTTCGGGACAGTATATTTTTTTCGTCCAACTTTAAACACTTCGGGGCGAGTATATTGTGGGTATTCTGTTAAACCTGCTTCCGTATGAGATTCTTCAATAAGGCTTTCCTGATTGCCAAGCACACCTGGAATTAACCGCGTGATTGAATCAATAATAGTGAGGGCTGGTAATTCTCCGCCAGTTAAAACATAATCACCAACGGATATTTCTTCATCAATAAAATTTTTTATCCGAGCGTCAACGCCTTCGTAGCGGCCACAGATAAAAATAATTTCTTCTAGTTTAGAATATTTTTTAGCTAAGGCTTGATTCCAAGTTTTACCAGCAGCAGACATTAGTAGTATTTTTCGTTTGGCTGGCTTAATTTTTTTGTCCATTTTTTTGATAGCGGTTAAAGCTTTATATAATGGCTCAATTTTCATTAACATGCCGGCGCTGCCGCCATACGGCGCATCATCAACGGTTTTATGTTTGTCAGTAGTCCAATCGCGTAGATTATGAATTTTGAATTTAACGAGTTTTTTATCTTGAGCTCGTTTTAAAATACTTTCGTTTAAATAAGAATCAAATATTTCTGGAAAAATTGTTAAGAGATGAAATTTCATAGTTAGTTTATTGAGTCTATTTTATTTAATTTCTATAAATTATTATAACAAAAAAGCGCTGTTTTTACACGGCGCTTTTTTGCATATTCAATTTCGTTCTTTTAGATTTTTAAATCATCGATTGCAGATGTGTCGATATCTTCACGTTCATCGCGATGTTCGCTGTGACGACGATTACCGCCTTCTGGATCGTAGATTTTTAAGTTGACACGAGAATTGTTTTTAGCACCAACAATCTTTAATAGAGTGCGGATTGCTTGTGCTGTTTGGCCTTTACGACCAATAACATAGCCCATGTCAGCTGGATTGATTTTAAGAGTCAATAAGACCCCTCTTTCATCAATCGTTCTGTCAACGACTACATCGTTTGGATTACCAACGATTTGTTTTACAACAGTTTCTAAAAACTGCTTGTCTTGTTCTACCATACGTTTGTTTTAATTTATTAAATAACTGCTAGTTAGCAGATCTATACTATTAATTATACCATAAATTACCGATTTGTCAACTCGGTTATTAGGCGTTTTCTGGGGTATTCTCAGCCACCTTTTCTTCTTCAGTCTTTACAGTTTCTTCAGCTGTTTTTTCTTCTTCAGTCTTTACAACCTCCTCTGCCGCTTTTTCTTCTTTCACTTCAGTTTTAGGTGCTTCCTCTGGCATCTTTTCTTCTTTAACATCAGCTGCTTCAGCTGCTTCAGTTGCTGCGGCTGAACCCTTTTTCTCGGCCTTAGCCTTAGCTTGATTTAAGCGTTTTTCACTTACTTTTCCCGGTTTGGAAGCGACTACCTTTTTACCAGCAATAACCTTTTTTTCAACTAAAAGATTATTAACAGAAGCAGTCATTTGTGCTCCTTTAGAAAGCCAATAGTTAATTCGCTCATTTTTAGCAACTAGTTCTTTAGAATAAGGATTATATGATCCTAAAATTTCTAAAACATTGCCATACGGATCACGGCTTTTTTCCGAAATAATTAAGCGGAATACTTTTTTGTTTGTTTTACCAGTTTTGGATAATTTAATTACTAACATAATTTTGTTTTTCAGTATTATTTTATATTGGAAAATAATAGCTTAATATTAGTTAAAAGTCAATAATGATGGTATAAGGGGTTAAAAATAAGATTAACGGCTGTTAAAGCGGTTTGGACGAGATGGTCTGCGACCATTTCCACCAAAACTAGGACGATGATTACTAAAACCGTTGCCACTTGATTTACCTTTTTCGCTCTGCCATAAAGCTTGGTTTTCTGGCAAACCTTTCATTGTTAAATTAATGCGTCCTTGATCATCTATTTCTTTAATTTTAACAGTAATTTCATCACCAATAGAGACAAAATCGCTTGGTTTATCAATCCTATAAGGAGCTAGTTCACTGACATGAACCATGCCGTCTTGATTGGAGTTGAGAGCGACAAAGGCGCCAAAATCTAAGAGACGAACAACCTTTCCCTTAATTACTTCACCAACTTCAAAAACATGAACAATTTCCTTTACTTGTCTAACAGCTTCAGCAACTTTATCAGCCTCTGTACCACAAACCATCACTAAACCGTCATCATCTATATTAATGCTAACACCGGTTTCATCAATAATGCGATTAATTACTTTACCGCCTGGCCCAATAATCATACCAATTTTTTCTGGATCAACATTAAAGCTGGTAATCCGTGGAGCATAAGGAGATAATTCGGCGCGTGGGGCTGGAATAGCTTCTTTTAAGACAGCTAAAATTTCATTTAAAGCGGCGCGGCCTTGAGTTAGGGTTTGGCGAATAATTGCTTCATCAAGTCCGATGGTTTTAGTATCAAGTTGAATAGCCGTTAAACCAGTATCAGTTCCAGTAATTTTAAAGTCCATGCCACCATCACCATCTTCTAAGTCTTGAATATCGGTAATCACCTGCCACTTACTCATATCACGATTAGAGGCTAGACCCATGGCAATACCAGCCACATGTTTTTTAATAGGTACGCCAGCATCCATTAAAGATAAAGTAGAAGCACAAGTTGAACCCATGGAAGAAGATCCATTTGAGCCTAAAGTTTCAGAAACAACCCGAATGGTATAAGGGAATTCTTCTTTAGTGGGGATAACGGGCAGTAAAGCTTTTTCAGCTAAGGCACCATGGCCAATTTCTCGGCGACCAGTGCCCCGTAGTGGCGAAGCTTCACCAACACAATAAGGTGGGAAATTATAATGGTGCATGTAACGTTTTTTGCTGCGTCCTTCAATACTTTCTAAAGATTGTTCAAGGCTAGGAGCGCCTAAAGTAACTACTGACATGACTTGTGTCTCTCCGCGTGAGAATAAAGCTGAGCCATGAACACGTGGCAATAGGGAGGTGTCTGCTAATAAAGGACGAATTTGAGTTAATGAGCGACCGTCAACTCGCTTTTTTTCCTCTAAAATTGAATGCGTAATTTCTTTGTCAACCATTTTTTCTACCAAAGTTTTGCTAACATAATCACGATCATTTCTAGCAATACCAGCCTCAAATAAATATTGATCTAATTGATTTTTTATTTCTACTAAAGCGGCTTTACGCTCTGCTTTAGTGTAATAAATTTTATCAAATAAAATATTTTTGATATTTTTCTTTAACCAGTCTTCGCCCTGTGCTAATAATTTCTTTTTTGCTTCTTCTTGAGCTAATTCATCAGCAGTTTTTAGAGTTTTTTTCTCTGTTTTTGTTTTTGGAGTAATGTTCGCTTTTAATTCATTAAATAAATCAATAGCTCCCTTCATTGCTTTCATGCCGGCGACAATAGCATCACCAACAATTTTTTCAGGCACTTCATTGGCGCCCGCTTCAATCATAATTAAACGATTATCCGTGCCAGCAATAATTAAATCTAAATCACTTTCTGCTTGCTGTTCGTAGGTTGGGTTAAAAACAAATTCATTATTAATTAAACCAACTCTCACACCACCAATTGGACCAGCCCAATTAATGCCGGAGATAGATAAGGCGGCGGAAGCAGCCAATAAAGAAACAACGTCGTAATCATTTTCTTGATCAACGGCTAAAACAGAAATAATTACTTGAACATCACGTCTATCTTCTTGATCAAATAAGGGACGAATAGCCCGGTCAATCATTCGTCCAGTTAAAACAGATTGATCGGTTGGCCGTCCTTCACGCTTAATCCACTGAGAACCTTTAATCATGCCAGCGGCATAAAGTTTTTCTTCAAAATCAACCATCAAAGGAAAAAAATCAATTCCTTCGCGTTCAGTTTTTGCTTGGACAACATTAGCCATGACAACGGTTTCGCCATATTGGACTAAAACCGAAGCATCAGCTTGTAAAGCTAAGCGGCCAGTTTTAACGCTGAGTTCACGACCCAGCCACTGTGTCTTAAACACTTTTTCGTTTAACATTTTTTTATTGAGTCTGGCCATTAAATTAAAGAACTGTATCTAAATACAGTGCTATCTATTTAATGGTCAGACTGTTATTAAATTTATTAATTATTTTCTCTTTTTTAAATTATTTGAGCGACTGTTGCGATTATAAATAAGAAATTTTTTATCGCTTCCTAAATCAGTAAAGTCATCAGCTTCTTCAACTAGGCGCGAAGAACAGGTTTTTCGGAAAGCCATAATTTCTACTAAACAGCCTTTGTTATTTTGTAGGTAGGAGACTAGTGGTAAATAATCACCATCACCAGAAACTAGGACAATGACGTCTAGTTTATCGCCTAGTTTAATGGCATCAAGAGTAATGCCAACATCCCAATCACCTTTTTTAGCACCGCCGGCAAAAACTTGTAGATCTTTCATTTTTACTTCAAAGCCTTGTTGTTCTAGGGCTTCAATGAAGGGCGCTTCTTCTTGATTTTCGGTCCGTATAGCATAAGCAGTGGCCCGGATAAGCTTCCGGCCGGCCACTGCTTTAGCTAAAATCTCTTTAAAGTTTACTTTTTGCTTATACAAATTCTTGGCTGAATGATACATATTAGAAACATCCACCAAAATTCCTACGCGTTGTTCACTGTGTTTAATCATTTTATTTTTCGTCTTCTAAATTTTCTTCTAATTCTTCATCGCTTTCAGTTTCTTCAGCGACCTCTTTCTTTTCTTTCTTTTTTTCTTCTTCCTCTTCTTCCTCAATTAATTTTTTAGCGATTTTTAATTTTAATTTTTCTGCTAAATTTTTAAAGGCTTCAGCATCTTCTTTTTGCAAATATTTTAATAATTTACGTCTTTCGCCAACTTTTTTTAATAAACCGCGACGAGAAGAGAAGTCGTGCTTATGTTTTTGTAGGTGCTCAGTTAATTCCTTGATCTCTTCAGTTAAAATAGCAATTTGAACTTGAGAAGAGCCAGTATCGGTTTCATGAACACGAAATTTTTTGATAATTTTTTCTTTTGCTTTTTTGTCTAACATAACTTTTCGCTTTATCCGAGAAGTGGGCTAAGCTGTCCCTCATCCCAGAAAGAGCATCATTAAATATATTAAATAAGACGCTTATTGCAAAGCGTTAATTTTTTTCATTAATCTTGATTTTTTGCGAGAAGCAGTGTTTTTCTTAATCACGCCTTTTTTGGCTGCCTTATCAATCGCTTTAATAGTTTTAGGATAGTCTTGCTTAACTGCTTGATCACTATTATTGATTTGCTTTAAGTTGTTTTTTACTAAACTTTTCAGTTTATTAGATACCTTTTTATTAGCGGCATTTCTTTTTACGGCTTTTCGCAATTCTTTTTCCGCCGATTTCTTATTTGGCATACTGAATTTTCTAAATATTAATTAATTAAAAGTAATCAAATACTAACACGATAATAAATAAAAATCAAGAGTGGGGTGACTAAGAGGGAATGATTGCTTTATTGCAAAAATACAGTCTTTATGGACTGTATTTTTTTTGAGTGGTCGGGGCGCTGGGAATTGAACCCAGTCAACATGCTCCCAAAGCATGCGTACTACCGGTATACGACGCCCCGTTTGGTGCCTCGGGTCAGAATTGAACTGACGACACAAGGATTTTCAGTCCTTTGCTCTACCACTGAGCTACCGAGGCCCAAGAATCATAATAGATTTATGGGTTTTTTGATAAAAACTGTTGCGGGAGTTGGACTCGAACCAACGACCTCTAGGTTATGGGCCTAGCGAGCTGCCAACTGCTCTATCCCGCGATACATTTTCTAATTTAATTTATTAGAGTGGGCAATGGAGGAGTTGAACCTCCGACCTCAACATTATCAGTGTTGCGCTCTAACCAACTGAGCTAATTGCCCGTTAATTTTACGAATAAGAATATAACAAATAATAAATAAAAAAGCAAGGATTGCCTTTATTTATAATTCAGAAATTAAGAGCGCTAATTCAGTTTTAGTTTGACTAAGACCACGTTTATTAGAAAAATCAAGCCAGACTAATCGGTTTAAATAGTTTTTAAGGCTTTCGCTAGAGAAATTTTTAGCTTGAACAAGACCTTTTTTAATAATAAAGGGATGGAGACGTAACTGAGAGGAAATTTCGGCTGGACTTAGCTTATTATTTAAGCAGCTGCGAATTTGTAATAAAATTTTAAATTGGCGAATTAGCATGGCAATTAAATATTCATCACTTAGACCCGCCGCATATTGCTCCTTTAGAAGTCGTAAAGCAACGGCTTTATTTTTAGCACTTAAAGCATCAGTTAAAGCAAAAATATCTTCACTCACGGCTCCAACACATAGGTCTTTAACATCATTTTCGGCAATAATTTTAGTTGGACTATAAAAACATAATTTCTTTATTTCACTAGCGAGCAACCAAGGATCGCCGCCAGTTAAATTAATTAAGGTTGAGGCGGCACTGGCGCTAACTTCTTTTTGATAAGCAGCAGCTTCTTTTTTAATAAAGTTAAGTAGTTGTAGATTAGTGAGTGGCTTAAATTCTTGGACGAATTTTTGTTTAGTTAAAAAACTAAATAATTTTTTTGCATCAGCTTTTAATGGTGTGTTTTTAGTGTTTAATTCTTCATCAATAAAAATAATGATATTACTTTCATCGTTAACAAATTTTTTTAAATAATCAGCTAATTCAAGAAATATTTTTGTTTTTTTATTTTTAAAAATATTATCAATAATAACTAATCTTTTTTTAACAAATAAAGAGCCAGTATTAATTTTTTCATTAATTTCTTTTAGCGTGGCTTCTTGTCCATTAATAAATCCTAAACTATCACCGTTGGGATCGGTGTCTTTGAGATATTTATTTTTCATTTCTCGGAGCAGGCGATGACTGCGAAAAGTATCGGCTCCATATAAAAAGATAATCATAAATTGAGTGTTTAGCGTGCACAGTTTTTAATTTTATTTTTGAGCTTCAATTCTAACCTGTTTTAGAGTGTTTATTTTTTCTGCTAAAAATCTTTCAGCTAGATCTTTAAATAATTTTGGATTATCAGTGGTGTAGTATTTTCTAACTGGTTTTTTCACTGGCTTTAAACCGAGTTCTGGATGTCTGTTAAGGTAATCTTTCAATGATTTAGCGACTAATGCTCCTGGATTGGGAATAAAAACTTTTTTGCCCATAATTTTCACAATTTCTTGATAAAGAAAAGGGAAGTGGGTGCAGCCAAGAATGACGGTGTCAACTCGTTGTTTTTTTAGGGGACGCAAATATTCAGCTAGAATCATTTTTGTTTCTGGTCTGTTTAACCAATTTTCTTCAATTAAGGGTACTAGTAGTGGTGCGCTTTGGGAAATAACTTTAAGACTAGGTTTAATTTTTTTTAATTCAATTTCATAAGCATTGGAGGTAATTGTAGCCTTAGTTCCAAGCACGCCAATTCTTTTACTATTTTTATTATTAGCAATTTCTTCAGCGATTGGCCTAATTACGCCTAAGAGACGACGGTGCGGATAGTATTTTGGTAAATAATCTGTTTGTAAACGGCGCAATGCTTGAGCGGTGGCAGTATTGCAAGCAATAATAATCAGATTGCAACCAGCTTTAAACAGAAAGTCTACAGCTTCACGTGTATATTGATAAATAGTTTCTGGAGATTTAGAACCATAGGGCAGGCGAGCATTATCACCGAGATAATAATAATGATAATTAGGTAATTCTTTTAAAAAATATTTCAAAATAGATAAGCCACCTAGACCAGAGTCAAAGACGCCAATAATATTTTTTTTATTGTCTAACATATTGCTTAAATAGATTGCCGCGTTCTTTATAATTTTTAAATATTCCAAAGCTGGCGCAAGCTGTAGATAATAAAACAATGTCACCCGCGGCTGCTTTTTGTTTAGCTATTTTAACAGCCTCTTTCATATCAGCCACTTCTTTAATTTTTTCTGGAGGAAAATTTATAGCCTTTAATTCTTTTTTTATTTTAGTGGTTCCTTGGCCCGGCAATAAAATTAAAAATTTAACTTTCGTTTTTATTTTTTTAGCTAAATTTTTAAAACTAGCTCCTTTATCGGCACCACCAGCAATTTGAATGATTGGGGCGGAAAAAGAATCTAAATCAAGACAAGTACTTTCGGGAGTAGTGGAAAAACTATTATCAAAATATTTAACTTGTTTTATTTCAGTCACTAATTCTAAGCGATGCTCTAGGTTTTTAAAATTAGCAATAGTCTTTTTAGCACTCGCTTCTTTTATTTTGAGAACTCTAGCAACAGCTAAAGCGGCAGCAATATTTTTTTTATTATAATCACCAACCAATCTTGAAGCTGTGTCGCTAGCGGTAAAGAAAATTAATTTGCCGGTTAATTTTTCGCGGCTTAATTTATTTTTTAAAGATTCATTAGCAATTAAATAGCGGTTGCCCGGTTTTTTAGCGATATTAAGTTTAGCTTGCCAATATTTATTGAAAGAGTGGTGATAATTAGGATTATGTAAGTCAGCTGGCGCTAAATGTTCTTTGTATAAATTAGTTATCACAGCAATTTTGGGAGCCGAGGCTAAATCTTCAAGTTGAAAACTAGATAGCTCTAAAACAACATAATCAGTTGGCTTAATTTTGTTTAAGAAACTTAAAGGGGAGAGGCCAATATTACCACCTAACCAAACTTTTTTCTTAGCATTTTTTAAGATCTGATAAATTAAAGTAGCAGTTGTCCCTTTGCCCTTAGTGCCAGTGACGCCAATAATATTTTTTGTTGGACAGAGTTTTAAAAAAAGACTTAAGGGATTAATAATTTCAGTTTTTCCTTTTTTTCTGGCTTCAGTAATGCCCGGACAAAATAAGGGCCAGCCGGGGGAGCGGAAAAGAATATCAAATTTATATAAATTTTTATTAAAGCCTTGAGGATCTTGGTGGGCGTCTTTAACTGTAATGGTGGCGTTAATTTTTTGTTCTTTTAATAATTTTAAGACAGCTTGATTATCAAGCCCTAGTCCTAGTAAAGCGATTTTTTTGCCATTTAATTTTTGTAGATAAGTAAATTTTGGCATCTTAATTAAATAGTTTAATAATATTATTTTAAGTCACCCCAATTATGGCCACGATTTTCTTCAACCACTATCGGTACTTGTAATTTTATTACCCCCTCCATGATAGCTTTAATTTTAGGCGCATAGAAATCAAGTTTATCTTTTTTAATTTCAAAAATCAATTCATCATGAATTTGTAATAACATTTTAATTTCCTCTTCATGTCCATCAATTAGTTGGTTAATTTTTACCATGGCTAATTTAATTAAGTCAGCTGCTGTTCCTTGAATTGGGGTGTTCATAGCCATCCGCTCAGCCCCTCTTCTGATCATTGGAATATTAGAATTGATTTCTGGTAAATGACGTTTGCGACCAAATAAAGTAATTGTATATTCTTTTTCCTGAGCTTCTTTAATAGATTTATCAAGCATTTTTTTGACATTGGAAAAAATGGTGAAATATTTTTTGATAAATTCTTTGGCGCGAGCATAAGAAATACCAGCTGATTGACTTAAGCCGTGAGGACCTTGTCCGTATAATATGCCGAAATTAATCGCTTTGGCTTCACGGCGCATTTTTTTAGTTACTTCAGACAGGGCAACGTCGTTAATTTCCGCGGCGGTAGCGGCATGAATATCTTCGCCATTTCGGAAAGTGGCAATCATTTTTTTATCACTAGAGAGATGAGCGGCTAAGCGTAATTCAATTTGCGAATAATCAAAACTAACAAACTCGTAGCCGGGAGCGGCCACAAAAGCTTCTCTAATTTTACGTCCCTCATCGGTGCGTGTTGGAATATTTTGTAGATTCGGATCAGTAGAAGATAAGCGTCCAGTAGCGGTGATGGTTTGATTAAAATTAGTATGTAGGCGTCCAGTTTTGGGGTTGACTAAAGAGGGTAAGGCTTTAAGGTAGGTGGTTTGTAATTTATTAAGTTCACGATAATCACGTAGCAAGGGGATAATGGGGTGTAAATCATTTAATTTTTCTAATTCTTCTTCGGCAGTTGAAAAACCAGTTTTAGTTTTTTTGATGTTATTGGTGGGGATGGCTAATTTCTCAAATAAAATTACTTTTAATTGTTTAGTGGAATTTATATTAAATTTTTCGGCCGCTAATTTATAAATTTCTTTTTCTAAGTGGCTAATTTTAAGACTAACTTCTTTATTTAAAGCGGTTAGCGGCTTAGTGTCTAATTTTATTCCGTTATTTTCCATGCTTCCTAAAATTGGCACTAAAGGCATTTCTATTTCAGTAAATAATTTTTTTAATCCAGCTGTGTCTAATTTTTTCTCTAAGATTTTTACTAGACGATTAGTAAAATCAGCGTCTTCACAGGAGTAAAGACTAAGTTTTTCCGGATCAAAAGATTGAAAATCAAAAGCGAGCTGCGTCGCTTGTCCGGCGGCTAAATCTTTTTTATTTATTTTTTCAAAACCAAGTTCGGTAAAAGCAAGAGAATCTAGACTGTGTTGACGATTGCCCGGGTTGAGTAAATAGGAAGCAATCATGGTGTCAAAAGCTAGTCCAGTTAATTTAATATTTTGATTTTTTAGAACGCGCCAATCAAATTTTAAATTATGACCATATTTTTTTATTTTTTTGTCTTCTAAAACTGGCTTTAATTTTTTTAAACGATGCTCATTAGCGATGACAAAATACGCTTCGCCAGCTTGCCAGGAAAAACTTAAGCCAATTAAGTTAGAAGTAAGCGGATCAAGACCAGAGGTTTCCGTGTCAATTGTTATTGTTTTTTGTTTTTTTAAGGCATTGAAAAAGGTGGTGAATTTTTTATCATCATTAATTAATTGATAATTAAATTCTTTAGTATTGCGGGCAAATTTTTCTTCCCCACTAGTCATTTGAGTTTGATCATTGCTAGCAGCTTGTTCTTTATTTAAGGTTTCTCGCAACTCTTTTACTTTGCCAAGTAAAGAATTAAATTCTAATTCACTGAATAATTGGAAAACATTTTTTAAATCAAAATGAGAGTAACTGATTTTAGCTAAAGAAAAATCTAACGGGACATTAAGATTAATGGTCGCCAGCTCTTGGCTGAAATAAGCGTCTTCTTTATGTTCTTTGAGTAATCCTAAAATACGCGGTTTTATTTTTGGTGAATTTTTTTCAACTGCCCGATAGAGATTGTCTAAAGTTTTAAATTCAACTAATAAATCGCTGGCAGTTTTTTCGCCAATTCCCTTAACGCCCGGTATATTATCACTAGCATCACCTCGCAGAGCTTTATAATCAATAATTTGATTAGGATTTAAATTAAAACGCGCCTTTACTTCAGCTGGTCCATACAAAACACTATCCGATAATCCGCGACTCATAGTATAAACCTTAGTTTGCTCATTAATTAATTGCAAAGTATCTAAGTCGCCAGTGATAATAATTTTTTCTAGATTTTTTTCTTTTTTTGTTTTTTCACAAATTGTTCCAATTAAATCATCTGCTTCAAAACCACTAAGTTCAAAAATTGGAATATTAAAAGCAGTGGCCACTTGTTTAACTAAGGGGATTTGTTCGTATAATTCGTCTGGCGCCTTAACTCGCTTGGCCTTGTAGTCAGCGTAAGCCTCATGGCGGAAGGTTTTTTCTTTTTTATCTAAAGTTAAAACAACATATTCCGGATGAAACTCATTTAAGGCTTTTAATAAAAAAGAAGTAAAACCATAAACAGCATTAACCAAAACCCCTTTTTTAGTGCGCAAAGTTGCCGGTAGAGCATGAAAACTGCGATGAATGAGCGCATTGCCGTCAATAATAACTAGTTTTGCTTTTGTTTTAGACATATTTTAATTTTACCATTAAAAAGACCGGCTGGGTAGTAATTTTAAAAAAACTCCGTAAAATAGAGATTTTTATTAGGTGGATATTAAAAAGCGGGTTTCTAGTTGTTTGAACGAAAGCCTGAAGGAAATTAAATATAGAGCGAAGTTTTTGGCTAGGCATTTTGTTTAATTTTGCCTTGATTTTATGTAATTTTTGTGATACATTGCTGCTATAAAAATAAGTCAAGATTTTATGAATTTTGAAAAAAATATAATTGAAGATCTGACAAAAACTCAAAAAGAATCTTTTTCTGAAAAAAAAGAAAAGTTAGACTCAGTTAAGGATGTTTTACAAGAAAAATTTGAGCAAGAAAATTTGCCGAAAGATTTAGTTTTGGAGATGATAAATATCAGAAAAGAGATAAAAGATAAGATAGAAGAAGAAAATTTTGTTGATAGTTTAGATGAGTCGGTTGATAACCGCATTAAATTATTAATGGCTGAAATTTATAATCCGGAGCTTAAGGAGGAGGCAGGGGAAATAGAAGAAATTATTGAGAATAAAGAGGGTCGTGTAGAAATTATTTTTAAGGATGGTAAAAAAGAAGTGCTTGGCAACAATGAAACAGAGTTATTAAGCTCCCTTCGTTTATATTTTGATTCATATCGCTTAGCTCATAATGCTAGCAAATTTAGAGCTAATATTAATGAGATCAAATCTGGGATTATTAAAGACAGTCAAGATAGAAAATTGAATTTCTATTCTGAAAAAGAAAAAAAAGAGGAAGTATTGTCTGGTTTACAGGAAAAATATGAGAAAGCGGGTTTTTCAGAAAAAGAACTTAAGGAATTAATTAAATTTTGTGATTTAAAAGATTTAGATGATTTACCGATTCATGAAATAAAAATAATGAGTAAAATTCAGGACATATTTTCTCGTTTCATGAAAGGCGACAAAGCAAAATATATTGGGCTTTCGGCGGCTTTAATGATTCCGGCGTTTATTCAAGGTTATGCTCCAATGTTGTTTGCTGATGCTTTTAAAAATAATACTACCGACATTAATCAAATAATTTTATTTTCTTTAGCTTCGGTCGGTGGAGCTGGTTTATCAGCATTGATTCAAAAGCAATATAAAGATTTTGTAAATAAAAATTATCAAAAGGACGGTGGTGTTAGTGAGTTTACTGCTAAAAATTTAACCGAAATGCCACCTAATGAAACTAAAAAGTTTGGTTTAGAGACAGTAAAGCATAGAGCCAGTGAAGGGCGAAATAGTTATGAGAATGTTTTAAATACTTTTAGCTTTAATATTTTACCAGCTGTCACTACCTTAACGACCAGCGCTGCTATGCTTTATGGGAAAAGCCCAATATTAGCTGCTGGCACAGCTCTAGCTTCGGGCTTAACTATCACTTTAGATAAATATTTCCAGAAAGCAGGTAGGTTTTGGGAAAAAGAAAGGAGCGCAGAGAGAACCTCAGAGCAAATGGCTAAAAAACTAAACGAACAGCTGAATGCTCACATGGAAGTAATTTTGGCCGGCGAAAAGGAAAAGTTTTTTAATGAAATTAGGGAATTTATTGAAAAAGAGAAAATTGCTCAAAGTGAAAAAGGTTTTTTTAAAGTTTTAGAGGAAGCTTATTTTAGATTTGCCAATTCTATAAATTTAACGCTTCTTGGTGTGACTAGTTTATTAGCCGGGGGAGCGCCAGATAAAATGATTGCAGCTGTTCTTTATTCAGGAAACTTTAATCGTGGAATACAAGACTTATTAAGTGCTAAAAGAAGTTTATTAAGATCTTTGCGGAATATAATGCAAATGGAGTTAATGTTTAATGGTTATGCTAAGGAAGAGGAGGAAAAAGAAAAAGATCGTATAGGCATTAGCTCAATAAAAAATAATGATATTAACTTAAAAGATGTAAATGTTGAATTAGACAATAAAAAAATATTAGATAATGTTAATCTAAATATCCCATCAGGCTCCATGGTTTATTTACAAGGGGCCAGTGGGGCCGGTAAGACAACTTTAATGAAAATAATTTCTGGTTATTATCAGCCCAGTTCTGGTGAAGTGAAATTTGGTGATGTACCTGTTGAAAATATTAAAAAAACTGGCGAAGAATCTATTTATAATAAAATTGCCTATTTATCGCAATTTCCTTATTTATTTGATGATAGTTTAAGAAATAATTTGAAATTTGGTTTAAAAACAGAAATCAAAGATGAGCAAATCATGGAAACTTTAAATGAAGTAGGGTTAAGTAAAAGATTTAATAATTTAGATGAAAAAATATTTGGTGGCTCTGGTGATGCTGGTAAAACTTCGGGCGGTGAAACTTCGCGAATTGGCTTAGCTCGTGTTTTATTAAAAATAAGAAGTAGTGATTCAAAATTAGTATTTTTAGATGAACCCACTGCGTCTGTTGATCAAGATACAAAACAAGATATTGCCGAAATAATTAATAATGAAAAAGCTAAAAGACCAGAAACAACCTTTATTGTTATTAGCCATGATGAAAAGTTTGTTGAAATGTTAGATTGTAGTATTAGAGTAGAGATGGAAAGGGGAAAAATTATAGAAAAATAATTGAGTTAGAAATAAAAAAAGAGACTTGGTTAATACCAAGTCTCGTATAGTGGACCCTACAGGACTCGAACCTGCCACCCCCTGCTTGCAAAGCAGGTGCTCTACCAGATGAGCTAAGGGCCCAAGGAAGTCATCATAATGATGACTTTTTGATTATAGACGGAATTTTAAAATTTGTGAAGAGGCGACAGCTAATTGGAGGATTTTATTCTAATAATTAGGTGTCCCTGTCTTAATTAATGGGCTAAGTACCCAACCAAAAAATTCTGGTCCGCTACCAGTCATTACGACGATGCCGATAAAAATAATTAATAAGCCAATTAGCTTATAACCAAGACGTGTTCCACCTTCGGCTCCTAATTTTTTTTCAAACCAGGCAATTCGCCCAAAATTACTCACTAGCCATTCTGTTTTGATAACCATACCCGTCCCAGCAGCAATAGCGATTATTCCTAAAATAATTTTCCCCATTTTATTTAATTAATTTAATATTTTATATAATTTAAAGGATTATATCGGGTGCCATTAATAACCACTTCAAAATGAAGGTGTGGTCCAGTTGATCGTCCAGTAGAACCCATTAACATAATCGTTTGTCCCTTTTCAACTTTATCACCAACTTTAACTAATAATTTTGAAGCATGACCATAGCGCGTTCTAACACCATTGCCGTGATCAATTAAAATGGTATTACCATAGCCGCCATTGTATCCAGTTTGAGCAATAATAACTGTACCACTATTGGCCGCATAAATTGGTGTGCCGACTTTATTGGCAATATCTAGACCATTATGAGCCCAAGAAAAGTATTGCGTAATACGATTGCCAACAGTTGGCCAAACCATTGAAGAACTATTAGTTTTAGTGGTTGACGGGCTAATTAAATCTTTAATCACAGAAACGCCAGTGTAGTTTGTCGTTTTTTTATTAACAGTAGTGGTTTGTATTTTCTTTGCTCCTGGGAGAATAAGCTGTTGACCAACAGCCAGGGTTTCTCCTAGAGAATTACTGTCTGCAATTTTTTCTAATTCAATATCATATTTTTGAGCTATTCTAGCTAAAGTATCTCCTTTTTTAACAGTATATAAAACTCCGCTACATGGCAAAATAGTTAATTTATCTCCAGGACGAATCAGACTATAGGTAGATAAATTATTTGCCCATAAAATAGTATTAACGGTAATGCCGAAACGGCGAGAGATAGTAGAGACGGTATCGCCTGCTTGAACAATATAATAAATTATTTCTTTACGCTCGCTTACTTCTTCATCGCCATTGATATTTTCTTCTAGTAAACCTGGCTTAAAGACTAAGTCATTTTCTTCATTAAAGAAAAAGGGTGAGCCATAATTTAAATCATCTTTACCATCCTCCACGTCTTCTTCTTCTTTGGCAATTACATCATAATCATTAAGATATTTGTTTTGACTGGCAGCCAGTATGCTATTCGGAGTGGCAATTTCTTCAATTAATTCTTCTTGCTGAACAGTGCTAAAATCTTTTTTAATTAAATTAAACATAACGGACTTAGACAATTCCGTGCCCATTGCGCCCGCTCTTTTAGTATTAGTTAAACCAGAGAATAAAATAATAAAAACTAAACAGAAAATGAAAATATAAATTGGTTGTCGCCAGAGTATTTCTAGGGGGGATTTTTTGATTAAGCCAGTTTTTTTCCAGCGGAAAAGCTGAAAATATATTTTGACTAATATTTTATAAAAAAGTGATCCGAATAACCAACGAAAAAATCCGGCAATTAGTCGGAATAGGCCGGTGAGTATTTTTTTTAATAACAGAACGCCCTTAATTGCTAATAAGCCGCTTTCAACGGCTATTTTTTTTAATTGTTTAGAGAAGGATTTACTAATATGATTATTGAAAAACTCATCCTCATACTATCATTTTTGAGCTTTTTTAGTCAATTTAGCAATTTATTCCACAATTATAGCAAAAGCTTTTTTATGACCATAGGCCTGAGGCGCTTCTTGACAGTAGGAGGCAATATTTTTTTTAAAATAAGGAGGCTTTATTTCTTGAATTTTACCAATTAGATAATAAGATAGAGCAAAAATTAGCCCAAAGCCGGCATTTTTTGGTAATTTTATTTCTAAACGATTTTTTTTAAGTCCAAAATATTTATTTTCTCCAAAACTGATAACTAATTCCTTAGCCGAATTATTAACAAATTTAGCGTGACGTGCTTCGCCAAAACTAAAGGCGCGCAAAGATAAGTAAGGACCAAACAATTCATGTCGCTTTATTTCTAACATGGGTGCGATTGCCCCAAACTCATCTGGTAAAATAAAAGAATAGGCAGTATATTTTTTAAAATCTTTAGGCAATTTAAGAGTATTGATAAACTTTTTAATACCTAAAGCTTTTTCATTTTTGCCAGCTAAAATCATGCCTAAATAGGTAGAGACATTATAAGTATATGGTTCTGGTAGTTTTTGATAAACAATTGTTTGGTCGGCTAGCTGAGCAGCGGTAGATTGAGGGCTGCAAGTTAATAAAATAGTTTTTAGCCCATTTTTTTTAGCTAATTTTATTTCCCAAATTGAATCTTTTTCACCAGAGGCAGAGATAATAACTGCTTGAGTGATAATTTTTTTTCTAATTAAGGGCTTATAGTTAGTGATAATTTTTTTAAAATTACTTTCATTAGCAATAATAGCTGGTTTATCGGAAAAAATTATTTGGCCAGTGTTAAAAGCATTGCCACTACCAACGACTAAGGGAAAGCCTAGATTTTTAAGGTTAAGTCGCGCTGGTTGGTTCTTTTCAAAAAAATCAAGAGCGGCTATGACAGTTTCGTTGAGGTTTGGTAATTTATTAGGGGTCATATTTTTAGTTATTTTACTTATTTTTAATTATAATTCATCTTGATTTTTATTTCAATTTACGGTAGGATGGCGATATAATCAAGATGATAATTAATGAAGATAATTTATGTCAGGACACTCAAAATGGGCGACAACTCATCGTCAAAAAGCGCTAGTTGATGCTAAGCGGGGCGCTATTTTTACCAAATTGGCTAATCTGATAACGATTGCGGCTCGTAAGGGTGGTGATCCTAATTCCAACCCCTCTTTGCGCACAGCCATTGATCAGGCTCGTAATGTAAATATGCCGAAAGATAATATTGAAAGAGCTATTAAAAAAGGGACGGGCGAATTAAGCGGGGATATTGTTGAAGAACTTTATTATGAAGGTGTTTTGCCGGGCGGAGTACAAGTAGTGGTTAAGTGTTTAACTGATAATAAAAATAGGAGTGGTTCAACAGTGCGTCATTTATTTACTAAAAATGGCGGCGCCTTTGGTTCAGTTTTATGGAATTTTTCGCAATTAGGTGTTATTCGTATCGCTAGTGAACAATTAGCTGAGAAAAAAATTCAGTCTGAGGATTTAGAGCTAGAATTAATTGATCAAAACATTGTTGATTTTAAAAAAGAAGAAGAGGGGATTGTTGTTTATACAGAAATAAAAGATTTACAAGCAGTGGAAGATTTTTTAGAAAGACGGGGTTTAAAAATTGAATCAGCCGAAATTGAGTACGTTGCTAAAGATAAAATTTCTATATCAGAGGAGGAGGGGCAAGTGATTGATAGGTTTCTGGAAGAGTTAGATGACAACGAAGACGTTAGTGATTATTATACTAATTTACTTTAATTATTGTTTGTTATGGCAATGGCCAAAATAATTTTAGGAGTTGATCCGGGAATTGCTGATACGGGCTATGGCATAATAAAAGCGGAGGGCAGTCGTTTGACTTGTCTATCTTATGGCTCAATCAAAACTGATAAAAAACTTAGTTTAGCTGATCGTTTAGAAACTCTGTATATTGAATTGGATAAAATAATAAAAAAATATAAACCGGACCTAGTCTCAATTGAAGAATTATTTTTTAATAAAAATGTTCGTACCGCTTTGATTGTCGGGCAAGCGCGAGGTGTTGCTCTTTTAACCTTTAAGAAAAATGGTTTAAAAATTGTTGAATACACTCCCTCTCAAGCGAAAGCAGCTGTTTCAGCTTATGGCCAGGCTTCTAAAATGCAGGTACAAAAAATGGTTAAATTAATTCTTAATTTAGATAAACTACCTCGGCCGGATGACGCTGCTGATGCCTTAGCGTTAGCTATTTGTGGTTTAAATTCTAATTTATGTCTAAAAAAGTAGTGCCTAAAAAATTAAAAATTGTTCATGTTTCCTCAGAAGTTGCCCCCTTTTCTAAGACTGGGGGTTTAGGTGATGTTGCTCGTAGTTTGCCGAAGGCGTTGAAACGTTTAGGGCATGATGTTATTTTAATTACGCCGCTTTATGGACAAGTAATTGATAAAAAGGAACATAAGTTGAAATTAATTTTTGAGGATGTTGATTTGCGTTTAAATTCCCAAGAAAAAGTTAAAGTTAATTATTGGAAAGGGTATTTAATGGAAGACTTGCCGGTTTATTTTGTGGAAAATAAACATTTTTTTTCTAAACATAAAAATATTTATGGCTCAACTAAAGAAAATGCTCGCTTTTTAGTTTTTGATATTGCGGCTTTAAAATTATTATCACTTTTAAAGTTGCCAGTAGATATTATTCATTGCCATGATTGGCAAACGGGGCTGATTCCTTATTATTTAAAAACTGATTTTCGTTACTCTAAAACTTTAAAAAAGACAAAAACAGTTTTTACTATTCATAATTTAATTTTCCAGTTAGGGCATAATTGGTGGGAGATTCCGCCAGAGAGAAAAGATTATGGACGGGGTCGCATTCCGCATACTTATGATCCGCGCTTAGAAGATATAAACTTTGCTAAACGGGCAATTCGTTCGGCTGATATTATTAATACAGTTAGTGAAAAATATCGCGAGGAAATAATGACTAAAAAATTTGGTCAAGATTTACAGCGGATATTAAGAAATCGGGAAGATCGTTTATTTGGTATTATTAATGGGATTGATCATAATACTTATAATCCAGAAAAAGATAAAGAATTACACCGACGCTATTCATCTAAGAAAATAACTCTCAAAGATGATAATAAAAAATATTTACAGAAGAAAATTGGCTTGCCGGTTGATAAAAATATTCCAATTTTATGCACGACCTCGCGAGTAACTTTCCAAAAAGGATTTAATCTGATTTTAAAAGTCATTAATTTGTTTTTAAAACTAGATATTCAGTTAGTTTTTATGGGCGATGGTAACAAGGAATATATTCGGCAGATAAAAAAGTTACAGAAAAAATATAGTGATAAATTAGTTTGGCTGCCCTTTGATCAAAAAATGGAAAGTTTATTATATGCTGCTTCTGATGTCTTTTTATTACCGTCTAATCATGAGCCTTGTGGTATTAATCAATTAATCGCGATGCGCTATGGTTGTATTCCAGTAGTGCGTGAAGTGGGCGGTCTTTATGATACGGTAGATGATTTTAATCCAGCAACTGGTAAAGGCAATGGCTTTACTTTTCAAGCTGAGAATGAAATTTTATTTTATGCGGCTGTTATTCGTGCTTTAGAGAATTATAAACATAAACGAGTCTGGGCTAACTTGGTTAAGCGAGCAATGAAGCAATCAACTAGTTGGGAGATTCCAGCGAAGAAATATGTTGAATTATATAGAAAAGCCTTAAGAGAATAAAAACTTAAAAAGCTTATTATTAATTAAAATATGATTTGGTTAAATTTTTTACATTTTTATCAACCAGCTAATGTGGAGTTTTATAATATCCGTAAAGCACTAGATAAAAGTTATTGGCGTCTTTTGAGATTATTTGAAGAACACCCAAATTTAAGAATGACCATTAATATTAGTGGTTGCTTGCTGGAGCGTTTGGAGGAGGCCGGTGAAAAAGCTTTTCTTGAGCGGTTACAATTTTTAGTTAAAAAGAAAAGAATTGAAGTAACTGGTTCAGCTGGTTATCATGGATTTTTGCCGCTTTTGCCAGAGAAAGAAGTGGTACACCAGATTAAAGCTAATGAAAAAATTTTAAAAAGAGTGTTTGGTAAAAATTTTAAACCGAGTGGATTTTTTTTGCCGGAAATGGCTTATTCACCAGCCGTAGCGAAAATAGTTAAGCGTCTAGGCTATCAATGGCTTATTCTTGATGAAATTGCTTTTAGCGGTGGAAGCAATCAGCGCCCAGATAATAAATGTCCTTATGTTGATGAGGCTAGTGGTTTAAGAGTTATTTTTCGGGAGCGCGATAAATCAAATGCCTATCCGCCAGATAAATTGTTTTCTCTTTTAAAAGAAAAGAGGGTAGAGAAGAATCAGGTAGTGATTACTGCTACTGACGCTGAGCTTTATGGTTTGCGTCATGAAGATCCAACTGGGGAAATGGAGAAAATTGTCCAGGTTGAGGAGTTAAAAATGATGACTATTTCTGCTTGGTTAAAAAAGATTAGTATAAAAAAACCAGTTAAAATAAAAGTTTGGGCGTCTTCTTGGGAATCAAGTCCGGCTGAGATTAAGGCTGGACAGCCCTATATTCTTTGGCAAAATAAAAAAAATAAAATTCAAACCAATCTTTGGAAATTAGCAGAATTAGCTCTGTCGCTTGGCGAACAATACAAAAAAGATAAAAATTATTATTGGTATCGCTGGCACTTAGATCGTGGTTTAGCGAGTTGTGTTTTTTGGTGGGCTAGCGCTCATGATTTTTCTAAAGTTTTTGGACCGTATGCTTGGAGTCCGGATTATATTGAACGGGGTTTAGGTGATTTAGTTAGAAGTGTTCGCTCTCTCAACAATCCAAAAACTAAAAAGCAAAAACTAGCCGCTGAAAATTATTATTTAAAGATTAGTAAATTAGTTTGGGAAAGCCATTGGAAAAAATATTGGCGAAAAATTATATGAACAAAATTTTATCGTTATTTGATGAAGTGGCCGTGCTTGCTTATTTGAAAAAAAAATTGTTGCCACTTTTTCCTGAATTTAACGATATCAAAAAAGTTAAAATTAAGCCGTATAAAGAAATGATTTGGGAGACAACCTATCATGTAGTGATTGGCTTTCAAGTTTATTTTTTGACGCCAGAGGATAAAGAGGAAAGAACTCTGATTATTTGTTCTGCTCATAGTGATGAGCCGCGAGAAAATGTTTATTTGGCTTTAAAATATTTGTGGGCAAAGGGACTTAATCAAAAGGGCATTGATTTACCGCGCCCTCTTTTTTATTCAAAAAGATTTAATGGTACTTTTTATTTAGCCTTGGAGGGAGAAAATCTTCTTTACTATATTAAGAATAAAGACATTGCTGTGGTGGAACAACTAGTTGTTTCCTCAGCCAAACTTTTTGCCCAGCTTCATTCTTTTGCAGTTGAGGAGGAAGTGAATTTTAATCCAAGTAATGCTCGCATTAAGACGATAATTCCGGGAGTGGAAAATATTTATCAAGGCATGACTGCTCGTTATGGCAATAAATATACAGCTGACTTAAAAAAGATTTATGATTATTTTATTGCTCAGGAGGAAAAATTTTTTGCTTCGGGTGCGCCGTTAAAATTAATTCATGGCGATGCTCATCCAGAAAATATTATTAAAACAGCTGAGAATAGAATTGGACTGATTGATTTTACTGATTTATGTTTTGCTGATTTTGCTCGTGATCTAGGAACCTTTTTGCAGCAGTTAGAATATAAGATCATGACTAAAATTGATGATCGGGAGTTAGCAGATAGATTAAAAAAATTATTTTTGGATAATTATTTGCTCGCCACTGGGACAACGCTTGATGATAACTTAAAAAATCGGATAAATACTTATTATAATTGGACAGCTATTCGCACCGCTACTTATTGGTTTTTAAAATTTGAACCTGATGAAAATAAGGGTGTACATTTATTAGAAGTGGTTAAAAATAATTTAAAATTATTACATGATGAAAAATAAATCGCTAAAACAGCTGAAAATTGCTCATCTTCATGTTTGGGATAAGAAAAACAAAGGTGATTGGGCGATTGTTTTAGCTGTTCAGGAATTGTTAAAAGCTAATTTTCCGGGTTGTCAGATTATTGATTTCCCTGTATCTCTTTTAAAAGAAGGGAGGCTGGCTGAGGCTCAGAAAATTAATCAAGCTGATTTTGTTATTATTGGCGGTGGTGGAATATTTTATTCATATTTTCTTCCTTATAACCAAGAATTTATTAAAGCGATTGTTAAGCCGATAATTATTTTTGGTGCTGGTTATATTAAAGAAGTTGATGCTCCTGAGATAAAAAAAGAGGCGGCGCTGAGCGTAGCTTTTTTAGCACGTCAGGCAAAGCTGGTTGGTTTAAGAGATAATAATACTAAAAAGTTTTTAATTAAAAATGGAGTGCCTGCCAATAAAATACAAGTAATTGGTGATCCAGCAGCCTTATTAAAAGAAAAAAAATTAACAGCCACTCAATTGCGGGCTTTAAAATTAAATCAGTCGCCAAGCAATTTAGTGAAAAAGAAATCGCCGTTTAGAATTGGCTTAAATTTAAATTATGCTGGCTGGTTAGGTTTTGGTAAATGGCGCGAGGATATTCTTAAAGCTTATCGTGAAGTAGCTGAATATTTTCAGCAAGAATATGGTGGTCAAAATGGTTTAGGAGTGGAAATATATTATTTAAAGCATCATCCCGGGGAAGACCATATTTATCCTGAGCTTAAGATAAAAAATTTACGAGTAGTGGATTTAAAGCCGGCTGAGCAAAAAGAGCTTTACGGACACTTAGATTTAATTATTGGGATGATGTTACATGTTGGTGTAATGGCTTTTGGTGCCGGGACACCAGAAATCAGCGTGGCTTATGATCTAAGAAATCATAGTTTTGCTGAATATATCGGATACCCAGAATTGGTGGTTGATTTAGAAGCTTTAAAAACTGGAGAGTTATTAAAAAGAGTAAAAATGGTCTGGAAAAAGAGGGAAAAATACCAGCAAGCGTTTATTCGCTTAAAGAAAAAAATTGCTACTAAGCAAAGTTTGTTTTTAAAGAAAGTAAAAACAATAATTTAGAAGTTTTTATTAATAATAAGGTTAATTAGATTTTTTACTTAATTCTGTTATAATCTAAATATTGGAGCTTGGTTTGACTCCTGAGTTAATTTTGTCTAATTTTGTGTTTAAAGTATGGGTGGAAAAAAGAAAAACAGTAATCCTTTGGATTATTTAAACTTACCAGAAATAAATCTTGATGAAAAAGCTAAGAGAAGCATTTTAGTAGTTCTTTTGGTTGTTTTTGGTTTGATTAGTTTGCTTGGGCTTTTTAATCTTTCTGGGCATTTTGGAGAATTTATTGCTAAATGGCTCACTCTTATTTTTGGTTTTGGAAAATATCTTGTGCCATTAATTTTTATTTATTGGGCAGTAATTATTTCTAGAAAAGAAAAAAAATCTCTACAGTTTACTGATTACTTAGGTTTAGGACTTCTTTTTATTTCCTACCAAACGCTTTTTCATTTTTTCTTAGATGTCAATGTGTGGGAGAGCAAAGTAGAGGCTGGTGTTGGTGGTGGTTATGTTGGTCTATATTTAAGTAAACTATTTTATTATGTTTTCGGTTTTTGGGGCGGACTTTTAGTTCTTTTTGCTCTTTTACTTATTTCTCTTGTTTTAGTTTTTAATACCTCATTATCACGGCTGGTTGGCGAGGAAAGTATTTTTGCTAAGATCATTAGACCCTTTGCTTTATTTTTCAAAAACTTATTTTCACGCTCAGTTTCTGAGGAAGAAAGTGATGGCCAGCAATTTATTCAAGAGGCACGAGAAGAGGTTTTAAGTTCTTGGCAGAAGAAAGGAGTTCAGAGTGAAGAAGAAGAGGAAGAGGAGGAAGAAGAAGAGGAGGAAGAAGAAGTTTCGGCGGCTAAAATATTAGCACAAAAAAATAAGCCAAAGGTTCAGGAAAAAATTGTTTGGCCGAAGCGAAGAATTAAAATTGATTTACCGTTAGAGTTATTAAATAATAAATTTAGTAAGGCAATTGGTGGTGATACAGAAGCTAATGCTGCTAAGATTCATAAGACTTTAGAAAAGTTTGGTATTGAGGTGGAAATGGGCGAAACTAAAGTTGGTCCAACTGTTACACAATACACTTTTCGTCCAGCCGAAGGAGTTAAGCTTTCTCGCATCACGACTTTAAATAATGATTTATCACTTTCTTTAGCCGCTCATCCGATCAGAATTGAGGCTCCAATTCCTGGAAAATCTTTGGTAGGTATTGAGGTGCCTAATCGCGCTAAGGCAATTGTTGGTTTACGAGAAATTTTAGAAGATCAGGCTTTTAAAGATCGTAAAAATAATCTTTTCGTTGCTTTAGGCAAAGATGTTTCTGGTACTGCTTGGCTTTATGATTTAACACGCATGCCCCATCTTTTAGTAGCTGGTGCAACTAATTCCGGAAAATCTGTTTGTTTAAACGCTATTATTGTTAGCTTATTATACCAAAACAACCCTGATGATTTACGCTTTATTATGGTTGATCCGAAGCGAGTTGAATTGCCGACATATAATGGCATTCCTCATTTATTAACGCCGGTGATTACTGATGTTAATAAAACAATTAACGCTTTAAAGTGGTGCTTGAATGAAATGGAGAGGCGCTATGATATTTTAAATAAAGCTGGTAAGCGCAATATCCAATCTTATAACCAAACAGCTGAGGAAAAATTGCCATATATTGTTTTCATTATTGATGAATTAGCTGATTTTATGATGACCGCTGGCAAAGATATGGAGGCGGCGATTATTCGTTTAGCTCAAATGTCTAGAGCCATTGGCATCCATTTAATTTTAGCGACTCAACGTCCGAGTGTGGATGTGATTACTGGTTTAATTAAAGCCAACATCCCAACGCGTATTGCTTTTTCTGTAGCTTCATTAGTTGATTCAAAAACAATTTTAGATGCGTCTGGCGCTGAAAAATTATTGGGACAAGGAGATATGTTATTTATGACAGCTGAGTTTGCTAAGCCGAAAAGAATTCAGGGTGCTTATTTAAGTGATGAAGAAATAACTAATGTAGTTAATTATATTAAAGAGAAGAGTGGTCCGGCTGAATATTTAGAAGGAGTAACTGATCGTCAAAAAGTGGCTGGCAATGCAGGCGTTGGTCTAGATGGAAATTATGGTGATGAAGATGAGTTATTTGAAGCCGCTAAAGAAATTATTGTTAAGGCAGGAAAGGCTTCAACTTCAATGCTGCAACGTCGTTTATCAATTGGTTATGGTCGCGCAGCTAAGATTTTAGATATGCTTGAAGAGAGTGGGGTTATTGGTCCGCCCAACGGTTCTAAACCACGTGAAGTTTTGATTAGCCAAGCAGAATATGAAGCCATGGGTGAAGAAACAATTAGCGGCGTTCCTCTTCATAATCGGGCAACAGCTCAACGTCCAGATAGTTATTTAGCTGGCGATGAAGGTAATGATGGCACTTTAGTTTTTACTAGTGATCTTACTCACACTGAAGAAGATAGTGATTCTAATGATGAGGAAGAAGAGGAAGAGGAAGAAGAAGAGGAAGATTTTGCAGTTAATGCTGAAGATGAGACAGAGGAAGCGAGTGAAGAGGAGCAAGATGAATCTGAGGCAGAAGAAGACTCTGAAGAAACAGAGGATTCTGAAGCACAAGCAGAATCAGTTCAATCAGAAAAGCCAGCTGGACAGGAGAAAAAAGAACAAACACCGACCGGTAGTCAGCTTTTTGAAGAAGATGATGAGATGTTTTTCTCTAGATAATTATTATTAAATTAGTAATCGTTGTTTTTGGCTGTAACATTTAAGGTTTTATTCGTATTATTATATAGAGTTGGGAATTAAGTCGTGAAAGCGATTTACTCCCTAATACGGCTGAATAAAAAAAGAAAAATTAAACAAAACCACCCTACGGAATCAGGGTGGTTTGTTGTTTTTATTTCTTTATAATTTTGGTATAATAGGCTATATGTTAGAAAAAATAAAAAAACTTATTCCGCGCAATCTTTTTAAAGTGCTTCAGCCACCCTATCATTTTTTAATGGCCTTATTGGCGGCCCTTGTTTATCACTTTCCGAGTAAAAAAATGATTGTAATTGGAGTAACTGGGACGGCCGGTAAAACTTCAACTGTTTATTTAATTGCGAAAACTTTAGCGGCGGCTGGTTATAAAACTGGTTTTACTTCTACCGCCGTTTTTTCTGATGGTGACAAAGAATGGTTGAATGATAAAAAAATGACTATGCCAGGACGTTTTTTTATTCAAAGAACTTTACATCAAATGTGGAAGAATGGGTGTCGTTATGCAATTATTGAAACTACTTCCGAAGGCATTAAACAATTTCGCCACCGCTTTATTAATTATGATATTTTAGTGTTTACAAATTTATATCCAGAACATATTGAGTCTCATGGTAGTTTTGAAAAATATAAAGAAGCTAAAGGAATTTTATTTGCTCATCTAAAGCGCTGCTCCACTAAGTATGTTAATGAGCAGAAAGTAGTTGTGCGTCCAGCTAATAATTTTAAAAAACTAGATTTTACCAGAGTCTTTAAGACGATTATTGTTAATGGTGATGATGAACATAGTGAATATTTTTTAAATTTTGGGAGCGAGGAAAAAATAATTTACTCTTTTCAGCCAGAAACTAATTTTAAATTAATTTTTGAAAACTTATCTGAAGAAGCTAAGGTTAAGGACTTTAAAGTTATTTATGGTTCTGAAGTTTCTTCAAGTGCTCACGGGATATCATTAAAAATTGAAAATGAGCCAGTTAATTTAAAATTATTAGGAGAGTTTAATGCGATTAATGCTTTAGCTGCTTATGCGGTCGGGCAAAGTCAAAGACTTAATAGTCGGGATATTATTGCTGGTTTAGAAAGTGTTAGTTCTTTAGCTGGAAAATTAGAATTGATAGATGAGGGGCAAAACTTTACGGCGATTGTTGATTATTCTTTTGAGCCGCAGGCGATGGAGAAGCTTTATAAAACAATTGCTCTGATTCCTCATAGACGCCTTATCCAGGTGCTTGGCTCAGCTGGCGGTGGTCGTGATCGGGCTCGTCGTCCAATTTTAGGTAAAATAGCTGCTGAAAATGTGGATATAGCCATTATTACCGATGAAGATCCTTATGATGAGGATCCTTTAGAAATTATTAATCAAGTTGCTGCTGGGGCTGAGAATTTTCCGGGCAGTAAGATGATTTTAGATAAAAATTTATTTAAAATTCTAGATAGACGTGAGGCTATAAAAAAAGCGCTAGAATTAGCCGAAGAAGGGGATTTAGTCTTATTTACTGGCAAAGGAGCAGAACAATATATTTGTGTTGCTGCTGGCCAAAAAATTCCTTGGGACGAACGACAGGTAGTACGTGAGGTAATTGTGGAGAAAATGTGTATTGACAAGGAATAAAACTTATTATATTATAAAGATATTAACACTTTTTTAACTAAAAAAAAGTGATTTATCAAAAAAATAGTTAATTAAATAAACGTTAAACTCAAGCCAGTTGGGGTTGGGGTTTTTTTGTTAAGTAAATTTCTGTCCTTCTTTATTTTTTCATCTATTATTAGATAAATATATTCATAAATATTTTATAAATATACGTTTTATGTCTACGCGAAAATCATTTTCAGAACTTCGAGAAGCCATGCCCCTGCCAGACTTAATCGAAATTCAAAAAAATTCTTATAATTGGTTTTTAAAAGAAGGACTGGCTGAGCTGTTTGATGAAATAAATCCCGTGACCGATTTTATCGGACGTGATTTAGAATTATATTTTGAAGACTACTATTTAGACGAGCCAAGATTTTCTGAATTAGAAAGTCGTGAAAAAAATATTACTTATGAAGCGCCTTTACGCGTTAAGACGAGATTATTAAATAAAAAAACTAAGAAAGCTATCAGTCAAGAAGTTTTTCTCGGTGATTTTCCGTTAATGACCGAACAGGGAACTTTTATTATTAATGGTATTGAGAGGGTGGTTGTTTCTCAGTTAATTCGTTCAGCTGGGGTAATGTTTACAGCAGAATTTATTAAGGGCAAAAAATGTTACGGGGCAAAAATTATTCCTAATCGCGGCGCTTGGTTAGAGATTGAATCTGATTCTAATAAGGTGTTATGGGTACGCATTGATCGCAAGAGAAAAGTAGCAGTTACTTCTTTGTTGCGCGCTTTTGGTTATGAAAAGGATGAGGAATTAATAAAATTATTTGCTGATGTTGATGTAGTAAAGAATAAAGATGAGCAGACTTTTATAGAGGCAACTATTGAAAAAGATGCGGCTAAAAATGAGGCAGAGGGACTACAAGAAGTTTATCGTCGTATTCGTCCGGGAGATTTAGCTTCTGTAGAAAATGCTCGCCAATTAATTCACTCAATGTTTTTTCGTTTTGATCGTTATGATTTTGGTCGGGTAGGGCGCTATAAATTAAATCGTCGTTTTAATTTAAATTTACCAGCTAATAAGAAAGAGAATCGTATTTTACGTAAAGAGGATTTAGTTTTGATTATTAAGGAAGTTATTCGTTTAAATATTACTAAGGAGCCAGAAGATGATATTGATCATCTAGGCAATCGTCGTGTGCGAGCGATTGGTGGCTTAATTCAAAATCGTTATCGTGTAGGTTTAGCTAGAATGGAGCGAATTATTAAAGATCGCATGTCAACTTCTGATATTGCTTCTCTTACGCCTTCAAAATTAGTTAATGCTCGTCCAGTTATTGGAGTTGTCCGTGAGTTTTTTATGTCTTCTCAGTTATCTCAGTTCATGGATCAAACTAATCCTTTAGCTGAACTGGAACATAAGCGTCGTTTATCAGCGATGGGCCCAGGCGGCTTAACTCGTGAACGTGCTGGCTTTGATGTACGTGATGTGCATTCAACTCATTATGGTCGCATTTGTCCGATTGCTACTCCAGAAGGTCCGAATATTGGTTTGGTTGGTCACTTAGCTTCTTATGCTCGGTTAAATAGTTATGGCTTTTTAGAAATACCATATCGCAAAGTAGTTAAAGATAAAAAAGGTAGTCGGGTTACTGATGAAATTGTTTATCTTGATGCTTTTGAAGAAGAAAAGTATATCACCGTTGACGCAACTATCCCGCTTGATAAAGATGGCTATTTTATTCCTCATAAATTTGAAGTGAGAAAATTTGGTGAGCCAGACGTAGAAGAGACTAATAAGATTGATTTTATGGGAGTGGCGGCTAATCAAATTATTTCTATTGCTACTTCTTTAATTCCGTTCATGGAACATAATGATGGACAAAGATCTTTGATGGGTACGAATATGCAACGGCAGGCAGTGCCGTTAGTTAAGCCGGAAGCGCCGATTGTTGGTACAGGAATTGAAGCTAAGGCAGCACGTGATTCTGGACATGTTGTGCTAGCTAAAGAAGATGGAGTGGTAGTTAAAGTTGATGCTAGTGTTATTGAAATTCAAAATAAAAAAGGGGAGATTAATCGTTATACTTTAAATAAATTTGTACGCTCTAATTCCTCAACCTGTATTAATCAGCATCCGATTGTTGATTTAGGACAAAAAGTGAAGAAAGGCGAAGTATTATCAGATGGTCCAGCGATTGATCAAGGAGAGCTATCTTTAGGCCGCAACGTTTTAGTCGCTTTTATGACTTGGGAGGGATATAACTATGAAGATGCAGTTATTATTTCTGAGCGTTTAGTTAGAGAAGATATTTATTCCTCAATTCATATTGAAAACTATACAATTGATGTTCGTGATACTAAACTTGGTCCAGAAGTGATTACTAATGATATCCCAAATATCAGTGAGGAGAAATTAAAAAATCTTGATGAAGATGGAGTTATTCGTATTGGCACCGAAGTTTCTAGTGGCGATATTTTAGTTGGTAAAATCACCCCTAAAGGGGAAACAACTTTGTCAGCAGAAGAAAAATTATTGCGAGCTATTTTTGGCGAAAAAGCTAAAGATGTTCGTGATTCTTCTTTATATCTTGAACATGGTGAACATGGCAAAGTGGTTGATGTAAAAATATTTTCTCGTGAAGAAGGTGATAAATTATCAGCCGGTGTTTTAAAGTCTATTCAAGTATCGGTTGCTAATATGAGAAAGATTCAGGTTGGTGATAAGATGTCTGGCCGTCATGGTAATAAGGGAGTTATTTCTCAAGTTGTGCCGATTGAAGACATGCCTTATATGGCTGACGGAACGCCAATTGATGTAATTTTATCTCCTTTAGGAATTATTTCTCGTATGAACTTGGGGCAATTATTAGAAACTCACATGGGTTTTGCTGCTCAGAAACTAGGTTATCGGGTAGTAACTCCGGTTTTAAATGGAATTACTGAAGAGCAAATTAAAAATGAATTAATTAAGGCGGGCTTACCGGTGGATGGCAAAGTTGTTTTGTATGATGGTAAAACGGGCAATCCTTATGATAATAAAATTACCGTTGGTTATAAGTATGTTTTAAAGCTTAACCACATGGTTGAAGATAAGATCCATCAACGCTCAATCGGTCCTTACTCTTTAATTACACAGCAACCTTTGGGCGGCAAGGCGCAATTTGGTGGACAGAGATTTGGAGAAATGGAAGTTTGGGCATTGGAAGGTTATGGTGCGGCCCATACTTTACAAGAAATGTTAACCATTAAATCTGATGATGTTCCGGGACGAAGTAAGGCCTATGAGTCTATTATTAAAGGAGAGGAAATTGAAAAACTAAATGTACCTGAATCTTTTAACGTTTTAATTCGCGAACTTAAGGGTTTAGGCTTGGATGTTGAACTGTTAGGAGGTGAAGGTGAGCAACCAGCCTCTGAAGTAGTTACTGAAATAGACGAAGAAGCTAAGGAAGATGAGAAGTTCGCTTATGATAAACCAGAAATCATTGCTTCTTTATCAGAAGAAGGTGAAGTAAAAGAAGAATAATTATTAATTAGTGATTATTAATATATGTTAAATCCAATAAAAACTAGCGATTTTGACGCTATTCGTTTAAAACTTGCTTCGCCAGAAAAAATTTTGGAGTGGTCCCATGGTGAAGTGACTCGTCCAGAAACAATCAATTATCGCACTCAAAAACCTGAAAAAGATGGTCTTTTCTGTGAAAAGATTTTTGGTCCGACTAAGGACTGGGAATGTTCTTGCGGAAAATATAAAAAGATTCGTTATAAAGGAATTGTTTGTGATAAATGCGGAGTTGAAGTTACTCGCAGCATCGTTCGCCGTGAACGTTTGGGTCATATTACACTGCAAGTTCCAGCTACTCATATTTGGTTTTTGAGAGGCTTATCATCTAAAATTGGTTTGCTTTTGAATTTAGGTATTCAATCTTTGGAAAAAGTTATTTATTATGCCAGCTTTATTGTTACTGATGTTGATGAAACTTTAAAAGAAGCAACTATTGAGCAGATTAAGGCAGAGTATAAGTCTAAACTTAAAAGTATTGAAAATGATTATAATAATCAGCTAAAGAAGATTAAAGAAATTGCTGGCAAAGAGGCAGAGAGTGAAATTAAAGAAGCGACTAAAACTAAAAATGATAGAATTGCTAGATTGGATGAAGATTTTAGTGTTACGCAAAAAGAATTAAAAGAATTAAAGCCATTATTAATTTTATCAGAACAACAATATCAGAGCCTAAGCCTAAAGTTTGGTCATATTTTTGAAGCTTCTATTGGGGCCGAAGCGATTCGTAAATTATTAGAAAAAATTGATTTAGAAGCCAGCATTGCTCGGCTAGAAGAGGAACTAGTTAAGGCGGTTGATTCAAAAAAAGAGAAATTAGTTAAACGTTTAAAATTATTAAAGAGTTTTCGCAATAATAATATTCGTCCAGAGTGGATGATCTTAACTGTTTTGCCGGTTGTTCCACCAGATTTACGTCCCATGGTTGCCTTAGATGGTGGTCGTTTTGCTGCTTCTGATTTAAATGATTTATATCGTCGGGTTATTAATCGTAATAATCGTTTAAAGCAATTAATTGATTTAAATGCGCCGGAAGTTATTTGTCGCAATGAAAAAAGAATGTTACAGGAAGCAGTTGATGCTTTAATTGATAATTCAGCTCGTCACACTAAGACGGTTACAGCCTCAACTGGACAAAAGAGACAGTTGAAATCTTTAGCGGATACTTTAAAGGGGAAGCAAGGACGCTTTCGTCAAAACTTATTAGGTAAACGCGTTGATTATTCTGGTCGTTCAGTGATCGTGATTAATCCAAAGTTAAATCTTGATCAATGTGGTTTACCAAAAGTGATGGCTTTAGAATTGTTTAAGCCGTTTATTATTGCTCAGCTTATTAAAAGAGAAATTGTTCATAATGTCCGCAGCGCTTCTCGTTATATTGAAGCAGGACATGATGAAGTTTTTGATATTTTGGAAGAAATTGTGAAGAATGCTTATGTTTTATTAAACCGTGCTCCAACTTTGCATCGTTTAGGTATTCAAGCTTTTCGCCCGGTTTTGATTGAAGGTAAGGCTATCCAAATTCATCCACTTGTTTGTACTGCCTTTAACGCCGACTTTGATGGTGACCAGATGGCTGTTCATGTTCCATTAACTAAAGAGGCTCGCCAAGAAGCAGAAACCTTAATGCTTTCTTCTCATAATTTACTAAAACCAGCGACAGGTGATCCGATTGTTGCGCCCGCGCAAGATATTGTTTGGGGGACTTATTATATTACTTTAACAGAGAGTGATTATGAGGAGAAGAAGGCAGAGGATATGAAGTATTTTTGGAATGAAGATGAAGCAGTCTTGGCTTATGAAAATAATTTTATTAGTCTTCATGAGGCTATTAATGTTAAATATGATGGAAGCATGCTAAAAACCACAGTTGGTCGTTTAATTTTTAACTCTTTATTACCAGAAAAATTAAAATATATTAATGAGGTTGTGGGTAAGAGTAAATTAAAAGACTTAATTCGTGATTGTTTGCGTATTTATGGGGAAGAAGAAACAGTTAAATTTATTGATAGTTTAAAGAATCGCGCTTTTGCTTTTATTACTAAATCAGGCTTATCTTGGGGCTTTGGTGATTTACCTAGTTTATCAGAAAAAGACGAGTTGATTGAATTATCTAATAAAAAAGTTGAACTCATTCAAGAGCAATATGAAGAAGGGCTTTTAACTGAGTCAGAGCGTTATGCGAAAGTGATTGAAGAGTGGACTAAAACCAAAGATAAGATTGCTGATATTTGTAAGAAGGGCTTAAAAGATGTTTTGCCAGTTTATTCCATGATTGATTCTGGCGCTCGCGGATCATGGGCACAACCAGTTCAGATTTTGGGTATGAAAGGTTTAGTAACTTCGCCTTCTGGAGCGATTATTGAATTGCCAGTTAAGGGAAACTTTAAACAAGGATTTGGTGTTTTAGAGTACTTCTTTTCCACCCACGCTACGCGCAAAGGTTTGTCTGATACGGCTTTAAGAACGGCTAATGCTGGTTATTTAACTCGTCGTTTAGTAGATGTTGCTCAGGATGTTATTATTTCCGAAGATGATTGTGGTGATACTGTGGGCATGAATTTGAATCGGGCTGAAATAGAAGCGAACGGGGAAGATTTTTTTCGTCGTTTAGTTGGACGTTATTTAGCTAAAGATGTTAAGGACGCTAAAGGCAAAGTTATTTTGTCGGCGGGCGAGATTTTAAATGAAGAAAATATTAAACTTTTGAAAGAAAAAGATGTTCAAGATGTTTGTATTCGTTCGGTTTTGAGTTGCAAGTTAAGCAAGGGTATTTGCACTAAATGTTATGGTTGGGATTTAGCTTATAATAAACCGGTGAAGATGGGAGCAACGGTGGGCGTAGTGGCTGCTCAATCTATTGGTGAACCAGGTACCCAGTTAACGATGAGAACTTTTCATAGTGGAGGAGTTGCTGGACAAGATGATATTACCCAAGGTTTGCCACGAGTTGAAGAAATTTTTGAAGCTCGTTCTCCAAAGAAAAAAGCCTTGATTTCTGATGTGGCTGGTCGCATTAAGATTGAATTTGCTCAGAAAACTATTACTGATAAGGATGGCAAAGAAATTTTAGTTAATAATCCGCAAGCAAAAATTTTAAGTATTTTCTATAAAGGTAAGGATTATGATAAATATTATTTTTCTGAAAAGATTAATGAAATAAAATTAGCTACTGGAGCAACGGCTAAAGACAAGAAAAAATTAGAAGTTAAAGTTTTAGTTAAAGCGGGTGAAATGGTTTCTAAAAATTCAGAATTATTTAGCGTGGGCGGCGAGGTTGTGCGTTCAAAATCAGCTGGTAAAGTAACAGTAACTGATAAATATATTAGTGTGGCTAAGGAGGTTGAGAAAGTTAAAGAGTTTTCTATCCTTAAAGGCACGATGTTAATGGTGCAAGATGGGGATTTAGTTGAACGGGGTACTCAATTAACTGAGGGTAGTCTTGATCTTCGCGAATTATATAAATTAAAGGGACGCTTAGCTACGCAGCAGTATATTATTAAAGAAATTCAATATGTTTATAGTTCTCAGGGACAACCACTTAATGATAAGCATGTTGAAATTATTGCTCGTCAAATGTTTTCTCGCTATTTAATTAAAGATGCTGGCGATACTCATTTATTACCAGGTGAAACAGTAGAAGAAGAGGTCTTAGAGCAGGCTAATAAGAACGCTAAGAAGCCAGCGGAGGCAGAAAGATTATTATTAGGAATCACAAAAGCTTCCTTGACTACTGATAGCTTCTTATCATCAGCTTCTTTTCAGGAAACCTCTCGTGTTTTGATTGAGGCGGCGGTTAATGGCAAGATTGACTATCTTGAAGGCTTAAAGGAAAATGTTATTATTGGTTGCTTGATTCCAGCCGGCACTGGTTATAAAGGAAGAAAAAAGAGGGCTGATTATAGTCAACAAAATTAAAGAAAAGCGAGTAAAAAGAAGTTAAACTTAGTTAAATAAAAATAAAAAAGAAGCTGATTATTCAGCTTCTTTTTTGGTTGTCAGAAAGCGAAAAATAACGTAAAATAAGAGTAGATTATGATTAAACCGTTTTGGACAAAATGGTCGTTTTTATTCAAGCTCCGTTTTATTTTTGGGGTTATTTTATTGATTTTTTTATTGCTTTTTCTTTATTTAAAAATAGTCCCTTTTGGCCAGATTAGTTATAGTCGTGATTATAGTTCTGCTTGGCGTTCGAGCAAGGGTTTTATTTCTGGCTTTACGCCGGCAGAAAGAGTTGATTTAGAAACTAGTGAAGTGCCGGCTATTATCGGCGATCCAGTTTATTTTTCTGTTTTTACACCCCGAACTTTTGATCAAGCTAAGATGACGATTGTTTATCGTGATAATTTAACTATTGATTTGCCAATTATTGAGGCTGGTGTTTTGGTAGATAATATTGTCTGGCGTTATGATTTAAAACCAGTTGATAATAAAGCGCTTGATTATTTAATGTTGCGTTGGGATAAATTGGAAGAGAATGGGCTTTTATTTTTACAGAAAGAAAAGAATTATTCTAGTTTGGCTGATTGGGAAAAGGACTTAGCGAAAGGAAAAATAAAAGATTGTTCTAATGTTTCAACTAATTGCTTAGCTGTTTATAATTATACTCCACCCTATAAATATCAGATTGCCAATTATCAACCGCTTTTGCCATTAACTATTGACCAACCTTTGCGCGGGGCGCATCAATTTTATCTTTATTTAAAAGATGAGCCTTTGCATTTAGATTTTTCTTTTATTGATCAAAATTTAGATTTAAAACCAGCACCAATTAAGATAATTTTATCATCTGAAAACGGAATAATAGACACGCAAATAATTGATGATCCTAATCTTAATCCAGGCAGTGGGCAGATGGAAGAGAAAAAAGTGACGATTGATAAACGTAATTTGTCAGCGGGTATTTATAAGGTTGAGGTTAAGATTACCGATGACATGATTATTAAAAAGATAAGTAGTTCAATTGGTCGTCTATCCTTTATTCATAAAATTTGGCCGGTTTCTGGACAAGGTAATTTGAAAGTTTATACTGATTCTAATTATTTACAGGTTAAAGCTTTAAGTCCAGCTAGTTTGCAGACGATTAGTTTTGGGGGAAATAAATTTTCTTTAACAGAAGCTTATCGGCAATTTGATTTTTATTCTGAGGACGGTGGCTTGATTAAAGAAATAAAAATTGCTCAAGATGATTTAATTTTGGAAAATAATGGAGTTTTTGCTTTGTCGCCGAATGCACTTATTAATCCTTCTTTAATGAAAGTAGACCGATTTTTTTCTGTGAAGATGCCAGTTAAATATATTGTAGCTGAATATCAAAAACCAAAAGAGGTGAATGGTTTTAAAGTGGCTACTGTTGAATTTGATTTGAAAAATGCTTATAGAGAGAAGGGAAAATATAACTTTATGATTGCGGTACCTGGCTTAAAAGCGGATGATAAATTAAATGATAATTTAGAGATTTATAAAATTAATATAGAATTTGAAGGCAGAACACTATGGCAAAAAATTTGGCAATAATTAGTCGGGAAGTATTTTATTTTTTTACAGCTCTAATCGTTTTATCAATTGGCCTAGAGATTATTTGGCCAAACATAATTTTAGCTTATGTAAATCTTAATTATATCATTGTTCTGTGGCTAATTAGTGGTTTAATTAGTTTAATCAATAAGTAATATGTCTTTAAATAATTTTTTTAATCCAGCAGCTGTGGCAGTGGTCGGAGCCTCTAACCAGAAAACAAAAATTGGGCGCCAGATTCTTGATAATTTAATTAAGGGCGGCTTTAAAGGAAAGATCTTTCCGATTAATTTAAAAGAAAAACAAATCGCTGGTCTAAAGGTTTATGCTAGCTTAGAAAACCTGCCTTTAAAAGAATGGCCGACTCTTTTAGTAGTTATTGCTATTCCTATGCCTTTTGTTTTAGCCGAGATAAAAAAATGCGTTAACTTAGGAATTAAAAATATTATTATCATTACAGCTGGTTTCAAAGAAGTTGGCGGAGAAGGTGAAATAGCTGAAGCGGAAATTGCTAAGTTAGCTGCTAAGCACCAATTAAATATTCTTGGTCCGAATTGTTTAGGATTAATTAATACTTGGGGTAAGTTGAATGCCAGCTTTAGTTCGGCAGATACAAGCACCGGCAATATTGCTTTTTTATCTCAGTCAGGCGCAATTGGCTCAGCTGCGCTTGATTGGTTAAAAGTTAAAGATTTTAATTTTGCTTATTTTATTAGTTTAGGCAATAAGGTGGCTATTGATGAAAATCAAGTGATTGAATATCTAGCCTCTGATTCACGAATTGATTTAATTGTTGTTTATTTGGAAGAAATTAAAGATGGTCAGAAGTTTATGAATTTAGTTTCTCGTTTAATTAAGTATAAGCCGGTAGCTATTTTAAAAGCCGGTCAAAGTATAGCTGGTGGACAACTAGCCTTGTCACATACTGGCTCTTTAGCTGGTTCTAGTGCGGTGATTAAGGCGGGTGTTAAAAGAGCGGGGGCTATTTGGTTAGAAAATTTAGGAGAATTATTTAATTTATTACTTATTTTTCAAAAGAAAAATTGCTGTGATAATCAGAGTCAGGAGCTGTCTTTAATTACTAATGCGGGTGGTTTAGCAGTTTTAACGGTTGATGAAATTGAGCGACAAAATATTTCTTTTGGTTATAGTTGGGATTTACTAGGTGATGCTAATGGAGAAAAATATGAAGCAGGATTAAAAAAAGCGCTAGCGGATAAAAAAGTTCATAATCTTTTAGTTTTATTAACACCGCAAACTTCAACTGAGCCACTTAAAACAGCAGAAGCAGTGATTAAAATAGCTAAAAAATATCCAACTAAATTAGTGATGACTAGCTTTGTTGGTGGCCAAGCAGTAGCTGAGGCGCGTGATCTTTTAGAAAAAAATAGCATCCCAACTTTTGAATATCCAGAAGAGGCAGTGCGCAGTTTTAAAAAATTAGTTGATTATAAAAAAAGTGCTAAGACTATTAAGTCATACAAATTGCTAAAAACAACAATGAAAAAACCAATTACTGAAACTGATTATTTAAAATCAATGGCTCTTTTGCGTGAATATGATATTCCGACAATTAAAACGGTTAAATATGAGGCAACTCAGGTAAAATCATATCAGTATCCAGTGGTTTTAAAAATTGTGGGACCTGATTTTTTACATAAAACTGATAAGCAGGCAGTGGTCACTAACATTAAAGATGAGCAGACTCTAAAAAAGATGGCAGCTCTTTTAGAGAAACGGCATAAAAAGATCTTAGCTAATAAACAAAATTATTTAATTGTTCAAAAACAGGCGGATCATTTTCAAGAAATAATTATGGGCTTTAAGCGTGATGCCTCTTTTGGACCGGTGATGATGATCGGTTTGGGTGGTATTTATGCTGAAGTTTTTAAGGAAGTAAAATTGGCGATGAGTGATTTAGATTTACAGACTGCTTTAGAAAAAATTGCTGAACTAAAAATCTACCCAATTTTAAATGGGGCGCGCGGGCAAAAGAAATACGATCTTAAGAGTTTAGCTGAAGCCTTTGTTAATTTATCTCGCTTAGCTAACGAGCATCCGGAAATTAAGGAATTTGATCTTAATCCTTTATTTGTTTTTGAAAAGGGGGTGTTGGCAGCTGATGTTAGAATTATTATTTGAGAATAGTTTTTTGTATTATGTATAAAGATAAGAAAATTATTGTTGTTTTACCAGCTTATAATGCAGCTTCAACCCTAGAGATGACTGTTCATGAGATTCCTGATTTAGTTGATGAGATAATCTTGGTTGATGATAAAAGTGATGATGCGACTGTGGCAGTGGCTAAGCGCTTGGGTTTGTTTGTTTTTCAGCGAGCAGAAAATGGTGGTTATGGCGCTAATCAAAAAAATTGTTATCGCTTGGCGCTTGATCATGGGGCTGATATTGTGGTGATGCTTCACCCCGATTATCAATATGATCCGAAATTGATTAATTTTTTTGTTAAATTTATTGGTGATAATTTTTTTGATGTGATGCTGGGAACTAGAATTCGCAGCCGACGAGAGGCTTTAGCTGGCGGCATGCCTCTATATAAATATTTTGCTAATCGTGCTTTAACTATTTTTGAGAATTTTGTTTCTGGTTACAACTTATCAGAGTGGCACACTGGAATGCGTGCTTATAGCAGGGAAGTTTTGGAAAATATTGATTGGCAATCAAATTCTGATGACTTTGTTTTTGACACGGAAATGCTTTTTAAAATTGTGGCCAAAAAATATCGTATTGGTGAAACACCAGTGCCAGTTCGTTATTTTAAGGAAGCTTCCTCAATAAATTTTTGGCAAAGTTTAAAATACGGCTTAGCGACAGTTGGTGTTGGTTTAAGATATTTTTTTAGGGTATTTAAATAAGCTTGATAGTTTAAAGTAGGTTTAATAAATTAGAAAAATGGCCTCGTTTAAAAAACAGCTTAATAATTGGTTTGCACTTCGGTCTTGGCGACCGTATTTTTTAATTTTTGTTATCGGTTTTNTGCTTTATGGACAGACTCTATTTTTTGATTTTACTTATTTTGATGACAATGAATTAATTTTAAATAAAATAGCGGTTCTCAAAGATTTTAAAAATGTGGGAGAAATATTTTCTAACGATGTTTTTTTCTCAATTAATAAATTTTATTATCGTCCTTTATTAAATCTATCATTCATGTTTGATGCTCAGCTAGGTGGTGAGTTGCCGTTTTTTTATCATTTGAGCAATATTTTTTTTCATCTTTTGGCAGCCATGTTAGTTTTTTGTTTATTGAAAAAGATTAGTCAAAAAACAAAATTATCCTTCTTTTTTTCTCTGGTTTTTTTAGTCCATCCAGTTTTAACGCAGGCCGTTGCCTGGGTAGCGGGAAGAAATGATTCTCTTTTAACAATTTTTGTTTTAGCCGCTTTTATTTTTTTCTTAAACTTTTCGGCTGATCATAAATTAAGGCAATATCTGGCTTATCTTTTTTGTTTTTTACTTGCTCTTTTTACTAAAGAGACGGCAATTTTTTTGCCAATTTTGCTTATCTTTTATTTTTTGTTTATTGATAAAAAAAGTCTTGATCGGTCTGAAAAATGCTTGCTAATTTTGGGTTCTGCCGTCGGAGCAGTGATTTGGTTTTTAGCTCGGTCATTGGCCCTGGGTCAGGGAAGCATTAATTATTTAACGGCTATTTTGGGGGTTTTAAAAAATTTGCCAGCCCTTTTTTTTAATGTTGGTAAAATAATATTGCCCATTAATTTATCAGTTTTGCCTATTTTAGAAGATTCTAGTTTAGTCTGCGGGATAATAGTTTCTCTTTTATTATTTATCGCTTGGTTTTTTTCTAAAAAGAAAAGACTCAATTATTCTTTATTTGGCTTAATTTGGTTTTTATTATTTCTTTTTCCCTCATTTATTCGCTTGAATGACTTGCCTGATTTTTTAGAACATCGTTTATATTTACCAATTATTGGTTTTTTTATTATTTTAATGGAAATAGATTGGATTAAAAATTTGGATTTTACAAAAAAGAAAATAAAGATAATGGCGGTAATAATTTTATTAATTTTTTCTGTTTTGACTTTGCGGCATAGTAAAAATTTTTATAATCGGTTAACTTTTTGGCATTCAGCGGCTGAAAGTTCTGTCCACTCTCCTTTAGCTCAACGTAATTTAGGAGCGATGTATTATCTTGATGGGCGGCTTGATTTAGCGATTGAATATTATAATAAAGCCTTGGCACTTAATCCGGAAGAGGCAATGGTTCATAATAATCTGGGTTTGATTTATTTAGAGCAAAAGCTGTATAAGCAAGCTGAGGAAGAGTTTAAAAAGGAATTAAGTTTTTATCCTAATTATGATAAAGCCTTATTTAATCTTGGTTCAGTTTATTATCAGACTGGTCGTCAAAAGGAAGGCAGAGAGTTGTGGCAGCGAGCGTTAGAGGTTAATCCTTATTACTATGAAGCTTATGCTGCCTTGCTTAATTCTCAAAACCGGTTAAGATAGTATTATGTTAAAAAAATTTTTTAATCAGCAAATTAATAGCATCACAGTAGCAGCGGCCCTAGTCGCTTTGTCTTCGCTTTTTTCGCGGCTCTTAGGAGTTATTCGTGATCGTATTTTAGCGGGGCAATTTGGGGCCGGTACTGATTTAGATATTTATTATGCGGCTTTTCGTGTACCTGATTTAATTTATAATCTTATTGTTTTGGGTGCTTTATCAGCTGGTTTTGTGCCGATATTTACTTCTTTAATTAAAGATTTTTTACATGATAAAGATAAAGATTCTGATCCCGTAGAAAAAAACCAGGAGGCTTGGAGTCTAGCTAATAATATTTTAAATATTATTTTTATTGCTTTAGTGGGCTTATCAGTTTTGGGAATTATTTTTGCTCCAGCTTTAACTCGTTGCTTAACTCCAGGATTTAGTGCAGAAAGTCAGGCGATGACTACTTCTTTAACGCGTATCATGTTTCTTTCTCCAATATTTTTAGGTATCTCTGGTGTTTTAGGTGGTATTTTACAGTCATTTAAAAGATTTTTGGTTTATTCAATTGCTCCTATTTTTTATAACTTAGGTATTATTATTGGTGCTTTATATTTTGCGCCTCGTTGGGGTCTTGTTGGCTTGGCTTGGGGTGTGGCTTTGGGCGCCTTTTTACACATGGCTGTTCAAATTCCAGCAGTTTATAATTTAGGTTTTCGTTATAAATTGAAAATTGCTTGGTCTGATTTTTATACCAAAAAGATTTTTAAGATGATGGTTCCGCGTACGATGAGTTTAGCAATTTCTCAAATAAACTTAATTGTGATCACCGTAATTGCCACTGGCTTATCAAGTGGATCTTTGGCGGTTTTTAACTTAGCTAATAATTTACAATCTTTTCCGATTGGTATTTTTGGAATTTCTTTTGCAATTGCTGCTTTTCCTAGTTTAGCAGCCACTGCTTTTGATAAAGAAAAATTGACGGCTAATTTTTCACAAACTTTTCGTCAGATTTTATTTTTCATTGTCCCAGCAACGGTTTTAATAATTGCTTTGCGTGCTCAAATTATTCGGGTCATTCTTGGAACCGGTAATTTTGATTGGCAAGATACGATTATGACAATGAATACGCTTGGTTTTTTTGCTTTAAGTTTATTTGCTCAAGCAACAATTCCTTTATTAGTGCGCGTTTTTTATGCTCGCCAAAATTCAGCCACCCCTTTTTATCTTGGTTTAGTAACGGTTTTAGTTAATATCGGCTTATCTTTTCTCTTTTCAAAAACGCTTGGCGTGGCTGGTTTAGCCTTAGCTTTCTCTATCGCTAATATTTTGAATTTTGTGCTACTTTGGATTTGGTTGTATTTTTCGGTGGGCACTTTAGATCTTGGCAAGATTATAATTTCTGTGTTAAAATTTACTGTCAGCGCGATTGGCGCTGGTTTAGTCACCCAGATTATGAAGGTGGTTATTTGGCCATTTATTGATATGACCACTTTTGTCGGCGTCTTTACCCAATTAGTCGTTTGTGGATTATCTGGAACTTTGGTTTATCTATTGCTTTGCTTATTACTTAAGAGTGAAGAATTATTTAGATTTATTGCTTCTTTACAGAATCGTTGGCCACTTAAGAAAATTAAGTTGGGCGACCAGGGGGAAGCAAGAGGAGTTTAATATTTTATAATTTTTATTTGAGATTAATGAAAGAAGATATTAATAAAATTAGAAATTTTTGTATTATTGCTCATATTGATCATGGAAAATCAACTTTGGCTGATCGTATGTTAGAAATTACTAGCACAGTTGAAGAGCGTAGAATGAAGGAGCAGGTTTTGGATGGCATGGATATTGAAAGAGAGCGGGGAATTACAATTAAATTACAGCCAGTGACCATGGAATATAATGGCCATAAGTTAAATTTAATTGATACTCCGGGTCATGTAGACTTTTCTTATGAAGTTTCTCGTTCTTTAGCAGCTGTAGAAACGGCAATTTTATTAATTGATTGTACTCAGGGAATTCAAGCGCAAACCTTAGCTAATTTATATTTAGCTATTGAGCAAGATTTAACAATTATTCCGGTAGTTAATAAAATTGATTTGCCAGCAGCCGATGTAGCGAAAACTAAAAGAGAAATTGTTAAATTATTAGGTTGCCAAGAGGCGGAAATATTAGCTTGTTCTGGAAAAACAGGAGAAGGTGTAGCTGAGGTTTTAGCTGAAGTGATTAAAAAAGGTTTGCCGCCTAAGGAAAAAGAGCTTAGTCTCACTGATTATCCGCGAGCTTTAATTTTTGATTCAAAGTATGACACTTATCGCGGGGTGGTTGCCTACGTTAGAGTTTTTAATGGCACTATTAGAAAGGGTGATAAAATTCGTCTTTTATCAATGGGCGCGGAAAGTGAGGTTTTGGATTGTGGTATTTTTAAACCAGACTATCATTCTTTAGAGGCTCTTAGTGCTGGAGAAATTGGTTATATTATTACCGGCTTTAAAACGGTTGGTGATTGTCGGGTGGGTGATACTTTAACAGCTAATAAAGGAGTAAACAATTTTTCTCAGATTGAACCTTTGCCTGGTTATAAAGAAGTTAAACCAATGGTTTTTGCTGGTATTTTTCCACGTGAAGGCAGTGATTTTAAAGAATTGCGCGAGGCCATGGATAAATTAAAATTGAATGACGCAGCTTTATCTTATGAGCCGGAAAGATCAGATGCGCTTGGTTTTGGTTTTCGTTGTGGCTTTCTTGGACTTCTTCATCTGGAGGTTTTTCAAGAAAGATTGCGTCGTGAATATAATCTTGATTTAATTGTGACCGTGCCAAGCGTTGCTTATAAAGTTTTTAAAAATAATGGTGAAGAAATTATTGTACGCACACCACAAAAATTGCCCGAGCCGACACATATTAAACATATTGAAGAGCCTTGGGTAAATTTGGATATTATTACTCCGAAAAATTATCTGGGTAATATTATTAAATTAGCCCAAGAAAAGAGAGGGGTTTATAAAAATACTGAATATATTTCGGCGGAAAGTGATGAGCCACGTGTAATTTTACATTATGAAATTCCAATGTCAGCGATTTTAACTGATTTTTATGATAAAATAAAAAGTGCTTCGGCTGGCTATGCTTCAATTAATTATGAGTTTCTTGATTATCGCCAAGCAGATGTGGTTAGAATGGATGTTTTAGTAGCTGAAGAGCCAATTGAGGCCTTGGCAACGATTGTCTATCGTGATCAAGCGATGAGTGAGGGGCGGGAAGTGGTTAATATTTTAAAAGACACTTTGCCACGCCAGATGTTTGTGATTAAAATTCAGGCGGCGGTTCATGGAAAAATTATTGCGGCGGAAAAATTATCAGCGTTGCGCAAAGATGTGACAGCTAAATTATATGGTGGAGATGTTTCTCGTAAACGTAAGTTATTAGAAAAGCAGAAAAAAGGTAAACAGAAAATGATGGCTGCTGGTAAAGGCAGTGTTGATATCCCGCCAGATGCTTTTGTTAAAATATTAAAGAGATAAATAAATCTAAAATACTTATATGAGAAGACAAAAAACAATCAAGATTTTTTGGATAATAATTTCAATGATTATTATTTTTTCAATGTTGGCTTGGTCTGTAGGTACGATATTTTTCTAATAAATTTTTGATATATCGCCATGAAAGAATGGCAAATTTTTCCTAAAGCGGCGGCGGATTTTTTCCGCAATTACCCGGATATTAATCCGGTAGTTTTGCAATTACTTTTTAATCGCGGTCTTAAAGAGAAAATTGATATTAAGTCTTTTTTAAATTGCGAACTTGCTGCTGATAAAACTTTAGCGATTGGTGAGAATCAGGAATATGTTTTTTATGATCCATTTTTGTTTAGAGATATGGCGGCAGCGGTTGATTTAATTATTGCGCATATTAAAAAGGGTAGCCCGATAGTAATTTATGGAGATTATGATGCGGATGGAGTTACTGCTTCGGTTATTCTTTTAGAAACTTTAAAAATTTTACATGCTCAGGTGGAAGTTTATTTACCAGATAGAGTGGCTGAAGGATATGGTTTAAATAAGGCGGCGATTAATCAACTAGCTGCTCAGGGAGTAAAATTATTAATTACAGTTGATAATGGTATTCGTAATTTTGCTGAAGTAGCCTATGCTAAAAGTAAGGGCTTAGAAGTAATTATTACCGATCATCATGTTTTACCGGAAAATAGAAAGGAGATACCAGATTGTCTCTATATTGATCCGGCTGATCAAGAAGATAATTATCCTTGGCCGTATTTAGCGGGCGTTGGTGTTTCTTTTAAATTGATTAGCGCTTTATTAGCCAAGGCTAATTTACCGGATAAACAGAAGCAGTTAATTATGGAAAAAAGTCTTGATTTAGTGGCGGTGGGCACAGTTGCTGATATGGTTAGTCTTTTGGGAGAGAATAGATTATTAGTGAAGAGTGGTTTAAAAATATTAAATCAAAATAGGCGTCTAGGTTTAAATGAGTTAATTAAGGTTTCTAAAATAAATAATGGTCGGCCATTGGAAGCGTGGAATATTGGTTGGCAAATCGGACCGCGCCTTAATGCTGCTAGTCGTTTAAGTCATGCTAATACCGCCTTTGAGTTATTGACTACAACTGATGCGGCGGAAGCCAAAGAGTTGGCTGCTGAGTTAAATCAACGCAACATTAATCGTCAGCGCATTACCGAAGAAATAATTTCTCAAGTAGAAGTACAAATTGATAAAGATAATTTACCTAATTTAATTGTTGGTGTGGCTGGTGAAAATCAAATTTGGAATGAAGGAGTGATTGGTTTAGTAGCTGGGAAAATAGCCGAAAAATATTATCGGCCAACTTTAATTATCACTCGTTTAATTGAAGAGGCGGAATTTGATGCTGATACGAAAAAATTAGTTCCGAAAAAAGTTTCTTTCAAAGGCTCTGGTCGTTCAGTGGATGAATTTAATTTAATAGAGGCAATTGAAGATTGTGCTCCCAACCTTGATAAATTTGGCGGACATCCGATGGCTTGTGGTTTTTCAATAAATTCGGAAGTAGCTTTAGATAAATTTATTTCTCAAATTCAAGAGATTGCTGAACAAAAAATTACTCAAACTGCCTTAGTTCCTAAATTAAAAATTGAAATGGAATTAGATTTTTCAGCTATTAATCTTGATTTAGCTGAGGCAGTTAATTCTTTAGCCCCTCATGGGCAAAATAATCCGCAACCCCGTTTTGTTAGTTATCATTTAAGAATTGATGATATTGTGACGATGGGTTTTGACAATCAACATATTAAAATGCGTCTTTCTAAAGTTGATCCTAGCTCTGGCACAACTTCTTCTTTTTGGGCTTTGGCTTTTGGCGGGGCAGCTAACTATAAAGAATGTGTTATTGGTGATTATATTGATTTAGTTTATTATTTAGAAATAAATGATTTTAATGGTCGGCGTGAACCGCAATTAAAAATTATTGATTTAAAAAAATATGAGTAAGTTTATTATTTTTACTGACGGAGGAGCGCGGGGCAATCCAGGACCAGCTGGGATTGGCGCGGTTATTTATAATGAGGACAAAGTTTTAGTAGCAGAGATTTCTGAATATTTAGGCGAGACTACTAATAATCAAGCTGAATATAAAGCTTTGATTGCTGCTTTAAAAAAAGTAATCACTTTAGGAGCAATTGAAGTGGAGTGCTATCTTGATAGTGAGTTAGTGGTTAAACAATTAAATCGGGAATATAAAATAAAGAACAAAGAGCTGGCGCCTTTGTTCTTAGAGATACATAATTTAAGTTTAAATTTTAAAAAGATTTCTTTTATCCATATTCCGCGTGAGCGGAATAAGGAGGCAGATAAATTAGCTAATGAGGCAATGGACAGAGGCGCTAAATAAGCGCCTTTTTATATTATGAATTTGGACAAGGATTATTCATCGGTTCATTATATTGATAATGCCACCATTCTCCACAATATCTAACCCAGCCGGCCGCCTGCATTATTTCTTTTAATTTTTCTACATCAGCATCAGAATATTCAGCATTAGCTTTTCCGCCAATGTGATTACAAGATTCCGTGCCTTTAATACAAAGATCAATTGCTTTACCACTGCGGTGACCACCGCAACTTCCCGGTTTAGCTACCCATTTTTGGGCTTCTAGTTCGTTGCCGTATGTTCTTAGGGCGGCTTCCCATAATTCTTGTTGGTGTTGAGCTGTTCTAAAGGCGCTAACGACATGTAGATTAACACCTCGTTTTTGAGCTTCGGAGATAGCTAAAGAGAGACCATCAATTCCTTCAGGGGCGAGAAAAGGTGAGGTAGCGCTCGTTGAAACTAAATCAGAGATAGGTTGAATTTCTTTATCTTTAGCACAGGTACCGACAGCATTTTCAGTACTATCACTACCATTTTTTATAGGGGTGATAACTATTTTTTGAACTGAGGAAACATTAACTCCTTTTAGATTAACTAAATCAGGATTGACGATTGTTAAAATTGTGTAGGAAACTAGCAGAATGATTAAGCCACTAATACTACCGATTATTAATTCCTTCGCTTTAGTAATTTTTGAGGCATCGCCAGCTGAAATTAGCCAGAGCAAACCACCAGCCATTAGCATGATGGCGGCGAGAATACCGACAATGCCCAGAGCATAATTATATAAACCAGCAATATATTGCCCAATCCAAGGAATATTACATTTTTCACCCACGGGACAAGTTACAGGAGCTAATTTATTTAGCCCAGGTATTTGCACCTGAAAATCAGGGATAGTAAAGCGGGCAGCTACTGGTTCTTGTACTGGTTCTTGGGTTTCACAACAACAGACAGCCTCATCTAATCCTTTAGTTTTTGGTTTTGGCGTGGCGGAGCAGAAGTCATCGCTAAATTGAGTCATTTGCTTCTCTTCACATGTCCCAGATTTAATTATTACTTTACTTATTATGGTGTTTTGCTGATAAGAAGTTGTCATTGCTTTATTTATCACTGACCAAGTACAATTTCCGCCAGCGCTGACTGGATTTGTGGTAGATAAAAAGAGGCTCAAAAAAAGAAGAGGAAATAAAATCAAGAGTATAGATTTTTTTATCTTTAAATTCATATTTTATATTTTTTTATATTTTCGGCGGCTAATTTTTGGATAATAGAAATATCAGCTTCTTTTAGATGTTTAAAACGTCCTTGTTTTTTTAAATATTCTTCAACTGCTTTAGCTTGGAAATTAGAATTAATACTGGAAGCACTTAATTGTCCATTAATATATTCTAATAACGGATAAAGACCAGTTTGGACGGCTAATTTGCCCAGCATTGCTGCTTCGTTATTATTTATTTTCCAACCGGGAATGCAGGGGCAGAGTATTTGTAGATAACTTGGGCCATCTGTTTCTAAAGCCTTTTTTACTTTATTAGTAATATCATCTGGAAAGCCGGCAGAGGATTGAGCAACATATTTTAAATTATGTGCTAGAGCAATAGCTAGCATATCTTTTTTTCTTTGAGTTGAGCCGCTGGAGACGGTGCCTGAGGGGGAAGTAGAGGTACTGGCGCCGTAGGGAGTAGCACCCGAGGCCTGTATACCAGTATTTGAATAAGCTTCGGTATCATAACAGATATATAAAACATTTTCTCCGCGCTCCCAGAGACCACTAATTAAGCCAAAGCCAATATCAAAAGTGCCACCGTCGCCCCCTTGAACAACTACTTTAGTTTTTTTATCGCCTTTTTTATTTAGAGCGGCCTTAATGCCTGAAGCTACAGCGGCAGCATTTTCAAACAAAGAATGAATCCAGGGTAAACCCCAAGCACTTTGCGGATAAGCAGTTGTGGTTACTTCTAAGCAACCAGTGGCGTTAGCGATAATAACATTTTTATGTAAGCCGCGCATTACTGCTTGTGCAGCTGATAATTGACCGCAGCCAGCGCAACCGTTGTGGCCAGGGGAGAGAAATTTAGTATTTTTATTATTCATAATCACAAACGTTATCTGTAAAAGCTTTACGTCGACAATTCCCATGATTTTGGTTTGAACCACAGGTTGGGTGTTGTTCTGTAGAAGCGCATTTATAATCATCTTCTTTGGGGTCTCCACAGGCTGCTCCAGGCGGTAGACAAGGTTGACAAGATCCATTTTGACAATATCCAAAAGCAGTTAATGGAACTGTTGTTTGTCCAGAGGTTGATAATTTTGTGTAAGTACAAGCCTCTTTATCTTTTTTTCCTTCACAACCACCAGAAAATAAATCTGATGAATTTGGAATATACGGTGCGGTAGTAGTATTTGTTTTTTCGCATTTATATTGGTCTGCAGACGAGACTCTAATATACCCTAAATCTAATGATCCACAAGGATAATTTGAGTTAATAGTGACTCCTGAGGCCTCTAAGTCTTTGGCCCATTTGCAATCACTTAATTCTCCGGTTCCTAAGTTTGATTTGCAACAACAATCATCATAGTGATTATTTACTTCTTTAGCTACTAATTTATTTACAGCGATAGGTTGTAAATTAACCAGTTTAGGATTAATAGTGTTTAATATTGTCCAGGAGATAAGTAAAATAATTAAACCAACGATGCTGCCAGAAATTAAATTTTTTGCTTTAGAAATTTTACCTGAATCACCACCAGAAGTTAACCAGATAAGACCAGCACCCATTAATATAATAGTGGCTAAAATTCCGACAATAGCTAGTCCATAATTATAAAAAGATCCAATATATCTTGGTAATAAATCAGTATAGATTTTTCCATCTTTTAACGAGTCAACTGGAATCGGAGTTCCTTTTTGAAATTCAGAGTCAGGAATAGTAACCTGCGGCGTAAAGTTTAGGGTATCTTCCAGATCTACTTTGGCGGCCATAGCTGATAGAGGAACTGATAAAATAAATATTGCGCCTATAACTTGTAGCCCCAAAAATAGTCTGATTAAAATTTTATTAAGATTAGATTTAGGTTTAAACATATTATTTGCGTAACTATATTTTACCAATAAATTTTATTTTTTGACCATTCTTTTTTTTCACATCAGTTACTATTTCTCTAATCATTTTTTGCGTGATATCACGTCCGCCTAAGCCAACAATATAATTTTTAATATTTAATTGATTATTTGGTAAAGAAGCTTGGATGTCAGAAAACAAGGGACCGGCTTGCCCTAAACTAATTGCTTTTTCAATGACAGCAATATTTTTGGCCGTTAATAAAATTTGGCTAACTTCTTTTGCAGGAAATGGGCGATAAGTTTTTATTTTCAAAAGGCCAGTTCTCTGATCATTTTTTAGAGTTTCGCGAATGGTACCAATAACTGAGCCCATAGCTACTAAAATAGTTTCTGGTTTTTTAGGACCAGAGTATTCAACTAAGCCGCTATCTTTATTTTTTCTCCCTAAGAGATGCATTAAATCTTTATATTCTTTTTTAATGATAGTTAAACTAGCTGTTAAATCATGGTGTAAGTTTTCCCGGGTTTCAAAATAATCAGCAGGGGTAGCAAAAATACCAAAAGTCATTGGTTTTTTTGGATTTAAAAACTGATCCGCTTTAGGGGCGTAGTTTGGGAGAAATTTTTTTATTATTTTTGAGGAAGGGATAATAACCGGCTCAAAAGCATGAGTTAAAATAAAACCATCAACATTAACCATCACTGGCAGGCGTAATTGCTCAGCAATTTTGTAAGCTAAAATGTGAAGATCAACAGCTTCTTGATTAGAATCAGCAAAGAAATGAATCCAGCCAGCATCACGAATAGTCATAACATCGCTATGATCATTCCAAATATTTATAGGAGCAGAAATAGCGCGATTAGCGCAAGTCATAACTACGGGCAATCTTAGGCCAGCGATGTTAAAAATAACCTCAGTCATTAATAGCAAACCTTGTGAACTAGTAGCGCTATAACTACGCACACCGGTAGCGCTAGCGCCTAAAATAATTGAGGCAGCCGCAAATTCGCTTTCTGCTCTTAGATATTCATAATCAGCCTCGCCATCCGCTTTTAGTTTGGCTAGTTTTTCAACGATGTGAGTTTGGGGGGTGATTGGGTAAGCGGAAATGACTGCTGGTTTAATATTTTTAATCACAGCCGCAATAGCTTGAGAACCTTCTAAGAGTTGTTTTTTATTTTCCATATTACTTAAAAATCATTTTCCATTTTTATAGCTTTAACTGGGCATTCGTGTGCACATAGACCACAGCCTTTGCAATAGTCATAATTTATTTTTGCTTTTATTTTTTCCGTTTTAATCTGTTTTTTCATTTCAATACAGCCTTCTGGACAAAGCTTGGCACATAATGAGCAGCCGACACAGGTATTTAAATTAATTACTGGCTTGACTGTTCGCCAAGAGCCAGTTTTATTAGCTAGGCTAGAGTTTGCTTGAGCGGAAAGATTAGTGATTGGCGCTTTCATAATTTTTAGTGATGGCTAAAATATTTTTTTTAATTATTTCTTGTCCCTTTTCTTTAAATTTTTCAGTAATGGCTTTTTTTAATGATTCTAAGCTAACTAGACCGGTATATTTAGCAAAGGCGCCAAGAATAGTGGTATTAACTATATTTTTCCCGAATATTTCCATGGCAATTTCGGTGGCGGCGGTGAAATAAAGATATTTAAATTTTTTCTTTAATTCCGGCCATTTATTTTCTGGAGCATTAATAATTATAATTGTTTCTGGAGTGCGGCCAGCAAAAACATCAACACTTTCTAATAGTGTAGCATCTTGAATAATTAAAATGCTCGGCTGATAAATTTGTTCACGAGTTGTGATTGCTTGATGACTGAGGCGGACGAATGATTGGATTGGAGCACCAGTTCTTTCTACACCAAAATTAGGAAAGGCCTGGGCTTCATAGCCTTCGTAAAAAGCAGCTAGGGCGATAAGCTCAGTGGCTGTAACCACTCCTTGCCCACCGCGTCCATGAATTCTTATTTGTTCCAGTTTATTTTTCATTTTTAGTTTAGTTATTTTCGGTGGTTGTGCTTAGTGATAGTTGCTGTAAAATACCGTCAAACAATTCTCTAAACTTTTCAGTTGGATAATAACCGGTAAGAGGATAATTATTAACAAACCAAGTTGGTGTGCCTTGTATTTGGAGAGCTTGACCATCATCATAGTCTTTTTTAATTTCGCTGATATAGGTTCGGTTGTTAAAACAAGCTTCAAATTTCGCCATATCTAAAACATTGAGAGAGTTAGCCCAAGAAATAATATCAGCTTTTATGGTCGTAGGCTCTTTTAAATAATCTTGATTAAGGAATAGAGAATCAAAAGCTTCCCAATACTGCCCTTGTTCACCAGCACAACGAGCAGCTAAAGAGAGATCTATTGAAGTGTCATGGATTGGATAATCGCGAACAACGTATCTGACGGTTTGCTTATATTCTTCAGTTAATTTTCTCATTTCTTCAGAGGCTTGTTTGCAGAAAGGGCAGGCGAAATCATTAAATTCAACGATAGTGATTTTAGGATCAGGGGATCCGGTAGCATAGGGACTTCCTCCGTTAATTAAATTTAAATAGATTTGACCTTGATTTTCTAGAGCGTTTAAAGATTCTCCAGCTTGGATACGCTTTACTTCCTTAATAACATAGATAGTTGAGGCGATGATGGCAGCTAAAACTAAACTTAGGATAAGTAAAAGAATTATCCCCCACCATTTTTTATACCAAGGGACAAAAAGTTGGCTGTGTCGCGCCTTCATTTCAACATATTTTATTCTGTCGTCTAAATTCATATAAATTGAAAAATAAGCTCGTTTAAAGTATAATTTTATTATAACATAATTTATGAAATTAATCTCTTGGAATGTTAATGGAATTCGGGCGGCGGCTAAGCATGGCTTGGCTCTTTTTTTGCAGGCGGAAAAACCAGATATTCTTTGTGTTCAAGAAGTAAAAATATCTGATTCCGCTCGTCTTGAGACGAAGCTTGATTTTTCAAATTATACAGAGTATTGGCACAGTGCTAAGAGACCGGGTTATAGCGGTACAGCTATTTTTGTGAAAGCAGGCTTTCCGGGTGTTTTGCAGGTCAAAAATGGTATTGGGATTGCTAAATTTGATGAAGAGGGGCGAGTACAGACTTTAGAATTAAAAAAATATTATCTAGTTAATGTTTATTTTCCAAATTCTAATGCTGAATTAACGCGCTTGCCGTATAAATTAGAGTTTAATAAGGCTTTATTAAAATATCTTAAAAAATTAGAGAAAAATAAACCAGTAATTGTGGCTGGAGATTATAATGTTGCTCATGAACCGATTGATTTAGCTCGCCCCAAAGAGAACGAAGGAAAGGCTGGCTTTACTTCTGAGGAAAGAGCCTGGTTTTCCTCCTTTTTACAAGCTGGTTTTATTGATACTTTTCGTTATCTGAACGGTGATCGGGTGCAATATTCTTGGTGGAGTTTTAGAACAGCGGCCAGAACCCGAAATATTGGTTGGCGGATTGATTATTTTTGTGTTTCAAAAAAATTGAAGAAAAACTTGAAAAAAGCTTATATTTTAGATAAAATTAAAGGCTCAGATCATGCTCCAGTTGGTCTGGAAATAGACTAATTAAAATATATTTTAATCCTTTTATATATGTATAATCACCAAGAAATTGAGAAAAAATGGCAAGAAATTTGGGCTCGCGAGAGGGTTTATCAGACTAAAACAGATCAAAGTAAGCCAAAATATTATATTTTGGATATGTTTCCTTATCCCTCTGGCGCTGGCCTGCATGTCGGCCATCCGAAAGGCTATATTGCTACTGATATTTTAGCGCGTTTAAAAATGATGCAGGGTTTTAATGTTTTACATCCCATGGGTTTTGACGCTTTTGGTTTGCCAGCAGAAAATTATGCAATTAAAAATAAACTTCATCCTAAAATAGCTACTGATGAAAATATTGCGACTTATAAAAGACAGTTATCAATTTTAGGGTTTTCTTATGATTGGGACAGGGAAGTTAGTACTATAGATCCAGAGTACTATAAATGGACGCAATGGATTTTTTTACAAATGTATAAACGTGGTTTAGCTTTTGAATCCAATGAACCGATTAATTGGTGTCCGTCTTGTAAAACAGGTTTGGCTAATGAAGATTTAGAAGATGGAAAATGCGAGCGTTGTTCTACTCCTGTAATTCAAAAGCCGTTAAGACAGTGGGTTTTACGGATTACTGATTATGCCGATCGTTTACTTGATGATTTAGATAAGTTGCCAGGCTGGGAGGATTCAATTAAGGAAATGCAAAGAAACTGGATTGGGCGCAGCGAGGGGGCGGAGGTTGATTTTAAAATTAAGGATAGTGAGCAAAAAATAAAAGTATTTACCACTCGGATTGATACGATTTTTGGCTGTACCTATATAGTAGTTGCTCCAGAAAACAGTTTAGTGACGGAGTTAAAAGAGAAAATTGAGAATTGGAGTGAAGTAGCGCTTTATATTGAAGAATGTCAGAGTAAAACTGATTTACAACGCACAGATTTAAATAAAGAAAAAACTGGAGTTTGCTTGAAAGGAGTTAAGGCGATTAATCCTTTTAATCAGGAAGAGGTTGATATTTTTATTGCTGATTATGTTTTAAATTCTTATGGTACTGGTGCGGTTATGGCTGTACCAGCTCATGATGAACGTGATTTTGCTTTTGCTAAAAAATTTGGCACCAGAATAAAAGCAGTTATTTTTCCAGATGAACAGTCAGAGTATGAGGGGAAGGGCGCTTATATAGCAGATGGTTTGTTACGTAATTCAGGAGAGTTTACTGGCTTAAGTTCGCCAGTCGCTCGTCAAGAAATGATTGCTTATTTAGAGAAAAATAATTTAGGGGCAAAGAAGGTTAATTTCAAAATTAAGGATTGGGTTTTTTCTCGTCAACGATATTGGGGCGAACCAATTCCATTAATTCATTGTCCGCAATGCGGTGTTGTACCGGTTCCTGAAGAAGAATTGCCATTACTTTTACCAGAGGTGAAGAGTTATGAACCAACAGATACGGGCGAATCACCATTAGCTCTTATTAGTGATTGGGTTCAGACAACCTGTCCACAGTGTGGTGGTCCAGCAAAGCGAGAAACAAATACTATGCCACAATGGGCTGGCTCTTGTTGGTATTATTTGCGCTACATTGATCCTCATAATGATCAGGCATTAGTAGATAAGGGTTTAGAAAAATATTGGTCACCAGTTGATTTTTATGTTGGTGGGGCAGAACACGCTACTCGTCATTTAATTTATGCGCGTTTTTGGCATAAATTTTTATTTGACATTGGAGTAGTTAATTATGAAGAACCATTCACTAAGCTCCAGCATGTGGGTTTAATTATGGGAGAAGACGGACGAAAAATGAGTAAGCGTTGGGGGAATGTGATTAATCCTGATGAAATTGTTAGTCAATATGGAGCGGACGCTTTGCGTGTTTATGAAATGTTTATGGGACCTTTTGATCAGGCTTGTAATTGGAACACTAATGGTCTAATTGGAGTGAGAAAGTTTTTAGAGAAAGTTTATAATTTAGGTGAGTTAGATAATTTTCAAGAAGTAAAAGAAGTTAAGTCCTTGCTCCATAAAACTATTAAGAAAGTTAGTGCGGATATTGAGAGTTTTTGTTTTAACACAGCTGTTTCTGCTTTAATGATTTTAGTTAATGAAATTGTGGAAGTGAAAAATAAAATTTCTGCTTTACCCTTAACTAAAGAAGACTTTTTTAAATTATTGCAGATATTATCTCCTTTTGCACCACATATCAGTGAAGAATTAGCTGAATCGCTAGGCTATACGGGCAGTATTTTTGCTAGCACTTGGCCACAATATGATGAAAATTTAATTAAGGATGAAAAAATTAATTTGGTTATTCAGGTTAATGGGAAATTAAGAGCCACTTTATTAGCGTCGGCTGAAATTACGGAGGAGGCTGCTTTAGAATTAGCTCGTCAAGAAAAATTGGTTAGCAAATGGTTAACTGATAAAGAAATCGTTAAAGTAATTTTTGTGCCGGGGAAATTATTAAATATTGTTGTTAAGTAATATCATTATTAAATAAAATGTCTGATTTATTGCCCGAAATTAGAGAAATTTGTCGTTTATGCGATATTAAACCAGCTCGGAGCAAGGGGCAGAATTTTTTAGTTAATGAACGTATTTATGATGATATTGTGGCTGCTGCGGAAATTAAAGCAGACGATATTATTTTAGAAGTTGGTCCGGGCTTAGGTTTTTTAACTTTAAAATTGGCTAAGCAAGCGGAACGAGTTATCGCGGTTGAGCTTGATGATAAATTAGCTGATTATTTACAAACCGGTATTGCAGCTAAGGATATTAAAAATATTGAAATTGTTAATGAAGATATTTTACGTTTTAATCTTGGTCATTATTTAAAGTCTTCAGAAGAATATAAAATAGTTGCTAATTTGCCCTATAATATTACTTCTATTTTTTTGCGAATCTTTCTTTCCTCGCCTCAGCCACCCCAATCATTAATTTTGATGCTACAAAAAGAAGTGGCAGAGAGAATTGTCGCTACTCCGCCAAAAATGAATCTTTTAGCTTTGGCGGTTCAATATTATGCCGAAGCAAAGATCGTGCGCGAGGTAAAGGCGGGCAATTTTTGGCCGGAGCCAAAAGTGGATAGCGCTGTTATAAAAATAGAGGTTAAAAAGCATGCGCCAGCTCACTCACAAACTCTCAAAAATCAACTAATTAAAGATAAACAATTTTTTCGCTTAGCTAAAATTGCTTTTAGCGCTAAAAGAAAAATGTTAAAAAATAATTTAGCTAGCGGATTAAAAATTGATCAAAAAATAATTACTGAGTTACTTATTAAAAATAAATTTAATCCTCAGCTACGAGCGGAAGATTTAAGCCTAGAAGATTGGCGAAAACTATTTGCGACCTTTAGTGAATTTATGGTATAATCAAATTAAATTAAAGCTAAGATTATCTTATTTTTATGGCTTCAGCTAGAAATCCTTTAGAGAGAAGAAAAAATAAGCAAATTGCCGCTAATTCGCCTCGTAATAAAAAAATAGTGGTGTTATTTTTTAGTTTTTTTGCTATTTTAATACTTATTTTTTCCGGTTGGAGATTTTATAAGTTTTTAAATGAACCTTTTAGAGTTGAGGGAGAGGGAAGAAATGAGGTAGATATTAATGCTTATTTAGATCCTCTTGATTCGGATAGTGATGGTTTGTCTGATTATGATGAAATTAATATTTATCATACTTCTCCGTATTTACCCGATTCGGATAGTGATGGTATTTCTGACTATGATGAAATTATGGCTGGTACTGATCCGAATTGTCCGACTGGTAAAGTTTGTAATACAGCTGAGACGGTTATTACTCCTAAAGATAATTTAGGCACTGATAATAATATTAATGAAGAAAATAATCTTTTAACTAGTGGTGAAGTTACTCCAGATTTTTTAAGACAGATATTAATTCAAAGTGGTTCTGATCCAGAAATAGTGGAGCAAATTAGTGATGAAGACTTAATGGCCGCTTATCAAGAAGCAGTTAATAGTCAAGTTGAAGTGATTAGTGAATAAGAATATAGATAGTTTATATAAAAATGAAATTTTCTATTAATCCAATAAAGAAGAATATTAGGAAAACAAGTAAAAAGACTTTAGTTTTTTCACTTGTCTTAGTAATGTTTTTTTCTTTGTTATTAATGCCATTAAAGACTGTCCAGGCGCAATTAGTGGTGGCGGAGCCAGTGGTAGAGGCACAAACTGGCATTAAAATAGCCATGGATAAAGCGGAGTCAGCTTATAATAAAGCCAAGGCAACTTTAAGTAAATTACTTTTAAAAGCGGGAGCCACCTCTTTTCAGCAAGTTGTAAGAGCAGCTTTAAATAAAATAGCTTATGATACGGCAACCTATTTAGGTTCTGGAGACAGGGGGCAAAAACCTTTATTTATCACTGAGGATTTAGGTTCTTATTTAGCTAATGTTGGTGATGCAGCCGCTGGTCAATTTATTGAATCTTTTGTTACTAGATTAAGTGTAGGGATTAGTGCTGAGTGCCAAAAGACATATCAGGCTTGCGAGGAAAATTGTCAAAATTATTATGAAATTGGTTCAAATGAGGGAATAACTTGTATTAAGGAGTGCAGAGAGAAAGCCTATTTATGTGGTCGGGGTGAGGTAGGTGTTGGCACGAGTAGTAAAAGCGGTTTGAGTGGTGCGGGAGCTGCTTCAGCAACCCATCTAGGCGCTTTAAATATATGCCAACCATCTTCTTTAGAAGCGAAAGTTAAGATTGGTTTAGGTTTAGTTGAGTATCAAAGCCCAATGATGAATGCTAATTGTACCGCTTCTAAAATGATTAGTAATTGGGATGATGCCGCAACTAAAATGGCTGATTGGAAAGATCCAAATTTCCTAGACAACATTAAAGGTATATTTAATCCCACTTCTCACGATTTAGGAATATACATGACTGCTAGAAGTGATTTAGCTTCAGCTAAAGCAGGCGCTAGTACTTTATCTTTAAATGATTTTTTAGTTAATAAAGGTTGGTTAAGTAAAAGAAATGCGGCTGGTGAAATGGTTGGTACTCCTGGTGATGCTGAAAGAAAAGCACAAACAACTGAGGCAGCCGCTAAAGAGTCTTTACTACGTACTACCGGCGATATTGTGGTTGACGCGGCCAATGTTTTTGTTAATCAATTAGCGATTACCAAGTTTAATGATTTAATGTCTAATTTAGGCAAGAAGGTCACTGATGATTCTAGCGGTAGCAGCCGACGACTTTCAGGAGATTTAACTAATCCTGAATCTGATTCAACTACTTCTTATAGCGCGACTGGATTAAAAGAGTCTTTGTATTCAATTATTGAGCCAGATTTTGGGGTTAAAGCAGATTATGATATTTTAGCTAGTTTAACAGTTTGTTTTGATAAAAAAAATCCCGGTCCAACCGAGTGTGTTATTGATAGTAAGTTTAGTCAAGCTATTAGTGAAAATAAAACAGTGATTGAAGCAGTTAGAGAGGGTTATATAAACAGTGATTGGCAGTTAACAGAAAAAACGATAGAAGGCGCTTATTCTTTACGCAATGTTTCTATTTTGAGAAAATATCGCATTTTACCAATTGGTTGGGAGGAAGCGATTAAACGAGCTTATGCTGACTCAGCTAAGGTTAAGAGAATTACGGTGATGGATATGATTTCTTGTTTTGATGAGTCTGATGAATATCAAAAGTTTAGTTCTAACTTTAATGTGGCTGATCAAGAGTGGTGTCGTGGCTTAGTTGATCCTAACTGGGTTTTGAAAGCACCACTTAATTATTGTAGCAAGCAAGGATCGGGAGCACATATTATTAGCAAAATAGTGTCTCCTTCTTATGGCGTTAAAGGTGCGGCTGATTATGTAGCTAGTGTTTTTAGTGTTAGTCGTGATGAGGAATATTGTGCTGATGAAAAAACTTGTATTAAGGAAAAGGCTGATGGTAGTTGTGAAGCCTATGGATATTGTAATGAGGAAAAGAGAACTTGGAATTTTTCAGCTGATAGTTGTGATCCGATTTATAATACTTGTCAAAATTTCACTAATGCGGCCACCGGTCAAAATGTTTCTTATTTAAAAAATACTTTAGATTACGCTAATTGTGATACAAATAGCGTTGGTTGTCGTCAATATTCTCTTAGTGGTTCTTACGATGTAGCTACTGGTGTTGTTTCTTGGGGCAAGAATAAAACAATTTATTTTAATAATAATTTAGAAATTTGTGATAAAAATAGTGAAGGTTGCACAGAGTTGATTAGAGTTAAGCCGACTTGGGGAGTTAATTTAATAATGAATTCAAACTTTAAAGATGACACCATCAACAGGCCACCAAAAAATTGGTACTTTGATTTTAATTCTTCCTTAAATACTTTTCAGGTTGTTAATTTAGCCGAAGAGCCAATTGGTGGAGTTGGTCGGGCCTTAAAAATCTCTGGTGAAAGAAAAGGCAGTTCTCCTGAACATATTTCAGTTAAAGTTGTTTCCAATGCCCAAAAATCTCTTTTGCCTGATAATTTTCAATTAATTCCTAACCAGGCCTACACTCTCAGTGTTGATGTTTATATTCCTGAGGGAACAGCGGGAACAGCTAGAATTTATTTGGGCGAATTATCAGATGGTTTTGTGGCCTCAACCTCTAAGACTGGAGCTTGGCAGCACCTATCAGTGACCCGAACGGCTGCCGCTAATTATACTGAGCCGGTCTTCTATATTGAGAATCAAAATTTCGGCACTAAGAATGTAATGTATCTTAGAAATCCTAAATTTGAAGTTAGTAATTACGAAACTAACTTTAATGCTTATGGCAGTGCTTATAAAGTTTATGAAAAATTAATTCCGCCATATTTAGAAAGTGTTTGTTATAATAATATTTCTAGTGCCACTAAAGACTATACCTTAAAAACTAACGCTCCGGCTGTTTGTTATGATTTCGCTCGTCGCTGTAATCGTGATGAAGTTGGTTGCGAGAAGTTTGTGGGGGTAAAAAATGGCATCACTGTTTCTGCCCAAGTAACCGCCTCTGATTATTGCTGGGGAGATTGCTTAGATTATGATGTTTATGTTTCTAAAGGAAGTTATTTTAATTCTCCAGAAGCAGAAAATATTATTCCTACTAAAGCCACTGCTTGTCGGGCTGAAGTGGTTGGTTGTAATGAATTTACTAACCTTGATGCTTTAAATGTTGGTGGAGAGAATAAAGAATATTATTCTGCCATGAAGCGATGCGTTAAACCGTCGCAGGGGACTTGTGGTACTTTTTATAGTTGGGAGGGCACAAAGAATGGTTATCAGTTAAGATCTTATGTTTTAGAAAGAGAAATAAATAAGAATCAACCAAAGTTAACTTTTGGAGAAGTAAATGATTCGGCTACTTGTGATCAAAATATTTATCATAAGAAAGTTGGCGAAGTAGGCTATAACCCAGATTGTTTAGAGTTTATTAATTCGGCTGGCGATGTTTTTTATGCTTTGCTTTCAGCGACAATAACTTGTTCCGAGGATTGTCATACCTATCGGATGACTGAAAAAAATATTGATAGAAGCATTACTTCAAGAGATGCTTGTGTTGAATCGGGTGAAAATGGCAGCACTTATTGGGACGCTGTGGCTGGTGCCTGCTATTCCTGTTTAAATGGTGGTCAATGGGATAATGCAACTAAATCTTGTTTGTATCAAGCTATTCCTGGAGAGGGCAAGATCTGTACGGCTGCCGAAAGTGGTTGTCGTGAATATAATGGTAATAGTGGTAATAATGTGAAACTGCTTACTTCGTTTGATTTTGAAAACGGAAGCCAGGGTTGGCTATCAGCTAACGGCACTCTTAACACTGTAGCCGTGGCTAATGAAAAGGACGGTCATTCAATTTATTATGAAAATAGTAAAAATTATTTTGTTAGGACTAAGGTTAGTCAGTTAGTTAAAGAAGGGAAGTCTTATGCGATTCGCTTTATTGCTAAGGCTGATGAGACCACTAATTTAAATATTTTCTTTACCGATAATGCGGATAATAATCCACAGAGAGCTAGTTTTTCTGCCGGCAAAATAACTCTAAAAGGTGGTGGCGAGTGGCACATCTACCAAGCTAATTTAGCTAATTTAGACCATGCTATTTCTGAAAATGAAACCTTGACAATCATGGCTGATAATAATTTTTATTTTGATGACTTTGCTTTAACAGAAATAACTAATCGTCATTATTTAGTAAAGAATTCTAGCGTTGTACCGGATATTTGTTTTTATGATATTAATAGTGTTTATCGGGGAGCGGAATATAATTTAGGTTGTACTCAATATAAAGATCGTGATAATTTAACTCATAATTTGCGCAAGTTTTCTAAGCTTTGCTCAAGTTCAGCTGTGGGTTGTGAACAAATGATCGCGACTCAAAATTATTCTTCATACGCTAGTGGAATTTGGGGTGATACTAATAATAATGGAGTTTGTGATGTAAATGAAAAAGACTGTGTTCAAGTCGGTGGCGATGAAATTATTTATACAATTTTTGATTCTAGCAAACAATGTAATTCAGCTGATTTAGGTTGTAGTCGTTTAGGACAGGGAATAGCCGCTGGCTCTGATTGGTCAGATGTCTTTAGAAAAAATAATCCAAATCTATACGCTAGCGCTTTGTGTGGTCCAGCTCAAGTTGGTTGTGAGAAATGGATAGCTACCGATGGCTCGGAAAGTTATTTTAAGAATCCAGGAAATGAGGTTTGTCAATATCGTAGTAGTCATGATTTAAATAATCCAGTAAAAGCTTGGTATAAAATTCCAGTTAAGCGTTGTGATTCTAATGGAAATGGTGTTATAGACACTGAAACAGAAAAGGCGGGAGCAGTTTGCTCAACCGATAGTATGTGTTCAGCTGGTTCTTGTATTATTGATAATAATGATTATCCTTGTGATTATTCATATTTTAAAACTTTTGGTATCGGTGGTGCGGGCAATCAAGTTCCAGTACCAAGCAAGCAAGTTGCTTTGTGTCAAGCAACTGCTTCTGGCTGTACAGAATATATTGACCCAGTAAGTAGTTTTTCACCAGAACTTTTAGATAATCCGAATGATAATATTCAGCAAGTTGCCTTAAGCCCAAATAAATTATATATCCTCTCTGTTGACAAGGGGGATAAGGATAATCAAAGTGATACGATTCTGAAATTTGAGGCTATTATTAAACCTTTATTAGCAGATAATAATTTAGGGATTTCTACGACGACTATTACAATAGATAAAAATACTAGTGACCGGATTATGTTTGCTTCTTTAGCTAATTCCTCAGTTACTATTTCTGGCGGCGAGGTAGGGAAAAAGATTGAGTTAAAAGAGGCAATTATTAATTATCAACTCAAAAATAGTATAGATGTAACTAGTTGCAACGGAGTGGTTAATCCAGGGGTTGGCTGTATTCTTTTTAATGAAAGAACGGTAGCTGGCGCAACCGGTTTAGCAGCGAATAAGTTTGATGCTGTTAATAGTGTTAGTGGACAAGCGCCACAGCTTTGTGATTCAGATTCAGATAATTGCACCGCTAATCAGCTAGTTAAAGTAAAATTAGACAGAGTTTGCTCTAAGTGGCTTGATTGTGTAGCTTATTTTAATGATCCTAATACCAATGAACGAGTCTGTTTAGCTTTAGGACAATGTACTCGGCTTGATGATAAGAATGAATGTGCTAATTTTGAGGATGTTCCAAGTGGCAATACCTCTTTTGCTTCAGCGAGAAATAAAGATAAGACTGGTTATTATCTACTTAATAATTATCATTTAAGCGAGATGAAAGAAGTTGGTCTTAAAGTGCCTGGTGCTAATTATGATTTTGAAAATGGAGTGGCTCCCCTATGTTCTCAAACAACTGGCGAAGCTTGTTCTTTGGAAACTTTGAATAGTTTAATTATTAGCGAGCCAGAAAAAGCGCCAACTGATTATCCTGCTCAGGGCACTGGCTATCTAAGAGTGCCCCCTTCTACAATTATTTCACTGGGAGGAGAAAAAAGTTTAACTGTCCAGGGAGGCCAAACTTATTTCCTTAACTTCTTACTTAATACCCGGGGATCTATTGGTGCTCAGGTTGAAATTACTTCTGATAATAAAAAGGTTAATGTTAAAAAAGATTTCGTTTCTAATAATGGCTGGACTCGTCAAATCATGCCTTTTAATGTTCCGGGTGAAGCAACGAAAATAAAAATAGATTTACAGGTAAAAAACATTTCAGGGGCAGAAGCTTCTAGATCTACGGCAGTTTATTTTGATGATATAAATATTGAACCGGTTTTAGAAGTTGGGAGCAAGGATGGCTATAAGCAATATGTTGCTCGCGAATGTCGTTTATATCCAAATAATGAAAGTTTAACTTGTGTTAATAAGAATGAAAATGTTTTATCTGATGGTTGGGAGGGTTATTGTCTAGAACATGATCCTGATAATCCATCGGTTTGTTTACTTTGGTATCCGGTTGATAAAATAAATGCGGCGGAATTATCAAAAAATAATAGTGGTTATCAAGGAACCTTCCCGCTTAATTATTGCACTGAAGTTAATGGTAATTTTGAATTAGTGAAATATCTTAAAGCGGCTCAAGTTTCTTTTACTTCCGGTACAGCCTCAGGTTATGCTAGCAATATTAAAGGAGGGGACCATTTTTGTACAACGGATAATGATGGCTGTAATGGCGATGGCGATCCTAATTATAAGACGATTATTGCTTATGGACGATATTCTAATGATCATTCGTATGTGAAAAAGCTTTGTGTTCCTAAGGAAGAAAAATTAATTCTAAAAACTAACTCAGCCGTTGTGTCTGATTTAGGTAAATGTACTGAGGATGGAGTTCTTTATTATGAGGGTTGGGCTATGATTGGTGATGGTTTAAAAACTAAAGGCTATGAGTTTGGCGATGGAGGAAATTTGTGCCAAGCGAGCGGAAATCACTATAAGCATTACAAGAATTGGTGTGAAAATAGAGAAAATTTAGGTTTAGATGAGACTAAAAATGATAGTTTTCCAGTTCGGGTTTATGATTATGATAACCCGCCGGCAACGGCTAATGGTTTAAAGTTTATTTCTTCAGCTGGTACTGATGGTGATGATAGTAAAATTTATCGTTTAACTTGTAATAATTTTGTTCAAGTGGTAAATGATAGTGGTGAAAATATGGCTTGGGTTGGTAGAATTAGTGCTCAGACTACCGAGGCCAATTCTACACCACCATTTTTTGTTGAAGGTGATAAAAATTTATTTTACAATAGTGTTTCTTCTGAAGGGGCACATGGATTGCAGACATATTATCGCAATCTCAGTAAAACTCCTTATGGCGCTGCTTCCTGGCCAGATAGTTTTAGTATTGCTAACAGTAATGGGGCAATTCCGTTAAAAAATCAATATTCTGATCGTAATAATGAAAATCGCTTAGCTGGTCTCCCCTATGGTTGTTCTAATTATAAAGAAAGTGAAGTAGGTAATGGTTGTAATTATATTGGATATTGCTCAAACAATCCTGATGTTTATTGTTTAACTGATGCTAATTTAGCTTCAGGCGCAAGATATGTTGCTAAGAACACTTGTGGAGATTATGGTGTTTGCGAACCTCTTTGGAAAAATTATTTAGGAAGTGGTTCTAGTGTTGATTTTTCATCAATATTAAGTAAGTTATTCCTGAAATCATATAATTCCTATTCTTTAATAGGTAGCAGCTATAAGACTGGAAATATTCGTTGGGATTATTCGGGCTTAGGTCAATGTAAGAATAATGAGCGGCCAGCAGCTAATTATAGCAGCCTTGATGATTCTCGTGCTTCCTTCTGTTATGTTGAGCCTAGCATTGATAATATCGCTGTTAATCATGATGATAGTGGTGTTTATGAACTTAGGTTTATAACTAAGATTGATTTAGAACAACAGCCACTTAAGGAGATTTATATTGATTGGGGTGATGGTTTTGTACAAACAATTACTGGTCAAGATAGTCGTCCTGATAAAAACAATCCTCATATTTTTTACCATTATTATCGTCGGGTCCCTACTGGAAAAATTGAGATAAAGATTAAAGATAATTGGGGAAAAACTAGAGAAAGAAGTTGGACGTTTAAAGAAAATTAGTTAAAGATTTAAAGCCCGCCTTACTTGAGTAATAAGGCGGGTTTTTATTTTGCCTTTATTCCTACTTTATTGTATAATTTAAGAGTAGAATTAAAAATATTTTTGTTATTTATGCCGCTTGATGAACAATTAATCGCTTTAGGCAATCGCGGAGCTAAAGTAGCAGAAAATTCAAAAAGTAATTTAGTTGATTCTGATAATGAAGAAAATAATAGTGCGATTAAGGCGGGCGAATTTAGAGAATCGGTGAAAGGTAAAGAGGCTAATTATAATAAGGAAGGAAGTGAATATAATCAGGATGAAAAAGGAGATTTCCGCTCTAGTCGTAGGGAAGCTGTGCGCCAAAGGGCGGGTGAAAATTTAAAAAGTGAAGCGAAAGAAAAAACAGGGACACCAATTAAGAAAGCTACATCACAGTTATTAAAAGCAGCTTGGAAATCTTTAATTTCTTCTTGGGGGCTCTCGCTTATTTGGATTAATATTCATGTTTTTTTAGGACAGGTTTTTGGGAAAAATTTATTTTGTTCTTTAGGCGAGGAATGGCTTCCAGAGGAGGCGTCTAAAAATTCCGCTGGAGCAAAAAAATCTGTTGGTTTAGTAGAAAAAATGGGTGTTTGTTGTTTAGATTTAGGTTGTTTGTTTTTGATTATAGCGTTATTAAGTCTTGTAGCGATGATTGTTTCCGGAATTACTAATCCGCTTAAAGCAATTAAGGCTCTTTTTGGCACTTTATGGTGCGCGATAATTGGTGGATGTAATAAGGGCAATACTAATGATCCAGAAATGATCAGTTTACTAGAGACAATTTTAGATACATATTTATAGTATTTTATGCTAATGAAAAACAAGAAAAAAATATTTACCTTTTTCTTGATTCTATTTATCGGTAGTGGTCTTTTCTTTTTAGCGCCAAATGCTTATGCCGGCGGGGAGTGGGCTGGGGAAATTATTGGCACCCTGATTGGCTGGATTATTGCGGCGATAGGTTTAATTTTAGCTTTAGTATTGAAAGCTTTAGTCTTAGTTGCTCAATACAGTAATTTTATTGCTTCGCCAGCGGTTACTAATGGTTGGGTGATTGTGCGTGATCTTTGCAACATGTTCTTTGTTTTGATTTTGTTGATTATTGCTTTTGCCACTATTTTAGGAATTGAAAAATATAATTATAAAAAATGGTTGCCTAAATTAATTTTAATGGCAATCTTGATAAATTTTTCAAAAACTATTTGTGGTGTGCTGATTGATTTTGCTCAGGTGATCATGTTAACTTTCGTGAATGCTTTTAAAGATATTGCTGCTGGTAATTTAATTAGCAACTTAGGATTGACTAATATTATGACTTTAGCAAAATCGGAAGCTAGTGTTGGTTTTTGGCAAATTGTGGGGGCTTATGTTTTGGGATTGATTTATATTATAATCGCTTTGGTCGTGGTGACGACAATGTTAGCTATTTTAGTGATGCGTATTGTGATGTTATGGATTTACATTGTTCTTTCGCCACTGGCTTATTTACTAGCCTCTTTTCCGGATGGAGCAAAATATTCTAGTCAATGGTGGAGTGAGTTCACAAAAAACCTAATCGTTGGTCCGGTCTTAGCCTTTTTTATTTGGTTATCTTTTACTTCCATGCAAGCAGCTAATTGGGGTGATGGTTTTGGTGTTGGTCAAAGCAGTACCGCTGATTTAGCTAAGGAGGTTGGTATTAATGCTAATCAGAGTGGTGGACCGACTGGAACCGAGGCTTCCTCTCCGGAAGTGTTTATAAAATTTGTTATTTCTATTGGTCTACTTATTGGTGGTTTAAAGATTTCTCAAGAAATTGGCAGTGTGGCTGGAGGAATTGCTGGCAAGGGAATGGCTACTTTAAATAAGGGACAAGCTTTTGTTAAAGGCAAAGCCACTGGAATAGCTAAGAAGGGAGTTACAGGGGCGGCTAAAGGAGTTGGTCGCGGAGCTTTGGGTTTAACAGCTCTTGCTAGCAAGAAGGCTGGTGTTGCCTTAGGCGAATCAAAGTTGGGCGAATCAAAGTTTTTTAAAAGGACGAGTGAAGCAATGGTTGGGACGGGTAATATTGGTTTAGCTTGGCGCCAAGATTTAATTTCTGCTAAAAAGAAAGCTAAGGTTGAAAAACGAGAAAAGTTTTTGAAGAAAATTGGCATGGGAGAAGGGGCAATGGAAAAAACAGATGAATTTCTTAAAACCGATACCGGAAAACGACTTTCGGCATCTCTTGCGGGCGCTTCGGTTGGCACAATGATTGGGGGCAGTACGTTTGGTGGCTTGGGGACAGCAGTAGGTACTGCTGTTGGTTTTGGGACTGGTGGGCTTGTTAGTTTTCTTAGTGGTAAATTCGCCGAAAAAGCTGGTCGGGATATTGCAGGCCATAGAAATGAGGCGAGTAATCTTCAGGCACAAGCCGATAATGCTCGGCGTAGAGGAGATATTGCGGAAGCTGATAGACTTGAAAAGGAAGCTAATAAAGAAAGAAATAAGGCTAATTTTTTAGAAAATACTATTGAAAAACCTTTTAAAGATCTTCAAGCTTTTGCTTCTTTAAATATCCAAAAAGCAGCTGCTAATGGTGTTAAAAAAATTAAACAAGCCAAAGATCGGGTTAAGGCTTTAGCTAATGACGAGCAAAGCATGCAGGGAGATGATGGATTTGAAACATCGGTTTTTTATTCTAAATCCGGACAAACTGATGCTCAGAAAGAATTTTTTAAACAATTAACTAATCCAGATAATAAAGATTCGGGTCCAGCTATTGCTAATATTATAAAGTGGCTCAATAATCCAAGAGCGAATAGCAAAAAAGATACTGAGCGTAAAGAGTCTTTGATGAGGGGGATAGCGGCTTTTGAAAAAGGAGGAAATGATGTAAGTAGATTAGGTGGTGTAATTTCTGCTTTGAACTCTCAAAAACTTAGTATAGGCACGTATGAAGGGCAAAAAGGAAAAGTCATCCCGAATCGTAAAACTGGTGCGGTGGGGCAGCAAGGTAGCGGGGAATTAGCGATAAATACTTTTGCTAATAATTTAGCTAATGAGGCTGGCAAGGATATAATTGGTGTTGATTTTAGAAAGATGACTGGTTCTGGCTTAGATGTTGACGCTGAGGCTAGCTTTGTTTCGGGTGAGGCGGTGGCGCCAGTTGTAGCTGCTCTTAAAAACCAAATTAATGCAGAAAGAAATAGTTTGAACAATCAACATGCTAACGGAGAAATTGCTGAAAATGAGTTTAGAAGCCGACAAAAAGATTTAGAAAAAGCTGAGGCTCGTCTTGATGCCGCTGATTTAAAAAATATTCAATTAGTTAATACTGGTGGTGCTAATTATGGACGCCAGGAGCGATTGGCCTCTGTCTATCATGAAGAAATTCATAGAGGTGGAGTGGAGGATGAGGATTTGACGGAAAGAATGGCTAAGAGTTTATTGGAAAATAAATTATATGGACGTAACGCTGAAACCAAGGGGCGTCATGCAACTGAAATTGCACAACTAGCTAAGGCAATGAAGGAGCAGGGTAGGGATAATGATGATATTATGAAAGAAATTGAGTCAGAAATAAAATCTCGTGTTGCGAGCGAGGGAAAAAATAAAGCCGAAAGGGTTCTTAAATTGGAGAACGGAGAAAAAGAAACAGTCTCAAGTGTGATTGATGAAAAAGCAGCGGCTACGCCAATCTCTTTAGATACAAAGGAATTACAACAATCCTTAGAAACTATGATTGAAAAAATGGAAAATTTATTTTCTCAACCTAGAGACTCTTCTGTTAAGACAGGTTCTTCTGAGCCAGATATTTTTAAATTAATTGCTCCACTAAAACAGATAAGAGATAATGCCAAAGAGAATTTTTCTTATATGAGAAGTTTGAGCAAGTTAGTTGGCAATAAGATGCCAGATTCGGTGCAAGTAATTAATGCCGTTAATCAAAAGATGAATGAATAATTTATAAAATTATGGATTATTTTTCTGAATGCTTAACTAGATTTCAATTACTCCCTAAGAATGTTCGCGAAGCTTATGGGGGCCTTGAAGCGTTTGCTGCTACTTTAGAAATAGAGGAGGCTTATAATATTAAGTTAAGTTTTTTAGTTATCTTAATTGCTATTGGTGAGCTTAATGAAAATGATATTGAAGACTATTTAGTCGCTAAATTTAAAATTTCTTCAGAAATAGCTAAGAAAATAAAAGATGAATTAGTGGTTAAAGTTTTAGATCCAGCCTTTGAGAAAGTTTTTGGACTTAAACCGGCGGTTAGTTTTTCTGCCCCTAAAGAAGTTATTATTAATTTATTTTCTGAGCGCTTAATTGAAAGCATGAAGGCAGATGCTGAAACGATTAAAGGGTTAAATGTTTTAATTTTTAAAGCCTTTAATGATGAAGAGGATTTAGAAGAACAAGTTATTGAAATTTTGTATAATAATAATGAGCAATTAACTACTAATAGCATTATTATTGATAATCGTGAACTTGCCCCGACAATTTCTAATTGGCTTAAAGACTTTATTAAATTAAATGGTAGTGAGATTTTTGATGAGCTAAAGATGATTGAATATTTAAACTCTTCTCCTAATGCAAAAAAATTAAATACCCCAGAAAAAGATTTATTACGAAAATTATTAAAATTATATAAAAATTTAGTTTTCTTTCCGGAAAGTATGGACAATAAATTAATTGAAGATTGGGAAATAATTCCAGTAGACAAGATTAAAGAAGATAAGAAAACTAATAAGGTTAAGGTTTTTCAAGATGTTTTAGCGGATAACCAGGTGACTAAGAAGGAGGCAGTTAAAAAGCAGCCAGTCAAAGAACAGGCTAAAGAACAAATACAAGATAAAATTGAAAATACGCCGCTGAATGATTTAGAGGAGATGTTAACTCAATATGCTCCCGGTAGTTTAGAATATAAGGCGATAAAACAAGAAATGAAACGTTTGAAAAATAAAAAAATAAAATAGTTCTTTCTTTCTTCCCCATGTTTGATTATTTACAACAATTTAATAAGCTGCCTCAAGACTTGCGTGATCAAGTTTCTTCGCCGTCGGCTATGGCGGTGATTGCTGATTTAGAAGCACAATATAAAGTTGATTTAGCGATTGTGATTATGAAGGTGATGGTTAAAATAATTCCGATTACTAATTTAGCTTTGCACCTTAGTGAAGAATTTTCTTTGTTGCCTGAAACTGCTCAAAAATTAGCTAATGACTTAAAAGAAAAGGTTTTTGCCTCTGTGGCGGAGTATTTAGGTTTAACTGAAAGTGAGGTTGCTTTTAATCAAGATCAGGAAATTGAGAAAGTGATTGCGGAAGCGGGCTTGCTTTTACCAAGCTCCTTGGCTATTGATCGTTTTAAAAATATTATTTCTACCTATAATCGTGGAATTAGAAATAAAATAGATACAAAAAATACTCTGGGAAAAAGCTATAAGATTGGTGGGCTTGATCTCAGTCCGGAGGAAATAGAACGTGTTTTAAAAATTTGTGACAGTCGTTTTCCGCAAAATTCAATTAAAGCCCCACTTTCGTCTATTTCTAATTTATCAGCAAGCACTACTCCTTCATCACGTCTTGATAAGATAATAGCTTCAGCTGATAACCTTAAACGAGTTGGCGAATATGATTTAAAGCAGGCAATTTCCACTGGCCAAGTTAAAAAGATAGCGGCGCCAAAAGAAGAGCTTAAGAAAATTTCGGCCCGAGAAGAGGTTAAAAAGATAGCGGCGCCAGAGCCAGAGGTAAAAAAAGTGACCGCTCCGACAATTTCGCCAGTAATTCCACCAGTAGTTCATCCAGTAATTCAGAGAAAAGAGACTGAGTCAGTCAAAGCAGTCAAAGCTATTAAGGCTATTAAAACAGAAGCACCAGCTAAACCGATGGCTGCTTCACGCCCAGCGGCTCCGGTGGCTAGCACTAAGAAAATTATCCAGGATGTTAAGCCAGTGCCTAAAGTGATGGGTCCGATTGAGGAATTACAGTTTCTTGATTTAGTTAATTTTCGTCGTTTAGGAAAGACAGCCGCTGAAAGCACAGCTAAGATATTTTCTAAAATAAAATTGTTGGAAGCGGAGGGGTATGATAAAATGATAGCAGGTGTTCGGGCTTGGCGACAGAGTCCAGTTAATCGTTTGTATTTAAAAATGGGACGAGAAGCAATTAGGCAAGGTGTTCCGTTAAAGGATTTTGTTGATTTTTCAGAAAAAAATAATGAAAATTATTTAAAACTTGAAGAGATTGAAGCGATTATTACCTTAAATAGCAAATTAATTTTTTAATATGCAGCAGTTTACTGTTCCTCAATTTATTGATGTTGAAAATAAAATTATTGGGCCGATTACCGCTCGTCAGTTTTTGATTTTGTTAATAGCGGCAATTATTGTAGCTATTTCTTATAAAATTTTTGATTTTTCACTTTTTCTAACGGTTGGCATTTTTGTTTTTTTAATTGCTGTATTGTTTGCTTTTGTTAAAGTAAATGGTCGTCCTTTTCATTTTTTTGTTTTAAATATTATTCAAACATTGCGTCGTCCTAGCACCAGAGTTTGGAATAATCGCTTAAACATTTTAACCGAAAAAGACGAAGAAGTTTTTGTTGAACCAGTTATTAAAGCAGTATCTAAAGAACCTTTTAAAAAGTCTCGCTTAGCTGAATTAGCGTTGATTGTTGATACCCAGGGTAAATATAAAGGAGAATAAATTTTTAAATTATGGCTAAAACCAGTAAAGGAAAAACTAATATTTCTGCTTCTACTCAGCAATATTTAGATATCGCTGAGGTTAAAGATGGCACTGTTGTAATGAAAGATGGTACTTTGCGCGCTGTTTTACTTGTTTCTAGTATTAACTTTGCCCTAAAAAGTGAAGATGAGCAAAATGCGGTGATTGGCGCTTATGTAAGATTTTTAAATAATTTATCCTTTACTTTACAAATCGTCATTCAGTCACGTGAGCTAGATATTGATAATTATATTCAATATTTAAGAAGCAAGGAAAAAGAGCAGACGAATAAATTATTAAAAGTACAAACAGCTGATTATATAGAGTATATAAAAGAACTAACTTCTCTTGGAAAAATAATGAATAAGCGCTTTTATATTGTTGTGCCTTATGATCCTTTAACTGATAAGCATAAAAGTTTTTTCAATTTAATTGGCGAGGCGATGCGTCCGGCTACGGTTATAAAATTAAAAGAGAAAACTTTTCGTAAGTATCAAGAAATGCTAGAGCGACGAGTAGAAAGTGTGATGAATGGGCTAGAGTCTATGGGCATGGCGGTTGTTCGTTTAGATACGCAGAGTTTAATTGAATTATATTATAAGACTTATAATCCAGAAACATCTAAAAATCAGGAATTAGTTAGTTTAGAAAAAATACGGGTAGAGCAATAAAATTATGGTTAATTTTAATAAAGAAGAAAATCCAAATAAAATTACACTGCAATCAAAAGTTTCTTTGAGAGCAGGTGCACGAGAGCAAAATATTGAAGCTGATCCGCATTTAACGAGAGAGGTGATTGAGGAGGAGAAAGCGTTTCGGCGTGGTATTTTATCTGTCCGTGATATTATTGCGCCTGCTAGTTTGCGCGTGGAAGCAAATTATTTACGCCTAGGTGATAAGTTTTTACGAACGATATTTATTATCAGTTATCCGCGCTATATTTCGGTCGGCTGGTTTGCGCCAATTATTAATTTGAATGTGACTTTTGATGTTTCCATGTTTTTTTATCCAGTGAAAAGCGCGATTGTTTTAAAGCAATTAAAAAATCGGGTTGGTGGTTTAGAGGCGCAAATTATTTCTGATGCTGAGAAGGGAGCGGCTCGTGATCCACTTAGAGAAACTGCTTTGCGAGATATTGAGGCTTTGCGTGACGCATTAACACAAGGAACAGAAAAATTTTTCCAATTCGCCCTTTACATAACTGCTTATGCGGAAAGTTTAGAAGAGTTAGATCGTTTATCTGATCAGATTGAGGATATTCTTGGTTCGCGCTTAGTTTATTCTCGCCGGGTTTATTATCAGGCTGAGCAAGGCTTTAATTCAACTATGCCTTTAGGCAATGATGAGTTATATATTACTTTTAACATGAATTCTTCACCGATTGCCTCATCTTTTCCTTTTATTTCCAGCGAATTAACCAGTGATCAAGGGATTTTATATGGTATTAATCGGCATAATAATAGCTTGATTTTATTTGATCGTTTTTCTTTACAGAATGCGAATTCGGTAGTTTTTGCTACCTCGGGTGCTGGTAAAAGCTATGCGATTAAATTAGAAATTTTACGTTCATTAATGTTAGGCACGGAAGTGATTGTGATTGATCCAGAATATGAATATAAACATTTAGCTGAAGCGGTTGGTGGTACTTATATTAATATTTCTTTGTCTTCAGAAAATAAAATTAATCCTTTTGATTTACCGCGTTCGGTCGGCGGGGAAGCGAAACCAAAAGATATTATTAGAAGTGCAGTGATTACGCTTAAAGGTTTAGCTCGTTTAATGCTTGGTAATTTAAGTTATGATGAAGACTCAATTATTGATCGGGCGCTTTTAGAAACTTATGCGAAAAAGGATATTACACCAGATTCTGATTTATCAAAAATTGAAGCACCGATCATGTCTGATTTTGAGCAAGTTTTAGATGGCATGGAAGGTGGTTCAGAATTAGCTTTGCGCTTGCGCAAATTTACAGAAGGCACCTTTTCTGGTTTGCTTAATAATCAAACCAACGTAGAAATGAATAATCAATTAGTTTGTTTTTCTGTGCGTGATCTGGAGGATGAGTTGCGCCCAATAGCTATTTATACGATTGTTAATTATATTTGGAACATTGTACGCAGTGAGATGAAGAAGAGAATTTTAGTGATTGATGAGGCTTGGTGGATGATGCAGCATGAAGATTCGGCTAAATTTATTTTTGCTTTAGTTAAACGTTGTCGTAAATATTATTTAGGCGTAACCACGATTACGCAAGATGTTAATGACTTTTTAGTTTCTCCTTATGGCCAAGCGATTGTGACTAACTCTTCTTTGCAAATTTTATTGAAGCAGTCTCCGGCAGCGATTGATTTAGTACAAAAAACTTTTATTCTCACTGAAGGAGAAAAATATTTATTATTAGAATGTGGAATTGGAGAAGGAATTTTCTTTGCTGGCAATAAACACGTAGCCATGAAAGTAGTTGCCTCCTATACTGAAGATCAATTAATTACATCTGATCCGCGTCAACTCTTAGAAATTGAAGAAGCGAAAAAAGAGTTTGAAGAAAATTTAAAGGCACAAGGTTAAAGTAAAATAATTTAATTAGAAATATATGCGAGCTGACAGAAAAAAAACTGGAATATTAATCATCATTATTGCTTTGATTATTATTATTGCGATAATTTATTTTGTTTTTTTAAGAAAATCAGCTATTACTGAGCCGATTGAAGGGTTATTGGAGCCGGAAATTTCCGATAGTTTACCAGCAGGGGAACAGGTGGGGCAGACTACTCCAGGAGATAAACAGCCGCTGGTTAATTATGATGTGACCACTGAAGCCCCCCATAAAATTAATGGTGATGATTTAGGAAAAATGTCTATGTCCTTTGCCGAGCGTTTTGGTTCTTTTTCTAATCAATCTAATTATGGCAATTTTACAGATTTAAGCATTATGATGACTGAGGCGATGAATAATTGGGCGAAAAAAAATGTTGAAAATCTGCGGGCTAAAACTTCGGACTCATCTTATTATGGTATACATACTACTGCCTTAACTTATGAAGTTAAAAAGTTTGATGATAAGGCTGGTGTGGCAGAAATATATGTACAAACACAGCGCCGAGAAAGTACTAAAGATATTAACGGGGGAGAGCCATTTATTCAGGGAATAAATATTAGTTTAGTTAAAGTTAACGGTGATTGGCTATTTGATAAAGCTTATTGGCAGGAATAGTTAGAAAAAAATCAGAGTAGTTATAAAATTATTATGTCCATGATTAAAACAATTTTTGTTTGTAGTAATTGTGACGCCCAGTTTCCGAAATGGAGTGGGCGTTGTTTAGAGTGTGGTTCTTGGGGGACTTTGCGAGAAGAGACGCTTGATAATAAAGAAGCAGAAAAAGCAGCCATTAAAAAGGCGGTTAACAAAGCGGGGGGAGCGGAAATTATTGATTTAACAACCATTAAAGCAAACACTTTAGAGCGATTAAAAACAGGTATTGATGAAATTGATCGGGTGTTAGGTGGTGGTTTAGTGCCTGGGTCTTTAGTTTTATTGAGCGGTGAACCTGGTATTGGTAAGTCAACTTTAGTGGCACAAATAGCTAATGCGGTTGGTAAAAATTACGAAACAGTTTATGTGAGTGGTGAAGAGTCAGCTGCTCAAGTTAAATCACGTTTAAATCGCTTAAAATGTGATTTAAAAAATTTAAAATTTATTTCAGAAACAAATATTGAAAAAATAGTTTCCACCGCTACTCGGGTTAAGCCGGATATTTTAATTATTGATTCAATTCAGACTGTTTATTCTTCTTTAATTCCAGCGGAGGCAGGCAGCATTTCTCAAATTCGGGCAGCAGCGGTTAAATTTCTTGAATTGGCAAAAGAAAATGAGATCACTGTTTTCTTAATTGGTCATATCACCAAGGACGGAACAGTGGCTGGTCCAAAATCTTTAGAACATATTGTGGATACTGTTTTATATTTAGAGAGTGAAACTAATAATAATTATTGCTTGCTACGCGCTACAAAGAATCGTTTTGGTTCAGTTAATGAATTAGGTGTTTTAGAAATGACGGGTGCTGGTTTTCAGGAAGTGAAAAATCCGAGTTTAATTTTTGTTGAAAGCGGATTAAATAATTTAGCTGGTTCAGTTGTCGGTTGCGTTATTGAAGGAACGCGTCCCTTTTTAGTTGATATGCAGGCCTTAGTGACAAAAACAATTTTTGGTTATCCGCAAAGAAAAACTAGCGGTTTTGATACAGGGCGCCTGCAAGTTTTGAGCGCTGTTATTTCTAAGCGCACAAAAATAAATTTAATTAGCTCGGACATAATTCTAAATGTGGTTGGTGGTTTAAAAATTTCTGATCCAGCGCTAGACTTGACTGCTTGTGCGGCCATAATTCTATCAAGTATCAATAAAAACCTTGATCGTCAGACGATTGTTTTAGGGGAGGTTGGTTTAGGTGGGGAAGTGCGGAATGTTTTTCGTTTAGCAGAAAGATTAAAGGAGGCAGAAAGATTAGGTTATAAGACAGCAATTATTCCTGAGACTGATGTTAAGGCAGGAAGGTTAAAATTAATTAAAGTAAAAGATTTAGGTGAATTAATGGCGGTGATTAAATAATTGAACTAAAAAGAAAAAACGGGGTCTTACTCAGACTCCGTTTTTATTTTTTTAAGCTATTAGCTTTTGATTTAATTTTTCTTTTTGTGCTTTCTGGATTTTGATTTTTTCCTTTTTTTTCTTTGCTGTTAATTTGCGCCGCTTCTCTTTAAAGACTTCCAGCAATATGCCATGGTCCTTTTCATTAAGTCGGACGCGAGCATAGTTTTTGTACTCCGGCTCTCTGTTACCCCTATCCCATTCTTTTTCGGAGTAGGTAGCGACTAACATATTAGTGCCGGCCTCGTTTAAGAGGACTTCGTTGGGGTCAACGATTATTTCCTCTCCCGTAATCGGGTCTTTCCCAGTCATCATTGGCTTCATTTTCAACTTTTTTTAAAAAATTAATAATAATAAAAAGAACAATTCTCTATAAAAGACATTATATCATTTATTTTTATTTATGTCAAGCCAATTTGGCTATAATATAAGAATTGGGCAATATTTAGCCAAATTACTCTAAATGTACAGAGTCCTCCCATTCGCCTAATTTGGCTCGTAGTAGGGGATATTTAGTTAATTCTGGGTCTTGAGCCACTAAAGCACTAGCCTCTTCCTGAGCCTTTTTAATGCTCTCATAATCAAAGAGTGAGGCGATTTGTAGTTCTGGGAAGCCACTTTGGCTAATTCCATATATTTCCCCAGCACCTCGTAGTTTTAGATCAATTTTTGCCAGTGAAAATCCGTCGTTATATTTTGTTAGAGCTGCTAAGCGTTCCAGGGTTTTAGGATTATTTAGTTCTTCGTTTGAAGGAAAAAGAAAGCAATATGATTGATAGTCACTGCGTCCAACTCGTCCTCGGAATTGGTGCAGGGTTGCTAAACCAAAACGTTCAGCACCTTCAATAATCATGATGGTAGCATTAGGCACATCAATTCCAACTTCAATCACGGAGGTAGAAACAAGAATTTGAATTTTGTTGGCTAAGAAATCAGTCATCACCGCTTCTTTTTCTTTAGCTTTTAAGCGACCATGTAATAATCCAACTTTAAGCTCTGGAAATATTTCTTTGTCTAATTTTTCATGTTCTTTTTTAACAGACTTTACACCGAGCTTGTCTGATTCATCAATTAAAGGACAAACAACAAAAGCCTGACGCCCAGAGTTTATTTGCTCACGGATGAAGTGATAGGCTGCTTGGCGCTTTTCTTCAGTAATTAGTTTAGTGATAATTTTTTTTCGCTTAGCCGGCATTTGATTAATTAGAGAAATATCTAAATCACCATAAATGGCTAGAGCTAAAGAGCGGGGGATTGGAGTAGCCGTCATGGAAAGAAAGTGTGGCGTTAATTCATGCTTATTATCTTTTTTACTATTAACAGTTAAAAGTTTTTGTCGTTGTTTAACACCAAAACGATGTTGTTCATCAACAATCACTAGAGCTAAATCATGAAACTTAACATTTTCTTGGATTAAGGCTTGAGTTCCGATCACAATATTGGCGTCGGTGGCTTTTTTTGTTTTATGACTATGGGTTAATAATTCAATTTTAAAGTTATAGGGTGCTAGTAGTTTTTTAATTGCTTGAAAATGCTGTTCAGCTAAAATTTCGGTTGGCACCATTAAAGCAGCTTGTTTTCCGTTTAAAGCCACATTTAATAAAGCGATCACCGCTACTAAAGTTTTGCCGCTACCAACATCACCCTCTAAAAGGCGGCTCATGGGTGAATTAGTATTAATATCTTGCAAGATTTCCCAAGCAGATTTTTTTTGTGCATCAGTTAATTTAAATGGCAGAGAGGCGACAAATTCTTGGGTAGCTTTTTTTTGGAATTTTATTTTTGGGGCTGCTTTGCTTTTTATTTTTTTCTTAATTATTTGTGCTTTTAGTTGACGTAAAAATAATTCGGTAAAGCCTAATCTTTTTTGAGCAGCTAAAACCTCGTTTAGATTTTTGGGAAAATGAATTTTTTTAAGCGCTTCATTTAAATCCAATAACCCTAAACGTTTTTTTATATCATTAGGTAACCAATCCTCTGCCTGGTCAGCTAGAAAAATAACCTGTTTTATCAGGGCTCTAATTTGTTTTTGTGTGATAGAGGCGGTTAAGTGATAATTAGGAACTAGACCTTTAGTATGAATTAAGTCTTTAGAAATTATTTTTTCATATAGCGGCGAAATCATGGTGAGTTGCCCATAGTTTTCACTCACACGACCAGCTAAAGAAATTCGGTCGCCAACTTTGATGGTGCGGGTTAGGAAGGGCTGATTAAACCAAATAATTTTTATGGTATCACTATCATCACTAACTAAGGCTTCAGTTAAATATAATCGTCGTCGCGCGCTACGTTTATTTTGAATAAGCTCAACCGTGCCAATAATATTAGCATTTAGATTAACTTTTAAGTCGGCAATAGGTAGGCTTTTAGTGAAATCATCATAACGAAAAGGGAAGTAAAATAATAGATCTTGAACAGTTTCTAAACCCAACCTATTTAAAGCCTTGGTCGTTTTTTCGCCAACCCGATATAGTTCTTTTATTTTTGTAGTAAAAGTGATCATAATAAAAGTCTAACAAATCAAACTAATGAGCACAATTATTAAATAAAATAGGGGCTTAAAGCCCCTATAAATAAAAATGTGCACCCACCAGGAATCGAACCTGGATTTTAAACTCCGCAAGCTTACGTCCTATCCGTTGAACGATGGGTGCTTAATTACCGATAACCAGTTTATTATAGTTTTAGTAGTTTAGTCAACTGTTCAGAAAGGGGATTATTAGTTCTTTCTAGATCTTCATCAAGATAACGGACTAAAAAATTTCTTACCGTTAAAGCATCCATTCGCCTTAAGGGAAGAGAAAGTCTTTGCTTAGTTGGTCTTTTAAACTCAAAATATAGTTGCTTAATGCTTTGTTTCGGTTTATAGAGCACACAGAAATTTTTTATTTCATCATAATCATAAAAATTTTCGCCTATTTTTACTCCTTCTGACCCAAGTTCAACTTCAACCATAGCAGCAGGCTGTTTTTCATATAAGTACATGATCACTGCTGAGAGAACAATGATTAAGATAAAAAGAAAGTTTGATCTATAGCCAAGAAACTGTAATTTCCACTTAGAAATAGTGAAAAGAGAGAAAAAAATACAGAGAAAAATAAAAATGCCAGCAAAAATATACCAGGTTTGGCTTCGCTGGGGAACGCGATATTCTGGCACCTGCCAACGCAGGTAATTGGGGTTTTTTTGAGACATAGATTGGTTTGACAAGCAAAGTTATATTTTATATAGTAATTATACCATAAAAAGTAAAAATGGTAGATACCCCGCAAGGGGTATTTTGGAGAGGTGGCCGAGAGGCTGAAGGCGGCAGGTTGCTAACCTGTTATAGGAGTTTATACTCCTATCCAGGGTTCGAATCCCTGTCTCTCCGCCAAGACAATTTAGTATCGGATAGACCCACGAAGCCTCGTATTTACGGGGCTTTTTGGTATAATTCTAAAGACCCACTTACCTGTGGGTACGCGGGATAGCGAACTTTATGCTATAATTCAATTATATGAAAATTAGAAAAATCAATAAAAATGACTTAGAGGCTTGTTCTAAAATTTTAGAAGAAGCTTATAGTCAAAAACCCTATAACGAGACTTTTAAAAATTCTACAGCATCAGAGTATATAAACGGAAAGTATAAAAATTGCGGAGAAAATAGTTTTGTGACTACTGATGACAACGATGTAGTTGTCGCTTTTATTTTTTTAAACATTTCATCTTGGAGTGGCGGTTTACAGGCTATTTTAGAGGAAATTACCGTCATACCATCATTGCAAGGAGTTGGTGTTGGAAAAGAATTAATATCACATGCTCATAATTATTTAAGTTCTTTGGGTGTTAAATCAGTTATGCTTTGGGCTAAAAAGGATGATCGTTTATTAGATTTTTATAAAAAGCATGGCTATTTGCCGGCTGATGATTTTGTTGTTATGTTTAAAAATTTTTAGAAATATAAAAATAGCGACCCTCTCGGTCGCTATTTTTCTTTTATCTCTTCCTATACCTAGTTGTTCTGCCAACACCAATTCGCTCTATCCACTTAAGTTGCAATAATTTATTTAATACCTGATTAATCGTTGGCCTAGGAATGTTAGTCGCTTGATAAATTTCTAATGGCGTGACAACTCCGGCTTGCTTAGTAATATATTCCCAAACAATATCTTGTTGGGGTGATAATAATTTAGATACTTCTTCATGTGAAATAATATTAATCGCCTTCTCAGATTGTTCTAAAATAATCTTTAAGAAAAAAGTTAGCCAAGCACTAATATCTTCTTTATCAGTTCTTAAAGTTTTTTGACTCGCTCTTAAAGCGATATAATATTCTGGTTTATTATCTTCAATCAATTTTTCCTGTGAAACATAAGGCATATATTCATAACCATGCTGCAACATCAAAAGATTACTTAATATTCTAGATAATCTGCCATTACCATCAGTAAAGGGGTGGATGTGTAAAAATTCCACTAGAAAATTTCCAATGATAATTAACGGATGAGCTGATTTTTCTAAAAAAGCGGTCTGTGTCCATTCAACTAGTTCTTGCATTTCTTTCGGCGTTAACCATGGCGCTGTTGTATCAAATAATATTTCTATTGGTTCACCAGTTGGAGACACCATCGCCACTTTATTTTCATCTTTTTTATATTCACCACGATGCAGTTCATCTTTTTCGGAATATTTTAATAGTTCACGGTGAAAAAATTTAATTGTGCTCTCAGCGAAGGGGATTGATTTGTATGCTTCAAAAACATTAGTTAGTAGATCAAAATAACCGCGGGCTTCTTGTTTGTCGCGGTCTTTAAACTTTTGCAGGGAGAGGCCTCGCATTAATCGTTCAACATCTTCATCTGACAAATCTGACCCTTCGATTCTGGTTGAAGCGCCAGTGGAAGTAATTAAAATAGATTTCTTTAAATTACCCAGGGTTTGTTGATCTAGTTTGGCGCCATTTACCCATTTACTCTTTAACAAATCTATCTTATCAATTAACTCAAGAATATTTTGAGGCAGGCTATTTATTCTATTATCGAATTTATTATACATAATCTTATATAAGTTATATATTAGATTATATAAGATTATGTATGAAATTGCAAGAGTGGGCTAAAATATAACCTAGTTTTTGATAGTTAAATTCAATTTTATTGGCCAATATAAAGCAAAATAAAGTATCGGAGCGACCCACTTAGTTCGAATCCCCGCCTCTCCGCCATGTGATCTGTACCCCAAAAAGTAGACAATTTAGTATCGGATAGACCCAAGAGCCTCGCATTTGCGGGGTTTTTTTGTTATATTGTAAACATATAATAATTGTTGAAAATATGAATTTAATTATCAACTATGGTTCTCAGACTTATTTAGATTTAGGGGGAGCATTAGCTGCCTTAGGTTTAATTTTTACAGCATATCAACTCCGTAGCTCTAAATGGGATATTATTTTAAGAATAAGGAATTTTTGGCAAAGAAATTTATTTTTAATTTTTGCTGTTTTAGCTTTATTATGTACATTAGCAGGTTTATTATTTTCAGAAATTTTATTATTAGATCAGAAATTATTTTATTATAATCATTTTTTTTATGAAATTATAGCTTATTTATTCTTTATATTATCACCCATATCATTAATATATTTATCTACTCATTCGCGCGGTTTATTTGCTAGTAAAAACGCAGATAAATTTTATAGCTTAATAATTCAAGAAATTTCTACAAACAATGACGAAAGAATAAACGCCGCCTTAATTATTTTGCTTAATAATTTTGAAAATATTTGCATGGCAGTTAAAAATAATGCAAAAAAAGAATTACGCGAATCGGCATGTTCTATATTGGATGTGGCTCTAAGTGATGAATCTATAGTTAAAATTTTAACCACTAAAAGACTAGATGCTCTTCAATATATATTTGAAACTATCGAAAAATACAACATTAACAAAAATGAAGCAAGAATAGGTATTTCTGCGATTGTAAAAAACCTGCTTTATGATAAAGAATCCTTTTTCTATAAACAATTAAATAGCAATGGGTTGGCCTTATCTTCAAATATATATGAAACTATTTATAGATCTTTTATTATTTTAAATAATTTTAATTTGTTTAGGTATCCTGTATTGGATTACTTATTAACAAAAAATATTAGTGTAAAAGGAATTGAAGTTATTATAAAATCTTTGTCTATATCAATAGAAACATATCTTAAAAGTGGCAAAGTAAATGCTGGTCAGATAAATGCAGGCTTTTCTTGGCTTAGTGATATATTTGAAAATTTATGTTTTAAAATTAGCGAAGAAGAAAGACGTGGTTTGGATACTACTTATGCGTTAAAAGAAGAGTGGCAGTCAGTTAACCTAATATCTAGTTTTTTAGGTCATGATTATTCTTTTTTAGCTTATAATGAAGTTTTAAATGAAGCTGTTGTTGAAAAAGAAAAAAAGACAAATGAAGCTGACTTTGACTCTAGTGAAACAATAAATTCAGGTTTTTCAGCAGCTTTATATAAAGCCTTTAAATCCCTCTCATATCTTAAGAGTATACAAGCATATTATGTTGTTAATAATTTGCTGAAATCTGCAATTTATGAAAAAGACAGAAAAGAAGGCTATATAAAACCTTTTGAAAAAAGAATATGGCAACAAATTGCTGAAAATTTAACTAGGGGACATTATCCAGCGGTATTAAAAAGTTATCTTTTATTTTTTGGATTTCGCTTGGCTTCAGATAATAATCAAGTATCCGGATGGGCTCAAGAGCAAGCTGAACAAATCCGCAAGCTTCTTTATATTGATTTAAAGCCCTTAATTGATAATAAAGCAAAGATGGCGGATAATAAAGAAGTGAAAGATGCCTTACTTCCAGTGACTATGATTTATAGAGGTGGAAAATTTTTCTACAAATTTGATTATGGTAAAAGTGAAGAAAAAATAATTTTACCTCCACCGGACGAATCTGTGTCTGCTTTAACTGGAATTAACGTAGATGATTATAGTCTTTTTTAATTATTATATTTATTTAAATTATTAGAGTTAATTTTTTATCCTTTAAAGTAATTCTACTCCTTAAATTAACTAGTAATTCACGTTTCTCAATAGAACTTCCTTCTTTTAGCACATATTTAGCATAAACCCGCATATCAACTGCGGGCTTTGTTTTTCTGTTAGGATTTTTATCTTGTAGAATCATGTTTTGGAATTTATTAAACCTATTAACTTCAGCTTCTAATTTTACTCTCATTCCAAGCTCATTAATATCTACTTTGTCCATTATTTTTAAAAGCTCAAATATCAATTCTTCTTCTCTAATATATTTATTTTTACAGAACCTATCTCTTGCTCTTGAGCAACCATAATAAATGTAATGAGCAGTAGTTCCGTCTTTTAGTTTCTTATACTTATCTTCTGCTGATATTCCTGACCCACAACAACCGCAAGTTATTAATTTAGTAAAAGCAAATTCTTTGCTCTCTCTTTGAATATTGTCTCTTTTAAGTTGAGCTTTAGTTTTTTCAAACAAGTCTTGGGAGATAAGTGGTTTGTGTTTACCTTGATACCAATTACCACTACCTTTTGGTCGCTCAAAGACTCCATAATAGAAAGGATTATCTAATATTCTATATATTCCACTTAGTGTTAACGGCTTATTACCTCTAGTATAGAAATTAAGTTCATGTTTTAGCCAGTGATAAAGTTTTCGGCCACTATATTTTTCATAAGCAACTTTTTCAAACATTTTCTTAATAGCCGGAGCTCTTAACGGATCGACAATAACTTGGCATTTTCTATCCATTCTATTTTGGTTTAGATATCCCAGTGGAGCAGGTCCAACCCATAATCCCATTTCACATCTAGTTCTTAATCCTCTTTTAACATTAATACTTCTATTATCATTTTCTAACTTTGCTTGCGATCCTAAAATCATTAAGAGAAATTTCTCATTAGGATTGTTGGTAAATTTTTGGCTATGTGTTCTTATCTCTTTTAATATTCCTTGATCTATTAAATCTACTACTTTTCCTAGGTCTCCTGCATTTCTAGATATTCTATCAGGAGCCCAAGTTAGTATGCTATTAAATTTATTTTGTCTAATATCTTCTATTAATTCGTTAAATATTGGTCTTTGACCCGTATCTTTAGCACTGTGAGATTCTCTTTTTATCTCCACAACATATATATTTTCCTTAGCAGCTAAATCCAGCATTTCTTTTATTTGGCTATCTATTGATAATACCTGCCTTTCCTCTGATTCCGTTGATTTTCTTGCGTAAAGACAATATTTCAGCTGAATTTCGCTAACGCTTGAATTTGCCCTATTAGGGCTTGAAATTAGCCCAGTTTGGCTCTTAGTTGTCATTAATTGTTTAAAATCTTGCATCATATAATCTTATTAATTGCTATCTACTAAATTAATGACGTATAAGGGGATATAAGTCTAGCGCCATTAAGCTGATAAGGTGTAGATAAATAGGCTATTTATTTCTCTAAGATTCAATAAAATTTAAATTGATTTTTTAGTAAATTTATGATAAATTAAATATAAAGAATTAATGAATAAATTCTGATTATTTTTTATTAAATTAATTTATATGGCTAAAGAAAAAGAGAAAAATGGAAAATTTGAAGCACAGCTTTTTAAGGCAGCGGATAAACTTCGTAAAAATATTGATGCGGCAGAATACAAGAATGTTGCTCTTGGGTTGATTTTTCTTAAATATATTTCTGAAAGTTTTCAAGAGTTGTATGACAAACTTTCACAAGATGAGTTTTCTGACCCAGAAGATAGAGATGAATATAAAGCGGAAAACATCTTTTTTGTACCTGAAAAAGCAAGGTGGAAAAACTTACAAGCCAAAGCAAAATTAGCAACTATTGGGCAAGAGCTTGATGATGCAATGGAGGCAATAGAAAAAGAAAACCCAGAGCTTCGTAATGTGCTACCAAAAGTATTTGGAAAGCCAAATCTCGATACAACCTCTCTTGGCCAATTAATTGATCTTATTTCAAATACGGAACTCAAAGCAACAAGCGAAAACTCCAAAGATCTTTTTGGTCGTGTGTATGAGTATTTTTTAGGTGAATTTGCCAATGCCGAAGGAAAAAAAGGAGGTCAATTTTATACTCCAAAATCTATCGTTAAACTGATGGTAGAGATGATAGAGCCATACAAGGGTCGTGTTTATGATCCCGCTTGTGGGTCAGGTGGTATGTTTGTGATGAGTGAAAAGTTTGTATCTGAACATCAAGGAAATATCAAAGATATCACGATTTATGGTCAAGAATCTAATCAAACCACTTGGAAATTATCCAAAATGAACCTTGCAATCCGTAATATCAACTCACAATTTGTGGCTTGGAATACTGAGGGAAGTTTCCTCAAAGATGCTCATCCTGATCTCAAAGCTGATTTCATCCTTGCCAATCCTCCGTTTAACCAATCTGACTGGGGACAGGAGATTTTACAAGATGATGCCAGATGGAAATATGGAGTGCCACCTGCTGGAAATGCTAATTTTGCTTGGATGCAACACATGCTTTATCATCTCGCAACCAACGGAGTGATGGCAACGGTTTTGGCAAATGGCTCTCTCTCTTCCAATACTTCTGGTGAGGGTGAAATTAGAAAAAACCTAATACAAAACGATTTAGTAGAATGTATCGTCGTTTTACCAAAACAGCTTTTTTATAATACAGGAATCCCTGCGTGTATTTGGTTTCTTCGTAGAGAAAGACAAGCAAGAAAAAACGAGATTCTGTTTATCGATGCTTCGGAAATGGGTTTCTTGAAAGATCGTGTACATAGAGAATTTACTGATGAAGATATAGATAAAATTTCTGAGACTTATCACAACTGGAGAAAAAATCCTGATAAATATGAGGATATAAAAGGTTTTTGTAAATCTGCCAAAAGAGAAGAAATTGAAAAACATGGATTTGTGCTGACGCCTGGTCGTTATGTGGGAATCAAAGAAACCGAAGATGACGGAATACCTTTTGAAGAAAAAATGCAAAAACTCACAAGCACTCTCAAAGAGCAATTTGCCAAAGAAGAAGTGATGAATGCGGAGATAAAAAAACAACTGGCAAAAATCGGTTTTAGTATTTAAGAAACAAAAAATATGACTGACAATAATTCACATACAGCGAGTTCTTCAAGTTTACCTCCAAGTGATTGGGTGGAGACGACTTTGGGGGAGGTTATAGATTTTGTTGTAGATAATCGTGGGAAAACTCCACCGCTTGTAGAAAGTGGTTATGAGCTTTTGGAAGTAAATGCAATTTCTGACAATGCAAGAGAACCTGATTATTCCAAAGTTTCAAAATTTGTAGATGAAGAAGTTTTTACTAATGGTTTTAGAAAAGGAACAATCAAAAAAGGTGATGTTCTAATTCCTACAGTTGGAACAATTGGCAATGCTTCATATTCCAAACTTGATAGAGGTGCGATTGCACAAAACCTCATTGCATTAAGAGCAAATAATCAAAATGATTCTCTTTTTTTGTATTATTTTCTAACTGATCCAAACACTAAAAAGGCTTTGTTAAATCTTGATATTGGTGGAGTTCAGCCAAGTATCAAAGTTCCGCATTTGCTTGGTATGCAAGTTGTTTTTCCTCCTCTCCTCGAACAACAAGCCATCGCCTCTGTCCTCTCGGCTTTTGATGAGAAGATAGAGCTACTGAGAGAGCAAAACAAGACACTGGAAGAGATGGGACAAGTGATTTTTCAGGAGTGGTTTGGGAAGTATGGAGTGGATAATGAACTGCCTGATGGGTGGAGAGTTGGGAAATTGGGAGAAGAGTTAAATATAAAACAAGGAAAATATGTTAAAGCGGAAAATTTATCAGAAATTCAAACAGAAGACAAAAAATATCCAATTTATGGTGGTAGTGGAATTCGTGGCTATATAGAAGATTTTATGTATGAAAAGCCTATAGTAGTTTTGACTTGCAGAGGAAATGGTTGCGGTTTAATTCAGTTTTCAAAGGAAAAATCAAGTATTACAAATTCTTGTATGGCTTTTGAAAATATGGGGTCGTTTTTAAGTTCAGAATTTATTTATTTTTTATCAAAGAAAATTGATTTTGAAAGTGTTACTTCTGGTTCAGCACAGCCTCAAATTACAGTTACAAATTTATATAATTTAGAAATAATAATTCCAGATCAAGAAACTTTGAAACAATTTGATGAAGCAATACTGCCAATCTTTGCAAAAATCAGAGATAATTCAGAACAAATTCAATCCCTCGCTCGTAGCCGTGATGAATTATTGCCGAGGTTGATGAGTGGACAACAAAGAGTAAAATTGTAATTATATTTTTAATTTTTAATACATTTATTATGGCAACTAAAAAACAAATTGAACATGCTTGGGAACAAGCAAAACCAATTAAAGGACAAAATCCTGATACCTGGAGAAAAGATGCAGAAGGAAATAAGATTAGAAAAGGTTCTTATGGAACTCTTGGTGAGTATGGCTGGGAAGTTGATCACAAAAAACCACAAGCAAAAGGAGGAACAGATCATCTCAAAAACATTCAAGCTTTACACTGGGAAGAAAACAGAGAAAAAAGTGATAATTATTAGTTTTTAATTTTTAAAAGGAATACCATGCAAGATAAATTTACAATTGAAGAATTAGTTATAAAAATTTTACCTGGAGGTTTTTTTCTTGCAGTTATTTTTTTCTTTTTTTCAAATAATACGGAAATTAATTTAAATAGTGATTTAGATTTTTTATATACCTTTCTTTTTTTCTGTGTCGCTTTTATTTTAGGAGAACTATTACAAACACTTGCACATGAATTTGAGTGGATTGTTGATATATTTTTTAAATTTAGAAGACCTTCAAAAGTTTTTCTTTACAAAGAGAATCCAGTAATAAATAGTAATCACAAAAGAGATGAATTGTTCCAATCTTTAAACCTTTCAAAAGACGAAATCAAAGTATTTGAAAAAAAATATTCAGATGTTCCAATTTTCCTTAAAAGAAATAAAAAAGATGATGAATTATCTCAAAGTATATTTTGGAAATTATACTCAAAGGTAAGTGATCTTGAAGAAATAAAAATTGCGAATAGAAATTATCTTTTTGTTCGTGTAATGCTGATTGAATTTCTTTTATTAAGTGTCTTGTTTTGCTGGTTTGCGAAAATAAATTTTGCAATTTTAAGTCTGGTTATTTCTATTGCGTTTCTTTGGAGAGCAAGAGGTGTTGCAAGGGGTTTGGTTTTTAAAACTGTTTTATTAAATTTAAAAAAATAATTATGAAAAAAATAGTAATTTTTAATGTTGGTGGTGCATTATCGGCTTATGCAGAATTTGACGATAAAAAAGTAATAATAGACATTGGATCAAGTTCAACTTTTTCTCCTGTTGAAGATTTTTTGGTTCCTTTAACCGAAAAAAAGATATTTGAGAAAGATAATCAAGGAAAGTTTTTAGTAAATCAATTGTTTTTTAGTCATTTAGACAGAGATCATATTTCTGACTATCCAAAATTCAAAGAAAAGTTCAATGCTCATTATATGACTTGCCCTAATGATAACGAAAAACAAAATGATGAATTCAAAGTTAATAGAGAATTATTGGGGGAAGAAAATGATACAAGAAATGCTGTACTGGAAGAAATGAAAAACAGAAATCCAGATTCGGTTGATAATCCTCTTATTTCAATTACTGATGAAATCTCACTTTTTTATATACTCCCTCAAACTTGTGAAAACGATGAAGATTTAAAATCTGGCTATGCCAATAATATTAGCCTTGTTCTTTTTCTTCATGTTGGAAATAAAACACTTCTTTTGCCAGGAGATATGCTAAAAGAAGGAATGCAATATCTTATTGATAATAATATGAATTTTAAAAATTATTTATCTAATGATGGCGTAGATTATTTGATAGCACCTCATCACGGTTTACAAACATCTTTTTCAGAATATTTGTTTCAAACAATGAGCGGGAATAAAACAAGATTAAACATTATTTCAGAAAAAGTAAGAGAAGCAGATTCTGATGAAAATCGTTCTGATGTTGATAGTAGGTATTATAGTTCAGATTATTCAACAGGGAAGAATTCACTCAATCAAAATGCTGTAAAAACTTCTTTGGGACATATTGTTATTGACTTTGATACTGATGAAACAGAAATTAAACAATATTCTGATATTCAAGATGTCATCAAAGAATTTATTTAAATAAGGATTTTATTATGACTACACTAAACGAATCACATATTGAACAAAACTTGATAGACTTACTTATAGCACAAGGCTACGAGTATTTTTATGGTCCAGATATCGCTCCATATTCTAGCAATCCACAAAGAGAAAGATTTGATAGTGTCGTTTTGGAAAATCACTTGAAAGAATCACTAAAAAGACTCAATCCTGATATTCCCGAATCTGCCAGACACGAAGCATACCAACACATCATCAATCTTGGCTCGCAAGACCTCATGGCAAATAATGAAAAGTTTCATAATTTCCTCACTGACGGAATCACTGTGGAATATTTCAAAGACGGAAATACCAAAGGAATCAATGTCAAACTGCTTGATCTTGAAAATATCGCAAATAATAGCTTTTGGGTAGTCAATCAATTTGTTATCAAAGAAAACAACAACGAAAAAAGACTGGATGTTGTGATTTTTGTAAATGGACTTCCTCTCGTAATTGCAGAACTCAAAAGTGCAACCGATGAAAAAGCAACACTTGAAAGAGCTTTTACTCAAATTCAAAATTACAAAAAAGCTGTGCCAAGCATTTTTTACTATAATTCACTGTGTATTATTTCAGACGGCATAGATGCGAGAGTTTCTTCTGTTTCTGCTCCATTTTCTCGTTATCTTGCATGGAAAAGTCCAGAGAAGATTGAAAACGGAAAACTTCCAGAAATGCACATCATGGCAGAAAAAATGCTTGATAAAGAAGTGTTGCTTCGCCTTATCAGATACAACACGGTTTTTGAACAAGAAGAGAAAAAAGACGAAAAAACAGGACTGTTGTCAGTCGTGAAAGTCAAAAAAATCGCAGCTTATCATCAATATTATGCAGTAGAAAAAGCAGTGCAAGAAACTTTGAGAGCCACACACGAACACGAGGGAGACAGAAAAATCGGTGTCATCTGGCATACACAAGGATCAGGAAAATCACTTTCTATGGTGTTTTATACTGGGCAAATTGTGGTTGAGCCAGAAATGAAAAATCCAACTATTGTGATTTTGACAGATAGAAACGATCTTGATGATCAGCTTTTTACGACTTTTGGAAATTGTAAGCAATTACTCAGACAAACTCCCGTCCAAGCAGAAAATAGAGAACATTTGAAAGAACTTCTCAAAGTGTCAGGTGGTGGGATTGTTTTTACTACGATTCAAAAATTTGCACCAAGCGAAGGAAATATTTATGAAACACTTTCAGAAAGATCAAATATTGTGGTCGTGGCAGATGAAGCTCATCGTAGCCAATATGGATTCAAAGGAAGAGAAGTGGAAACAGAAGACGGATCAGAAATCAGATATGGAAATGCAAAATATTTGAGAGATGCTTTGCCAAAGGCTTCATTTATCGGTTTTACTGGTACTCCTATTGAAAAAGAAGACAGATCAACGAGAAATGTTTTTGGTGATGAAATAGATATTTATGACATCAAACAAGCCGTTGATGATGGGGCAACTGTTCCAATTAGTTATGAATCAAGATTGGTAAAAATCAGACTGAATCAAGAAGTAGTAAATAAAATTGATTATGCCGTAGATGAAATAGCAGGAGCAACAGAAGAGCAAAAAGAAAAAGCTAAAAAGAAAAATGCTCAAATCGATGCAATAGTCGGACATCCAGACAGACTAAAAGATATTGCAAAAGATATTGTGGATCATTTTGAAGCAAGACAAAAAACTTTTGAAGGGAAAGCAATGGTCGTTTGTATGACTAGACAAATTGCAGTAAATCTCTATCAAGAAATTATAAATATTCGCTCAGATTGGCACGATGACGAACTCATGAAAGGTGCAATCAAAATTGTAATGACTTCAAGCAGTGATGATCCTGAAAGTTTCCAACCTCATCATACCAGCAAAGAAGATAGGAAAAAACTTGCTCTCAGGCTAAAAGATGTAAATGATTCACTCAACATAGTAATCGTGCAATCAATGTGGCTTACTGGTTTTGATGTGCCTTGTTTACATACGATGTATATCGATAAAAAAATGCAAGGTGCAAACCTTATGCAAGCAATCGCTCGTGTCAATCGTGTGTATAAAGATAAACCAGGTGGACTGATTGTTGATTATATCGGTATTGGACAAGACCTGAGAAATGCAATGGGAGTGTATACCCAAAGTGGTGGAGAAGGTGAAGCAGTTCTTGATATTGCAGAAATTATCGCAGGAATGAAAACCAAATTTGAAATTGTTGATCAAATGTTTCATGGTTTTGATTACAAGCAATATTTCAAGGCAGAAAATAACGAGAAACTAAAAATATTACTTGGAGCTTCAAACTTTATCTTGCAAGATGAAAAACTAAAAAATAGATTTATTGCTGAAATAACAGCACTTTCAAAACTCTTTGCAATGGCAGTTCCAAGTTTTGAATCAGAGCAAATAAGAGATGAAGTTGCATTTTTTCAAGCAATAAAAGCTCGTATCAATAAATTTACACCAAGTGGTGGAAAATCAGATAAACAAGTAGAAACAGCAGTAAGACAAATTGTAGATGAAGCTTTGGCAAGTGATGGAGTGGTAAATATATTTGAAGCCGCAGGAATCAAAACTCCGACACTTGATATTTTGTCAGAGGAATTTTTGCTTGAAGTAAAAAATATGGAGCAAAAAAATCTTGCTTTTGAGCTACTTCGTAAATTACTCAATGATGAAGTGAAAATCAGAAAAAGAAAAAACATGACACAGGGAAAGAAATTTTCTGAAATGCTTGAAAACATAATTAAAAAATATCACAACAACCAAATTGACACAGCTCAAGTTATACAAGAACTTTCGGAAATTGCTCGAGAGATGAAATTAGAAGATAAAAAAGCAGAAGATATTGGACTTACGCCAGAGGAGTATGCTTTCTATTCAGTACTTTCAGAAAATGATTCAACTAAGTTTTTAGAAGATCACAAGATGAAAGAATTAATTCATGTAATAGTTGATATTATTAGAAAAAATGCAACAGTAGACTGGGAAAAAAGAGAAGATGTTAGAGCTAAACTACGTTTAACGGTTAAAAAAATACTAATGAAATATGGCTATCCTCCTGATTTAGCAAGAATTGAAGCGGATAGAGTTTTGGAACAAGGTGAATTGTTGGCAAGTGAATTAATAAGATTAAAGTAAATAGATAATTAAAGATATTGAAAAACGAGGCAAACCCCTCGTTTTTTTGTTGTATATAAGATATAAACGAGCTGTTTAATTAATTTGTATAATCTAATAATCTATATTGACTTAGATTTATATTTGTGAAAATATATGAAGAATATCAATTTTTTATGAGAAACCTAGTTAATAAAATAAATAAAAATAAATGGTACTGGAGAGAAATTTTAAAAAATTTTAAAAAATCTTTTTCATCTGTCTCTTTTTATGTTCTTTTTTTAGTTATACTTTCAGTTTGGAAGTATTTAATAGGACAAGATTTTTCTTGGGAATCAATTAGCCCAATACAAGAACCAAATATTTTTATTAGATTTTTATATAGCGCTTTAACTTTTATTTCCTTAGGTAAACTTTTGCGTTTCTTGGGTTTTTATAAAATGCTTCATAATATTTGTGTTAAGATTCTTGGGGATTGGCAATTATACAAAGGTATTAAAAAAATAGTTTGGGTTTCTTTAATGTTATTAATGTTTATTTATGTTGTTCCTTTTATTGTTTATATATTAAATACTATTATTTCTTTTTTCTTTAATGTTTTTAATTTAATCTTATATTTATTTCCTCCTTTTGGATTTGCTATTGTTGCATATCTTGCATTCATGGTAATCAATAATGAAAAGGGCTCAATAATTGAAGAGAGGATTAAGAGATTCTATAAGAACCATGTAAATTAAAATTATCAAGACATTGAAAAAATAACCCTTAATCCAATGTCTCATTTGTCTCATTTTTTATCTCAAACCCTGACCCACGTACTTAAAATCGCCTATAGAAAAATCTTCCAAAAAGCCTTACAATATTGCTATATGGTGGTACTTAACTCTAGTAGCCCGCATTATTATGTCAACATAAGATAATTTATTAAAATAGAGTTTTTGAAACTCTATTTTTAGTTAGGGGATAATTATTTTCTTTAAGATAAATTACTTGACATAAAATAGTTATGGGTATATACTCAATATAGGCAATAGTTAAAGGTCAGATTGCTTTAGTTATTAAAAAATAATAAAAAAATATATGCCAAAAATGAATGGAACGGGCCCTAGGGGCCAAGGTGCTGGCACCGGACGAGGAATGGGTCCTTGTGGGGCTGGTAAAAAAATGGGACGCGGCTGCTTTGGTAGATGCGGACAAGGTCGGGGTGGCGCTGGTTTAGGTCGTCAAAGACTAATGTCTTCTAAATCGGCTTTAGAAAATGAGGAAGATTAAACTGGTGATAATTTTTCAATGCTATGCCAAGACCAAAACATTGTTTATGTAAAGCTATAAAATTTAAACCAGAGATAATTTGTTTTAAGCCACAGGGAATATCAATTCGTGATTTACAAACGGTTGAGCTTTCCCTTGAAGAGATTGAAGCCTATAGATTGCGTCATATCAAGGACCTGGAACAACAGGCTGCAGCTGAAAAAATGCAGACTTCAACTAGCACTTATCAGAGAATATTATATTCTGCTTATAAAAAAATCGCCGATGCTCTTACTAACGGCAAAGCGATAAAAATTATTAAACATAAATAATAGTATGTCTACTTTGTTAGCGATTGTTATCGGAACTTTCGCCATCACTCTTTGTGTTTGGGTGGCGGTTTTGTTTATTTTTTTGAAGCAAGAAACTTTATCAAAAATAACCATGTTTCTGGTTGCTCTTTCAGCTGGTGCTTTGATGGGCGGTGCTTTTTTACACCTGATGCCTGAAGCAGCGGAGCAAATTAAACCAAACGCTTTGTTTGGTGTCTTTTTAATTTCTTTTGTGGTTTTCTTTTTAATAGAAAAACTTTTTCATTGGCGACATTGTCATCGGGCAGATTGTCCGATACATAGTTTTGGATACATGAATCTGATTGGTGATAGTATTCATAATTTTATTGATGGCTTAATAATTGCTAGCACCTTCATGATTGATTTTAATTTGGGAGTAGCGGCGACTTTAGCGGTAGCGATTCACGAAATACCTCAAGAGATTGGTGATTATGGAGTGCTTATTCATGCCGGATTTAGTAATAAAAAAGCGTTAATCCTTAATTATTTAGTAGCTTTTACAGTAGTCTTGGGCGGATTAGTTGGATATTTTTTCTTTTCTCATTTAAATAATGTTTTGCCTTATCTCTTGCCCTTTGCGGCCGGTGGTTTTGTTTATATAGCCGCCTCTGACTTAATGCCAGAAATTAGAAAAGAGGCAAATTTAAAAAAATCAATCGGCACTTTTTTGGTTTTTATCTTAGGAATATTACTAATGTATTTAATTAAACTAATTAATCATTAATATGTTTAAAAAAGCAGCATTGCTTTCTTTTTTGTTATTATTAATTCCTTTTTCTACTTTCGCTACCGAAGAAGAAAACGAATTTTTAAAGGATCAAACTTTTAAGGCTAAGGTAGTAGAAATTTTAGAGGAGAGAACGATTGAAAGAGAAGGGGGGTCAACGGCTTTGCAGCAAAATCTATTATTGAAAGGTTTAGAAAAGGAGTGGCGCGGTAAAGAAATTACTTTCACGGGGATTTCCGATATTGATGTGGCTAGTGCCAATACTTATAAAGTTGGTGATACGGTTTTAGTTAATGAGACAAGAAACATAGATGGAGATTTTGTTTATTATGTAGTTGATTTTGTTCGTACTGGCTATTTAGTTTTATTGGTACTCATTTTTTCCTTGCTTATTGTTATTATCGGTAGAAAAAAAGGTTTTAAGGCCTTAATTAGTTTGCTCGCCAGCTTTTTTGTAATTATAAAATTTATAGTTCCTAATATTATTAATGGCGGTAGTCCTTTGCTTGTTGGTGTTTTTGGCGCCTTAGTAATTTTAGCAATTATTATTTATTTAACTGAGGGCTGGAATAAGAAATCACATATTGCCGTGCTTAGTGTCTTTTTCTCTTTATTAGTTACTTTTCTTTTATCTTGGATTTTTACTCGCCTAACTAGATTGACTGGCCTAGCACAGGAGGAAGCAGCTTTTTTGATTGATGTTAATCAGGGCACGATTGATTTCAGGGGGCTGCTTTTAACTGGTATTTTAATTGGGACGATTGGTGTTTTAGATGATATTATTGTCGGTCAGGTGGAGGCGGTTAGACAGCTTAAATTAGCTAATCCGCAGTTAACAAAAAAACAAGTATATCAAGCGGCTTATCAAGTTGGTAATACTCATTTAGGAGCCATTGTAAATACTTTATTTTTAACTTATGCTGGGGTTAGTTTGCCTCTTTTATTGCTTTTTTATCTTAACCCAACTGGTGTGGTTTCGTTTAGCCAGGTGATTAATAATGAAATGATTGCTACTGAGATTGTGAGAACTTTTGTTGGTGCAATTGGGGTGGCTATTTCTATGCCACTTTCCACCTATTTAGCTGCTTATTGGTTGAATGTTCAAGAAGAAACTGAATAATTTTTTGAAGAAAATAGTCAGGGGAGTGTTAATTTGACTACTAAGGGAGTGACAAATCCCTTTTATTTTGGTATAACGTCTGGTTATTATGGAACTTTAAAAAACAAAGTTAAGTTTGATTAATTGCTAAGTTTATTTATTTTTAAGTAGATTTAGTAATTAATCAAACAATTGTTTAACTTTCAAAAAAAATTAAAAAATGAAAAAAAATTTTTTTGCCCAATTATGGGGTCCTTGTGGGGCTGAAATAATCATTGATGGACTACAACCCAAACTTCAGGACTTAGAAGTAGAGATAAAGATGATTGGAGCGATGGAAAACAAGGTGGAGGCTTTAGTGGGGCTCTTTAAGGTCATTTCGCCGCTTCAAGATCAGGGTGGTTTTAGCGAAGAGCTTTGGGAGCTCAAGCGCAAAAATCGCCGCGGGAAATATAATGTGGAAGTGGAGGCCTTAGGGTCTTTGCAGGCCTACATTCGTAATGCTGGACGGTCACCGTATGGTATGAATCGGACAGTTAAGGGCGAAGAGGTTACTGCTGAAAAGGTTTTTCTGGGTAATGTATATGGCCTCTGGACTTGTTCAGCTGCCTATTGGCTCAAGGAAAGGCCAAGACTGGAAAAATCTTTGAGACACGATCTCGTCAGAAACTCGGAAGAAGTAGTTTCTGATTGGTATCTCATTAATGATTACCAATGCGGCAATTTTCTGCGGGTGCATACTGAGGGTATCTTGGAACAAATCCAGATACTAAAGACTAATTTCAAAAAATTAAAAAATGAAAAGTGAAAATAAAAGGAATTTGTTCAATTATTATTTTAAGAATTTATACATGGACAAAGAAATTTCTTTGTATGAGCTTAAAAAAGAAATGAACATTTCTGCCCTCAGGGCATATAGTTTTTTGAAAGAGAGAGAATTAAAAGAAATTTGTTTAACTAAGGAAAAGGCTTTGTCTTTAGAACAAAGCTTACCTGCAAAGTTTAAAAAAGAAACTATTTATGTTCTTTTAGAACTTGAAGCAAATTTCTATGCTGTTAATTTGGCGGACAAAAGCAATGATCTATTTGGTAAATATACCTCACTGGATAAAATTGCTGGTCAAGAGCGCCAAAAAATTATCGTCAAAAATAATTAAAAGAGACTGAAAAGTCTCTTTTTTTTATCAATAAACCCTTTATATCTTAGTGGTTGAATGGTATAATAAAAATATAATTATCATGAATTTTTAAATAAATTAAGTAAATTAAGATTTTATTTAATTTTTTATTTAGTTTTATGAAAATTTTTACATATTCTACCAGAAGTGCTAAGGAGGTTTTAAGCGAGCTTGATGTTGATCAGGATTTTGGTTTATCATTGGAAAATTTATCCGCCAGGGAAACAAAATATGGTTTAAACGAACTTAGTTTACAAAAGGTTTCTGCTGGGAGTATTTTTTTGCGTCAATTTAAATCCGCTTTTATTTATTTACTGATTGGGGCGGTTATTTTAACTTTGCTTTTAGGGAATTTAATAGATGCTTTATTAATTTTTATCTTTTTAGCGATTAATACGATTTTGGGGTTTTTACAGGAATATCGTTCTGAAAAAACTGTCCAGCTTCTTCATCAATATGCTTTGCCCCGAGCAACGGTTTTGCGCGCTGGAGTAATTAAGCATATTACGGCTGATCATTTAACAGTGGGTGATATTATTTTTTTAGAAACTGGTGATAAAGTACCGGCTGATGTGCGCTTAATTGAGACGGATGGTTTAATGATTGATGAAAGTATTTTAACTGGTGAATCAGGTTCGGTTTATAAAGAGGCGGCCGAAATGGAAATAGCGCCAAGTTCTTATCATCAAGCAGCTAATTTATGTTTTTCTGGCACTAATGTGCTTAAGGGCAAGGCTAAGGCGGTTGTTTTGGCAATCGGCAAGGAGACAGTGTTTGGTCGCTTGGCTAAATTAGTTAGTGAGTCGCCGCGGGTTAGTGATTTTAGCAAAGGAATTTCGGATTTTTCGCGTTTTATTTTAAAGCTGGTTGCCCTCACTTTAATTTTAGTTTTTGCTGCTCATTTAATTATTAAGCCAGGCAGCATTAGTGTTTTTGATTTAATTATTTTTTCGGTAGCCTTAACGATTAGTGTTATTCCAGAGGCCCTGCCTTTAGTAACTACTTTTTCTTTAGCGCGCGGTGCTAGGCGTTTAGCTAAAAGAAAAGCGATTGTGAAGCGCTTGTCAGCGATTGAGGATCTTGGTGGCATTGAAGTTTTATGTAGTGATAAGACAGGCACTTTAACAGAAAATAAATTAGAAGTAGTTAATGTTCAAGCGCTTGATTCAGCCATGACTTTATATCTTGCTAATTTAGCTTCTGCTTTTGAATTAAAAAAAATGACGGAAGCTTTTGATATTGCTTTAAATAATGCTTTGCCGAAGAAATTTAAAGCCAATTTAAAACAAGCCAAGAAAATAGCAGAGGAGCCTTTTGATCCAAGAGTTAAGAGAAATGTTGTTTTAGTAAAAGATGGGCTTAATAATTATTTAATTGCGCGAGGCGCTTTAGAAAGTATTTTGCCGTTATGTGCACTTAGTGAAACAGAAAAAGAGCAGGCGTTAGCTTTTGCTAAAACAGAGGGCCGGCTTGGTCGCCGAACGTTAGCGCTGGCTTATCGTTCTTTAGCTGAGAATGAGGAGGGTAAGAAAATTACTACAGAAATGATGGCTCTACCTTTTTCTTTTTCTGGTGTTATTTCTTTTCAAGATCCAATTAAGAAAACGACTATTAAAACTGTTCAGCAAGCTGAGAAAATTGGGGTGAAGATAGTGATTATCACTGGTGATGGCCCGGAAGTATCGGGGGCAGTGGCTCATCAAATTGGTTTAATTGAAGATCCGGATTTTGTTATTACGGGTGATGAGTGGGCACAAGAAGATGAGGAAAAACAGCAGCAATTATTAGATACTTATAGTGTTTTTGCGCGTGTTTCGCCAGAACAGAAATTTAATATCATTAAAGCTTTCCGAGAAAAATATATGGTTGGTTTTTTAGGAGAAGGTATAAATGACGCGCCAGCCTTAAAAGTAGNGGGAGTTTCTTTGGTGGTTAATAGCGCTGCCGATATTGTTCGGGAAGCATCTGATATTATTTTATTAGAAAATGATTTATCGGTGATTGTAGATGGTATTAAAGAGGGACGTCGGGTTTTTGCTAATACCACGAAGTATATTAAAACAACTTTGGCCTCAAATTTTGGTAATTTTTTTGCGGTGGCGGCTGCTTCTTTATTGATTGATTATTTACCAATGTTGCCGATTCAAATTTTATTGCTTAATCTTCTTTCTGATGCGCCGATGATTTCTATTTCTATTGACAATGTTGATGAAAAAGAATTAGAATCACCAAGAAAGTATGAAGCTAATGAAATTATTGTAGCTTCAATTATTCTTGGTTTGATTAGTACGGTTTTTGATTTTTTGGTATTTTCTATTTTCTTTAAGATGCCGGCGGCGGTGCTGCGGACTAATTGGTTTATCGCTAGTATTTTAACTGAATTGGTTTTAGTTTTTTCGGTTCGCACAAAATCATTTTTTCTTAAAACTATTCGCCCCTCAAGATCAATTATTATTTTAAGTTTCTTAGTTGTTTTTATTACTGTTGCTTTGCCATTTACGACTTTTGGCCAAGAGGTTTTTCATTTTACTCCGCCACGCCCTGAACATTTAGCGATAATCTTCGGTGTTATGGTGGTCTATTTCTTCTTTACGGAAGTGGCTAAACTTTTTTATTATCGTCGCAAAAAACTTAGTTGATAAACTAACATGTTTTATTCGGAGTTAGAAAATAAGCGCAAAACGAGAATTATAATTCTTAGTAGTGTATTGTTTATTTTGATAGTTTTTTGTTTTATTTTCTTTTCGGGACGGGAAGCGCTAGCGCCATTATTTGTAGAGGAGCAGGCAGAGGTTTCAACAGAAGAAGAAATATTAGTTTTAGTTGAAGAAAAGCCAGCGGAGGTTTTAGTAGAGAAGTCAGCGGAAGCATTAACTGAGACAGCGTCGCTAGAAAATTTAGGAGAAAACTTAGTTAAACCACAAGGCATTATTGATGTTTATATTCCTTTTACCGCCCAAGCACCCTTAGCTAATTGGGCGGATCAACGCCAGCAAGATGCTTGCGAAGAGGCAGCCTCCTTGATGGCAATGGCTTGGGTACATGGAGAAAAAGAGACAGATAAAAAAAGTCCAGCTGATTGGGAGCAGGCAATTATTAGTTTGGCTGATTGGGAGCAAGAAAAATATGGTGAACATCGTGATTTGTTTTTAGGCGATGTGATTAAGTGGATCTTTGTAGATTATTTTAAATATGAAAAAGTAAAGATAAAATCAGTAGCTAGCTCTACGGATATTTTAGTTGAGTTAGAAAAGGGGAATATTGTTTTAGCTCCGATGAATGGGCAAAAGTTGAAGAATCCTTATTTTACTGTTCCCGGCCCCCTAACTCACATGATTCTAATTAAGGGTTATGATTATGGGAGCCAAGAATTTATTACTAATGATCCAGGGACTAGAAAAGGGGAGAATTATCGTTATTCTGATAAGGTTGTTTTAACAGCTCTAAACGCCTATCCGACTGGTTCACATGAAGAAATTATTAAGCCAGTTAAAGCGGTTATAGTGGTAGAAAAATAAGGATTAAAGGGTGACATTGACAAAATGGATAATAAGTATTAAAATACTTTGATAAAGATTGTTTGTTCTTTACAACAAAAATAAAGTTTAACTCTTAAAAAGTAAAAAAAATGAAAGAAAAAAGTGAAGTAGCGGCAGGCAAGGAATTAGTCTGCATTGCCCGGATTAAGCCGGACAAGGCCTTCAGTGCGTTTTGTATGAGATCAATGTTTCTTCACGCGGATAAGCGTGAAGAGAAAGAAGTTATCTATTACCCCGAACAGATTTTTGAATCTGAGATTGAGGGAAGTAAAATTTTTTTTGTGCCCGTAGTCAATCGGGCGACGTTGGCAGAAAACAAGAAAGCAGAAAAATTGGCAATTCCAATTTTCTTGCTAGAGTTGACAGAAAAACAAAAAAAAGAACTGAGAAGAATTGGGCGAAAGCATAAGCTCAACATTTTCCCTTGTCACTTTGACAAGCCGAAGAGTAGTCTTGCTAGACATATTCATGAGGTGGATATGTTCGCAATGGATACAGATCTTATCAACGGCGAGGCGTTAACGTTAGATAACAATTATAGTTATCACGTTGACGAGTTCCACGACGATTATTATCTCTAAGTCTAATTCCTCCGAATTTTTGAATTTTTAAACAACAAAAAAGGCGATGCTTTTAGCACCGCCTTTTCTTTAGCTAAATTATTTTTACTTAGCAAATCAGTTAAGTTTATTTTTACTCAATACAACAATCAAGCACTTTTTTTACTAAATCACCAAGTTTGCCGATAAAGCCTTTTTTTTCTTTGTCTTTGACATTAAGAGCGCCATCATCTATTTTTTTGACATCACCTAAATCAATCAGTTTCATATTTAAACCCCAAAACATGGAATATAGATCATAGGCTTTTTGAAACATTTCAGCCGCTTCTTTTTTTTCGCCTTTGCTCTGGGCTTTGGTGCCGACTTCCATTAAACGATAACTAGCGGCTAGCAAGTGTTTAGAGATACACCAAATTTCGCCCTCATATTCTTTGATAATTTTTTTTAATAGGGTTTTACGCATCTCTCTCACTTCGCTCAGCAAATCATAATATTTTGGATTGCCAGTTTTAGCGCCAGTAAAAAAGAAATGCTCTTCAATACTGACCAAGTTCATAATAGCGATGCTCAAATCTTGATCAGAGGATAAATCTAGTTTGTGATCTTTTTTTAATTGATCAACTTTTTCAATCATCTCATTAAGAGACATTAAATTTTCTGACATATAGTTATTAGCTAGTTAAAAAATAAAAAATAAAACTAAAGATAAGCAAAGCGCCAACCGGCCAAACTACTTTTTGAAAAGGGAACCAGGCATGCCCATTATTTTTTTTCTTTATATTATCATACCAAAGAGTGGCGCCTATAAAGACGAGACTGCCTATTACTATTCCTAAAACTAATTTATCAAGACCAAATAAGGTATTGGCGGGCTGGCCGATAAAATTATTGGCGGCTAAAGGCCAAATTACCATTGTGTAGTAAAGAATGGCGGTAAGAAAATTGCGAATAGTTTTATTGCCAAAAGAATAGCCTTTTTTATTAAACCAATTAATTGTCCAGATAGTAAGAGCAATTAGCAAGCCACCAATCCAAATACCAGCGATTGAATCATCAATCCCTAAATATTCACTTAAACCTAAGCCAGCGCCAACCGCAACGACACAAACCGGACAAGCGGCTTTAGCTGGTAAAGCGAATAAAAGAGTTGAAATAATGGTTAAAAAATATTTTTTCATTTAATTTCTTTTAAAAATTCAATTATTGCCTCACCTCCCACTAAACAATTTTCACCATCAAAAAAGAAGGGAACACCGATGCCATTGGAGATGTCTAGACCGCAGTGGATAGCTTTTTTTCTTAAGAGAGCGGCATTTTCTTGATTACGATAAACTTCTAGCTCCTGAAAGCTAATTTTATCTTTTATATTATTTTCATTAATAAAAGCTTCAACATTTTCACAGTGTGGACAAGTATCACCAAAGAAGAGAATCATTTCTGGCTCGGCGGCTTTATTAGTTAAACGTCCTAGGTTTGCTAAAGCAAGTAAGGCGAAGATAATTCCTAAAATTATTAGTAAATTTTTATATTTTTTCATGAAATAAATAAGCTAAAATTTAAATTTTATGTATTATTATCATAACACAAAAGCAGCAAAACCCCAATATTTTTATTGATAATTCTTTATTTTTTCTAAGATTTCAGTGATAAAATCAGCTTTGGCAACTTGGCGCGTTTCTTGCGTTCCACGATCGCGAACAGCCAGTGTTGGAGAATTAATCTCTTTGTCGCCAATTACGAGCATATAAGGAACTTTTTCTTGAACAGCTTTGCGAATTTTATTGCCAACAGTTTCATTAGCCTGATCAATTTCTACTCTAATTCCAGTCTCTTTTAATTCATTAGCTAATTTTTGGCAAGCAGCGAGATGCGTTTCAGCAACGGAAATTAATTTAACTTGAACTGGAGATAACCAAAGTGGGAAGGCGCCAGCAAAATGTTCAATAATTACTCCCATAAATCTTTCTAACGAACCGAGTAGAGCACGATGAATAACCACCGGAGTTTTTTTATCGCCAGTTGAGTCGGTATAACTTAGATTAAACCGCTGTGGTAGTTGGAAATCAAGTTGAATAGTAGCTAATTGCCATTGTCGGCCAATAGCGTCTTTAACTTTTACATCAATTTTTGGTCCATAGAAAGCGCCATCACCTTCATTAATTTTATAATCTAAGCCTGCTTTTTCTAAAGCATTTTTTAAATCATTTTCGGCCTGATCCCAAACTGCTTTTTCACCCAAAAAACTTTCAGGTCTAGTGGAAAGATGAATTTCGTCAATCTTTAAGTTAAAAACTTGATAAATCTTTTTTATTTTTTCTAATAAAACAGAAATTTCTTCCATGATTTGATCTGGGCGAAGAAAAATATGAGTATCATCTTGGGAGAGGGAGCGAACACGAGTTAGGCCATGTAGAGTGCCGGATTTCTCATTGCGGTAGAGAGTAGCTGTTTCGGCTAAACGTAAGGGCAAATCACGATAAGAATGGATACTGTTTTTAAAAATTAACATGTGAGCTGGACAATTCATTGGTTTAATTCCTAAATCGCAATCGTCTTCAGCATGATGTAGAATAAACATATCTTCTTGGTAGTGATCCCAGTGTCCAGAAGTTTTCCAAAGCTCCGCATTTAATAAGTGGGGAGTTCGGACTTCGTGATAGCCGGCACCATAGGAATGTTCGCGCACAAATTTTAATAGCTCTTGAAGGATGATCATGCCGTGCGGTAGGAAGAAGGGGCAACCCGGCGCCCATTCATGCATCATAAATAAGTCTTGCTCTTTACCGATTTTGCGGTGATCTCTTTTTTCGGCTTCTGCTAAAAGATGTAAATATTGATCAAGCTCCTCCTTAGTCTCAAAAGCTAAACCATAAATACGGGTTAACATTTTATTTTTTTCATCACCCCGCCAATAAGCGCCAGCTAATTTATTAAGCTGATAACTACCCGGTTTAAACTGGTTAGTGTTTTGGACATGGGGACCACGGCAGAGGTCGGTAAATTTTCCTACAGTATAAAAACTGACCATTTTTTCTCCCTGTTTTTTTAAGTCGCTAATTAATTCTGCTTTATAAATTTCTTTATTAACAGTTTCCTCAGCTAGGGCAGCGTCAATTTCTTTTTCTGTTTGTTCAAATTTAAGGTTTTGCTTAATTAAAAAAGCCATTTTTTTCTCAATCGCTTTTAAATCAGCTTCCACAATTTTCGTTTCGCCAAAATCAACGTCATAATAAAAGCCATTTTCAATCGCTGGACCAATCGCTAATTTAGCATCTGGCCAAAGCTCTTTAATAGCGGCGGCCATAATATGAGACAAGCTATGACGCTTGATTTCAATGTTTATTTCTTCTGACATATTTTTTAATATTAATAAATAAAAATAGTTTATTTAATCAAAAAAGTCCCCTCCTAGTAAAAACAAAAAATGTTTTTACCGGGACGGGACTTATTTAGTCTCGCGGTTCCACCCGGCTTCCTTATTTAATAAGGCGCTCTTTCTAGGCTTTAGGTTTTCACTCAAAAATTATTTTTGACTAAGTTTGGTAGACTTAGCAATCAGCCTTTATTTTAAATCATTTGGTATATTCAGTATAAATTAATTAAAAATATTTGTAAATATCCCTATCCTTTGGCTAAAACTAATCCGTAAATAGCGCCCGCTCCCGCCTGTTTTAGGGTTTTAGCCGCTTCATTAATAGTGGCGCCGGTAGTAATAACATCATCAATTAATAAAATATTTTTGCCTTCAAGATTTTTGCCTGACCAGTGAAAAACATTTTTAATATTTTCTAAACGATCACTTTCATCTAAATCGGCTTGAGCGGCTTGCTTTCCAGTGCGTTTTAAATCTAGGCAGAGTTCATAGGAAAAATGTTGGCTGAAGTAGCGGGCAATTACCTCTGCTTGATTAAAGCCTCGCCAACGGAGTCGTTTAGCAGTTAGGGGCAGGGGAATAATTAATAAATCAGCGGGGACTTCGTTTTGAAAATGCCAAAAAGTAATTAAAAAGCGCGCTAGGATTTCTCCAAGCGGCTTCATGAAATGATATTTATATTTTTTGATTAACTTTTGCAGTAGCTTATCTTCATAATTTCCGGCAATAAAAACTTTTTCTAAAGTAGGAATTTTTAAATTAGCAGTTGCTTGTTTGCTGGCTGCTAAATCATTAAAACTGAGTTGGCGGAAGCAGTTTGTGCATAAATATTCACCTTCAGCCTGGCAATTAAGACATTCAATCGGAAAAAGAAGATTAAGCAAGAAGTGGCGTAATTTTTCCATTCTCTATAAATCTATTTTATAAATTGAACCGCTAAACTTATCAGTGAAATATAAATAGTCTTGATTTTCTGAAACGATCACTTGGGAGATATTATAAGAACCATTAGGGATAGCGATTAATTTTTGGCTGCCAGTATTTAAATCAATTTTATATAAACTGTCTTCAGTGTAATCAGCTAATTCGGGGAATAGGCCGGCGCCTTCTGGTAGTTTGTTTGGTACAGCACAATAGATTTCGGTGTCAGAAGCAAAAGTGCATTTGCTGGCCCAAGTTTGTAAATTAAAGCTACGACGATTTTGACCAATATTATCACCACTAGCATCAACAATCCAGAGGCGTGGATTAGAATTATCATTTGTATTATAAACACTATAAAGAAGTTTAGTGCCTTTGGTTGACCATTGATATTGTAAACCTCGTCCTTCAATGGTGGTTGATTTAAAGTTTTCATCATTTAAGCCGATAAAGAAAACTTCTTGACGATTGGTATCTACTCCTCGCGTATACATGGCGACAATTTGATTATTAGGTGACCAAGAAACATAAGTAGTGTTATCATTATTGCCAAATTTTTCAATCGCTTTTGATTCTGAACCATCATCATTAGAAACGATAATATAGCGATTATCAGGATCAATGGCGACGCTTTTAGAGGCTAATTTATCGCCACTGGGCGAAAAAGAAAACTCCTTCCAGTGAGCTGGTAAAGTCACTTGTTTTTTAGTGGTAAAATTATAAAGAATATTGCTGCCGTCTGGATATTCTAAAACAGCTTTATCGCTTTTAGGTGCCCAATTAACATGGCTAACTGAATAAAAAACTTGATCACTTAAGGCAACTTTGTGGCCGTTAGAGTCAAGACGATAAAATTTTCCATCGGCGCTATCGTAATACTGGACTTGTCCGCTTTTATTAATAGTAATACCAACCGCAGGAGTTTTATTTACTAATTCGGTTTTAGTGAGTCCGCCGACTGCCCGATTATCAATTAACCCCTTAGCTGAATCACCAGTTCCGATGCCGCCAACACCACCTCCAGGGAGATCACTGCTGCTGGGTAGCCCCGGATCTTCAGTGAAATCAAGATTAGTTATACTGCCTGGTTCAGAAATTGGTAAACCTTGAATTGTGCCGGTGGCAATTGGGCTTTCAACGACTGGGCTAACCACCTCTTTAAAGAAAAAATTCCAAATCAGATAGGCAAGAAAAATAACTAAGACCAGGAAAGCGAAAATTAAAAAAATTTTTTTGTAACGGGTAAAAAAATTCATATTTAGCTTGTTTAATGTTTCTAAATAATATATAATCAGTATATATCAGAAAATAAGATAATTCAATCAAAATTTTTCATTTTTTATTTAATTTATGAGTTTATTTTCCTTTGGTAATGATAATCTTTTTTTAGGTGTTGATATTGGAGATTCCTCTTTAAAAATGGTTGAGCTTAAGAAAAAGAATCGCAAGATGCTTCTTTCTAACTATGCTTTTAGTGAAAATGTTAGTGAAGTTAACTTTACTAAGATTGAAGATGTTAATTATTTAGCGAAAGCGATTAGCAAGGTTAGAAGTGATGCGGGCATTAAGGCAAAAAAGGTAACCGCTTCTTTGCCGACTTTTGCTGTTTTTTCCTCAATTATAAACTTATCTAATGTTGATAGAAAAAATATTGCTTTAGCGATTAACGAAGAGGCAAGAAAAGTTGTCCCCTTGCCCCTTGAAGACATGATTTTAGATTGGAAGATAATTCCGGATGAGACTGGTAATATACCGACTAAGGGTAATATGAGAGTTTTCTTAACTGGTAGTCCGAAAAAATTGGTTCGTAAATATATTGATGTTTTTAAGCAAGCGAAATTAGATTTAGTTAGTTTAGAAACAGAAACTTTTTCTTTGGTGCGCTCTTTGATTGGCGATGATAAGTCAACGGTCATGATTGTGGAAATTGGGGCTAATAGCACTGATATTTTTGTGGTTAAAGAAAGCATTCCAGTTTTGAATAGAAGTTTAGTGGTTTGTGCTTCTACCGTTACGAAAGTTTTAGCAGAAAAATTAGGCATGACCTATGCTCAGGCAGAGCAGTTCAAATTTGATTTAAGTGTTACTTTGGGCGGGGATGACGCCGAGGAATTACCGAAATTAATTGCTAAGACTTTAGAGCCGATTGTAACTGAGATCCAATATGTGCTTGATTTTTTTCATTCACATCACGAGGGGGAAGTGGAGAAAATTGTCTTATCAGGTGGTGGAGCAATGCTTCTTAATTTAGCTGAATATTTTTCTAAGCGCTTAAATAAAAAAGTTATTATTGGTGATTCTTGGAATAGGGTTTCTTATCCAGAAGAATTAAAGCCAGTTTTGTCTGAGGTTGGTGCTAAATTAGCGGTGGCGGTTGGTCTAGCGATGCGTGAAATGGAATCATAATAAAAATATAAAGAGCTTGTTATAAAAAAATGTTTTTTCGCAAAAACAAAAAATCAAAAGAAGGGACGAAAAAAAATTCTTTACAGAATCCTAAAATCTTGGAAGTAAATTTGATTAAGGATGAGGTGAAGGTAAGTTTTGATTGGGGAAAAAACTTTTCAGTATTGTTTTTAGTTTTATTAGTAGCTGGTTTATTGATCGCTGAAGTTTATTTTGGTTTGAATTGGTGGGCGGAACGGGAGGATTTAAAAGCGCAAGAACTAGCTGGTGAAATAGCTAAAGTGACCCAAGAAACTAATAAAATGAAAAATGAATCAGCTGAAGCTTTGAGTTATAAAGATAAGGCCAATAGTCTGGGGCAGCTTTTACAAAACCATGTTTATTGGTCCACCTTTTTTAGCTGGTTAGAAAAAAATACTTTAAATTCAGTAAGTTATGCTGGTTTTTCTGGCGATATTTCAGGTAAATATGATTTAGCGGCTAAGGCTCTTAGTTATGCGCAAGCCAGTTGGCAGGCAAAAGTTTTTTTAGACAGCAGTTTAGTGAAGAAAGTAGATATTGCTGAAGTTTCTTCTTTGACTGCAAAAAACTTCAATGGTCCAGATAATGTTGGTGTTAATTTTTCTATTCAATTAGAAGTTGATCCGATAATTTTTAGAAAATAAATATGGCTACTCCAACTAAAAACATCAAAACTCAGAATACGACTAATATTTTCCTTAATGATTATTTTAATATCATTATTGTTTTAGTAGTCATTTTTGTTTTATTGCTTGCTTATTTTGCGGTTATTCGTCCGAAATATACACAAACACTAGAAGCTATAAAAATAAACTTAGAGCAGCAGCAAAGATTATATAATGCGCAGCAGATCAAATTAAATAACCTGAAAGCAATCGCAGATCTTTATAAAAAAATACCAGCGGCTGATTTGAAAAAGTTTAACAGTGTTTTGCCAGACAATTATGTTAAAGAAAGATTGTTTGGGGAAATTGAGGAAATTATTACACAGAACGGCTTTGTTTTATCTTCTGTGAGCATTGTTGATCAGGAAGCTAGTGAAGCAGCCGGAGGGAATAGTGGGAGTGCCTTGTTAACTGTCCCTCAAAACATTGGAGTGATTAATTTAAATTTAGAAGTAACGGCGATTGATTATACTGGTTTTAAAAATTTATTACGCACTTTAGAAAATAACTTACGTTTATTTGATATTACCGAACTTAGTTTTATACCTGATGAAAATGCTGCCTCTTTTGTTTTATCCACTTATTACTATAAGAAATAATGATTGAATATGGAAAAAAGATATAAAGCAATTCTTTACATTCTAATTATCCTCCTAATTATTAGCGGTGGAGCTCTTTTCTTATGGCGGGATGATTTAATAAATAATCTTAATGAAAAAACAGGTATCGCTGCCTTAGAGGTAATTGTGCCAACGGATAAAACTTCAGACGATACGTTAGATACTAGTGTTTTGAGTGAGGCTAAATTTACTTCCTTGAAAAATAATGTTGTGAATTTTGATTTTGATTCAGTTTGTAAAGAAGGAGGAAAAAGAATAACGACGGTGACCGTGGTTGAATCAGTTGATAATCAAACTGATCCAGCTTCAGCACCGGCGTCAGTTAGGCCAACTGGTTGTGTAGTTGGTAATAGCATCCCTTTTCCGTTTACGGTAAAAAAGTAAATTAATTCAATGGATAAAAATGATAGACTGTTAACGCTTTTGCAGTCAAAAAATATAATAACCGCTGAGGATGTCCTCAAGATAAAATCCGAGATACAAAAAAAGAATATTAATCTCGGCTCTTATTTGCTTGAGGAAAAAATAATTGATGAAGAGAAGTTGACAGAGATTAAGGCGGAGATGTTTGGCTTGCCTTATTATAATCTGTTAAACGAAGAAGTGCCGGAAAATGTTTTAAATTTTTTGCCAGAAGAAATTTCTAAAACATATCAAGTAGTTTGTTTTGAATGGAAGAATAAAATGATTAAAATTGGTTTAACTGAACCGAATCTACGTTCAATGGAGGCAATTAATTTCTTAGCGGCTGATGAAAAATTAACTGTTCAATATTATTTGATTTCTAACTCTAGTTATCAAAAAGTTTTTAAACAATACCAAAAATTAGAAGAAGAAATTTCTAGCGCTTTGGAAGTTAAGGCTAGGGAAGAAGGAGAGGATATTGTGGCGGTTAACACTGAGGCAGATGATGTTTCGGCGGAAGACATTAATAGTGCGCCAGTTTCGCGTATTGTTTCGGTTATTATTCGCCACGCAGTTGAAGCGCGCGCTTCTGATATTCATATAGAACCTTTTGCTAAAGAGAGTCGGGTGCGTTATCGCATTGATGGCATTTTACACACTTCCTTAACTTTACCAAAAAGTATCCATAATGCGATTATTGCACGTGTTAAGGTTTTAGCTAAATTAAAACTTGATGAAACACGTATTCCACAAGATGGACGTATTCGTCTTTTAGTGAATAATCGTGAGGTTGATTTTCGTGTCTCTACTTTGCCATTAGTTAATTCGGAAAAAGTGGTGATGAGAATCTTGGACACTTCACGGGGCGCTCCGACTTTAGAGGGCTTGGGTTTTAATAAATTAGCTTTGCGCCGAATTGGAGAGGGAATTAAGAAAACCAGTGGTATTTTCTTAGTTACTGGTCCGACTGGAAGTGGTAAAACGACTACTTTGTATGCAATTTTAAATATTCTTAATCAGGAAGGAGTGAATATTTCTACTCTAGAAGATCCGATTGAATACGAAATTAAGGGAATTAATCAATCACAAATTAGACCTAGAATTGGTTTCTCTTTTGCTAATGGTTTACGCTCCCTTTTACGTCAAGATCCGAATATTATTATGGTTGGTGAAATTCGTGACGAAGAAACGGCAGAATTATCTATCCAAGCCTCTTTAACGGGTCACTTAGTTTTATCAACTTTGCACACTAATGACGCGCTGGGTGCCATCTTTCGTTTATTGGATATGAAAATTGAGCGCTTTTTGTTATCCTCAACTCTCAGAACAGTGATTGCCCAACGTTTAGCACGTCGTTTATGTGAGCATTGTAAGGCGCCAACTGAATTGTCTAGCGATGTTAATCAGGAAATTATTGAAGAAATGAAAAAAGTGCCACTCCATGTCTTAAAAGAAGAGTTGCCTAATTTTACCACTCCAGAAGAAATTTTACAGCAACATAAGATTTATAAAGCGGTTGGTTGTCCGCGTTGTGAAAACACTGGCTATTCTAGCCGAGTGGCCATTGCTGAGGTGATTGAGATAAATGATGCTTTAGGGGCGATGATTAATAAAAATGATAAAAACTTAAATGTTGAAGCGGTGAAAAAGAATGAGGATTTTGTGACTATTAAACAAGATGGAATTATTAAAGTTCTTCAAGGAATAACAACCATGGAAGAAGTTTTGCGGGTGATTGAAAGTTAATAATAAGTTAATATGCCAATTTTTAAATATACAGCTGAAGATTTAAACGGCCGCAAAAAACGAGGAGTGATTGTAGGCGTTAATGAGAGTGAGGTAGCTAATAAATTACGCCGGAAAGAATTAAATCCTTTATTATTAGTAGACATTACTAATACTTTTGAGGGTAAATTAAATTTATTTCTTTCACCAATTAAAACTAAAGATTTAGTTGTTTTTTCTCGTCAATTTTCAGTGATGATTTCTGCGAATGTGCCAGTGGTTGAATCTTTATTAATTTTAGTTGATCAAACTGATAATATTGCTTTTAAAAACATGTTGGCAGAAATTGCCTTTGAAGTTGATAGTGGTTCTTTTCTATCAGATTCTTTTGCTAAGCGACCGAAAGTTTTTTCGGATTTTTTTGTTAACATTGTTCGCTCAGGAGAATCTTCTGGTAAATTAGATGAGGTGTTGAATTATTTAGCAGATGAAACAGAGAAGAATTATGATATTTCTTCAAAGATAAAAGGGGCCATGATTTATCCAATTTTTATCGTCATTGCTTTAATTGGAGTGGCTATTATTTTAATGATTTATATTATTCCGTCTTTGACTTCAACTTTTACTGAATCTGGTTTGGATTTGCCTTGGGCGACCAGAGCAGTGATGGCGGTTTCTAATTTTTTGCAAAAATATATTGTTGTGTTAGCGTTTGCGATAGTCGGCTTTGTTTTGTTATTGCGTCTTTATGCAAAAACTTATGGTGGGAGACGTAATTTAGATATTTTAAAATTAAAATTGCCGATTTTTGGTAAGTTATTTAGTTATATTTATTTAATGCGTTTTACTCGTTCTCTATCTACATTATTAAAAGGAGGCGTGCCAATTACTCGCTCTTTGTCAATTGTGGCTGAAGTTGTGGGTAATACAATTTATCGCGAACTTATTTTAGAAACTTTAGAATCAATTAATGATGGTAATCCTTTATCATCGGTAATGGAGAATAGCAGTTATGTGCCGAATATGGTGCCACAAATGATTGCGGTCGGTGAAAAAACGGGAAAAATAGATTCAGTTTTAGACCGCATTACCGATTTTTATGAGCGGGAATCGTCTAATATGCTTGATAATTTAAGTAAATTAATGGAGCCGATTATTATGGTTATTATGGGCATCGGGGTAGGCATTATGGTGGCGGCTGTTCTTTTACCGATGTATAATATGGCTAACGCGATTTAGTTTTTTTGTTATTCACTTTTTTGCTTAATTTTAAAAAACTATTGCGCCGTTTTTCTAGACATGTTATAATTTTAGTGTTATTATATTAATATATTTATATAAAATTTTTTAATTTTTTTTGATATGAAAAAAACTAAACAGGGTTTTACCATAATTGAACTGTTGGTAGTTATCGCTATTATTGGCTTATTATCTACCTTGTCAATTGTTGCCTTAAATCAGGCTCGTGCTCGCTCTCGTGATGCACGTCGTTTGGCGGATATTAAACAGATGCAAACCGCTTTAGAAATGTATTACAATGATAATAATAAGTATCCATCAAGCCTAGAAGATCTAAGCTCTTCAACACCTCCTTATTTATTAATTATCCCCGTTGCTCCAACTCCGGCTGATGGAACTGGTTGTGATACGGGTAATACTTATACCTATACCGCCACGGCTTTAAATGGTGTTAACCAATCTTCTTATACTTTGACCTATTGTTTAGGTAGCGATACGGGTGGGGTTGAATCTGGTTTGAATACAGCTACTCCAGCGGGTATTACTTCTAAGGCTTTGGTATACTAAACTTGTTTGTAATTATTTTTTAAAGACCTCTCAGACTGGGAGGTCTTTTTGTTATTTTAGAAACTAAATTGAAGGGTTTTTTAAAGCAGATTTTATGATATAATAATAACTATGGAATTAATTAAATTAGATGGACAAAAGAATAAAAGAGAAATAAATAGTTTAGCCGGTGATGAATTTTTGCAGTCGGAGCTTTGGGGCACTTTGAGCGCTAAAAGTGGGGAGACAGTGGAGTATTGGGGAGTGAAAGCGGAGGAGCAGATTTTGGCTTCCGTTTTGCTTATTAAAAAACCATTAGGCGGTGGCTTTTTTTATTGGTCAGCACCGCGGGGACCGCGAGGAGAAGAGAAAGCTATTATTTTTTTACTTCAAGAATTAAAGAAGAAAAAAGCGTCCGCTGTTTTTTTGCGTCTAGAACCAGAAAAATTGCCGAATGATGAGCTGATAAAAAGTAAATTACAGAAGAGTATTGATCTACAACCGAAAAAAACTTTAATCTTAGATTTAGAAAAAAGTGAGGCGGATTTATTAAAAGAAATGAGCCAGAAAACGCGCTATAATGTTCGCTTAGCGGGGAAAAAAGGAGTGGCAATAGTGCCGGGAAGCAGTCAGGATTTTTCAGAGTTTTGGCGCTTAATGTCAATCACTGGCCAGCGAGATGCTTTTCGTTTACATTGCGCTGCACATTATCAAAACTTAATAGAGGCTGGTGAAAAAGAGGAGGCTATTTCTAGTAATAAAATAAATGGTCAAATAAAATTATTTTTTGCCCAAGCAAACGGGAAAAATATTGCGACGGGTTTATTTTCTTTTTTTGGGCAGCGAGTCACTTATTTGCATGGAGCCTCTGATAATGAGGCGCGCAATTTAATGGCCCCGCATTTTTTACAATGGGCAGTGATTAAGCAGGCTCAGCAAGAGGGTTATAAATATTATGATTTTTATGGTATTGATGAGCAGAAATGGCCGGGAGTAACTCGTTTCAAATTAGGTTTTGGCGGTTCAGTGAAAGAATATCCGGGTACTTATGACTTTGTTTTTCGGCCGGTGATTTATAATTTATATAAATGGTTACGAAAATTAAAAAGATGCTTGAAGTAAAAAATTAAATAAAAGAGCTGGTGATAAAAATATGATTGAAATAAATAATACAACTAAACAGAAAATAAATATAGCTAAAACAAAAAGAGTAGTTGAGGCTTTTTTAAGGGCATATAAAAAAGCTGATTTTACAGTTTCAGTGGCGATTATTGGACCAGCACGGATGCAAAAATTAAATAAAACTTATCGGGGAATTGATCGGCCGACAGATGTTTTATCTTTTGCTGGCACTAAAGAAAAGGGTCAGGAAAAATATTTAGGTGAGGTGATTATTAATATTGCTGAAGTAAAAAAAGCGAATAAGTATTTAGAAGTTTTTGGTCTTAAAAAAGCAGCGGACTATATTTTTTATTTTTTATTGGTGCACGGTCTGCTTCATCTAGTTGGTTATAATGATGACAGAGAAGTGGATCGTTTAAAAATGCTGAACTTAGGTGAGCGTTTTTTAGAAGAGTGGTTGTAAAATTATTCAGTGATTTTTTAAGGTTTGATATCAGATTTATAGCTAGATATGTTATAATTTAAATAAGAAGAGGCGTTAAGTTAGTTTATGCTGAAATTATATTTAACAACTAATCAAAAAAATAAGGCTATTTTTTTAGTAGCCAGTTTTTTATTTTTCTTTTTTCTAATGACAGCTGCGCCAGCTCAGGCCGCTACTTCTACTGTGCGCGGAGTTGCTTGGGCGGGCGATTCCTATAGAGAAGTTTATATGAATTGTTTAGATGCTGTGGTTGGTAGTCGGCTTGATCAGGAGGGAAATTTATATAATTTTCCTGAGCCACGGGGTTTTCATTTTTTCGCTGATCCGTGCCAAGCAGGTATGCAGCATGCTGTTTATATTGATGAAAATGGTAATTTTTCTGGGCAGGCTTGGAATCCGACAGTCAATTTTATTTCTTTTTCTGGGACAGCCACTCCACCAGATAATTATAGTTCAACTAATGCCCATTGTCCGCACACTTGTAATGCTAGTAATAATTGCTGGGCCTGTCTTAATGAAACCGATCAAAAAGTTTATGGCTGGGCGAGGATTGATGTTAGTGGTGAATGGATTAAGTTAGATAATGATTTAGAGCCAACTTCAGTTAGCTTACAAGGCTGTGATTTGTCCGCCTCAACTTTTCCTGGGCACGGCATTCCTGTAGGCGACTTTGTTGGTTATGCGGTAGCTGATGCAGGCAATACTAATTTTACCGGCACCATTAGTTTTAATTGCGAAAGTGAAGCCGGGGGGAGTGCTTGTGAGGAGAGAAATTATAAAGTTTATATTGGTAATTTAACTTTAGGTGCTTTAACTGCGCCAAACTGGAGTTATACTCAGGCCTGTAATAATGCTTTAGGGGCGGCTTTAAAGTGGTGCAAACGTAGTGGTATTCAAACTGCTTATGAAGTGATGGTTAGTACCAGTAATACACCCGACCCGAGTTCAGCAGTTTGTTGGTCAAGAAAAAAGATTTCTGATTATGCTTTTCAGTACACTCTACCAAACGCCGATCTTGATTGCGCGCCGTTAAATTATGGCACTAATTATTATTGGTGGGTGCGTGCTTATGATGAGAATGATGAGCCGACTGAATGGTATCAATATAATAGCAATTCGGCGACTGATACGGATGGAAATCCAGATGGTAATCCCTTAACTTTTACGACTTTCAAGCATAATTTTCCTAATCCCTTTATCACCTGGGAGCCGCTCACTCCCGTAGTTGGTACTACTACTTTATTCTCAGCCATTAATTCACAATATTATACAACGGCCCAGCCATCATTGCCACAATCTTGTGCTGGTAATAATTGTAATTATTTATGGAGTGTAAGTGGCGGAACTTATACGATTTCAACTACCACCGCTGCCACCACCTCAATTGTTTTCACCAATTCAATTAAAGGAGCATTTGTAGAGTTAGAGTTACGAGATAGTGATAACTATATGTGTAAGGCTCGCACAGCTCCTATGGAAATAAATTATGATCTACCACTCTGGCGTGAAGTTAAAGCTAAATAAAAAAGGATTCACCTTAATTGAAATGGTGACCAGTATTTCGCTAATTGTGATTATTACCGCTGTTTTTGCCGCTAATTATCGTTCTAGCAATAAGCGAACAGATTTAATAATGACTGCCCAAACTTTGGTTGGTAATTTTCACGCCGCCCAAAATAATACTTTGGGTTTAGTTAAATATGGCGATGAAGTGCCGGCTGGCGGTTGGGGCATACATCTTGATTTAGCTAATCCACATCAATATATTTTATTTGCTGATTTAGATCGGCCAGCTAGTGATGAGCCGGGTAATGTTCATGAGGCTGATATTGGTTATGCTCAATATAATGAGGAAGATGAGGGCGAAATTGATTTTGGCGCTCGGCAAGTTTATTTACCAGCGGGTTTAGAAATTAGCTCCCTTAAAGCAGACAGCGGCACAAGTTTTAATTCGGTTGATATTACTTTTTTGCCGCCCGATCCGCGGACATATATTGTAGTTGATGGCGGTAATTTTTTAGAGGCCATTCAAATTACCCTCAGAGATCCTAGAGAAAATACCACTAAAATTGTTCGGGTTAATTTTTTAGGATTAGCGGAAGTCGTTGGTGATGATTTTGAAAAATTTAGTTTTTAAGATTATGAAGATTAAAAAAGCAGCCTTTACCCTAGTAGAAGTGATCACCGTTTTGTTTGTGATTTCTTTAGGCATGGTTGGTGCTTTAACTTTAATTTCCCAAAATATTAAAAGTCAAAGTATTAATGAAAAAACGATGATTGCCTATCAATTAGCTCAAGAGGGAGTGGAGTTGATTCGTAATTTTAGAGATACCGCTTGGAATAACGGGACTGATTTTTGTTTTAGCGATCCGGATGGTTTAGGAAATTTAATCATGGATTATCTTGATGACTCGCCAACTGCTGTTGTCGGGACGGCGGCCGGTGATTTATTTTTAGATGAAAAGGGAATGTATCTGCATGATTCAGTGGGTCATACCCCAAGTGGTTTTAATCGTCTTTTGTCGGTTAGCCCTGTCTCTAGTGAACGGCCAGCTACTCAAGTAAAAGTGGTGGCTAAAGTTTCTTGGGAGGACCACGGCAAGCCCTATACTTATTCTTTAGAAACACAACTCTATGATTGGCGATAGTTTACGCAGAAACAAATTAATAACTAAAAATAAAAAGGGTTTTACTTTAATAGAAGTGATGGTGTCGGTGACTTTGTTTGTTGTTATTATGATGGCGGTGACGAATATTTTTAAGATGGTTATTGATGCTCAACGCAATGCGATTGCTGCTCAAAATGTTCAAGAGAGTTTAAAATATTTTTTTGAAATCACTGGCAAAGAAATGCGCATGGCGGTTAAAAATAATGGTGATTGCGATCCCAGTAAAGTGCCAGTGGGTTCAGTGTTTGGTTTAGCAGAAAACTCTTATGGGGACACACTATATTTTAAAAATTATTTAGGAGAATGTGTTCAGTATTTTTTAGAAAAAGATTATCATGATGTCTTGCGTTTTGCGGTGTCGCGTGAACAGGAGGGAGTGCGACAGGTAGATTTTATTTCNCCAGAAAAAATTAGTATTGATAGTTTACATTTTGTGGTGAGAGCGGGTGGAAGTAGTTATATTTATCAACCCCAAGTAACAATGAATATGTCAGCCAGCGCTTTGAGTAGTTCTAAGCTTCAGGCTGATATGACTTTGCAAACAACAGTGAGCTCTAGATATTATAAGGAAAATTAAGGCTAAGTTTTTTATGAAAAAAATTTTTCAGGACAAATCAGGCAGTGCGTTAGCTTTAACGATGTTTATTTTAGCGGGGATGTTGATCGTGGCGATGAGCGGTTCAACGGTTATTTTACTTGGTTTGAAAGCCGGCGGGATTCAAGCGCAGTCAACTAAGGCTTATTATAGAGCGGAGGCGGGAATAGAGCGAATTCTTTGGGAATTGAATGAAAATAGTTTAGTCTTGCCTGAGACTTCACTGGATGAGCCGATGATTGAAGAGTCATTAGCGGAGGGGAATTATAAAATTTATTACACTAATTTTGATCCAATTATTTTCACTTCGGTTGGCGAATTTCAGCAGACAAAAAGAAGCGTACAAATCAGGCTATAAGAGCAGGCTTTTTTCTTGGCAGACAGCTGAAAAAATGATATAATTTAATTATCAGATTTTTATTAAAGAAAGCTGAAAAATACTTAAGTAAATGTCCGGAAATTTTGGGCAAAAAGTTAAAAAAATATTAACCGCTTTTTTAATATGCGGGTCTTTTTTGTTGGTATTTTTAGGGGACCAGGCGTTAGCGGTGCATACTCTAGAAACTTACCAAAAGCCAATCTACGGTACTTTAACCTCTGCGGAGTGGAATAGTTTGCTTTATGATGCAGATGGTAATGCGGGTTATGGCGATTTTGTAAATACTTGGTTGCCAGCTAGAATGAATGGCCCCTTGGGCATTGCTACTAATCCTGTGGCTGGAATTTCTTTGGATGTTAACGGCATTATCAGAGCGAGTAATAAGGTTTTAGTGATTGGTACTAACCCGGCTATTGGTATTGGAGATTCTAATCCAACTAACGCGTTGTCGGTGGTGGGTAATATTGCGGGAAGCGAATCTTTAAAAATTTCTAGCAGTACAGCGGCTAACTGGATTTCTGGGAAGTTAGGAATAGGAAATGCTTCAGCTGGCGCCGCTAATCTTTATGTTTTTGGTAATGCGGCTATTGGTACAGGTTATCTTAATGATAATGCCCCAGAAAATGGTTTGATTGTCGGGGGTGATGTTGGTATTGGGACGAATAGTCCGGGAGCAAAATTAGAAGTCAGAGGCGCTACTTCTTATGGAAATGTCCATATAGTTAATCCTAGCGCAACTGGTGAGTCGGCAATTAATTATAGGAGTTCTGGCCAGTCTAGAGACTTGGCCTGGATTGTTGGTAAGGGAGTGGGAGGGACAGCTGATAATTTTACTTTTTGGAAAAGTGGAAATAATAAAGTTTCTATAACTCCGGCTGGTAATGTGGGTATTGGGACGACGAACCCCGGAGCGAAGCTGTCCATAGGTGGTGGTCAAAATGCTGATGAAGCCAGACTTTCTTTCTTGGCGTCCGATAGTTCTCAAAGATTTATAATAGAAACTGATTTAGATAACGTCACATCTAATGATTTATTGGGATTTAGATCTGCTTATACGGATAATATTTTAGTTTTAAAAGCTACTGGCAACGTGGGTATCGGGACAAGCTCTCCAGTTTCTAAACTTCATGTTGAGGGAAATACAATCACAACGGGGCTAGGCTTCACTGGTAATCCAGGAGATATAAAAACATCCTGGGAAG